>Ga0302325_10005633_pt1 | contig 28420 bp, 30 predicted proteins | sample Palsa_T0_2_FD_201948 | JGI IMG/M metagenome (GOLD analysis project Ga0302325, IMG submission 201948) | Peat permafrost microbial communities from Stordalen Mire near Abisko, Sweden - Palsa_T0_2 | ecosystem: Environmental > Terrestrial > Soil > Palsa > Peat permafrost | place: Sweden: Abisko...
GCCCAGTATCTAAACGAAGGTTAGATTTGTGATTCTTATGTGACATGGCACTTACTTCTGAATGTCCCAGTCAACATCATTTCGACGAGTATAGTGATGGCATTTCTCCGTCAATGGAAGATAAGCAGGCGTGCTCGATTCTGCAACAGACATATCGTGGTCTGCTGATGCTGAACCTCGTTTCTCCAGACTTTCCTGTCCGTTTGACGAGGTCTCTTTTGCCATGTTTGTTTCGCTCTCAACTGTGGTAACACTGACTTCAATAGGCTCGTTTTCTAGAAGCGGCTGTGGTGAGGGTGTGATTAAGAGACTCGGAGATGGCGCTTCAATGGTTGATGTATTTGAGAAAGGCAGGGCATTCTCAGGCTCCGTAACTAGTTGCTGGGCTGTTTGTGGGACCACTTCCCGGATTGAAACTGAAAAGAGCGGGCTCTCAACACAAGACTCCTTCTCTGGAGAGCAGCTTCGCTTCTGACTACTCTGTGACTGTGACTGAAATAGAGGCGACTGGGACGCACGAATCCGAGTATCATTTAGCCTGGCCAAAGCCCTCTTCAGCTCTCTCAAGATCCCCGAATTCGTTTTGCTTGACTTGCGGCTACTCTCTTGCTAGATTGCCTTCTGAATGTTCCTAATCTGCTTCCTAATCCTTTTATCCGAATCGACCCAATGAGACACCAGCTTTGGAGCTGCTCGATCGTGATATGATGGTGGGCTACGAGCTTTTGAAACCTTTGATTGTATTGAGAATTTGCTCTCAGCAGCAGGTATCTGGTCTCCCTGTACTGAGCTTTCTTCCTCGCTTTCAGAAGCGATCTGTGAAAGGCTCTGTTCTTTTTCTGAATATCCAGAGGGTCTGCTTGATGTCGAAGTGGACTTGTATTCAGTGTTCTGCTGGGATGCTTTAATCACGGCTCCAGTGCTGAGTGATGTGGCGTTGGAGATTATACTGGCCGTCGCTTGAAACATTTGGTGTTCTCTTTAAGTCTGTTTCTGAGACTTGTCCTCCTCGTTCTCTCAAAACTCTTGAGGAACTGCGCCTTTCCTTTCATGGACCGTAGGCCCTGGGCGGTTCAGGGCTCCAGCTTAGGATTTCGAGGCGAACGTTATGAAGGTACCTGCTTGAAGGGAACCCTGGCGTTCAACTGAGTGAGCTTGATTTGTTAAGTTCTGATGATCAGATTGGGGAAAGCCTGTGAGACAGTTAGAATTCAGTCCCTGTAGAGAAGCCCTCATAAACATGAGGCTTACATGACCAAATCATTTTAGGGCCATATCCATGTTTCTATCAACATTCAGCGTCCGGAAGGAAGTCTTTTGAAGGAAAACGCGCCACCACGTGATTCCCATCACCATCACTAAGACGAGGCTGGCGCTAGCGGCCGAACGCTTCCAGGGACCACATTGCTTGAGTTGAGCTCTTGAACGACTTTCAGTCCGTATCTCATCCTTGATCGATTTACTTTCAAAGTGACCATTCTTTGGAGTTTCTCAAAGTTCTTCCAACATGTTCAACGCTCTCAATCGTTTTATTTCCCGCCTAGATTCTGATGCTCCAACGCACCACTCGAATCAAGGCGGTTCCTACGGTTTCCAGATTTTGAGAAATAAGAGTCCAGAGCTAGCCATTGAGCCATGGTTTGACTTCATTGTTGGAATAAATGGGCGTATGATTGTATGTTGGCAGGCCTCCATGTTTGATATTTTGCTGATTAGCTAGGACGATTCTGACCCAGCTCTGTTCTCTCAAGAAGTTCGTAACTGTGCTGGCAGTACTGTAACTCTTGGGCTGTGGAGCGCGAAGGTACAGAAAGCCTCTACTATATTCTATCCAGTGGCTGATATGTATCCAGGGTCAAAGGACGAGAACGATACACATTCCTGTTCCGCCGAACAATCCTTCCCTAGGACTTACTCTACAATGGACCTCTATCTCAACAGTGTCAAATATATGGCACATTCTTGACGTCCCGGCAAACTCACCAGCCGACCTCGCGGGGCTTCTCCCATACAGTGATTATATTCTTGGCACTCCTGAAGGCGTGTTACATGGAGAGAGTGGGTTGGGGGAGCTGGTTGAGGATCACATTGGGCGCCCCCTGCGATTATACGTCTATAACAATGAATACGATGTCACGAGAGAAGTCACCATTCATCCAAGCAGAGACTGGGGTGGAGAGGGCGCTCTAGGTTGTGTATTGGGTTACGGAGCACTGCACAGATTACCAGCGCCGCTGTCCGAACCCTTAGCGGCGCCTGGAGAAACCTTATTTGAGACGGAGAATGCTCGATTCTCGAATGAAGAAACCAGGCCGCTATCATCTGGAGATCCTTCCCAGTTCTTCGTTCCAGCAGCTGCCGCAGCTCCAAGCGACTTTCTATTACCAGCACAACTCGCTAGTGGACCTCCAAAGTCGACGCCGGTTAAGAAGAAGGACAAAAAGCATGGGCACAGCCCAAACAAAGCGTTCATGGATGATTACTTTACGGAAGGAGAGAAGAAGAGTAGGGAACTAGATCATGCTCCAAGTGCCAAGAACACACCACCCCCTCCTCCTCCAAAGCAGGGTGGTCCTCCAAAAGCCGGCGGGCCACCCAAGGCCATTGAAGTAGAAGAGAAGGTAATTGACACCGGGGTCGACTAGTTGGTAAAAGCTAATAAATTTTCTGTACAATATACCACCGTTTTATGCACCTAACAAACTCCTTTTACACCGTGACTGCTGTAGAGTTTTGGTATAGCTTTCTGTTCCTACACCTCTCGCCCTTTTGTAACACCCAAAGTAATTTGCAACTCAGTTGATGAAGTTAACGCAGAAGAAGTGTAGAATCAAGCTTCCGAATACGTAATCCGCAAACGCCCTGAATACTTGTTAGAGAAAGTTGAACTGCTTCAGACTCTTCCTTACCTCTCTGGTGACACCTCGCCAAAATCTGCCTTGTTCTCTGTATTTGTCTGTATTCGCAAAGAAGCTACATTATGTTAAAGGGTGTGCTTTTCCCCGAGTAGAGTTCAACGAACCTGTCAGAACGAACTGTCCCACCGTCGCCGAGAATCCAGACAAGAAAGCATTGAACGGCTGCACACTCCGCGTTAGGATGTATCCTCTCCTCTACCAATAATAAATACGTACGTAATTTCCAGCAATAACACAATACAAGAACTGCAGCCCTCCAACCATAACCAGAAACGCCATGAACACATCAATCAGCTTCGTCCTCTGCGGCGTCGTATCCAAATAGTTCTGCCATATTCCTAACGCAATTTGCTGCGGACTCTGATTGCTGCTTGATTTGTAGGAAACTTTTGATGGAAGAGGAACGGAACCAGCTGCTGCGGCGGACGATTGGGTTGGAACTACTGAGGAGGGGGTGGGTTCGCGGGCATTGCGTTTAGGTGCCATTGTCGAGTCTTAGGTCGTGTGAAGAGAATTGAGGTACTGGTCTAAAGCTTTGTGAAGTTGTTCCAGGATTGTGATGGAGCTGTAAATTATTTTGGCCTGGTACCTACGAGGAGCTTGAGGAGGACACGAAGCCTTGATGCGCGCGACGCCAAGCGAATGGAGGCGGCCGGGGAAAGTGCGGGCCGAGGGGCATTGAAGTTGAGACGATCACGTCTTCTGCTGTCAACACTTCACAATTCACGGCTTCATCCTACTCTTCGCAAGGACAAGAGTTCGAGATACACCACTTAAGCTCTCAAATTTTACAGCCAACCGGAACCAATTGCAAATATGGTGAGCGATTCTTCCTGCGGCATTCAGCCGGCCGAGGAGCCAGCTAACAGAGTAAGGGAATTGAAACTCCTGCATACATTCTCGGTGCTCTGACTGCTGGTGGGGGAACTTTTGGCTACATTAAGACAGGCTCCGTTCCGTCAGTAGCAGCTGGTGTCACTGTTGGTGCATTGGTGTGTAGCTTTACATAGTAATATCTCTATGCATCCCACACAACTAACAGCTTACAAGTACCTCATTGGTGGATACCGTATCCAGACCAAGCAGTCATTTGGTGTTGAGCTTGCACTTCTTGCATCGCTTGTTCTTGCTGGCTCTTCCATCCCGAGAGCTCTGAAGAGCCAAAAGCCTCTGCCAACGGGTTTGAGTTTGTTGGCGCTTTATGGTCTCTTCACTTACGGCAATGCGTACCGACAGAAGCTGTGAGCGGTAGACAGCCAGCTGAGCAGGCTCTGGAGTACGTGGTTATCGATGTAAGAAGATAGCCATGAATTGCATGAATTGCTCTTCCACTTGGCTGCCGTGCGAGCTCCCTTTTAATAGCTTGACCCTCCCAAACGCCGCCACGATGTGCCAACACTTTCAGATGCATTCCGTGTTTGAGTGGATGCTCGTCGAATTGGAGTGATAGCCATCATCTCTGGTATTGTACAAGCCGAAGCCATTCAACGCCGTGCTGTGATATCCTCAATAAACGCCCATGAATGCCCCAATTATTGGAAATGCTTCTTCCCATGCCCTTTCTTTATTGCCAATTGATTCAGCCCTGTTGCTCTTCCTCATGAGTTTGCATCAATCTCAGCCCATTTTGCCCTAATCTCCTGGTTCTTTGCCTTCGCTGCCTCTCGATTGGCCTTGGTTCGCTCGAGTCTCTGAGCTCGCAGACATTTGTTGACTGCAGTTTTCGCTCCGTTGCACATGCCTAATGACTTCCACAAAAACCCTCTTGCATGGCATTCGTCTAGCGCGTTCATGACTTCCTCACAAGCTGTGGCGTCTTAGCAAATTTCTCTGGCAAGTCTCCATCCTTGCACGGAAGGCCATACCTCGGTTATCTTTTGTATGCAAATGAGGATGCATTTTGCGCAATTGGATGTTTTTCAGATACGCTTGTGACCAAGTGCTGTGAAATTTATTGAGGTTTCCTTCTAGAATCGCGGGGGACGGAACTTGCCATTTTAGAGAACCCTTCTAGGAACTTTTTAGGCATGCGACCACTCTCCTCACAACGCAATGGCACAACAACTAACACAACGGAAGCAGCAAGGTTAGTCACATTTTACCCTTTGGCAAAGATAAAGTGGTCAGATTTGATAAAACTGTCTCCGATATAGAACTGCAACTTCAATACACAAACTACAAGAACGGTCTCCAACAGATCGCCCAAAAGATTGGTGATGTTGAGCAAGAAGCAGAAGAGCACAGTATGATGAGTCCCTTTCACTTGCAGTCCGAAGTACCCGGGGCCTCGGTTTGTTCAACGGCACAGTTCCAAGGTTTTTTTTTATAGCCAGCTTTGATCTCTAACACACCGCTTGAAATCCCCGCTCACCGCTATTGCGTACACACAGAGCTCGTTCTTGAAACCCTTGAACCCCTTCCGGCCGACAGGAAATGCTTCCGGATGATAAATGGCGTTCTCGTTGAGAGAACGGTGAAGGATGTTGTGCCTGCACTGAAGACGAATTCGGAGGGTCTCCGGAAAGTACTGGAGGATCTCGTCAAGCAGTACAACAGCAAGCAGGTGGAAATGGAAAAGTGGAAGGTATATTTCCAGCATGAGAAAAGAGCATAGCTCTCATCAGCTGACTTTGATACAGAAAAAGAATAACATTCAAGTTGTCCAACAGTGAGGTATTTGTCACGGGACGGGAGGCTTGAACTGCGGAATCGGCAGGCGTCTACAAGGCTGTTCTTGGGAGTGCAGGAGTTACGTCAATCCTGAGGCACAAGCAATGTAGGGCTTAGGAAGATCTGGAGACGGGAGTTGGCGGTCAACAAGCAGCGGGTCTCACTTTATTCATGCCCAAAAGACCTCAGATAAATGGCAAGGCGATACACGAACTTTAGATATCCTGATCTTTCTACGCATCACGAGTTCGTGCAACGTCATTATAACTTCGCCAAAGACCCCGGTCTGATGTGTTGTTCAGTCAAGAAGTGAGGCTTAGAGGCGCTTGATCAGCCAACCTTTGCCTCGTTCTTTGGCGACACTTTGAGATTGGGCAGCAACCGCTATAGCCTGCCACTCTAGTTTGCCAGCGCATCCCAGGTGCAGGGCTGACATTTTGGCCCCTGCTACTCCTGCATTAGCTAGAAATGGAGAGTGTGGGAGTGTGGGAGTTTGGGAGATGGTTGACGAGGGCATGGCTCGAAATGTAGTGAGAATGGATTCCGTCAAGGGATCAGGCTTAGGAGGGATTATCATATTTGGACGTACAGTATGCATCTGTTCGGGTGCTACGGCTGTCGGTCATCCCACAAGGAGGCAAATCGGATAGAGAGCCAGTGCTTCGGTGCTTACGAGTGCGTGCATCATAGCTTTGCTCAGTAACCTCCAGAAGACCAAACACCTGGTTCTTTAGCAAGGTAAAAGAAAAAGAAAAGTGGTATTTTAAAAATCTGCTCTCACGAGAGGAAGGCATTGTACTCCGCTCTAGGCTGAGGTTGGCAGCGGCAAGAGGGGCCAATCAAAATTCGGGAAATTCCAGCAAATCCAGCTGAACCATTTCCCGCGGCTGCCTGATTTCCCCCAATCTTACAAAAGGATCTCTGTCGACCTGTAGAAATCCACTCCTGCGCTCGATTTTTCTTATTGGACGAGAAAGCAAGCGTGCAGTCGGGCTGTTCCTGAGAGTCTAATCGTGTTGCTAGCGCGACCCGCAGTCAACAACCGCAGCAAAGCGTTGCAGAGCATTAAGCAAGCAGACACCTCGTGCTGTTACTCCTGCATACAACGCACCACCACGCATTGCTGTCCGCCTTCTGAATCGCACCCACTCTGTCCATCTTGTACCCATTAATTGGGGTATTGGTTTCCGCGCCCGCTGCACTATAGCAGCCCAATCACTGCGACTCGGTCCTCGACCCAACGGCTACAGACAGACCCGCAGACCGCATATTCAACCAAACGCAAGGCGGTCTCTCTGACGCGCTTGCTTGCAGCTCATCCTCGCATTTCGACGCCGGAGTCCTGCTGTACGGCTGCATATCGGCCTTCCAATCCAAATTGGGAAGAAGACTGGGGCTTTAGAGATCTTCGCCTTGACTCTCTGCCAACGTGGCAAGGCCGTCCAACTGAATTCGAAGCCACCGACCCGTGTCCTGCAGTTATCCGAATAAATAAAGTCATCATGTCTTCTCCTGCGAAATCCCCTCCCGACGTTGAACAAGGTGGTGTGCAATCCGGCGAGGACCCAGATGCGCAAATGAATCAAGACCCACATGCTTCAGGTCTGGGTTACGAGTTCGAGGTCAAGGAGCAAGACCGATGGCTTCCAATAGCAAATGGTTAGTCTTTGATACCTTTTTTCTGATTTGCGCGCACAAAGAATTCTCCGCAGGTTGAAGTCCCCTCTTACTGGCATCGCTTCGACTACTACACGCACATGTCCTACAGATTGGCCAGTCATTGAGCTCTTGTGCAAACGCTTGACCTTTAGTGGTGTCACGGCGGTCACAAGTCCTATCATGTCCCACGATTCTTCGTCTCCATCCCCAGAGGCGCCTCGTTCCAAATCGGGGAAACATGATACCTCATCCTCTGATGCTAACATAAGAAACTTTGCTCCAGTTGCTCGTATTATGAAGACGGCACTTCCAGAGAATGCCAAAATCGCAAAGGAGGCAAAGGAGTGCATGCAAGAATGCGTGAGCGAGTTCATCTCCTTCATCACAAGCGAAGGTACGACCCTTCACTGCCCTTAAGACAAGCTGTTTGCATAGACTAAGTGCCCTGTTATAGCTTCGGAGAAATGCCACCAGGAAAAGAGGAAGACCGTCAACGGCGAGGACATTCTGTTTGCAATGACTTCATTGGGCTTTGAGAACTACGCAGAGGCGCTGAAGATCTACTTGTCCAAGTATCGAGAAGTGAGTTTCAAAGTGTCCCAAAATTCTGGACTGCAATATTTCAGCGGATCAAGACTGACTCTTTGCCGTAGACTCAATCCACTAGGGGCGAGAATCGACCAGGAAGCCAAGGTCAAGGTTTCGGATCATCAGGTGGCCCATCGGCAGCAATCCCAGGTGGACCTGAAGGAGCCAACAACATTCTGGGAGGCCAACCAGGAGAGGGAACTGAACACGATACAGGTTCGTACGGAAACCTGTACGGAGGGCAGGCAGGCCACAACGGCGCAACTGGTGGAGATGGTTACTAGGGCTGCAATGGGGATCTTCAAGTACATAGGCGTCAAGGTGTTGGTTTGGCGACGAGACGGGCAGTGCGCTAACGTTCTATTGAGTGTATTGATTAAAGGGCACGGTTTTGGTATGGTGGACTTCGGATGGGATGATGGCTGGTTCTGAGATACCTATGAGTTGTACATGAGGACAGGGGCAAAAGTATGTGGGAATGTTGATTTGCTTTAGATTTCTCGGCTCTGATGAGCAACAGTCAGCGCCTTGGGTAGCTCAAGGTCTGGAAGATCATATGAGCAAGAAACAGTTGTAGGATACAGCCCTCATACAAGTGCAAATATAATTCAGAATTTGTCTTGAAGGATATCCCACTCACAACACCGTCTCTGGATGATTCAATATACCCCATATTTTGGAATCAACTGATATAGGTAGGCTGCGTTGCTCCCCAAGAGTTGCTTCTACATCTTGAGAACAATGTGAACACAGGTACATTCCGAAGTTCTGCCTTTGCAGACTGAGCAGCTTAGATTCTCCTAACAGGTTGAGCGATGATAGTATGGAAACCTGTTATCCAATTATAATGCAGGCAATATTTCTGAGAATACAATCGCGCCCAGGCAAGAGTCATTTGAAGAAAACGCTTACTGTTCTTGAGACCATCGTCGCAGCCTGACGATAATTATGGGTCAGCCCATGGTGGATCTTGGCTCTGTGGCCCGTGCCCTCGCCTCAAAATTTATTTCAGAGTGCCAGGGGAGGGCGGCGAAATCTACTCTCCCACAGCAACCCCACCGAGTACACAAGTTGTCGCAAAATCCGCCCTCATCACCCTCCATGATAACAACCGGCGTTCTTTAAACCACTGAGAAATCGTGGCCACACCGATGGTGTCCCTGGTCCCGATTGCTCGGCCTGCAGCGCCTCGAGCAGCACCGAAACCAGGCAAGCCGCTTCTACGTCGAGCCACACTATCTGGCACAATCCGAAAAGCAGAAGAGGCAGAGTTGGACTCAGATTTTCTGTCTGCGCCACCGAGTCCGAGCAAGAGAGCCCGAGTTTCCTTCAACCCTAATGTCGAGGAGAAAATCATGGAGGAGTACCAGGCTAAGGGGAGGAGTTTGGAGTCGATTAGACTAGAAGTCAAGAGCTCGATCGAGGCACACCTAAAAGGCGACAGTGAGGGGTATGATACTATCAAGGAGATGTTTTCGCCCCGCAGAGCAGACAATGAGGATGATGAGAGTGAAGGGGATGGAAGGGTTGACATGCACACATATTTACTTGCGCTTACAAGCTATGCTTCTCTATTGAACAAAGGTTGCTCTGGGTTGGTCAAAGCAGTTCTTGCTTGCGAATGGATAGGCAGGGATGAAAGCTTTGTGAAAGCTTATGTGCAATTCCTGGGGAGTTTGACCAGTGCGCAAGGCGCATATGTGGGACTGGTGCTTGGAATGTTGGTGGGGAATTTTTATGGAGGTAAGACATTGTTCGTCATACCATCAAGAAGCATTTCTAATCTTTATATAGTGCGCTTGTCTAGTGGCCGCCTTCCAGGCTGTCCTGATGTCAACCGGGACCAGCTCTCCTCCAGGATTCATGTGGCTCTGAAATACCTCTTGCGACTCATTCCGTCTGCCAGCAGCACTCTTTCTCCAATCCTTGCTGCCAAATTCCCATACGCAGAGGAACCCAAAAAACTCCAGATTACATACATCGAAAATCTAATCCGCCTTAGCGAATACGCTCCAGAGCTGAAGTCCGATATCTTGGCAGTCATTACAGACCGCCTTGTCAAGATCGATGTGCAAATGCAAGTAGATCTTGATGACCTCGATGACGAAGTGGCTGCTGCGATCGTCCAAGCCATCTCACTGAACCCTTCTCGAGGAAAAGATGAGGGAGACGACTTCGATACTGACGCAGATTCCGTCACCAGCGATGATGATGTGGACAGCGATTCGAAGCGAATAAAGGAGGTTCAGGGCAATGTGGAGAAGATGGATGCTATAATTGACTTGCTCTTTACCATTTACAGTCCATATTTTGAAGATCCATTCAGCGTGGAAGCTGCTTCAATGTTCGAGACTTTACTTGGTCACTTCACCAACATCATACTTCCGACGTATCGTTCTCGACATACGCAATTTCTGCTCTTCCACTTCGCACAAACAGCTGAGCATCTTGTGGACCGGTTCGCAGGGACTTGTGTCCAATTAGCTTTCCAATCAGGCCGACCAGCAGTTCTCAAGCAGTCCGCGGCAGCATATCTAGCCAGTTTTGTTGCACGAGGGGCACATGTACCATCCAATGTTGTATGCCAGGTCTTTTCGCTCATCGGGAACAATCTGGATCACATCCGAGCAGAGAATGAGGTCACCTGCCGTGGACCAGACCTCAAGCGCTACAGCACATTTTACGCCATGACACAGGCGTTGCTCTATATTTTCTGTTTTCGCTGGCGAGATCTGATTACCTCCTCGGACATCTTAGAAGAAGACGATCCTGCAGCGTTTGTCGGGCAAGACTTGACCTGGACCCCAGGAATCAAAGAGACTCTCTCCCGAACTATCTACTCGAAACTCAACCCCCTCAAGATCTGCTCTCCACCCATTGTTGCAGAATTCGCTAAGATTGCACGTCATCTACGATTCATGTACGTGTACCCGCTTCTTGAGAGCAATAAGCGCATACGCCTCAGTCAGTTCTCTTCCAGTCAAGGAAACAGTGCGCTGCGAGATACTGGCAACGGTGGAAACAGTGAGAGCTGGCATCAACTGGACGCCTATTTCCCCTTCGATCCTTATCAACTGCCGCTCAGTCGCCATTGGGTTGAGAAAGACTATGTCCAATGGAAAGGGGTTCCTGGACTCAACCAAGAAGAATCGGACGAAGATGAGAGTGGGGAAGAGGAAGAGGAAGAGGACGAAGTCGATCTTGACGATGAGACTGACAACGATGAATAATATTCAGCACTCTGAGCTTAGTGAATTTCCGGGTTCGGAGTTTGTGGCGTTGAAGTTTAATGTTTATTTTCCGAATTTAGCGCGTGGGAAAAGTGATATGGAAGGATCAGCGCTGAGGATCAATGCTCTGGATCGACGTATTGGAGGCGTTTTGAGACTGGGTGCATTCTGGTACTTGATTTACTAGAATTGTCGTGCATATGGGTGGCGCAGATGGACCTTGAGTTTCGTCCCATAGAAGGATAGATCTTGTAAAAGATTGGAGTCATAGGGAAGATGGATGGTAGATACTAGCGAAAGCCGGCAATACAAAACTGTTCCTTGGCGTCGTTCCTTCCAATCACGATGCGTCTGCAGGTTGTTCAGCTGCACCAATCAAGTCTTCGAGACTTCAGGGCTACAGCAGGCGTTCAGCCGCAACATCTTCAACACGTCTCCAGCCCTCGAAAGGGAGTTTCAATAACTTTAACACCCCTGTTGCTTTTCTTGGGCCCTTGTTGTTTCAGTCATTGGAAAAATGTCCCATCTCTAGTATTCACGCTCTGCTTATCGCGTATCTTAATCTCGTATATCAAGTGAGGACGACCTGAGTCTCACGTTGCAAAGAATATCAGTGTGGCCTCCTTAGTAGGTACATGACTTCGATCTCTGTGCACATTGCTCGGGTTACTAGGCGTAATTTCTCAGCTTCGAGGTCTATTGAAATGTCTTTCTAATAATCAGGATGAACGGGTGTGGGACGCGGCTGGAGCTTGGGCCTCATGCTAAAAGACCCTTTGAAAATGAGATAGTGAGACTGCGGAGGGCATTACACCGTCTGTGACGCCGTGGTCTAGGTAATATTATAGTTTTGGGCGAGATATTGATATCACAGCATATGAAAGGCAATTGGCGAGCGGGCAGGGGTCTTGGAGCAGCTTCTTTGCGAGGCTAAAGATTCAGCCAGATGAATCGAAGAAGGAAGTAGGACTGGACTCACCGGATAAAGCTGCAGATCTTGCCAGGGCGTCGAACATGCCGGGACAGTTTAATCTCTTGTCGAAGGGGTGAAGATCTCCTACGGCTTATGTGCTAAGGTATCTGCGGTTCTGCTCATATTCAGTCGGTTCTCGCCTTCGCAGGTTATTGCAAGTGAAACTTCGAGCTGCACTGGTCATTCAGGGCATATGCATCTCGGCCTAATTGGATTCTTTTCAACTCAATCTGCCTCTGAAACACTCCATACGGCGATGGCCTTGCGAGTATTCTGGCTGGCTTGCAACCATGGAAGCTTCCAATCGTTGCTTTTCGGAGCTTAGTCGATGCTCTATTTCCTTTGCTCGAGGAGCCGCTTCTCAACGAATCAACTGATACTCCGATGTTACTAAAGAATATCTTTGAACTCCCACACTTCAATTGTGCTCAATATCGCGGGTTGGATCTGGGTATCGCTCGATCGAGCACCGGCCGGCCTTCAATGACTTAGGTAACAACATTCCTCTGGACTAATCTCTAGGTGCTCATTGTACTACAACACGATGGTCTTTTTGATCACTTTAGCAAGTTTGAGATGCATGGTGTAAGGATGGAAGTCGCTGCATGGTGCTCAGTGTAATTTCTTAAGTCAAAGACCACAAATTCACGGGTGGAAGATTTGAGTGCTTGGCAACAGGTATACTGAGCTTGCAATTAGAGACCCTCTATAAAAGGTACCAAGAGATGATGTTCCAAAATGCAAGTTGAAGATCCTAGCTAAGATTTTTTCATGCTTGGCTAATGGACTCTCATCCAATTAAAGGAGACTTAGGAGCATCTTTCGACAACGGGTACAAATAGTTGTTGATGAAACAAAGCATAGACTCATCTAGCTTTCTTTTCTCCCGTATCTCAAAGACGATGAGATAGTATTTCTATAATATGATTTTTCATCTGGTCTGCCTCTCTTCCAAGCAGACCTTTCATCAATAAGCGAGTCCCTACAATCAGATGGAAGGTTGAATACTATCCACCCTGCTGGGTAGTCTTTGTTGTGACAAATCTTCACTATGCGACTCTCATCTCAATCCCTCATTGAATTCAATAGCCTAGAGTTGATCACGGAACTAAGTTGTTTAACCCCCGATGCCAGCGATGCCGGGGGCGGTGAGGGCTCGACGCTACTAAACGAAGCCACTAGCGAAGATATACTATGACCAGAAAAACAACATCGATCTCCAAGAACAAGACAACATTCAAGAGCTTATAACTTTCATCCTTCACACAATAGAATAATAGTGAGTGGAACTGGTGAAAACATTGATACAGGGGAATCAAAGGCTGTCAAAATGAAGGCAAAATCTTGGGTTGAGATTAAGGAACCTTGTTTTTGAGTTGATCAGAGAAGAAGACTCGGGATGATAAACGCTGCAAACTTGTAAAGAAAGCATCCCCGAGGCCGCTCGAGGGACGAAAGGCCCACTTAAGGACACGAACCCTAGATCAGCTTTCTCTTGACTACCAAACCTCCCACAACAACAAGCTCTGGTCCCAAAGCCTTAAAATGGACCAGACGAAGCGCCGGTCATTCGTCGCTGGGGAGGAGGTTGTGGTGAGGTGCTATGCACCAGATGGTACTGTTTGGGCGACGATACCTCTGGAGCAGCCTGGCGTAAGAGAAGTTTCCCCCGATACAATGGAGGATATTGCTGCTAACTAAGGATGAGAAGACACGGGAAAACGTGGCCCCGTCGCAGCCTCCTCTCCGGCGCGAGATGCGCCGTGTTGCATCGCCAACCCGTCCCCGTCCCCGGGTTTTCAACCAAGGCACCAGCAACATGGACTCCACCAAGCAGGAGTCCAGGGACGACCTGGTCTTTCTGACCAGGCCGGAGAGAGTCCAACAGATCTCCAAAAAATTCAATGAGAGCTATGACGCGTTGCTCAGGGGTGACTTCACGAAGAGAGGAGAGGACGGGGAGTTGACCAGAACTCCTAGGCCAGAACTACCCTCGAAGTACCTCGTCCGACCGAAAAAGCCGGCTTTCCGATCATCTAACACGGACGCCTTCGCTGACGACGACTTTGCAGCGTTTACTCGCGGCACTAGCAGAGATTACATTGAAAAGAAGGAAGGCGATCACCGGCGAGACACTGCGTCTACCTTTGACGGCTGGAAGGCATTGGGCTTGAATACGGACGGCAACAACGGTGCCAAGAGACTTTCTGATCAGACCATGACTTACGAAGAAGAGCCGAGTGAAGACACAGTGCGCGAACAACAGGAGATGCAATCAGGTAGAGGTCCTAGTGTAACCGATCTAGAAGACAAGCACTTTCATGCAGCTCACCATATTGAGGCTCAGCAGAAGATGATGGAGGAGCGAGCGGAACAGCAGAAGATCGAGGAGCTGCGAAGACTCAACGGCATATACCCGGGTCATATCGGCCTTCGAGAGAAGGATATTGCAAGCATAATTGCGCACCACCGAGAGAAGGAGAGACTGCGTAGAGCGGCTGAGCATGGGGAAGATGATGATGAGGAGGAGGAGGATGGTCGAGAGGAGCACGAGAAGGTGGTCGTTGGCCATTACTCAGCACGGCAGCTACACCAGATGCAGATGCGGGCGGAGCAGGGGCTGGCCCTAGACGTCGACCTATCAGGTGGCCCCAGCAATGCGACCCTGGAAGTGTCTCAGACTCTGCGTGCACTCCATCTCTCAGAAGCGGCTCCCTATTCAAAGCCAGAGCCAAAGCCAGAGACAAAGGGAAAGGGAAAGTCTCAGTCTCAGTCTCAGTCTCAGTCGCCTTTCATCAATGTCACCGCAGCCACGCCTCGTCCTCCAAGCATCGCCGAGTTTGACAAGACGAACGTCCCTGGCCCTGAGCAACAGCCGCAGCCGCAGCTGCAGCTGAAGAACGCTCAAAAGCAGGACTCCAAGTCTTTTTTAGCGGAGCGCCTCGCATCTCACTCTGAGATCCGCTTCCCAGGGCCCAACGCCGCCATGGATAAACTCCAGGTGCGATCCACCGAGTTCTCCAGCGTGAAGGCCAAAGCCATCGAAGATGCGAGGCAGATGCAAGCCCATGTGATCGAGGAGTGCACCAAGGCTGGCAAGGACCCGCCGCCGTACGGTCTGGTCGAGCTGATTGGCAAGGGCAGCTTTGGTCGTGTCTATATGGGGTAAGTCGTGTCAAGTCACGTGGGAAGGCACAAGCAAGGTACCTTACTGACTACATCACAGCAAGGACATGAAGTCTGCAGCCATTGTTGCCGTCAAGATCATCGATATTGATGAGAGTGATACCCTCAACCCCCGCACTGCCGATTCCTATAGCGAGTTCCTCAAGGAGGTCAACGCATTGAAGATCCTTAGCGAGAATAAGGCCAAAAACATCAACCATGTCATGGAAGCGCTGCCTGTCAACCAAGCAATGTGGATGATCACCGAGTACTGTGGTGGTGGAAGCGTTGCGACTTTAGTAAGTGGATCTCATTGCAGACCCGTCATGCCGGCTAATATGCCTCCAGATGAAACCTTCTGCTCCTGCAGGCCTTATGGAGAAATGGATTATTCCGATTCTGCGAGAGGTAGCCGAGGCTCTCAAGTGGGTTCATCAGGCTGGTATCATCCACCGAGATATAAAGTGCGCGAATGTTCTTATCACAGAGCAAGGTGGTGTGCAACTTTGCGATTTTGGCGTTGCTGGCATCATCGAGAACAAGGTGGATAAACGATCGACTATTATAGGAACACCACATTGGATGGCCCCTGAACTATTCGGCGACAATCCCAGTTACGGCAAGGAGGTTGATATCTGGGCCTTTGGCGCTATGACTTATGAGATTGCGACCGGACTCCCACCCAACGCCGCGTACGGCATTCCTTACGAGAGACTTGGCAGCCATCTGAAGAAGAACGTTCCTAGACTGGAAGGTGGCAATTACTCCAATGACCTTCGCAATATGGTCGCTTCCCTGCTCGAGGAGGATCCCAGCGCCAGACCGACTATTGAGCAAGTGCAGAAGCACAAGTATATCGCCAATACTAGCTCAACCTACCCTACCACCAACCTGCGGTCTCTTGTTGGCTCCTTTAGAGTCTGGGAGTCTCGAGGTGGTGACAGAAAATCTTTGTTCATGCAACATGGTGCCCAAGGCCCGTCTTACGCTTCATCGGATCAGGATGAGTGGAACTTCAGCACCACAGAAGTCTTCGACCAGAAAGTCTGGGAGGAATTCAGTGCCCAGGATGTCATCGATGCGTACGGTCCAGCCATCACATTTGATGAAGCCACCGCTCGTCCTAATCGCCAGCAAAATAAAGCCTCCAGGCGACGACCTCCACCTGAAGCTCTTGGTCGCATGCCTGCTGCTCCTTTGGAGAAGATTTTCGATCCTAACACTATCTCAAATTACGAAGACAACAGCAGGGCTCACTATGGAAGGGGCATGAGTACATCTTCATCCACATCCGACTTGCCATTGAGGGATGATTCCGCCCAGACATCCATCAAGGATACCATGATTGATCTTGGTGGGCATGATTCTGAGACTGGTCTGTCCAGCTTTGCCGATATGGACACTCTCAAGGCCAGCCGTCGTCAGGATGAGAACGAGGATCAGTACAATTCTACCTTGCCCGATTTCAGTCGACCTGCTCTGAGCGATCCTGCCGATATCAACCCGAATAGGAGAACTCAAGACTGGAAGTTTCCGTCAATGGCTCCTCCGGCTTCCGCTGATCCCGAGCTGTCAAGATTTCCACCCGCTAGCTATGAACTACCGCGTCCTGCTGTCACTCCCGGTTTAGGTGGACGCCCTACCCTGGTTCATCATCCTACAGAGCCTCTTGGTAACTTTAACGGTGGTCTTTTAGGCCCAACTCAAACCGCAATGGGTCGAATGTCGATGCGCGAGTCATTGATTGACCTTGATATGAGCCTCCCAGAATCTGTCCCCGAATTACATCGCCCATCAACTGCGAATTCCGACGTCTCTGCCTCCAGCGAGCAGATGACCTCCGGTAATCCTTTCGAGCTCGAGCGTCATGCATCACTCTACCAGCCCGTTGCTGGACAAAGCTCAGACCCTGCTATTTATGTCAGCGAAGAACCTTCCGTTACGACCCGTCTTCGAAGTGGCAATCCGCTCCAAGATATGGCCGATATGTCTGACTTCTCGGCTTCTGATGTCGAAGGTCCGCAAGCCAACGGTCGCGCTAGACGTATACCACAATACGACGGGGCTGATGACTATGATTACCAGGCAATGCCACCGCCTCCTCTACCGACCCAAGTTGATTCTCACACTTCCTATCAAATGTCGGATCAACCTTACACCACAGCCTACTTCCCGCCGCTGCCTCCTCATCCCTCAGTTGCTGCGCTTACTGGTGCTGCCTCGAAAGAAGATATGTTGGACGAACTCAGAAATGCGCTCTCTGGTTTTAATAGTCAGCTTTCTGCTTTCAAGGATGTCTACAGTAATTTTGAGAGTACTGCCCGCCGTACATCCGCCCCGGCACGCAAGAACAATACTCAAGAATGAAAGCCTTCTTACCTTGTTAATTCCTGTACGAATACACAATCATGAAACCAAAGACTATGATGACACAGCTGGCTTATCAGCGTCAAAGCACAAAAGTCGTCAAATCATAAGGTCATTGAAATGTTTTTCGAAACAAAAGTCACCATAGCGACGGCGTTTTATGGTAAACTGGAAAGTGTAGCTAGATGATGACTACCGATGATACCACAGATATCATGAATGAGACAAATGCATGAACCTAGTTCCATCTTAATTTGAGACCTATGTGTGATTGATATTAAATGTTCAAGGTACCTATCTAGAGGTAATATTCAGCTGGAATAACACTTCCAATTGTACCAAAGTTCCAGATACATTCAATGGCATTGGTATCTGAATATAGAATACTGGTGGTGAGCATATAGAGCAGAAGTGTTTGCTTTGTTCGGCCTGACTTGGCACAAGGAGTATAGTATCCGAGTGTACATTTAATTAGGCTTACATTTAGTGAAGAAGCGTGTGCAATGTCCCAGCTTGATTGGAGACGTTGAAAATTGGTGCCGTTTTATCCATGCCTTAGTATGATAACCTGCGCGTTCTCTGCTTCTCAATCCCTGAATTTATCCCCTGCCTTGTAACATCAACCTGTATCATGACAACAAGCTATTTATCCCTGAAAACTAGCCAAATCACCCATCAAAAGCGCCTGATACTTCTCCACGCACTCCCTCACCCTGACTAACACTCCCGCTGCCAACATCCTGACCCTCTCATCCTCTTCTCCTCCGCCCATCCTTCCAAAAACACCATCGACCCACTCCTGCGTCTCTAACAGTTGCCTCCCATGAGCTTCTACCAACTTTCTTTTATCCTCATTGATCTCAAGTATCGTTAAAAATCCAAAAAGGATGGACTCGATAGTAGTGATGGAGCCGATGCTTTGGGTGCGGAGGTTTAGAAGGAGGTCCCAGAACTCGGAAGTTAGTTGGGGAAGGGAGAGGGTGGAGGGGCCGGAGGCGTGCAGGAGCAGGGATAGGGTTTTTAGGAAGCGGGAGAGGAGATAGGGTTGGAAGACTACATTGTGGTGCGAGGTGCCGTAGGCGCGGAGGTGCATGAAGAAGCGGCCGGTTAGGGGGAAGAAGAAGCCGTCTGCTACTACTTTTGCAAAGGCGTTTGCTATGGGTTTCTTGCGCTTTTTCTCGACGGCTATGCGGGAACTGAAGGTGCGTACCTTTAGGATGGCGGGACCAGTGAGCTTATCTGCTAAGTCGGCGGCGAGGGGGGCAATCATGGTGTTTTGAAGCTGGGTGGAGAGGGTATCAACCGCTGTCTCTTGGGGATTCTTGCCGCTATAGAGATTTTGCAGGCTCGAGGGAAGAGTTTTCGATGGGAATGAAGTCGAGGGAAGGGGCTTGGTGGATGTGAGCTTGCTGTCTTCTGGACCAAAGCCGCCAAGTTCGCGAGCTCCAAGACCGAGAGTGGTGAGTACGGAAGCTCTCTGGGAGACGGAATAGTCGCCGTCGAAGAAGGTTTTGGAGAACCATTGACCCATTTTTAGGGGTGAGGCGATTAAAATGGCAACCATGCCTTGTAGACGGATGTCTTGGAAGTTGTCGATTTCGTATTTGTCTTGGATACCGACTAGAAGTGTTGCGAGCTCTTCTGCGTGGTCGGTGACTTCCGTGCCAAAGTTTGCTTTTCGTCGTATCAATGGTGCTGCAGTTTCTAAGCCCAGCTTCTGGCGGTCGTAGTTCTCGGTATCTCTCAAGTAAGAAATCAAATCTCGAATGTATACTGGAGCCGTGGGCTTGTTTCGAGTGATAAGGGTGGGATCATCGTCTGAATCTTCTGCGTCTGAGTCTGGCTTTGCGTATGGGGTCAACCCATCATCATCCGACTCTTCTTCGTCGGTTTCGATTTCTTCAATAGAAATAATTTTGGATCCGGTTGGTGAAGCCATGGACTTCTTAGCTGGTTTTGGAGCCCGAGGTCTTAGCTCCTTGGGGATATCTGCAGCTCTGCCAGACTTAAGACGGTCAACGGAGCCAACTGTATCAGAAATGTTGACCAAACCCTTGAACCATCTGGCTTCTGCGGTGTTCATTTCATCTACTTTGAAATCCATTCTCTTATCTCCTTTGTCCACGAGGCTTGACAGAGCTTCTCCGACCACCATGCCCAAAAAGCGCGCACGAGGTGAGGTTGCAGCTAGTCTATTCGAGACGGCATTGAGGTGTGCTCCTGATCTCATCATCATTGACAAATGAAGTGGAGCTTTCCGATGGACGTAGCCAGCAGCAAGAAGCAAGACCTGTGTATGGACTTCAGTTTGTTAGCAACGGACTGCGTGATTGGTCAAAGGGTACAGTACCATCTTGTTGTAATGTAGGCGTGTGCTTAATATACAATTGATCACCAAACTGCTGGAGGCTCTTCTCCAGAACAGCTTGAATATCCGACTTGTCTCGGGACAAAACAGCTACCACTGCTCGTCGAATCGAAATGCCATCTCCAAGGCCTGCCCCAGAAGATTCAGTAAGCCAAGATATCAGGCATTCTTTGTGATGATGGACATTATTCCCCAGTATTTGGCTTATTAATGCTGCTACTCCAGATACCACATTTTTGTCAGACTGCCACCATTGAGCATCATCGTCGGCTATAATTGGAGCAGATAAATACAGTCCAGGTGCAATCTTGAGGACTGTGAAGAGTAAATTCCGGTATTCAGAGCTTGGTAAAACATCTATCAGACCTAAAAAGCGAGCAGAATTTTCAGGCCCGTCAAGAACAAGTTCTGTTAAAAGCTCTTTGACAACGTTCTCTGGGAAAAGTCAGCTCAAATCTCCTCTTCGCTTTGAAAGGCCTTTTTGCACCGACCAGTGTATCCAAGGCGAAAAGATTTGCTGAGCAGCTCTCCATAGCACTTCGACTGGTTTACAGAATTCGTTGACAGATTTTTGACCCAATAAGTCAGGTTACGAGCGATCCAGAAGCTAAATAAACTACCATCCGCTACCCAATATTTCTCACCAGCTTTCTTGCTCAGCTCATTGACGATATCCTCTGCTTCAGCAGCAATGCCAATGATCTTTCCGCCACCTACAAGGCTGAGAAACTCTTTCCAGATTGCTTTCTGTTTTGACTGAGGACCGGAAGCCTCGTAGATGCTTTTCCATATAATCTCAACAGTTTGAGAATCTTCCAGAAGTTCTTGTAGTAATTGAAGAAATATTCTTAGAAGCTCTTCAAAATTCGGGCCTCCAACGGACTTCTTGCTCTCTTTTGATTGTTGGATGTTCCTTTTCAGGCTCAAAACGACGGCATTTATTCCTGAGACACTTCGAAGGCATGAAAGTAATAATTGAAGCCCAGATAGTTTGCTCGAAGATCCTTGCTTCGCTGGCTTGGACATCTTCCCAGCCTGTAGGACATTCCAATAATTTGGTACGATTTCGGTTACCAGAACATGGACCAGCTGAGAAGCTAAAGGACTCGGTGACTGGATGTAAAAGCCGGGGCAGATAGTAAGGTACCGTAGAGTAGAGATCAGAGTGTCATGGTCTGGTTCGCTCTTTAAGAGCTCCAACGCCTCTGCCGGCGTGGATGCGGATTGGAAGGACGGTTTTGGAGCATCTGACTTGGCACTTTCAATCAAAGTCCTAGATTCTCAGAGTCAGTCAAAAATTCGGAGCAAAATCCCCGGATATGTTCAGATGAGCAGGGTAAGATTGAGTACTTGGTGGCGGGGTGGCTCGCATGTGGATATCTTATAGCTAAGGTGAGGTTCAATGAGGATGGATATACATACAGTGCATCCTCAACCGGCTTCTCGGAAGACTTGTAAGAAGTACTCACGGGAGTGAGCAGGCCCTCCATGGCTACATGAGTGCAAGCTTGGAGAGAGTTGGAAGCCTGGAGGTTGCGGAGGAAATATTCATGCAGGCGGATAAGCGATAACAAAGGGCAGGTTGACCTCAAGCTTCCATCTTCCTTTTTCAATACTCAACATCCACCTGACAGAAATGTCGCAGCCCGTCATGGTCTCCGGCTCAATATCAGCGCCGGTACCAATACCGGCAGACCGTTGGTAAGGAGCTCCTGGCGTGTGCAATGGAGAGTAAAGCTGACTCTCTCAGGACCTACCTGAACAATGTCCTTCAACATCCAGGACCTTTCACAGATCCCGATTATGACGCAAGTCAGGTTGCAGATAATATGGCGAATATGAAGTTGCTGTCAGTCTGCCATTCTGAAGATTCAACAGTTGCTAATGCAATATTGACAGAGTCATGTTGGTTGCCTGCCTGTCTGGTGCAAAGTGAGGCATACTGATTCTCAAGCAGCGGTGCTGGTGGTCTTGGGTGCGAGATTTTAAAGAATCTTGCTCTTTCTGGGTTCAAGGATATTCATGTCATAGATATGGGTCGGTAGAGTCTAAGCCCTACTTTAGAGTCAAGCTGACTTGTCTCTACAGACACCATCGACGTTTCGAATCTCAACCGCCAGTTCCTATTCAGACACAGCGATGTTGGCAAATCGAAAGCTGAAGTTGCAGCCAAGTTCGTCGAGAAAAGGGTGAAAGGCGTCAAGATCACGCCCCATAATTGCAAAATCCAGGACTTCGATGATGACTTCTACATGCAGTTCCAGATGGTAGTGTGCGGTCTGGACAGCATTGAGGCTCGACGATGGATCAACTCTACACTTGTGAACCTAGTTGACGAGGAGAATCCAGAGAGTCTTAAACCCCTCGTTGATGGAGGCACCGAAGGTTTGGAGCCCGCAATCATTACCATTTTTAGATGCAACTAATCTTTAATCTAGGCTTCAAGGGCCAGTCCCGGGTGATATTTCCAACTATGACATCTTGCATAGAATGCCAGCTAGACATGCACGCACCGCGGGCTGCTGTTCCTCTTTGTACTCTTGCAACTATACCTCGCCAGCCAGAACATTGTATTGAATGGGCTCATATCATTGCATGGGAGCAAGAGAAACCTTTTCCAAAGTTGGACAACGATGACCCTGAACACATCACATGGCTATACAAGAAAGCTCTGGGTCGAGCCGCCGAATTCAATATTACTGGTGTCACTTACTCCCTGACGCAAGGTGTAGTGAAGAACATTATTCCGGCTATTGCATCAACAAATGCTATCATTGCTGCAAGTTGCTGCAATGAAGCTTTCAAGATCGCCACATCAACAAACCCATCCCTTGGACCAGAAGAGAACTATATGATGTACAGTGGAAATGACAGTATCTACACTTACACATTCAAACATGAGAAGAAAGCGGATTGTCCCGTCTGCGGAAATCTGGCACGAGATCTGGAAGTCGATCCGAACTTTACCTTGGACGAATTTATTCAGTCCTTAGCTGTTCGACCCGAAGCACAACTGAAAAAGCCATCGGTTCGTTCAGAGGCAAAGACTCTCTACATGCAAAGTCCAGAAAGTCTGAGGCTCAAAACAGCACCAAATCTGGAGAAGAAGTTGGGAGACCTGATCGTAGATGGGGAGGAGATTGGAGTTTCAGATCCAAGCTTAAGCTCAGTGGATTTCAAATACAAACTCAAATTCTCGAAACCTTTCATTACTCCGACTGCGGAAAAGGTCGAAGGGAATGGCACTACAGCGTAAAAGTAAATAAAAAGCAACGTGATTGGCAGGGAACTTGAATTGCGTGGTCACAGCGGCATCTGGGATTGGGCTTATGGAATTATGAACACGTGAAGACATGAAGACATGAATTATGAGGGATTGGCTTTTCATGCCGACAAAAAAGTCAACTCTAGACAGCTATCAAGAAGCATTCCAACGCCAGAACCTAGAACTCCTGCAATGCTCATGCTTGTGATATCTCGCTCTATCGTACCATGTTCGTCAAACTCCTCTTCAACACTTCGCACTTGCCTCTTAGACACTTGACTGACTCTAGGAAAAGCTGGTCACTGTCCCATTGACCCACGCTCTCCACCAAGAAGATAAAGTGGTCTCGTATCCTTCCCAATTTCACTTTTCCCTCAAACTCCTCATGCCGTAAGCACTCCCTGCTAACAGTGTCCTTCATCGGATCCTTCACAACAGCCTTCATCTTACCCTCATGGCCCTCGTAACCACTACCCTTCTTCGCAGCATCCTTCTTTGTCACTGTCTCCAGCCCAATAACACCCCGAGGGAAACACCTCGCAAATTTCTCGGCATCCTTGCCCAAGATGGGTTTCAGAATCGTGATCGTCGGCATAAGTCTGTACGAAGCCGTAGCCACGGGTGAGTATTTTGCATGATCACTCCCCACGCCCTTGATCGCATGCATTTCCAGATTGATCTCCTGTCCTGGCCTCAGCTTCGCAATGAGGATGTCCGGATTTGTGGGCCTTATCGCATCCTCGTCTCTGAAATATCTCTCCTGAAAACCGAACGGCTTGAACACGATATCCTTCGCGTAGACATGCGCGTTATGGTATGCCTTGAGCGGGTCTGTCTCGCCCTTCGCAGCTGTCTCGTTGCGCGTACATTCAACCTTGAGTTCCAGAAGGATAGTGTTATTGTCCACGGAAAACTCAGGCTGTCCATCGTCTGGCGTCTCATACCATTTTAGATACTCGAGTAGACCCTGCTTGCTCCCTTTCAGAGGTATCAGCCCCAATCTGTGGGCGAGAACTTCGTCCTGAATAATGGAGGTATTATTTTGTACAAAGACCTTCTCGATGGCTAAGGAGGGGATTTCTGCGATCATGATGCGTCGGAAAGCATTGGCAACTGCGGCGTCTATGCCGATGAGGGAGAATGAGGATTCGAATTGTTCATTTTTGTACATCTTGACTTGAAAATTATCCTCGAACTGGTACTTGTCCCAAGAATGGTCCTCTCCTAATTACAATCAGTTCGGACTCTTGTAATATAACAGCCCAGACGCATCAACTCACCAGGGTAGTGTCCTGGATAATCCGTCGACGTGACATCGGTAACTGTTTCGGCATTGATTCCTACAATCTGATTTTCTTGGTCAGAAGCAATCAGCAGATATGCCATCTAGGATTGCTTACTTTCCTGCGGTCCAGCTCAGCCTGCGAGGGCTGGTAGGGTGCCATACTTGCTCATGTAGTCGTTTGATGGTGGGGTCCTCGATAGAAAATAATTTCAATGGAAAATTCGACAAGGGGTTTTGATTGGCTGGCGCTAGCTTCCTTAGTCCGAGCTTATTTCGTCGTCGTCGACCTCATCATTGTGTGACTTGAAGGCGACCATTGAATTCCTCAACGCCTTTCCTCAAGGTGAAAAACGAAGCTTGAAGTCTGGTCACAAGCACCCAGGTCTTCTCGTCCGTTTATCGCAATGGCAGCCTCAATCACCCGGCTGGCCGGCCGCAATGCCAAACGACTCTGCTTGTGCCCCGGATTGTCGAAAGCCTCCACCCCTCGAGCATCAATTCGATCATTCTCTGCTGTTCCCTCGCGAAAGTACGCAGAGCTTTACGAAGGAACGAGACTTATCCCTACGAACGAGCACTTTGCACCTCAGGACGATCCCAACGACTCACAATACACGAACGGTGCTTCCAGTTCAAATTTGGCAGAAGATGCGGTTGAGAATAGGAAAATAAGGCACTACACTGTGAATTTCGGACCTCAACACCCTGCTGCCCATGGAGTGTTAAGGTTGATTTTGGAGCTCAATGGAGAAGAGATTGTTCGATCAGATCCTCATGTGGGGTTGTTACATCGAGGCACCGAGAAATTGATTGAATACAAGACATACCTGCAGGCCCTGCCATATTTCGATCGATTGGATTACGTCTCTATGATGACCAATGAGCAATGTTTCTCACTGGCAGTTGAGAAGTTGTTAAACATTGAGATTCCGGAGCGAGCAAAATGGATCAGAACATTGTTTGGAGAGATAACCAGAATCTTGAATCATTTGATGTCTGTTTTGTCTCACGCAATGGATGTTGGCGCACTTACTCCTTTCTTGTGGGGATTCGAGGAACGTGAGAAGCTTATGGTATGGCATAAGGATGTTTGATTAATTTATGTTGCTAACTTCAGCGCAGGAATTCTATGAAAGAGTTTCCGGAGCCCGTCTCCACGCAGCATATGTCCGCCCCGGTGGCGTCCACCAAGACATCCCCGTTGGTCTGCTTGATGACATCTACCAATGGGCCACCCAATTTGGAGACCGTATTGATGAGACCGAAGAACTGCTTACTGATAACCGCATCTGGATTGGGCGCACAAAGGGAATTGGTGTTGTGTCCGCAGCTGATGCCCTGAACTATTCGTTCACAGGTGTCATGCTTCGAGGTTCGGGTGTGCCATGGGATGTACGAAAGAGTCAGCCTTATGATGCATACGGAGAGGTTGATTTCGATGTTCCAGTGGGGGTTAATGGAGATTGTTATGACCGGTATTTGTGTCGAATGGAGGAGTTCCGTCAATCGCTTCGGATTATTCATCAATGCCTGAATAAGATGCCTCCAGGACCGGTCCGAGTAGAAGACTACAAGATCTCCCCACCTCCGCGAGCAGCGATGAAGGAGAACATGGAGGCCTTGATTCACCACTTTTTGTTGTTCACCAAAGGATATACTGTGCCACCTGGAGAGACATACTCAGCAATTGAAGCTCCAAAGGGGGAGATGGGAGTTTATGTGGTTAGTGATGGAAGTGAGAGACCATACCGATGCAAGATTCGAGCACCTGGATTCGCCCATCTTGGCGCGTTCGATCAGATTTCTAGGGGTCATTTGCTTGCGGATGCGGTTGCGATTATCGGGACCATGGATCTGGGTATGCTGAAAATAAGTAAAGTCTATGATTGGTTGCTAACGAAAATGCAGTGTTTGGAGAAGTGGATCGATAAAACGCATAGAGAGGTGTGGAGTGGTGGTCGTTTGTTGTTGTACATTGATCATCGGGTCTTCCTTTGTTTGTATGAAGTCTACGTTGTCGCTGAGTTAGCAATGCCAGCACAAGTTTTCAAAATTAGCCCGGCGACGTGAACTTACTGAATTTCCTGTCATGAAGCCGCCATGTCACTGCTGACAATCGCAGGCTGCTGAGGTTCATTGTCTGGGACAGCGACAAGTTCCGTGAAGTTAAGTGCTGGTGAAGCTGGGTCGCTAATCTTTTCAGCAGGTTCGGATTTCGCTCTTTGCCATACTCGAGGCATCTTCTCAAGGATCTTAGTGGGCGACGTGTAGATATCGGGGACTGGTGGCATGTTGGCTCCTCCATCCTGCTCGGGGTACCACTTCATTCCTGCTCCTGGTTGACCGATTTCAAGTTGGCCCACCCATACGTGTTCTCGAGGGATAAATCCACCGACAGGAAATCCTCGTCCAGCAGCGACCTGTTCCAAATCCATTCTACCAACTCCACCACCAGCCGGATATCCTGGTCTGTGTGCCAAGGCCATTTGATTGTTTACTTCAATGGGAAGTCCATTGTGTTCCTGTTGGGCCAGGCCCGGTCCACTGAAATTGCCACCATTATGATAACCCACATACTGGTATGCTGCCATCTGAGCGTCGGGAGCCCAGTCTTGATGAGTATAGCTGGGTCCAGCTTCAACTTGGCCCGAGACCTAGAGATAGCAGGACTATGACAAAGGCAGAAGTAGAGACCAAGAAACCACTGACAATCATGCTTTGACTGGTGCACACTGGTGACCGGCAAATCTTGAACTTTTGAAAGTGGTGAAAGGCTATAGAAAAAGGGGATAAATGGTTTTTGAAACAGAAAAAACGGAGTTGGCAGCAAACGTACCTAGCATAGACATGAACCTAGTAAGAACGATTCGTTAGGCCCCCAATAATGGTTTCCTTGCCCCTCAACTTCTCAATCGTGGAGTATCGCAGCTAGTGATCGTTCTTTCCCTTGAATCTCAAGAACCCACGTGGCAGAAGCGTGAATTGAGGATCAAGCCTGCTCAAGTTTGAGCCGCTCACTCTCAAAGTTGTTGGATATGTGTGCAGCAACAGATGACGCTGTACAGAGTTGTCAGTCTTTTCGAATAAGAGCAAAGATGCATAACTAAATGATTAAGTCTTTCTAAATCAGAACCGCTCCCCTCCAGCTGCTTCGTGGACGAGATGTGCAGCAAGAAGAAACACAACTTTGTCGAGATCAGTTGTTTCTTCTCCTGAAGCAAGCAAACGGCTCTGATGCATGACTTGAGTGTCGAAAGAAGTCGATTCGCATTCAAGCCGCTCACCCTCAAGTAGTTGATTGATTGCTTGAAGATCTTTGATGCAAGAGAAATGAGAGTGATCGTTCCTTCCAAACAAGTAAACAGCCCAGATGAATGACGAGGATTTGAGAATGACGCCGGTTCACATTCCAGTTCAAGCCCGAGTCAGCCGCTCACCCTAGAGCTACTGTATCGATGAAGTGGATTTGAGCACCAGCCGCACTTTGATGCCGATGCCTGATTTTGTATAGGGGTCGAGGCAGCTATGCGGCTGTGCTGCTTAGTCGGCGAGCCCATAATGAAAATTCGCTTTGACACCTTCCACACCCAAAACAAACAAGCTTCTCCTCCAAATCCATCAACAACATCAACGACCACAACCTCAACCTCAACCCCGAAGATCAAACTACCATCATCATTGCCATCAATCGTGAGTTGCTCCATTTCTCGTCTGGTCTTGATTGCCACACGGCCCGGAGGATTCCAGGGGTCGAGTGCGCCGCCCTCGGAGCATCCTGATGACAGCAGTGGAAAAACTCTTCAATCGGCCATGAGGAGGCGCGTCGGGGCTATATTGAGACCCTAAAGCTATCAAGTAGAACGTCTGAAAGCTTCTGCGCGGTATACTATGCCCCGTCGATGCTATAGATTGGAGATCGCGATCGTGTTGCT
>Ga0302325_10005637_pt1 | contig 28413 bp, 25 predicted proteins | sample Palsa_T0_2_FD_201948 | JGI IMG/M metagenome (GOLD analysis project Ga0302325, IMG submission 201948) | Peat permafrost microbial communities from Stordalen Mire near Abisko, Sweden - Palsa_T0_2 | ecosystem: Environmental > Terrestrial > Soil > Palsa > Peat permafrost | place: Sweden: Abisko...
CGGACCGCGAGCCCGCAGTGGACCTGCCTTTCCCCCTATGGCACGTCGCGGGCCTGGACAACTATTCGATCCCGCGGCCCCTTCTCGTACGCAAGAATCCGAACGTGACGTCCAATGCCACCACGGGATCCTGCCCCTCCGCATCTTTTTGCGGCAGCGACATGCGCGCGGCCTATTACGAGGGAACGGCTCTCACCGGCAGCGGCCAGTCGCTCGGCTTGCTGGAGTATGCCGGCACCGATTTGGCCGACTTGGCAACGTACTACGCGAACGCGGGTCAAACCAACCATGTCCCTATAACTCTGCTATCCACGGACGGGACCAGCACAAGCTGCGAGGAACCTGACTGTGACGACACCGAACAGACTATTGACATGACCCAGGCGATAGGCATGGCCCCGGGCCTGTCCAGCCTGGTGATGTACGTGGGATCGACCGACGCCGCCATGTTTAACGCGATGGCCACGGCCAGTCCGCTGAACGCGCAATTGAGTTCTTCGTGGACCTGGAGCCCGGCGGACCCGAGCACCGACCTTCCGTACTTTCAGGAGTTCGCGGCGCAGGGTCAGAATCTGTTTCAGGCGGCTGGCGACAGCGGCGCCTGGACGTCGTCTTCCGAGACTTACCCGTCGGATAGCGCATATCTCACCTCGGTCGGCGGGACGGACTTGGAGACCAGCGCCGCCGGCGGACCCTGGAGTTCGGAAACCGTTTGGGTTGACGGCGGCGGCGGCGTCTCGCCGGACAAGTTTGCAATTCCCTTCTGGCAGACGACGACAGCCAGCGGCTGCTCCAATTGCTCCAAAAACTATCGCAACGGCCCGGATGTTTCGGCCAATGCGAATTTCACCTTTTACGTCTGCGCCGATCAAACCACCTGTACGGCTAACGACTATGGCGGGACCAGTTTTGCGGCGCCCATGTGGGCCGGCTACCTGGCTTTAGTCAATCAGCAGGCAGTGGCTGACCGCAAGCCCACGCTTGGCTTCATCAATCCGGCCCTTTATGACATTGGTTTAAGCTCGAGCTATGACGCCGATTTCCACGACATCACCAGTGGCAGCAACGGCTTTTCGGCCACAACCGGCTACGATTTGGCGAGTGGTTGGGGCAGTCCGAACGGAAGCGGCCTGATCAGTGGGCTGCTCAACACCATCAACATTCCAGGCTTCGGACTTACAGCTTCGGCCACGACGGTCTCAGTGTTGCAGGGTGGTTCGGGAACGTCCACGATTACCAGCACGGTGACGAACGGCTTTGACTCGGGCATTTCCTTGTCTGCGACGGGCCAGCCCTCGGGTGTAACCGTAACCTTCAGCCCAACCTCGATCACCGGGGCTGGAACTTCAACCATGACCATCGCTGTAGGCGCAACTACAGTCATCGGTACGTATAGTATTCGGGTCACGGGAACCTCCGGCAGCATCGCCGAAATCGTTACTCTCTCCCTGACGGTGAGTAAAATGCCTCCTAACTACACCATCAGCGCATCGCCCACATCGATTAGCGTTGCCAGGGGTAGCGCCGGCACGTCCACAATCACCACAACTGTTTCTGGCGGCTTTGACTCGGCCATTTCCTTATCTTCGACTGGCTATCCATTTGGCGTGGCCGTAAGCTTCAGCCCTGCAACCATACCAGCGCCGGGCTCGGGAAAGGCGACCATGAAAGTCACGGTAGGTAAGGGAGTCGCGCTCGGAAACCACACGATTACTATAAACGCCACAGGCGGAGGATTGCCGCGCACGATTCAAGTGACACTCGACGTCCTCAACTAAATAAGAGTGAGGGAGTACTACGCATTTTTACCGCCAGCGCTCAAGGCGGAGGCTGACCAATGCGGTGTATTCCCTTACTCTTTTATTTGTTGCGGCGCTTGACACGGGAACGAACGCATGATACTATCCTATGGCTATGTCATTCGAACCCGTCGGATTGAAACCGGTTTGGATTCTCTGGCAGTAGGACTACGGACGACCCCAACTTTGGGGGAAATTCACAGGAGGACTAATGAGGACAAATATGGTAAGAAGAGGATTTTCGTCGATGGCGCTCGCGGCTGCATTGATGCCTTTCGCCCAGCCGGCGTCAGCACAGAACTACCAGGGAACACCTAGGCCCACGATCCAAGATTATGGACCGGTTGGAAACGTCCATTATAAGAACATCACCACAAAACCCGCTATCGGGAAATGCGGCAATCCGGCCGGCGCCTGCTTGTTCTACGGCGGCGACTTTATTTTCGATCCCCTTTACCCGCCGAGCATTCCCAATGCGTTGGCCAACGAAAGTACGGTTGAGATACCCGGAACCCCGTACGGAGCCGCAACTTGGGTTCCGTTCACTGTGCCGGCAGGCGAGACTTGGGACGTGACGGGACTGTTCACGAACAACCTATCGTCGTATGGCGTCCTCGACCAAGGAACCGAACCTACGTCTGTGGCCTACTGGTCGATCAATGAAGGAATGTTCTCAGGTAACGGTGGAACCGTTGTCGATTCCGGTACTTCGCCGGCCACCAGCACCCCGACGGGTCGCGCCGCTTTTGACGACTCCGAATACACGATCCAAGTGACGGGACTGAGCGTTGCGCTGACGGGTGGCACATACTACATGATCGTGGTTCCCATCTGTACGAATACGGCCAACCCTTACTGCGCAGGTATTTTTTTCGAATCTGACGTCGAATACATCAACACCACGCCCACAAACGCTTTCGGCCCGGCCGAGCCGGTTGATGCTTCGTTCTTCGACTCTCCTTTCTTTGGCCTGAGCTTTCAACCCGCCAGTGGTCCCCTAGGGGCCTGCGCCGGGTCCGGCTGCGACGCGTTTTCGGCGGGCGTGCTTGGAAGAAGAGTGAAGTAGAGTATAACCCGTCAAATGGGTATCCCCTTGACTTGCCATCGGCGCTGAATGCGGGTTTGTGGCGAGTATGCCCACCCGAGACGTCGCTGGCGACGTCTGGCTGAGTGAAGGGGATACCCAGTACCCACCATATGCCTTCGGCTTCGTCTCTGGCTCCAGAGGCGGTCCTATGCGCCGTGCTCGCCAAATTCCGTTCCAAATGGGAGTGGGCATGCGCGGCGCGTGGCGTACCTTCCAGAAAACTTTGTGGGTCGCCGATCCTTTCACGGGAGTTCTAGTGCCGATTAGCGATCCGTTCCAGTCCCCCGCCCAGGTGTGGGAAGCCGATGGCGGCACCAGCGTATCTTACTCCATGTACTCAGCCCTATGGACCATTGCCAATGAAGAAGCTGGCGTTGCTTTGGACCAAGCCGCACCGTAATCTCGATCCCTTCCTGCGGACGCTATTACCGCCGCCGCGCCCGTCGGCTCGACAACCAACGTGGCCGCAAGCATTCATGAGACCATCTCAAGTATAAGTAGCTTACACGATCTCGCTCGGCACGGATTGTACAACGGTGACTGACGGGTTTGGTACGCTCTGCACCGACTCCTCGGCCCTGAAAACGTACACCGGCTGGGACAACGGGACAGGCGTGGGAAGACCCAACGCGCAGGCCTTCGCCCCAGCATGTTCTTAAAGCGGCTGGTTTGTACGGAAGTACTTCCTATATGCGGCCACCCAGTTTTGGGATATTTCACGCTGGGCCGTGACCAGGTCAAGCTGCCCGCTGCAAACCAGGTCGTGAAGGCGGTCTTCCAACGCATCCTTCACGCGCGCATTCCAAACTGTGTTGAGAGACGGCTGCGGCCAAAGGTTTCGAATATTGGCGGTGCCGCCCAGTTGGGGTGTCACCAGATAGTCGATCTCATAGGCATTGGCAGGCACATCGTTCAGTCCGTATGCTCTTAGGACTTCCCGCTTCAAAGGATCGGGGACGGCGGGATCGTTGGTCGAAACATTCGCGCTGCAAACGTCTTGGATGCCGATAGGGTTTGTCGCGCCGGGAGTAAGATTCACATTAGGAATCGCGCCAATCTTCTCGACGGCGTAATTTTCGCGCAGCGAGACTCTTATGGCGACTCCGGTCAGCAAGAGGAGAGCCGCAAGAACGGTAGCCGCGCGAAGCGGAGGCATCCGGCTGAACCAGATGTGACTTCCCACCGCGGACGATGCCGTGCGCTCAGCGAGGCGCGCCTTCAGAAGGGCGCGTGGTCCTTCTATCGGCGCATCCACCTGAGGTTCACTCCCATAGAGCTGAACGAAATCCGCGAGGGTGTCTTCCATCTCCGCCATTCGCGTGCGGCACGTCCGGCAGGCGCCCAGGTGCCGCCGAACCTCCGCGGCGCGCTGGGATGGAAGATCGCCGTCGGCCCACAGCAGCAGGTCCCGATCGGAGAGATGAAAGCTTTCCTGCAACATGAAATTACCTCTTGTCCGCTCGCTGGAAGCGCGCTAACGAGCGCTCCAGCGAAGCGGCTACGGACCCCAGAGACGTTCCGAGGACTTCCGCTATTTCTCGATAACGAAGCCCTTCCGCGCGCAGGTACAGACACCGCCGGTCCGGTTCCGGAAGGGCACGCAGTATGGAGGACAACCGCCTCTGTCTCCGGTTACTCGCCAGTTCCTCTTCCGGATTCAAGGCAGGGTGCGGCAGGCTGTCGACGTCCGCCCTAATTCCGGCGGCTTTCCTGTCGCTCTCCCTCCGTTTTAGGGCTAGATTGTGAGCGACGCGAAAGAGCCAACCGCGGAGGTTTGTGCGCGCCTTGCCCTTTTGCAAATGAGAAAACAGCGACAGAAATACTTCTTGTACAATTTCTTCACTATCGTGCCGCGGCAATCCGAAAGTGGACAGATACCGAAGAAGCGCGCCCCGCCATTGGTCGAACAGATCTGTAACTTCTTCTTCTAGCCGCGGCTTCGCGGGCTTCCGGCGGGCTGCGGCCGCTAGCAGCCGAATATCGAGAGTGGAGTCGCTAGGGGCGTCGGACATGGCGTTACCGGATCTAACGTTTCTCCCAGTCTAGCTCAGCCAGCCCCAGGGCCACCAGGGCCGGCTCCGGCTGCTCTTCAAAGCTGAGTTCGGGGATACGGGCGCGCGCGCCGTGTGCACGGCGGCCCGCCACCAGCCAGAGCAGCAGCGTGATCCCCATCAGCCAAACGAAACTCGCCGGACGGCGCAGCCCCGCTTGTTCGACGTCGGTGACTAGTTCCGACACGATGATGAGCAGCCCCCAATATACGCCGAACATGATCTTGAGATTCACCTTGCCCGGCAGATAGGAGCAGGTGAAGGGCACTTTGGCGAAGCCTGTGAGAGCCAGCTCAACGATCAGCAGACCAAACGCCGCTAGGAACGCCGCGTGGCCCAATGCTCTGGGCCACGGCCACACTGCCATGTAAATCGGGGCCGCAATGGCCACTACCGGCGCGGCCGCGAACAGAAGCAGCGTCATGCGCGTGGCATTCAGGTAGGCCCCGCTGCCGAATGGATCGGTCAAACGGAAAAGCCAGTTGGCGCACACCTCTATCGGAATAGAGAAGGAGACGCGCAGGCCAACGATCAGGAAGAAGAGCAGGATGAGCGGGATGCCCAGCGCCGTCTGCGCGCGGCCTTCGAGCGCGCCGTAATTATCCGCCTTGAAATGATATAGCACGTAGGCCAGTTGGCTGAACACATACGCCAGTCCCATGCCGGCGTAGACGGCCAGCAGCAGGCGATGCTGCCGGCTGCGCGCGAGCGTTCGTCCGATGAAGACCAGGATGGCCCGTTCCGGCGCGCGGCGGGTGAGCAAGCGGGCGACGGCGGTCCACGGCGCGACGGCGCGCCATAGACGAGCACGGCCGGGAGCGATGCCGGCCTGCTCCACCGTGCGGCGCATCTGGCGCGCGTAGGCCAGCGCGTAGGTACCCGCCGCCACCAGCGCGACCAATGCCACGCCGGCCAACGCTCGCCGCGCCAGTGTGGCCAGCGCTGCATTTGTAGATCCGGTCAACACTTGAAACAGGCCGAAGAACCAGTAGGACGGAATTAGCGCATACCACAGCCGGTTTTCGGGCGCGGCTAGCGCGTGCGGATGGGCTAGCGGGGGAGTCAGGAAGTACAACGTGAGTACGGCGAAGAACGCGGCGGTCTGGATCAGGCTCGACCACCGCATGTACGGCGCGTGCGGCAACAGATGCAGCGCCACTCCCTGCACGCCGAGCAGCAGCAGGAAGACGAACACCGAAGCCAGCAGAATCACGAGCCAGAAAGCCCCAAAGTCGCGCGCCGCGTCGAGCGCGCCCGATGCGCCGGGGACGATCAGAAACGGGCAAACAAGGCCTGTAAAGGAATTCACGGCCACAACCGCCAGGCCCAGCGCCGCCCCCAGCGCCACAAGCTTGGCGGCGAACACAGTCGGAATGCGCACAGGCATGGCGCCCAGGATCATACAATCGCGCCGGTCGGGAAACAACGCGTCCCAAAGGAGCAGCGTAAACACGCCGACGATCGCCATGGAGGTGGAGATGAGGAACTCCTGGTCGGCCCACGCTGCGGCGTGAAGCTGCTCCGCGGTCAGGTGCTGGTACAGGCCCGCGTACTTGGGACCCGTGACGAGCACCAACACCAAGCTGAGGGCCGCCAGCAGCGCCGCGAACTGCGAAAGCAGCGACGACAGATCGCCGCGCACGGAAATAATATCCGTATCGAAGAAGCGGTAGGCGAACAGGCGCACCAACGCGCGGAACTGTCGCCGTTCGCGGTCCGGTAGTGCAGTCACTGGCGGACTACCTCGGCGATCTGGCGCGCCGTGGTATCGGGATCGCTCTGGGTCACAAGCTGTGAGAAGATCTTCTCCAGGGTAGGCAGGGCCATCAGGTCGCGCAGCCTGTCGATGGAGTCATTGGCCACCACGCGGCCCTTGTGCAGGATCACCACGCGGTGGCAGACCTTCTCCACGACTTCGAGCACATGCGAGCTGAACAGCACCGTCTTGCCGGAGGCGGCCAGCCACCGGATCAGGCTACGCAGCACCAGGGCGGCGTGTACATCCAGTCCGGAGAAAGGCTCGTCCAGAACGATCAGCTCGGGATCGTGGAGAATTGCGGCGCAGATCAGAATCTTCTGGCGCATGCCTTTGGAATAGGACGAGATGGGCGCGTGGCGGTCGTCCGCCAGCGAGAACAACTCGAGCAATGCACCAATCTTGCCGGGCAGCGTGGCGGCCGGCAAATCGCGCAGCTCGCCGGCCAGTTCCAGGTACTCGGCGCCGGTGAGGTGCGGGTAAAGATACGGCTCTTCGGGCACGTATCCCAGAATGCGCTTGAATTCGACCAGGTTGTCGCGGATGGGCCGCCCGCGATACAGAATTTGCCCGCCGGAGGGTTCGAGCAGCCCCGTGATCATTTTCACGGTCGTGGATTTGCCGGAGCCGTTGGGTCCCAGGTAACCGGTGACCTCACCTGGCAGGGCGATGAAGAAGACCTGGTCCACGGCGAGGGCGCCGGAATATCGCTTGGTGAGCGCGCGCACTTCTAACATTGGATGTTTAGACCGGTGGTGAGGAGCGAAAGTTCCTGAAGGACGAGCTAGGCAAACTCGATATTGCCCAGAGCATTATCTTAGCAATGCCAAGACCCGGAATGGCGTCGCACGGACCAAACGTCCGTCCGCCCTATAACAGCGTCAAAGGGTCCACATCGATGACCAGCGCGGTGGCGCTCCACTTCCGCTCGCGCGCAAACGACTGCGCGCGGCGCAACATCTCATTGAGCGCGGTGCGGCTGGCGGCCTTGATCAGGAATTGGTATCTGTATTCGTTCTTCAGGCGCGTCACCGGCGCTTCGGTTGGCCCTAGGATCTTGATCTTTTCCGGAGCCGGCGTCAGAAAGTATCCCAGTTCGGTGCTCAGACGCATGGCTTGCTCCTGCTGCTCGCTACGCACCAGGATATTGGCCATGGCGCTGAACGGCGGATAGTGCATCATGCGGCGGAACTGCAATTCCTTCTCATTGAACGTCTGATAATCCTGCGCGGCAGCCATCCTAATCGCATAGTGGTCCGGGTTGATGGTTTGTATCAAAACAATGCCGGGGAGATTGCCGCGTCCGGCGCGCCCGGCGACTTGCGTGAGGAGTTGAAAGGTGCGTTCGGCGGCGCGGAAGTCGGGCAGCCCGAGGCCCACGTCGGCCGAAACCACGCCGACCAGCGTGACGTTGGGAATATCGTGGCCCTTGGCGATCATTTGCGTGCCCACCAGAATGTCGTACGACGCTTCGCGGAAGCCTTGCAGGATGGCTTCATACTGGCGCTTGGCGCTGGCCGTGTCGCGATCCAGGCGCGCGATCCGCGCTTTGGGAAACTCATGGTGCAGCTCTTCTTCGACCTTCTCCGAGCCGACGCCAATAAAGTAGATATGCTCGCTCTGGCACTTGGGGCAGTGCGAGGGCACGCGCTCGGCGTAGTTGCAGTAATGGCAGAGCAGACGGCGGTCGCGGCGGTGAAAGGTGAGGGTGACCGAGCAGTTCATGCACTGCACGCGCTCGCCGCACGAGCGGCAGGCGACGAAGCTGGAAAATCCGCGGCGGTTCAGCAGAATGATGGTCTGCTCGCCGTTGTCAATGCGGTGGGCCACGGCTTCCAGCAGGCGGCGCGAGAAGGTGGCCTGCTTGCGCGTTTCCAGAAACTCGGTGCGCATGTCGATAATCTCCACCTGCGGCATGGGCCCGATGGCCTAGGGAACCTGGCTCAAAGACCTGGTTGCCGTTTGCCGTGCGCTCTTGATGGCATCGTCTTCCTGCATGCGCCGAACCCCGAGGTACCCGAAGAACGGCCGGAGGTTCGCCTCAACGCACCACTCGCGACGTCAAATTAAGCCAAGAAGCTTGCGCGAAATGGCCGTTTGGGTTAAAATCACAGGCAACATGAGCACGCACCTCTTGGCCATCCTGTCTCGCCACGTCCGGTGGCTAGCCTCCAAAGGGGACGAGGCGGACCGAGCAAACCTGAGCGGCATGAATCTCCGGTTGGTCGACCTGTCCGACGCTGATCTTCGCGAGGCGATTTTGGATAGTGCGGACCTGACGGATGCAAACCTAAGCAATTGTCGCTTAGATGGCGCTTCATGCAGGGATACTATATTCAGTAAGGCCAATCTGGAAGGCTGCTCCCTGACGCAGGCGAACCTTGGAGATGCGCATCTCGCTGAAGCTAAAGGTCTCTCCGTCCGGCAACTCGCCGGCAGCACGCTAACTGGAGCACAATTGCCTGCGGCTATCGCGGATTTTAAGGGACTCGGCTGGGTGGATGAGCTTTCTAACGCTTCTCAGAGGCTGTTGGCGGGACTCCTGTTGGCGTCCTCTTACTGCTTCCTCACGGTCGCGACTACGACTGATGTCAGCTTGTTTACCAATTCTCATTCCTCCAAACTGCCGATAATAGCTACTGAAGTCCCCATAGTGATCTTTTACGCCTTGGCTCCCTTCGCCCTACTTTCGCTGTACTTCTATTTCCATGTTTACCTTCAACGTCTATGGGAGAGCCTTACGACTCTTCCAGCTATTTTCCCAGATGGCGTGTTGCTCAGACAAAGAATCAATCCTTGGTTCCTAAACGGCTTTATCTTCAGTCATCTACCCGGGTCCAACCGACAGATACCCGCCCAATCTGGATTGCAGATCATCCTTTGCGTGGCCCTGGCTTGGTGGCTTGTGCCACTCACGATAGCAATAATGTGGATACGGTACGTCCGTGCGCAGGACATGGCGCTACTCACATTGTACGCGGTTCTCCTCGGAGTTGCGTTCGGCTCCGCCCAGTCCCTCCACGACCTCGCAGTCCGCACTCTCTCCGGTCTGGACGTACAGGGTAAGCGAACCGTGTCGCTTAACCTTGGACCCAAGTTGCTTGGCACGATCACTTTCGTCGCGGCCCTCAGTATCGCTCTCGGTGCCCACTATCTTCCGCCTCCGCCCCTTCTGCTTCGCATCAATCTCGAGAACGCCGAAGTTTCAACACTGCTCTCCACAGACCATACTTCTTCTCATCCTGACGACAATGAAGGGAGCGGTGGACGCGGAAGGCCAGACCCTGTAGGCCAGGCTTCGTCTCGACCGAGGGTGGCGGACGACAGTGCCGAGTTTAAGAGGCCACATACCGTAGATTTGGAACTAGTGAGGGGGGCGCATCTTTCGGGGCTTAACCTGCAGTCGATGAGAGCCTCGGGAGCCTTTCTGGTTAACTCCGATCTCCGCTATAGCAATCTCATACGTGCGCATTTGAATCAAGCTGATCTCCGCGGTGTGAACTTGGGCCACGCTGAATTGGGCTACGCTCAAATGAGCATGGCGCTCCTGAATAAGGCCAGTCTGCGCGATGCCAATCTTTTCTTCACTGATCTTCAGGGTGCGGACCTGAGACGTTCCGATTTATTCCGCGCCAAGCTCGCGCACGCAAATCTTAGCAATGCGCATTTGGAGGACACCGTTGTTACTGCAGATTTATACTACGCCGTCATGAAAGGAACCAAGCTCCGTCACGCGATCCTTTCATACAGTAACCTAACGGGGGCTGCGCTGGACGGCGCGGACCTGACAGACAGCGATCTAAGTCGGGCGATAGTCAAAGGCGCAACGCTCGTAGCAGCCGACGTCCGGGGAGCCCAACTAATCGAGACGAATCTGACGAATGCCGATCTCCGGTGGGCACGCTTCAACGACGCGACCAAGCTAACTAGGGCACAGCTGAAGGGGGCAGATCTTAGGGATGCCCAGGGCCTGTCCAAAAATAGGATTGACGAGGCGTTCTTGGATGCTACTACTCAGTGCCCGGACGAGTTAGTTGGTGAGTGCGGGAAGCTGGCGGAGCAACAGGGCACTTCCATCCGAAGGATAGTTACGGGCATCCCCCGTCAGCAGCCTTAGCCCACGCGTACCCTGAAGTTAAGAGAAACGTGTGAGCACTAACATATAAGTTGTTATATAAGGCTGGTATATTGACAGGCTGCTGATTTATCGAGAAACTCCTCTCGTTTTAGTAACTCCTGCAAGGTCTTCCAGTTGCTATAGCTCATGCATCCGAAAAGCCGCGTCGCTCCGGCTTGGGATTTGGTATCACCCGCAATGAACGGTATGCTTGCACGCAGCATCGCATCCTGATGTCGCCGTCCCAGAGGCCGTTCCGGAGAAGAATCTTGGTGCAGCACGATCTCCACAGCTTCTCGGCGGTTCTTCTCGTTCTCGATAGAATAATGCCAGCCTTCAATTGTGGCGCTGACAAACCTCTGCACAACGCTTCCATGCTCTTCAATAAACTCCTCAGTCGTGAAGAGAGTATCTCCGTAGAGCTTCACCCCATACGTCTCGGGTCGGATTAGTGCCACGTCGTCGAAGGACTCGCCGCCGATTTCGAGCGCTTCGTCGATGGAATACCCGGGCCACACGTCTATGAGACCATCTTTAAGTGGTTGAAGATCGTCAGCTACGGGGATCTCGTGAATCTGATCTTGGCGTACGTTTTCACTCTTAAGCATCGCCCGGTACGCTACCATTTCGTTGCTGCCAAGCAACACGCCAACCCTCTTGCCGATGAGTTTCTTGACCGAGTCAATCCCAGTCTTTTTATAGGCAAACAGGCAAAACGGGCTTTGGTTGTAAATGAGGGCTATGGCGACCACGGGAATCCCTTTGCTCCGTGCAAGTAGTATTTCCTCGGCCCCTGTCACCCCGAAATCATCGGTCCCTGATCCCACCAATTGAATGGCCGGGAAGTCCAAGCCACCGGGCTCAAGGTGTACATTCAAATTCTGTCGGCTGTAAAAACCCTTTTCTTTAGCGACGTAGAAGCCAGCAAACTGCGCTTGGTTGAGCCATTTTAGTCTTACCCGAACGGTATCCGGCTTGTGGATCCTCTCGTAGGCGAGGACCCCCATGAACAGCGCCAATGTCACGAGGATTAAACTCAGAGCGCCGATCTTGCGGGCCTTCTGCATTTCGTGGTAGAATCACGCATTGTAGCACTGGCTTTTGGGCTTTGGCAAGCGCGAGAATTGTTGGGGGGTTAAAATTGTCGGCTTTGTCAAAGGGTGAGCTATGCAGAACGTATTAATGTCGAGGGCCATTGATCTTGCTGTCAAGAACGTCGGCGAAGGAGCGGGTGGGCCGTTCGCAGCCCTCGTTGTAAAGAGCGGTCACATTGTAGCGGAAGGTACGAATCTCGTTACCTCAGAGAATGATCCGACCGCGCACGCCGAGATGGTGGCGATTCGCCGGGCTTCCAGGTTTCTACGCACATTTCGGCTGTCCGGCTGCGATCTCTACACCACTTGTGATCCCTGCCCAATGTGCCTGGGCGCGATATACTGGGCTCGGCTAGATGTCGTTTACTATGCGGACACGCGAGAAGATGCTGCCGCGGCAGGTTTCGATGATTCCTTCATCTATGATCAGCTCCGCCAACCGGTCACGAAGCGGACAATTCGAATGGTACAGGTGATGCATGAACAAGCACTTGTCCCGTTCAAATTGTGGGCCTCGAAAGCCAACAAGATCAAATATTAGCCCACCCGCTGCGGTTCCATCGTCCTGTGCTTCCTGCCGATCCTGTCGCCCTACAGCAGCGTCAACGGGTCCACATCGATCACCAGCGCGGTAGCGCTCCACTTCCGCTCCCGCGCAAACGACTGCGCACGGCGCAACATCTCATTGAGCGCGGTGCGGCTGGCGGCCTTGATCAGGAACTGATACCGGTATTCGTTCTTCAGCCGCGGCACCGGCGCTTCGGCCGGCCCCAGGATCTTGATCTTTTCCGGCGCCGGCGTCAGGAAATGACCGAGTTCCGTGCTCAGCCGCATGGCCTGCTCCTGCTGTTCGCTGCGAACCAGGATATTGGCCATGGCGCTGAACGGCGGATAGTGCATCATGCGGCGGAACTGCAATTCCTTTTCATAGAAAGTCTGGTAGTCCTGCGCGGCCGCCATGCGGATGGCATAGTGGTCCGGGTTGATGGTTTGTATCAAGACGATGCCGGGAAGGCTGCCGCGTCCGGCGCGTCCGGCGACTTGCGTCAGTAATTGAAAGGTGCGCTCGGCGGCGCGGAAATCGGGCAGCCCGAGGCCCACATCGGCCGAGACCACGCCGACCAGCGTGACGTTGGGAATATCGTGGCCCTTGGCGATCATTTGGGTGCCCACCAGAATGTCGTAGGACGCCTCGCGAAAGCCTTGCAGGATGGCTTCATACTGGCGCTTGGCGCTGGCCGTGTCGCGATCCAGGCGCGCGATGCGGGCTTTGGGAAACTCGTGGTGCAGCTCTTCTTCGACCTTCTCCGAGCCGACGCCTATAAAGTAGATATGCTCGCTTTGGCACTTGGGGCAATGCGAGGGCACGCGCTCGGCATAATTGCAGTAATGGCAGAGCAGGCGGCGGTCGCGGCGGTGAAAGGTGAGCGTGACGGAGCAGTTCATGCATTGCACGCGTTCGCCGCACGAGCGGCAGGCGACGAAGCTGGAAAACCCCCGGCGGTTCAGCAGGATGATGGTCTGCTCGCCGTTATCGATGCGGTGCGCCACGGCTTCCAGCAGGCGGCGCGAGAAGGTGGCCTGCTTGCGCGTCTCCAGAAACTCGGTGCGCATGTCGATAATCTCCACCTGCGGCATGGGACGTTCCGCGACGCGAGTGGGCAGTTCGAGCAGCGTGTACTTGCCGCGCTCGGCGTTATAACGGCTTTCGAGGCTGGGCGTCGCCGATCCCAACACCACGCACGCGCGGGCGGCCTGGGCACGCACGATGGCCACGTCGCGGCCGTTGTAACGCGGCGTTTCTTCCTGCTTGTAGCTCTGGTCGTGCTCCTCGTCCACCACGATCAAACCGAGATTCAGCATGGGCGCGAAGACCCCGGAGCGCGTCCCCACCACCACGGCCGCCGCGCCGGAGCGGATGCGGCGCCACTGATCGGAGCGCTCGGAATCGCTGAAGGCGCTGTGCAGAATGGCGACGCGATCGCCAAAGCGGCTGAAGAATTGGCCGGCGACGGCGGGGGTCAAGGCGATTTCCGGGACCAGCAGCAGCGCGCTGCGGCCGCAGGCGAGGGCTGCGTCAATGGCGTTCAGGTAGACCTCGGTCTTGCCGGAACCGGTGACGCCGTGCAGCAGGAAAGTGCGGAATTCATGCGCCTGGATGGCGGCGCCGATCTGGTCGAAGGCGGCGGCCTGCGGAGGGTTGAGCGTGTGGGGGCCACGCACCGGTCCAGCCGCGTTTAGGGCCACGGGTTCCGCGCGCAGCGTGACGAGTTTCTTGCGGGCCAGCGCGCGGGCCGCCGGGCTGGCGTCGCGGACCATGAATTCGAGATCCTTCAAATTGTGCGAGCCGGGATGCAGTTCCAGGAAGGCCAGCAGTTCGCGCTCGGGCTTGCCCAGTTTGGCGGCGGGCGCGGCGCCGCCTGGCTGCAGGGATGCCTCGACGCGCAAGTGTTCGGAGGCCGCGCGTAGCGGATCCCGCTCGGTCTGCACCTGTTCCACCATGACGAAGTGTTTGCGCTCCAGCGCGCGCAAGGCGTTCCCGGCCAGCGGCAGCTTACGCTCAAGATAAGCGGCGGAGAGCGGGCGCCGGTCGAGCATGCGCAGGATCTGCACCACGGGGTCTTCGGGCGAAGAATCGAACAGAAGCTGGCGGGCGGCGTCGCGGCCGACGTCGGTGAGCGAATAGACTTTGCCCCGGCGGATATCGGACGCCAGCGGCAGCATGCCGCGCAGCACCTCGCCGAGCGGCGCGCAGTAGTAGCCCGAGATCCACTTACCCAGGGCGAGCAACTCGGCATCCAGCACCGGCTCGGGGTCGATCAAGCGCATGGCTTCGCGCGTGGGCACCTCGGGCGGATCGTCGTGGCAACGCAATGCCACGCCGGTGACGCGGCGGCTGCCGAACGGGACCAGTACGCGACAGCCCGGCTTCACGCGGTGGCGCAGCGTTTCCGGCAGAGCGTAGGTGAACGGCTGGTCCAGCGGGCCCGGCAGGCTTACGTCGCAATAGAGATAGTTACCGTCGGGCAAGTCTTAGGATAGCGGGTGGTGGTTTGTGGGCGCTGGATCTTCAGGGTCTGCTCAGGGGCGCGCCCTGATCCCGCTAGCGATTCTTCGGCGGGGCCGCCTTGGCCTTCTCGCGCGCGGCGGTTTCTTTCGCGCGGAATTTCGCGATGCGTCCAATCAACTTCACGGGAACGGGCTCCGACAGCGGGAAGCGGATGGTGCCCTTGTCGACCTCGTACGATGCAAGTTCGCCTTGGAATGCCGCGATCACTTGCTCCGTGGCGGCGTAGATCGAGTAGTGCACCTTCCACACGGCAAAATAAAGCAAGCGGCCGCCATGCAGCGTGTACGTGGGCATCTGATACGAGATGATTTCCTGGGCCTCCGGTACGGCCTTGCGGATGGCGCTGCGCACCTGCGCGAGAATGCCCTGCACGGCCTCGGGTTGCGAGGCAATGTACTCGTCTACGGACTTGAAGTCGGTCTTGGCCATCACGGATTCGAATCGCCTGGCGCGCCTTCAGGGATCTATCGGCGATGCAGGAGCGCCAGACTACTCCGGATTATCTCACGAGGAACCCGTCCTATGGGCCCAGAAAATCCCGTTCGCCGAAATTCGAAAGGGGCTGACGATCTGCGCCGCCATCCATCGTGGATATTGCGGCACAATGGAACAACCGCGGCAAGATCGATCGGGGCTTCCGTGACACCCGGCGCAACCATCTCACACTACCGGATTATCGAGAAACTTGGCGGCGGAGGCATGGGCATCGTCTATCGCGCCGAGGATTTGAAACTCGGCCGCGAAGTCGCGCTCAAATTTCTGCTCGAGGGGATGGCCCGCGACCGCGTGGCACTGGAACGCTTCGAGCGTGAGGCGCGTTCTTCGTGGCGAGGTAGAAACCGCTGGAGAATGGCGGAGAGACCGACAGCGATGAAGGCCGCCCACCAGGGGAAATAGAGCAGACGGTAGGTCATACCCTGATTGGCTTCGTCGGGGATGACCATGAATATCAGGTACGGATCGCGGATAAGCACGACCGCCCCGAGGGTTGCGAGTGCGTAGGCGGATTTATCCCGCATTTACCCATCCCATGCGCGCGCGCAACGCGGTGATGTGCGCCACATGGTGATCGCCATGCCAGGCATACAGCGCCAGGTTGCGATCCAGCGTGACTGGGCCCAGTTCGGAATGCAGGAACGTGCGCGCGAAATCCGCGGGCGTCATGGAGCGCAGCAGCAGCACCCAGCGGCGGTGCAGCGATTCGAGCAACGCCAGCGAAACTTCGACGGCCGCCGTGCGCGAATCGAAAAGCTCCGCCCAGGCCGCCTCGTCGTATCCTTTGGCGCTGGGATTGTCCTCGGTCAGCGCCAGGCGGAAGCGGCAGTAACTGTTGATATGGCTGTCGGGGACGTGGTGAACCACTTGGCGGACGGTCCAGCCGCCCGGACGATAAGCTGTGTCGAGTTGCTCCGGAGTTAAGCCTGCCACGGCCGCGCGCATGCGGGCCGGCGTGTTTTCGATGAGGTCGATGAAAGCGCTGCGCTGTTCCGCGGTGCTCTCGCCGGCGTATGCGAAGCGGCCGATGGGGTAGCTGAGTTCCGTCATGATACCCAGCCTATCAGAGATGCGCCGCGCGGTTTCGAGGCGGCTCCGCGCGATCTCGCGTCCCGCGGCCCGCACTGCATCCAGCACTTCCGGCGGCGGTTTGGGGGCTTCCGCTGGCGAAGGGCGGCTCCGGCGCGTACTGCATGGCAAGCTGGATTTGCTGGGCTACCAGGTCGCCGCACAGCAGCTAAACCACGCGCAACGCTCCGTCGATACCGGCGGTCACGCCGGCGGCGCTCACGTGCTTGCCGTCGACTATCACGCGTTCGTCCGTGGGTATCGCGCCGAAGTATTCCAGCAGATGAAAGGCGCTCCAATGCGTGATGGCGTGCACGCCTCGCAATAACCCGGCGGCGCCGCAGATCAAGGCTCCGGTGCAGACCGAGAAGATGTATCTGGCGTGCGCCGCCTGCGCGCGAATGAACGCGAGCACCTGATCGTCGTCCATCAACTGCTCCTGTCCCCAGCCGCCGGGAACTACCAGAACGTCCAGGCGGGGCGCGTCGGCGAAGGTCGTCTCCGGCGCCAGAATCAGGCCTTTGATGTCGCGCAGGGGGGCCTTGTCTTTCCAGATCGCGTGGAACCGGGCGCCGGGGACGCGCGACAATCCTTCGAATGGGGCAGTGAAATCCATCTGATCCATGCGGGGAAAGACGATGGCGCCGATCTCAATCTGCCCCATATTACAGAAGGTACCGCACGGCCGCGCAGTATTAAAAACTGGGCGTGTAGTGCACATCCGCAGTCGCTTACCGTGATGGATGCGCCTTGATATACTGCGCATCATGCGGACCACACGCGTATTTTCCATGCGGGCCGCCGCGATCGCGGCCCTGTCCACAATTGTTACGGGCACGGCGGCGGGGCAGTACTTGCGCGGCGTCAATGTGTCGCAGGCGGAATGGGGCGACCCCTGGTCCGCCGCGTACGGCACCGAGTACAGCTACCCCAGTGCGCCGACTTTCGACTATTTCGCGGCGCGCGAGCTGGGCTTCATTCGACTGCAGGTGCAATGGGAGCGGCTACAGCCCGTCCTGGGCGGTCCGCTCGATCCCACCCAGCTTGGGTATTTGCAACAGGACGTCGCTTACGCCAAGGCATCCGGCGCACTCGTCAGCATCGTGCCGCACAACTCTGCGCGGTATGCTCCCAACGAGAACTTCGTTTCGAACCCGTGCATCATCGACAACCCTTGCCTGGGCAGCCCGGTCAATGTCACATCGGACGACCTGGCTAATTTCTGGGTCGAGATATCCAATGCATTCAAGGACGAGCCGGCGGTGGTGGCATACGATCTGATGAACGAGCCGCACGACATGGGCACCGATTCCAGCGGCAATCCTGTGAACTGGGGCCCGATTGCGCAGACGTCGGTTACAGCGATTCGCAATAATGGCGATACCAAACTGATCATGATCCCTGGGGACGGCTACAGCAACGCTACCTACTGGTCGACTTACAACGGCGCCACGGCTTTTATCAGCGACCCCGCCAACAACTACTATTACGAGGCGCACCTGTACTTCGATTCCGACTTCAGCGGGACCTACGCCGAGACTTACGACCAGGAGCTGGCCGCCAACCCAAACCTGGCAACTGTAGGAGCCACGCGGCTGGCGCCCTTCGTGAGCTGGTGCACGGCGAACAATGTGCCCTGTTATCTGGGGGAGTACGGCATACCGAACAACGATCCGCGATGGCTGACCGTGCTGGACAATTTCCTGACGGCGCTGGATCAGGCGGCCATGCCGGGCACGTATTGGGCGGCAGGCGAGTTATGGGCGACCGTGCCCACTTGCACCTGCAGTCTGCTCTCGGTGCAGCCTTCGAACAATTTCACGACCGATGCGGAGCAGTTGCCGACGCTGCTGGGGCACCTGAAGCCGGCTACGTTCGTGACGGTGTCGTCGGCCGCTTCTTACGGTTGGGCCAGCGCATCAGGCGAACTGGTGACCGGTTACGGCAACGCCACGCTCGCGGCGGGTACGGAGGCGGCCACGCAACTGCCGCTGCCCACGACGCTGCAAGGCGCCCAAGTGCAGTTGACCGATAGCGGCGGAAATGTGTCGCTCGCGCCACTATTGTACGTCTCGGCCGGGCAGATCAATTACCAGGTTCCGAGCGGTGTGGCCGCGGGCTTGGTGACGGTTGCGGTCCTAAACGGCACGACAGCCGTAGCGACTGGGGTGCTGGAGGTACAACCCGCTGCTCCCACGATTTTCACGGCGAACGAACAGGGATCGGGCGTGCCGGCGGCACTGATCCAACGCGTGCACCCCGATGGCACATACGACTACGAGGGCGTTGCTTCTCCGATCGCGTTCAATGGGGACAGCCTTTATCTGCTTCTGTACGGCACTGGATTCGATGGCGCGTCCACGAGCGGCACCAGCGTGACAATCGGCGGGACCTCTACGACGGTGACGTATGCGGGACCGGCACCGGGTTTTTCGGGAGAGGATCAGATCGACGCGCAACTGCCGAGTTCGCTGGCCGGCGCCGGCTCGGTTACCGTGACCGTGACAATCAATGGCGCGACGGCCAACGCCGTGACGATCGCATTCCAGTAAGGCGCGCGCGGAGCGATCGCCGTTGTGCTAACGTCGAGTCTGGTTATCATTGGATTCTCATGGTGAGGTGACGCGTGCAAGCAACTTTGAATCCTGCGTCCCCGGCGCAGGCATCGATCCGCGCCCCGCAACCGGTCACCCGCAACATCGCCGTAGATGCCTATCGCGGCTGGGTGATGCTGCTGATGATGGCCGAGGTCCTGGAATTGGCGCGCGTGGCCCACGCTTCCCCCGGCAACTGGTTCTGGGCATTTCTGGGATACAACCAAACCCACGTGGAGTGGGCCGGCTGCTCGTTGCACGATATGATTCAGCCCTCGTTTTCCTTCCTGGTGGGCGTGGCGCTGCCGTATTCCATCGCCAGCCGGCTGGCCAAGGGCGGCACGTTCGGGAAGATGTGGGCGCACGCCATCTGGCGTTCGTTTCTGCTGGTCGCGCTTGGGATTTTCCTGCGGTCGATGTACAGCTCGCGTACCTACTTTACGTTTGAAGACACGCTCACGCAGATCGGTCTGGGATATCCGTTCCTGTTCCTGTTGGGCTTCCGCAATCCGCGCTGGCAATGGATCGCGCTGGCCGCGGTCCTGATTGGCTACTGGCTGGCATGGGCGCTTTACCCCGTGCCGGGTCCCGGATTCAATTGGCAGTCCGTGGGGGTGCCCGCCAACTGGCAGCATTTCTCCTCCGGCTTCGCCGCGCACTGGAACAAGAACGCCAACCTGGGCAACGCCTTCGATCAATGGTTTCTGAACCTATTCCCGCGCTCACACCCATTCGTCTTCAACGATGGCGGATACCTGACGCTGAGCTTTATTCCCACGCTGGGTACCATGATCCTGGGACTGGCGGCGGGCCGCTGGTTGTGTGCCAAGGCGCCGCGTGCGAGTGCGCCACGCATCCCGATGCAGCGCCTGTTGATCGCCGGCGTTGTCGGGATCGCCGCTGGCCTGCTGCTGCATGTCACCGGCATCTGCCCGATAGTGAAACGCATCTGGACCCCGAGTTGGACGCTGTTCAGCGGCGGCGTCTGCTTCCTGTTCACGGCGTTCTTCAGTTGGGTGGTCGACGTGAAGGGTTACCGTAAGTGGGCCTTTCCCCTGGTGGTCGTCGGCGTGAACTCCATCGCGGCGTACTTGATCGCGCATCTGTTTGAGCGCTTCACGTTCAGTTCGCTCCGGATTCACCTGGGTCCGAATGCGTTCCGCGTCCTCGGGCCTGGCCTTGAGCCGCTCCTGCTGGGCAGCGCGGTGCTGCTGACCTACTGGACCATCCTATACTGGATGTACCGGCGCAAGCTGTTTCTTAAGATTTGAAACGCATATCGATCGTCGCGTTGCTTTGCGCGCTGCTGGCGGGCGCGCTGGTCTATGTGTGCGATTATGTTTCGCTGCGCTACCGGATTCCGAACAACCGGGCGCAATTCGGCAGCGTAGTCGTGCAAGTGACATGGGTGATCCCGATGAAGGACGGCAAGACGCAATATGCGTTCGACCCGCCCGCTCCGCAGGAATGCGTGAATTCGCTGTTCCCGCATTCGGGCGATCGGCCGTGCTGGTATCTCAACCGGCACAAGCAGCAACAGGTCAACACGGGGGACAAGTAAGGAGTTCCGCCAAAGAAATCCGCGTTCATCGGTGTCGCTCGGCGGCCAATGGATGTGCCGTCGTAACCGATGCCTTCCTTCGTGATTCGGACGAAACGACTCCACGTCATTTTTTCCATCAGGCTGGAAGTCGCTCGGTTCCGATTACGTGACGGGGCGCCAGGAAATGACAAGCTATTCGGAGGGGGGCGCCTGCAGCCGCTCGTAGACGTCCCGCGCGGCTTTTTGCGCGGCGCTCTTCTTGCTGTTGCCTTCGGCCTGCCCCACCCATTCGCGGCCCACACGCGCCTCCACCGTAAATGTCTTGGAGTGCTCGGGTCCGCGCTCGCGCACGATCACATAACGCGGCGGCGGCAAGTGGCGCGCCTGCGCGAACTCCTGCAGCGCGCTCTTGTAGTCGGTGAGGTTCTGGGGGACCTGCTCACCATCCAGCCCGGTCTCTGAGATGCCCGGCGCGACCACGAAGCGTTTGATGAACTCGCGGGCCGCATCGATGCCGCCATCCAGATAGATGGCGGCGATGAGCGCTTCCAGTGCGTCCACCAGTAGCGCCTTCTTGGCGCGTCCCCCGCTCATCTCCTCGCCGCGGCCGAGTTCCAGATATTCTCCGAGGCGCAGCCGCTGGGCGGCCTCGTGCAGCCATGCCGCGCTGACCAGATGCGCCTTCAATTTGGATAAGCGGCCTTCGGCGGCTTCCGGATGGCGCTGCAACAAATCCTCGCTGATCAGGAAACCCAACACAGAGTCGCCCAGGAACTCAAGCTGCTCGTTGTCTCGCGCCGTGGCCAACCCGCCCGCGAGTGCTTGTTCGTGAACGTGCGAGCTATGGGTAAGCGCGCGGCGGAGGATCTCCCGATCCGCAAACCGGTGGCCGGCGGCGACCTCCAGGGCGTCCAGATCCGCGCGCATAATGGAAATCTACGGTTTCGGCGCTGCGGGGTTTGGCGGCCCCGGGTTCGCCGGGCTCGCTGGCGGCGCCGCGTCGGCGGGTTTGGCCGGGTTCTTCTTCTGGATCGTCCGCACCCGCTCGGCCTGCGCAACCTGTCTAACCGTCACATTGACATCCTGCATGGCCATCACCTTGTCGAACTGCGCGATGGCATCGTCATACTTGCCGTCGTCGCTGTAGACTTTGCCCAGCCGCACCATGGTGGCCGGATCGGGCTTGTCTGCGCCATCGATGGCGAGTTTTAACTCGCTTTCGGCGACGTCGTACTTCTTGCGCGCCATGGCGCCCATCCCGAGCGCGGTGTGGGCCTGGGAGGCGAAGTCCTTCTTGGCCGCGGCCCATTGGTCGTCGGTGATACCGGGGTTCGGCTTGGGGGCGTCCTTGATCAACTCAAGCGCGTTCTTGGCGTACTTTTCCACTTGGGCCAGCTTATCCTCGCGATCCAAATCGAATTCCTTGGTGTGCTGGGCGATCACCTCAGCCAGCAGCAGCATCGCCTGGTAGTACTTGGGATCGGCTTCGAGGGTCCGCTCGCCGAACACCACGGTGTGCTCATAGTCGTGCTTCTGGTCGTAAGAGACGGCCTCGAAGTAGAGCGCCACGGCTTTGAACTCCGTGTCGGCGAATTTCGTCAGCACATTCTCGGCGCCGGCGATGCGCGCGTCCGCAGTTTGGGCGCCGAACATGGCTTGCAGTGCTTCGATTTCAGGTTGGGATTTCGTCTTGGGTTGCGCCAGCAGACCCGGTACGCCGACGGCCAGGGCGATCACGAGAGCCGGGCCGGCGCGTAATATGATCTTCTTCATAATGACTCCTCTAATTTGACTTCTTCTCAAAACTTCGCTGGACGCCCTGCTCCGCGGCTTCATGCGCGGCCGGAGACGCGCCTTCCACTGCCAGGGCTTCGCGGTAATGCCGGGTGGCCTGTTGGCGATCGCCAGCCGCGTCCGAGAGCCGCGCCAGATACACCAGCGCCCAGGCCTTCATCTGGGGTTCCGGATCTGAGGCGAGCGTCTTTTCGAACAGACGCTCGGCCATATCCGGATTCTTCTCGAGAGCCGCGATGCGCGCCAGGCCGTAATAGGCTTGGGCGTGCAGCGGCCGTTCCCCGGTCTCCTCGAGCGCCTTCAGAAAAAGCTGCCGGGCTGCCTCCAGGCTGCGATCCGTATAAAGCAGTTCGGCCTGCGCCAGGGTCTTGTGAACGCCTTTCGGTTCGGGAGGCCGGGGCGCCTCCACGACTTTCACCTGCCGCACGGGCGCCTGCGCAACAAATTCGATCTGCGAGAGGCGCGCATCCTCACGCTTTAGGTCGATGGTCGCGATCATTTCCGGATAGTAGAACCGCATGGCCTGCTCCTGCTTTAGGTAAGGCTGCAATTGTTCGGCGAAATACGCGGTCAGAATGTACCCCTCCCGCATAGCCTGGCCCACCATGGCCGGCTGCTTGTCGAGCCGCGCTTCGATGGCCTTGATGAGCGACTCGGTAACCAGCAGCGGATAATCCGATTTGAACGATTGATCGAGCGCGGGAGCGCGTAGCGCGTGGTCGGCCAGTCCGCGCTTGCGCATGACGATTTCCTCGTGGCGGGTGGCTAGGGGATCGAGCAGGTAGTGGAGATAGGCGTGGCGCACGTCGCGGATGCGCGGCTCGGCCGAAGGCGTGATCACCACGTAATAATTCCGGCCATAGCTGCGGGTCTGGATTTGATTGGGAGCGCCCAGCAAGTCGACGTAGATCTGGAACCAGCCGGACGACGTGCCGGAGGTTTCGTTGCGCAAGAAGCCGTTCACCTGCAGCACGGCCTCCGCCACGGGTTCGTGATAGCGCTCGATGGTCTGTTCGAAGGCCGGTTGCGACCGGTTCCAGAGATCTTCGACGCCGGCCTCTTGATAAAACTTCGCGAGCAACGGGCCGAACCCATCGAGGGTCGCGGCATCCGGCGGGATTTCCACCGTGCGGCCTTTCGGCGCGAACGCGGGTGGGCCATTCACCGACAGGGCGAACGAAACGTATTGGCTGAGATCGGCGGTGGTATCGCTTTGGCGGTGCTGCAGGTAGAAATCCTGGAGTGCCGGCAGGCTGGGGATCTGCTTCGCCGCCAATTCTTTCCGGATAGTTTCGCGGAGCGCACTGTTGGTGGGCGAAGCGGCGTCGGCATTGTAGCCCGCCGCGTTGATGGCCGCCATGACGGCGAAAAGCGTGGGGCTGGCATCCAGTTGGCCCCTTTCGGGTGTCGCGGCTTGGGCGACCTCGGCAAGCATGGCCAACAGCATGACGCCCGGTAAGACGAATCGGCTCAGAATAGAATCAGTTTAGCGTATAGCGCGGGGCTGAGCGGGTGCGGGGGCGATCGGGCGAAGGGGCGAGCCAGGAGGTGACTTCACATGGTCAGGGTTACTTTTGTGATGGTGCGGGGTTTGTCGGGGTCGAGGCCTTTCTGGTCCGCCAGGCAGGCCGCGAAGAGTTGCGCGGGGATGATGTACGGAATCGGAGTGTACAGCTCCGGAAGTTTGTGCGGCAGCCGGATCACGCGTGTGACGCGGGCCGCCGCTTCGGTGTTGCCGGCGTCGGTGATGATGACAGTCTCGGCTTTGAGCTCGTGGAGCTTGTCTAGCGTTTCGGCCATGGAACTCCAGGTGGGCCCGGAAGGGGCGAACGCGAACACCGGGAAATCGGGGTCCACCATGGCGATGGGACCGTGCAGAAAGTCGGCCGAAGAGAAACGCTCGGCGACCACGTAGCAGGTCTCCATCATCTTTAGCGCGAATTCGAAGGCGGTGGCGTAATTCAGGCCGCGGCCCACTACCACGGCATGATCCATGAAGCGATAACGCCCGGAAAGCTCCGCGATGGAAGGTTCTAGATCCAGGGCCATTTGGGCGCGTTCCGGCAGGCGTTTCAGATCGTCGATGCGGATGCGTCCGCCCAGCGCATAGGCTAGGAGATAGAGCATCAGCACCTGGCCGGTGTAGGTCTTGGTGGCGGCCACGCTCTTTTCTTTGCCGGCGTGTACCAGAAAAGCGTGCTCGGCCAGGCGCGCCAGCGTACTGGAGGACTCGTTGGTGATGCCGATGGTGAGCGCGCCCTGCTCGCGCGCGCGCGATAGCACCAGGTTGGTATCCGTGGATTCGCCGGATTGCGAGATGGCCACCACCAGGGCGTCGCGATAGTCGATGCGCGCGTTGTAGAGCGTATGGATCGCGGGCGCGGCCAGCGACACCGGAATGCCGGTGGTGATTTCCAGGAGATAGCGCCCGAACTGGGCGGCGTTATCGGAGGTGCCCCGGGCGGCCAGCACGATCAGGCGCGGGCGGCGCTTGGCGACGCGCAGTTTGAAGCGTTCGAAGCGGCGCAATTCGGCGGATAGGGTGCGCTCCAGGGCGTCGGGCTGTTGGCGGATTTCTTCTAGCATGCGGGACATGGTTAGCGGGGATGGGCGTGGGCTGAGACGCTGCTCGCTATAAGCTCTTGAGCACTTCAAGCGCTCTGTTGATTTTTTCGCCGCCGTGAAGAGCTTGCCATCTGACAGTCTCGTACAGTTCGCGCATGGCGCCCGCACGGATGCCCTCGTCGCGGTCAGTGACGGTGGCAATCCTTTCATGCATATCGCGCAAGACCAAAGTGTACTTCTCCGGGGATCCGCCGAGCAGACTCGCCGCAAACGTAGATTCCACATCGGCTTGTGCCGAGATGGAAAGCGAGAATTGCCCCCCGATCGCGGCAATGAAGCTGCCCCCTTGCGCCGTGGGCTCCCACGAGATTTTGCCGTCCTTCGTCTTCGACAGGACATCCTCAAAAACCTTGATGATTTTAAGATCTATCATTGTTCGTCAACCACCCTCCACAGCCCTGGTGGCCACACCTTGTTCCATGCTAAAAATCTCGCTGACCTCTTGGCAAGATCTGGCTAGGCGGGCCTTGTCCTCCGGGACCAGCTCTCTGCTGGCGCTCAGGACTTCATGCATAAACCGTAGCTGACCCATCGCGCGGAAAAGGTTATCCTTCGACTTCTTGGTCAGCCGCGCGTCCCATCGCGCGGCTAGCTAGCTCGTGAGGTCGTCCGTTCTAAGAAGCGCTACGTCGCCTCTCTCAAACCTCAAACACGAAACAATCTCGTTGGCAACTACAGTCGCGCTGTTCATCTCCTCTCCGAGAGATTGCCGCATTGTGGCATCCCGCGCTTCCCTTGCGGCCGTAGACGCGCGCTTCGCGAAGACGAACGCCAGAATGCTGAAAACCAAACCTGCCACGGACGCCAGGTTTCCCCAGTTCTGAGCAAAGAAATCTGCCATCTGCCACTGAGAAGATTATGGCACGTCAACGCAACGATTTCTGCACCTGTTCGCGATACTCCCGCGCCTTCGCTTCGATTTGCGCCGCGTTCAGCGTCAATGGCTGTGCATCCTTTACCAGCAGTTTGCCGTTCACCATCACGTCCTGCACATCGCTGCCTTTTAGCGCGTAGACCATTTGCGAGTAGACGTTGTAGAGCGGGAAGGCGTTGGGGCGGTCCAGGCGGATGGAGATGAGATCCGCGCGTTTGCCGGATTCGAGTGAGCCGATCTCCTTTTCCATTCCCAACGCGCGCGCGCCGCGAATCGTAGCCATTTCGACGGCCGCCTCCGCCGGAAGATTGCGCGGATCACCGGTGATCACCTTCTGCAGCTTGGCCGCCAGATCCATCTCTTCAAACATGTTGAGATCGTTGTTGCTGCCGGCGGGACCGTCGGGGCCGAGGCCCACGGCCAGATCCAGCGCCAGCATGCGCGTGACCGGGGCGACGCCACTGGCCAGCTTCATATTGCTGGACGGGCAGTGCGCTATCCCCACGCCGCGCGCTTTTAGGATTGCCAAGTCGGCCTCGTCCACCCACACGGCGTGCGCCGCGACGGTGCGTCCGTTGAAGACGCCCAGTGCGTCGAGCGCCTGCGTGGGGGTCGCGTGGCGCTGGGCGAGGCACTCGTCGTTCTCGTGCTTGGTTTCCGAAAGATGAATCACCAGCGGCGCGCCATGCCGGTTGGCGAGCGCGCGGCAGGCTTTCAGGGTTTCGTCCGAGTTGGTGTAGATGGCGTGCGGCGCCACGGCGGGCACGATCAGCGGATCGCCGCTAAAGCGGGTGAGGTACCGGTCGGTGAAGGCCAGCGCGTCGTTCGGAGTCTTGGCATCGGGGGAAGGGAAGCCGATGATGGTTTCCCCCAGCACGCCGCGCATGCCGGCTTCTTTGGTCGCTTCGGCCACGACATCTTCGAAGTAGTACATGTCGGTGTAAGTGGTGGTGCCGGAGAGCAGCATTTCCAGGCAGCCGAGACGCGTCCCCCAACGCACGAATTCGGGCGTGACGTTGCGCGCTTCCGCGGGGAAGATATAATGCTCCAGCCACTCCTGCAGGCGGAGGTCGTCGGCGATACCACGGAACAGCGACATGGCCGCGTGTGTGTGGGTGTCGATCAGACCCGGCGCCAGGATGGCATCGGGGCGGTCCAGGCGCTGGCGGGCCTGGTAGCGCCGCTCGATCTCGGACGCCGGGCCGGCGGCCAAAATGCGCTCGCCGTGCTCGCCGCCGATGGCGATCGCGCCGTTCTCGATGACGCGCCGCTGTGGGTCCATCGTCACGATATAACGGCCGGTCCAGATCCAATCGGCGGATTCGGCAGACAGCGCCGAGATGAAAAGCAGGAAGCTACAAAAAAGACGCATCGAAGGGCCTTGGGAAAAGATCTTTCAGGCGGATGGTTTCCGTCTTGCCGTGCAGGTTTGCGAGTACCAGTTCCACATCGCCGCAGAACTCCCAGAGTATCTGGCGGCAAGCGCCGCAGGGCGGAGTCAGCGTATCGGTATCCGCAACGACGGCGACGCGCCGGAATTGGCGTGCGCCTTCGGAGACCGCTTTGAAAACAGCCACGCGCTCGGCGCAGAGGGTCAGGCCGTAAGTGGCGTTCTCTACGTTGCAGCCGGTGTGGATGCGGCCGGCGAAATCCTCCAGCGCCGCGCCAACCTGGAAATGGGAGAAGGGGGCGTGGGCGTTTTGGCGGGCGTTTAGGGCGGCTTGAATTAATAAATCCATCTCGGTTTTGGCTCCTTAGCTTGGGGCGCGAAGCGCGAGTGCCCAATGCCGGATACTTTTCCCAATCGCGGTAGTTCTACGGAGTGGGACAGACCCCATTGAGGCCCCCCTACCCGGACTTACCGCCCGCTGCCATCAGCCGTCGTAAGTGCGTGTCGATACGCCTCGTAGTTTCCCCGGCCAAACTCGAAAATGTTTTCTCGCACACATCGGTGAAACGAGCGAGCACGTGGCGATTGATAGTCTCTTGCTCCTCGAAGATTCCCAGAGATCGACAATCAAGGCCCCATCGCTCGAACGTGAGCAGGCTGATGGTCGCGTCCTTAACCTTACTATCGCTCGGCAGAGCATATATGAACAATGGCCGGATCGTCCCGTTGACTCGACAGTCCACTGGATAATGACCCCGCGCGTCATTTTCTGGGTCTTTCCAGTCAAACGCGATCCGATCTGGCGGCACCTGCGAACGAATGAAATTCCTGAAATCCTCCATGAATGTGGACCTGACGCGGTTCTCCGATACCGGGATGATCAATTCCTCATCCCGGTCCTCCACGGAAAATACTGACAGAGAACCTTAAAATGATCTCTTGGCGATTTCCCGAATCCAGTTCCTCATCGTTCAGCCAATACGATAGATGCATCAGTGAGCGGCGATTTCTCGATTGGAGATCGGAAACTGCACTCGTTAAGGAGGCATTCGATCG
>Ga0302325_10005638_pt1 | contig 28410 bp, 26 predicted proteins | sample Palsa_T0_2_FD_201948 | JGI IMG/M metagenome (GOLD analysis project Ga0302325, IMG submission 201948) | Peat permafrost microbial communities from Stordalen Mire near Abisko, Sweden - Palsa_T0_2 | ecosystem: Environmental > Terrestrial > Soil > Palsa > Peat permafrost | place: Sweden: Abisko...
GCGGTGGCCACCGGGCCAGGGCGGCCGTCGCCGACCGGCTTGCCGTCGATCCGCACCACCGGCTGGACGATCTGGCTGGCGGCGGTCACGAAAGCCTCCCTGGCCGCTTGCGCTTCCTTGGCGGTGAAAGCGCGTTCGATCAGCGTCAGTCCCTGCGCGGCCACGGTATCGAGTACCACGGCGCGGGCGATCCCGCTGAGGATGCCGTGGTCGGCTGGCCGGGTGACGACCGCGCCGCCCGGGGTGACGATCCAGGCGTTTGACGACGATCCCTCGGTGACGAAGCCCTGGGCATCGACGAACCAGGCCTCGCGGGCGCCCTGCTCGCGCGCCGCCTGCTTGGCCAGGACGTTCGGCAACAACGACACCGACTTGATGTCGACCCGGCCCCAACGATTGTCCGGCACAGTGATGACCGCGATCCCTTCGGCGGCGAGGCGTTCCCCTCGCCCCGGGTCGAGCGTGCGCGCGGTGACGACGATCCCCGGCGCGGTGCCGGCGGGCGGAAAGGCGTGGTCTCGCCGGGCGGCGCCGCGGGTCACCTGCAGATAGACGATGCCGTCGCGCACCCGGTTGCGGCGGACCGTCTCGCGCAGGACGATGCTGAGGGCCGCAGACGACATCGGCAACGCGATCCGCAACGCATCGAGCGAGCGCTTGAGGCGGGCCATGTGGCGGCGCTCATCGACCAGGCGGCCTCCCCTCACCTCGCAGACCTCGTAGACGCCGTCGGAGAACTGGAAGCCGCGATCCTCGACATGGACCATGGCTTCGCCGTGCGGCCGATAGCGGCCGTTGACATAGGCAATCCGGGACATCAGTCCATGCCCAGGGCCTTGAGCTTGCGGTGCAGCGCCGAGCGTTCCATCCCCACGAACTCGGCGGTGCGGGAAATATTGCCCCCGAAGCGGCTAATCTGGGCGCGCAGATATTCGCGTTCGAAGGCTTCCCGCGCCTCGCGCAGCGGCATCCCCATCAATTGCTCGCCGCCGCCCTTCGGCATCGCCGGCACCATGGCGCCGACATCCTGCGGCAGCATGTCGGCGCTGATGACGGCATCGGCGTCGCCGCCGGCGAGGATCATCAGCCGCTCCACATTGTTGCGGAGCTGGCGCACATTGCCCGGCCAGTCATGGGTCTGCAGGACGGCCATGGCGTCGGTGCCGATGCGCCGTTTGGGCAGGCCGGTCGCCTGGGAGATCTGGTCCATGAAATGCTCGACCAGTTCGGGGACGTCCTCGCGCCGTTCGGCGAGCGGCGGCACCCGGATCGGAACCACCGACAGGCGGTGATAGAGATCTTCGCGGAACCGGCCGGCGGCGATCTCTTCCTCGAGATTGCGGGCGGTCGAGGTGATGATGCGAACGTTGACCTCGACTTTGCTGGTGCCGCCGACGCGCTGGAAGGTCTGGTCCACCAGGACGCGGAGAATCTTGTTCTGGGTCTCCCGCGGCATGTCGCCGATCTCGTCGATGAACAGCGTGCCGCCATGGGCCTCTTCAAGGGCGCCGACCTTGCGGGCCTGGTCACCGTTGGACTGTTCGATACCGAACAGCTCGACCTCCATCCGCTCCGGGGTGATCGCCGCGGCGTTGATGACCACGAAGGGCGCGGGCGCGCGGGCGGACAGCGCATGGATGGTGCGCGCGGTCAGCTCCTTGCCGGCGCCGGACGGGCCGACGATCAGGATGCGGCTGTTGGTGGGCGCGACCTTGTCGATCGTCTGGCGCAGATGGTTGATCGATCCGGAGCCGCCGACCAGGGTGGCCGAATAAGGCGCCAGCTGCTTGAGGTCCTTGACCTCGCGCTTGAGCCGCGAGGTCTCGAGCGCGCGATCGGCGACCAGCACCAGCCGGTCCGCCTTGAACGGCTTCTCGATGAAGTCGTAGGCGCCCTGCTTGATCGCGGCCACGGCGGTTTCGATGTTGCCGTGCCCCGAGATCATCACCACCGGCAGGTCCGGATGCTCGGTCTTGATGTTGCCCAGCACCTGCAACCCGTCGAGCCGGCTGCCCTGCAGCCAGATGTCGAGGAAGACCAGGCTCGGCCGGCGCGCATGGATGGCGCCCAGCGCGTCGTCGCTGTCGCGCGCGACACGGGTGGTGTAGCCCTCGTCCTCGAGGATTCCCGACACCAGTTCGCGGATGTCAGCTTCGTCGTCGACGATCAGGATGTCGGAAGCCATTCGCCCTGCTCATTCATGGTTTTCTTTTCATCGGTGGTGGGTGCGACCGGTTCGGCGGCAAAGCGCAGCCGCATCCAGGCGCCGCGCTGGCCGGGAAACTTCTCCGCGGCATCGTGGAGCTCGATGCGGCCGCCATGCTCCTCGAGGATCTTGCCGACGATGGCGAGGCCCAGGCCGGTTCCTTTTTCACGGGTGGTCACATAGGGCTCCAGCAGGCGGCTGCGGTTGTCCTTGGGCAGGCCGATGCCGTTGTCGACCACATCGATCACGATGTCGGCGCCGTCGCGCTCCGCTGTAACATGGATTCGCCCGCGAACCGCCGGATCGGCCGGCGCGGCCGCGATCGCCTCCGCGGCGTTCTTGATGATGTTGGTGAGCCCCTGGGAGATCAGTCGGCGGTCGAACTGCGCCGGTAGCGGGTCGTCGGCGATCTCGACTTCGATGTCGATGTCCGCATTGCCGACCCGCTGCAGGAACACCACCTGCCGCACCGTATCGGCGACGTCTTCGGCAGCCATCACCGGCTTGGGCATCCGGGCGAACCGCGAGAACTCGTCGACCATCCGCCGGATGTCGTCGACCTGGCGCACGATTGTATCGGTGCATTGCTCGAACACGGCGCGATCCTCGGTGATGACCTTGCCGTATTTGCGCCGCAGCCGCTCGGCGGAAAGCTGGATCGGAGTCAGCGGGTTCTTGATCTCATGGGCGATGCGGCGCGCAATGTCGGCCCAGGCGGCGGTGCGCTGGGCGGAGACCAGCGCGGTGATGTCGTCGAGGGTCACGACGTAGCCGTGCTCCTGGTCGGCCGACTGCTCGGTGGTGACGCGCACCGAGACGGTACGGTCGCGGCCGCTGCGGTTGATGGTGGTATGGCCCTGGGCGAGGCGCTGGCCGCCGCTGCGCGCGGGGTCGATGAATTCCTTGAGCTCCGGCGCGACCTCCTCGAGCTGGCGCCCGAGCGCATCGGCTTCGCTGCAGCCGACCAGCTTCTCGGCGGAGCGATTGAGGATGCTGATGCACCCCTTGCCGTCGACGCCGATGACGCCGGCGCTGGCGCCGGCGAGCACCGCCTCGGTGAAACGGCGGCGACTGTCGATCAGGTCGCGGGCGCGGACGATGTCGTTGCGCTGGGTGCGCAGCTCCTGCGTCATCTTGTTGAAGGTCGCGCCGAGCTGGGCGAGGTCGCCCTCCGACCGGCGCACCGGTACCTGGACGTGGAGATTGCCGGTCGAGACGATGTCGGCCGCGCCGATCAGCCGCCGGATCGGCGCCACCAGGCGGTTGGCGAAGGCGAAGCCGATCCATACCGCCGACAGCAGCACCGTCAGCGCGATCACCGTATACATCAGCGCGAAGGCGATCTGGACGCCGAGCCGGCGCGCTTCGAGATTGGCGTATTGGGCGATGCTGGTCTGGGTATCGCGGATCTGGGCCAGCACCTGCGGATCGATGAAGCGGGCGACGTAGAGATAGGTGTTGTCATAGCCGCGCAGCTTGGTGACCGCGCCGACGTAATTCGCGTCGCTCAGGAACCCGACCTGCGGCAACCCCTCCGCCGCCTTCGCCAGCGTCTCCGGCGGCGGCACCGCCGGCGGCTGCAACCCCGGGGGCAGCTGGATATCCGCCGTGAGGATGACGGTCTGATCCCCCGCGATCATCATCGCGGTCGGCAGGTCGCGCAGCGAGGCCTGGGCCTTGAAAAACTGGCGGAACCGCTCGCGGTCCTGATCGAACAGAGGCTTCGCCCGGGACACGTCGATCGCCATGGCATCGGTGTCGGCACGGATCGACTGGGCGTGCTCGCGGATATAGGCGTCCGCCACGATGAGGGAGTTCTCCATCATCGAGCGGGCGCGGGCCGAAAACAGCTGATCGAGGCCGCGGTCGAGCGTTATGCTCGCCACCACCGCGACCATGATGGCCGGCAAGGCGGCGATGACCGAGAACAAGGCGACGATCTGGACATGGAGCCGGGCGGCCGCCTTGCCCCGCCGCCGCGCCTGGAGGATGTGCCAGACCTCGCGACCGATGATGCCGAGAAGCAACAGCACCGCCAGCGTATTCACCCCGAGCAGCGTGACGACGACGTCATTGGTCGGGTTGATCGGGGTCAGGCCGGCCAGAACGATGAAGGTCGCGAACGCAGACAGCAAGGCGACGCCGACCGCCGCCGGCCCGAGGAGGCCGGTTGCAAATCGTGCCGGTTCGGCAGGCCCTTGAGCCGCCTCGGCAACTAACGCATCTCCGGCCACTGCGGTCATCAACTCCCGTCTACCCCCAACGCCATTTGGCTAACCTGCACCACTGCGGCGGGAGAGCCGCTTCTGATGCATAACTACAACAATGTTGCTGGATTGAGACATTTCCGCGGCACGTAACCGTCAAAAAAGTGCGGCTTTCCGGCAGATTTAAAGGTGGGCGCAGATGTACCGCATGTTTCGATAAATCGCCTCACGAATTCAATAAGTTGGCGGCCAACCTGTCCCGCCCTCCGGCGGCGAAGAAGTCGAGGCGAGGCCGGTAAAAATCCCAAATCAGCTGCTGGTGCGGATGACCTGGATCTCCAGGTCCCTGATCTTCTTGCGCAAGGTATTGCGGTTGACGCCCAGCAGGTCGGCGGCGCGAATCTGGTTGCCGCGCGTGGCGGCGAGCGCGGCGGACAGCAAGGGATATTCGATTTCCCGCAAGATCCGGTGGTAGAGGCCGGGCGGCGGCAGGCCGTCGCCGAAACCGCCGAAATACTTGTTGAGATGGCGCTCGACGGCGGCCGAGAGATCTTCCTTGGCCTCGCCCTCGTCACCGAGCGGAGCGGGCGCCACCGGGGCGAGCTCATTGTCGATGACGGCCGTGGTGATGGTTTCCTGGGGATAGAGCGCCGCGAGCCGCCGCGCCAGGTTTTCCAGCTCGCGCACATTGCCGGGCCAGCGGTAGCGCTTGAGGCGCTCGATGGCGGCTGTTTCGATCTGCTTGGGCGGAAGGCCCTCGCGCTCGGCCTGGCTGAAGAAGTGGCGGATCAGGTCGGGAATGTCCTCGACCCGCTCGCGCAGGGGCGGGATGCGCAGCGGCACCACGTTGAGCCGGAAGAACAGGTCCTCGCGGAACACACCCTGTTGGATCAGGATGCGCAAATCCTTGTTGGTGGCGGCGATGATGCGGACGTCGGTCTTGATCGGCGTGCGGCCGCCGACGGTGGTGTACTCGCCCTGCTGGAGCACCCGCAGCAGCCGGGTCTGCGCCTCGGTCGGCATGTCGCCGATCTCGTCGAGAAAAAGCGTGCCACCCTCCGACTGCTCGAACCGCCCGGCGTTGCGGCTGTTGGCGCCGGTGAAGGCGCCCTTCTCGTGGCCGAACAGCTCGGACTCGATGAGTTCGCGGGGAATCGCCGCCATGTTGACGGCGACGAACGGCCCGGTGCGGCGCTTGCCGTAGTCGTGGAGCGCGCGTGCGACCAGCTCCTTGCCGGTTCCGGACTCCCCGGAGATCATCACCGTCAGATCGGTCTGCATGAGCCGCGCCAGCAGGCGGTAGATTTCCTGCATCGCCGGGGAGCGGCCGACCAGCGGGATCGCATCGAGCTCGTCGCTCTTGCTGCCGGCGGCGGGCTGACGGTCCTTGGGCTCCGACAGTGCGCGGCCGACGATCAAGGTGAGCTCCTTGAGGTCGAACGGCTTGGGCAGATATTCATAAGCGCCGCGCTCGGAGGCGCGGATCGCCGTCATGAAGGTGTTCTGCGCGCTCATGACGATGATCGGCAGTTCCGGCCGCAGCTTCTTGATGCGCGGCAGGAAGTCGAACGCATTCTCGTCGGGCATCACCACGTCGGTGATGACGAGGTCGCCCTCGCCCTGGCTCACCCAGCGCCACAGGGTGGCGGCATTGCCGGTCGAGCGCACCTCGTAGCCGGCGCGCGACAGGGCCTGGTTCAAGACGGTTCTGATCGCGGCGTCGTCGTCGGCGATCAATATGCTTCCGGCTGCCATCGGCATCCTCTCAGGTTTCTCCGCCCGGCTCGGCGTCGTCACCCGTGAATTTGGGCATGAGCACGCGAAAGATGGTTCGTCTCGGTTGGGATTCGCATTCGATGATGCCGCCGTGGTCGCCGATGATCTTGGCCGCCAGCGCAAGTCCCAGTCCGCTGCCGGTCGGCTTGGTGGTCACGAACGGATCGAACAGATGCGGCATGAGGTCTTCGGTGACGCCCGGTCCGTTGTCCTTGATGCAGAACTCGAGCGGCAGCGACACCCGGGTCTTGCTCCCCGGCAGCGACAGGCGCACTCCCGGCCGGAACGCGGTCGTGAGCTGGATCTCGCCCTCGCCATGGTCCCCGATCGCCTCGGATGCATTCTTGACCAGGTTGAGGAACACCTGGATGAGCTGGTCGCGATTGGCGAGCACCGGAGGCAGCGAGGGATCGTAATCCTCCACGAAGCGGATGTGCCGCGCAAAGCCCGACTGCGCCAGCCGGCGCACGTGATCGAGCACGACATGGATGTTGACGGGCTCGCGTTCGACCGGACGTTCGTCGCTGAACACCTCCATGCGGTCGACCAGCTTGACGATGCGGTCGGCCTCGTCGCAGATCAGCCGCGTCAGCGCGCGATCGTCGTCGTTGACGGACTGCTCGAGCAGTTGCGCCGCGCCGCGGATGCCGGACAGCGGGTTCTTGATCTCATGGGCGAGCATCGCGGCGAGCGCGATCACCGAGCGCGCCGCCCCGCGATGGGTCAACTGGCGGTCCATCTTGTCGGCGATGGTGCGCTGCTGCAGCATGACGACGACGTGACCGGGCCGCTCCGGCACCGGGGCGACGTGCAGGTCGACCGCCCGCTCGCCCGGATTGCGCGGCATGCCGAGATCGACCTTGTACTCGTTGACGGCCGCGCCGCGCTGGCGGACCTGCTCGATCAGCGCCAGCAGCGGGCTGCCGAACGGAACGAGATCGCGCAGCGAATGCCGGCGCAGCATCATCACCGAAATATCGAAGAAGTCTTCGGCAGCCACGTTGGCGTCGATGATCTTGGCATCGGGGCCGATCACGACGACCGCGTGCGGCAGCGAATTGAGCACCGCTTCAGCGGCACCGATGGAGGTGGGCGCGTTGCGGCTTCCGGCAAGGCTCATGCGGCCGCCCTCCATGCCATGGCGTCGAAGGTTTCGTCGAGGCGGCGCTCGGTCTCGCGCCGGTCCGGCGCGGTCAGTACGTGGCGACGCCATTGCTTGCGCGCATCCTCGCCCGCTCCCGCGGTCGCCGCGGCCGCATCGAGGGCCCAGCCGACATGCTTGCGCGCGTGCTTGAGGCCGATGCGCTCGCCGTGATGACCGAGCATTTCGTCATAGAGGGCGAAGATGATGTCGCGCTGGACGGGAAGCGGCGGCGCCGTCTCCTGGCGGCCGGTGGCGAGGTATCGCGCGAGCTGGCCGGGAAACCACGGACGCCCCTGGGCGGCGCGTCCGACCATGACGCCGTCGGCGCCGGAGCGTGCCAGCGCTTCCCTGCAGCGCTCGAAGCCGTTGATGTCGCCATTAACCACCACCGGAATGGAAACCGCCGCCTTGACCGCACGCACCGCATCCCAATCGGCATGGCCGGTGTAGAACTGGCAGCGGGTGCGGCCGTGGACGGTGACGAGCTTGACGCCCGCCGCCTGCGCCCGCCGCGCCAGTTCCGGCGCGTTGATGGAACCGTGGTCCCAGCCAAGCCGCATTTTCAAGGTCACGGGAACGTCGACCGCGGCGACCGTGGCATCGATGAGGGCGACGGCATGATCGAGGTCGCGCATCAGCGCCGAGCCGGCCTCGCCATTGGTGACATGCTTGGCGGGGCATCCCATGTTGATGTCGATGATCTCGGCGCCCTCCCCGGCCGCGATGCGGGCGCCTTCGGCCATCCAGCGGGTTTCGCAGCCCGCGATTTGCACCACATGGCGGCCGACCCCCGGCGCTTCCAGCCGCAGGCGCGCATTGCGCTTGCCCGCCGCGAGCGCCGCGCAGGCCGTCATCTCCGATATGACAAGGCCGGCACCGAGCCGGGCCGCCAAGCGGCGGAACGGTGCATCGGTGACGCCTGACATCGGCGCCAGCACCACGGGATTAGCGAGGCGAACGCTTCCAATCGCAATTGTGGAAAATGATTGGGCGGGGGTCACGTCCATCCTGTCATGCCTAGAACTTAGGCGAATGCTCATTTGCATACAGTTTAGCCAAAGCCAAGCAAGATGCAAGTGCTGCACTGCAATATATGATTGAAGCCGGGGACAACAAACGGGGGGCTATCCGACCGGCCCTCAACGGGGCTACACCACCTGCGATCAGAGGGCAGGCGATGCAGGGCGAAGCGGCAGCGACGGTGGCGGTGGTTGTGGTCGCGGCCGGGCGCGGAACCCGCGTCGGAGGCGATGCGCCTAAGCAATACCGCACCGTCCACGGCGCCCCCGTCATCAGTCATACATTGCGCCTGTTTGCAACCCATCCCCAAGTCGGAATGGTCCAGCCGGTGATCCACCGCGACGATATCGCGCGGTTTGGCGCAGCCGCGGCGGGACTGCATCTGCGCGATCCCGTGTTCGGCGGCGCAACGAGACAGGTCTCGGTGCGCGCCGGGCTCGAGGCGCTGGAGCGGGACCGGCCGCGCATCGTGCTGGTTCACGATGCCGCCCGCCCGTTCGCCTCCCCTGCCCTGATCTCGCGTGCCATCGCCGCGGGCGCGGCGGGCGCCGCCATTCCCGGCCTGGCGCCGACCGACACCGTCAAGGCCATCGACGCCGCCGGACACGTGGTCGATACCCTCGACCGCAATCGCCTGCGCGCGGTGCAGACCCCGCAGGCCTTCGATTTCGACGCCCTGCTGGCGGCGCACCGGCGTGCGCGCGCGGCCGGCCGCGACGATTTCACCGACGATGCCGCGCTCGCGGAATGGGCGGGCATGGCGGTCGGCGTATTCGAGGGCGAAAGCGCCAACATCAAGCTGACCACGGAAGAGGACTTCGCCCGCATCGCCGCCGCGGAACTCGCGGCGCTGGGCGACATCCGCACCGCCACCGGCTACGACGTGCATTCGTTCGGTGACGGCGACCATGTCTGGCTGGGCGGGGTGCGCATCCCCTTCGACCGCGGGCTCACCGGCTATTCCGACGCCGACGCGCCGCTCCATGCGCTGGTCGACGCCATTCTCGGTGCGCTGGCCGACGGCGACATCGGCTCGCATTTTCCGCCCGGCGATCCGCAGTGGAAAGGCGCAAGCTCGGACCGCTTCCTCGCCTTTGCGGCGGAGCGCGTGCGGCGGCGCGGCGGCCGCATCGCCCATCTCGACATCACCATCATCTGCGAGGCACCGCGGATCGGGCCGCACCGCGACGCCATGCGCGCGCGCATCGCCGCGGTCGCCGGCGTCGACCTCGACCGCGTCGCGGTCAAGGCGACCACCAACGAGAAGCTCGGCTTCATCGGCCGCAGCGAGGGGATCGCCGCCATGGCGACCGCAACCGTCCGGCTGCCGGCCGGGCGGCCATGATCGGCGACGACCTCGCCCGCGCCGCTGCCCGCGTGCTGGAGCGCTGCCGCGCCCGCGGGCTGACGGTCGCGACCGCGGAATCCTGCACCGGCGGCCTGGTCGCCGGCGCGCTCACCGAGATCGCGGGGTCGTCGGACGTGGTCGACCGCGGCTTCGTCACCTATTCCAACGCGGCCAAGCAGGCGATGCTCGGCGTCCCCGCCGCGATCCTGGATCGCCACGGCGCGGTGAGCCGCGAGACCGCCGAGGCGATGGCGCGGGGCGCGCTCGCCCACGCGCCGGTCGATCTCGCGGTCGCCATCACCGGCATCGCCGGACCCGGCGGCGGCAACGCCGAGAAGCCGGTCGGCCTCGTGCATTTCGCCGCCGCCGCGCGGAACGGACGGCTCATCCATCGCGAGAAGCGGTTCGGCGATGTCGGACGCGGCGAGGTGCGGCGGCTGTCGGTGGCGGAGGCGCTGGCGATGCTGGAGCTGCTTGTGGGAGACGAGGCGGGCAGATTGGGTAAGCGGACCGGCTGACCGGCGATCGGCAGGTCGGAGATGGGGTCCGAAGGAAGCCATGCCGAAGGTCAGGCCTCGATCTGCCAGTCGAATATCCCCAACAAAAAACCTGGGGTATTGCCCCGAGCTTTTGGATCAGGCGCTGGTGATTTGACTGGTCGCAGCCTTATCATCGCCGCACAGACGAGCCTGGAGAGCGAGCGGCAATGCGATTCAGTTGGGCCGGCCTGATCCTAGCGCCGTTGCTGGTGCCGGTGATATTCAGCGCGGCGCTGGCATCCTTCCAAAGCGACTGGCCGGTGCTGTCGTTTCTGCTACCGCTGGCCCTGGGTTGCATCGTGTCCTACGGCATCACGATATTCCTCTTCCTGCCCTGCCTGTTTCTGCTCTCTCGGTGGCGGCCAATGACCGGCGTCAAGGTCTGCTTGCTGGGACTGGTGCTGGGCGCGGCTGTGTTCGTCCCGGTGACCTGGGTGGAATGGAAGAGCAGCGGCCCCGATTCTGGCCCACCGACTGAGGGCTTCTTGGAGTTCTTCGTGCGCTGGGCCGCCGATCCAATGACGGCGGTACTTCCGCTGGCCGGGCTGATAACGGCAGGGCTGTACTGGTGGCTGGGAACGTGGCGGCGCGGTCGGTCGATAGCCGCGCAGGAATAGCCACCACTGAACGTCCGCTATTGGATCGGTGAGAGCCGGTCGAATATGTCAGCGTCGGCTTCCACAGAGGCAGTCGCTCCGGCTCCGTCACACTTTGACATATGTCCGCTCCAGTGATATGTCGGGACATATGCCTGAGCGCACCACCGTTCGACTTCCCGAAGACCTTCTCAAGCGGGCGAAGCGCAAGGCTGCCGCCGAAGGCCGCACCCTTACGTCGTTGATTGCTGATGGGCTGCGATTGGTCACAGCCGAAAATCGGAAAACCACGAAGTCGAGACGCGTCATGCCTCGGGTAAGCAAGGCGGTCGGCGGCCCCATGCCGGGGTTCGAGCTGACCGAATTGCCGGTGCTCCAGGAGATGGACGATCTGGAATATATTCGGCGGATGAAGCAATTCGAATGATCTTGCCGGATGTAAACATCCTGATCTACGCCTTTCGCGCCGATCTGCCGCATCATGCGGTATGCCGTTCGTGGCTTGCGGAGGTGGTGTCGAGCGATGCCCGATTCGGCCTGTCGCTTATGGTATTGAGCGCGGTCGTTCGGATCACGACGAATCCTCGCGCCTTCAAGGCACCGAGCGCAATCGAGGAGGCGTTCGGGTTTTGCGAAGACCTCCTCGGGCAACCCCACTGTCAGGTCGTGGAGCCCGGTGAGCGCCACTGGGATATCTTCCGGCGCCTCTGCATCGAGACCGACACGCGCGGGTCGCGAGTGAGCGATGCCTGGTTTGCAGCACTTGCCATTGAATGGGGCTGCGAGTGGATCACACTCGATCGCGACTACGCGCGATTCCCGGGACTCGCATGGCAAGTGCCGGCGGCCCGGCCAACGGCGTGAAACGGGAATACTCCCGTGAATGCCCATCGCCCAAAGGCGTAAATTTTTTCGGATCGCTCAAGGCTGGGCTAGCGGCCGGTCGGCACCTGCAGCGGAGCGCAATTCCTGCCGCCGCCCATAAGGCAATCCTCCTGACGGGAAATCTCGACCAGTTTCGTCAATAAAAAGTAGCCGCCGACGCAGACCAACGCGAGGACCGCCAGGTTGATCAGGACGCCAAGGTCCGACAGGCCCTGATAACCGCGATGGTCCTTGCCGTGCCGTTGCGCCGACCGGGCCGGGTTGCCGGTTCGATCGTCGGTCGAAGGCTCCCCCGCGCCGTCCAAATCCCGGCCGGCGGCGAGCTGCTCTTTCCACCGTTCGACGACGCCAACGGCCTTCGCCGGCGCTCCGCGGCCGGCCCCGTGGGCCGCGGTCGCGGCTCTCGTGTCGTCGATACGGCGTCGATTGCCCATGGCGTGCGGCCTCTCCCGCTTTTCTATCCTTTTTCGGACCGGCAGTCAGCAGCTTTGCGAACGAGCCCGGAGGCCACGGTCACGCCGTGCCCGCCCGTCCAAATACCAGGTCGGCGCGGTGTTCGAAGGCGGAGGCGAAGCGGCGGAAGGCGGCGTCGAACATGGCGCCCATGAGAAGGCCCAGGGTGCGGCTCTTGAACTCGTAGGCGATGAAGAACTCGACGTCGCATGTCGCCTCGCCTGTCTCCGCGGCCGGATGGAAATGCCACTGGTTCTCCATCCGGCTGAACGGGCCGTCGAGATATTCGACCAGGATCTGCAGGCGCTCGCGGTCGAGGGTGACGCGGCTGGTGAAGGTTTCCTTTATCAGCTTGTAGGCGACCGTCATCTGGGCGACGACCACCTCGCGGTCGCCGTCCTTGGTGCGCCGCATCACCCGCATCGCCCGGCACAGCGGCACGAATTCGGGATAGCGCTCGACGTCGGCGACGAGGTCGAACATCTCGGCGGCGGAGTGCCCAACGCGGCGCTTGGTGGAGAATTGCGGCATGTATCAGCGGTGCGCGGCGCGGGCGGTGCGCAGGCGCGCGAAGTCGTCGCCGGCGTGGTGCGAGGAGCGCGTCAGCGGCGACGCCGCGACCATCAGGAAGCCCTTGGCATAGGCGATCGTCTCGTAGGACTTGAATTCCTCGGGCGTCACGTAGCGCACCACCGGATGATGCTTGCGGCTCGGCTGCAGGTACTGGCCGATGGTGAGGAAATCGACATCGGCGGAACGCAGATCGTCCATCACCTGGAGCACTTCGTTGCGCGTCTCGCCGAGCCCGACCATGATGCCGGACTTGGTGAACATCGCGGGATCGCGCTCCTTCACCAGCTGCAGCAGACGGATCGAATGGAAATAGCGCGCGCCCGGCCGCACCGTCAGATAGAGCGACGGCACGGTTTCGAGATTGTGGTTGAACACGTCGGGCCGCGCCGCGACGACCGCCTCCGCGGCGCCGTCCTTGCGCAGGAAATCGGGGGTGAGCACCTCGATGGTGGTGGCCGCGCAGCGCGCCCGCACCGCACGGATGACCGCCGCGAAATGATCGGCGCCGCCGTCGGCTAGGTCGTCGCGGTCGACCGAGGTGATGACGAGATGGGCGAGGCCGAGCTTGGCGGCGGCTTGCGCGACGTGTTCGGGCTCATGGGGATCGAGCGCGCCGGGCAGCCCGGTCTTGACGTTGCAGAACGCGCAGGCCCGCGTGCAGGTGTCCCCCATGATCATGAAGGTGGCATGCTTCTTGTCCCAGCATTCGCCGATATTGGGGCAGCCGGCCTCCTCGCACACGGTGTGCAGGCCGTGGGCGCGCACGATGTCGCGGGTGTCCGCGTACCCCTTGGACACCGGCGCCCTGACCCTGATCCAGTCGGGCTTCGCGAGCGCCGGCGTGTCGGCGCGATGCGCCTTTTCCGGGTGCCGCGGCCGCGGGCCATTGACGGTGTCGAGCACGACGACCATGGACAAACCTCTTTGGAATTACTTACTTACGCGCGGGCTGCGTCGCAAGGCGATTGATTTCCCGAGCTTTCCCGGGCCATTCCCTGCCGTTTTGGGGTAGGATAAGCCATCCTATCCCCCGAAATGGACCATTGCGCGCGTCATGACCCGCCAACCGATCACTCGTCTCCAGTTCCTCAGTCAATTGCTGTGTCCGTCGCTCTACATCATGGTCGTCCTGATGGTGGCCGAGGCGTTGCTGGCCGCGGCGACCACCTACCTCATCATACAGGCCGGCCGCGACGTGGCCGATGACGAGTTCCTGGTCGCGGACCTCCTGTGGATCCTCGCGGCGCAGTCGACCTCCTATGTGGCGGGCGCGGTGAGCTGGGTGTTCGCGGAGCGGGCGGGGTTTCGCTGCTACAGCCGCTACATGCTCCGCTTTGCCCGTGACAACAGGGACGCGAGCAAGCTGCTGCACGACAAGGCGGCCCGCGAGCACGCCGAGCCGTTCCTGACCGGCACCACCTTCAACAACGTGTTCAACCTGATGTACGAGATCGAAGCGCAGCTCAAGCTGCTGCTCGGGGTGTCGTTCAACGCCGTCGTGCTCGGGGTCGAGATCGACGTGCGGCTGTCGCTCGCCTATGCCGTCGTGTTCGCGCTGCTGATGCTGATGCAATACAGCCTGCGCGGCCGGGTCGCCCACCTCTACCTCGAGAACCAGCGCCAGAACAACCGCCTGGTGTCGCAAGGTTACACCGCCTGGGACAACGTGTTCGCCGGCAACCGCTACAATCTCCGCCTGTGGATCTCCGGGTTCAAGACCCGGATCCGCGACTGCCTGCGGGCGCAGATCAACGCCATCATGGCCCGCGAGGGCCTGAGCGCGACGGGCGGAATCATCGGCCTCACGGTGGTCTTCATCGCCATGACCTATGTGGCGACCCATAACGCGAACGATCCCGCCACGCTGGTGGCGCTCGCCGCCACCTTGCCGCGGCAGATCGAGATGACCAACAACGTGCATGAGCTCGCGTCCGGCTGGAACGACGTTCTCGCGGTGTGGACCCGCGTCGGCGACGTCGTGGCCAATATGCGCCCCTCCGCCGACCCCCGCTTCAACCAGCGCATCAAGTTCGACCGCCTGCTGCTGCGGTCGGGAGATCACGCCACGGTCTGCCATTCCGTCGAGGAGGCGGTGCGCTTCGTCGATGCCGAGCCGACCGGGCGCATCACCGTGCGCGGCGGCAACGGCTCCGGGAAGTCGACCCTGCTCGCGGCCCTGAAAGCCGAGATCAAGAACCGGGCCTATTACTGGCCGACCACCGACCGCCTCGCGTTCGATTTCGCCGCCGCGGCGCCGCTCGACGAGCCCGCGCTCGAGGAGGACGGCGAAGTTCTGCAACGCGCCGCGGCCAAGCGTCCCGGCTTTTCATCCGGCGAGCGCCAGCTCAAGTCGCTGCAGGAGATCGTTGCGCACACCGATGCGCGCATCTACCTGCTCGACGAGTGGGACGCCAATCTCGACCAGGCCAACCGCGCCGCCGCCGACGCGCTGGTCGAGCGGCTGGCGACACGCGCCCGGGTGGTGGAGATTTCGCACCGCGACCGGGCGTGAGGGGTGCGAATTCTCAAACCACGAAGCAACAGGCGTTCCAGCGCGTAAACCCCTGACCCGTCACCCTGAGGCGTGAGCAAAGCGAGCCTCGAAGGGCGACGGCCCGGGCGGTTCCACAGGCACGCTGCAGCACGGCAGGGGCCGGCATCCTTCGAGGGCCGCGAAGAGCGGCCACCTCAGGATGACGGGTCAATGATAAAACGCGTTGATATGAGCGCCGGCCAGTCAGCCCTGACGCTACATGTTCAACACCCGCCCATAAGCGTCGAGCACGGCTTCCTTCATCATCTCCGACAGCGTCGGATGCGGGAAGATGGTGTGCATCAGCTCTTCCTCGGTGGTCTCCAGGTTCATCGCGATCACATAACCCTGGATCAGTTCGGTGACTTCGGCACCGACCATGTGGGCGCCGAGAAGGCGGCCGGTCGGCTTGTCGAAGATCACCTTGACGAGGCCCTGGTCCTCGCCCAGCGCGATCGCCTTGCCGTTGCCGACGAAGGGGAAGCGGCCGACGCGGATGTCGAACTTCTTCTCCTTGGCCGCGGCTTCGGTGAGCCCCACCGAGGCGATCTGGGGCGAGCAATAGGTGCAGCCCGGGATCATCAGCTTGTCCATGGGGTGCGGCCCGAGGCCCTTGATGGCTTCGATGCACACCACGCCCTCGTGCTCGGCCTTGTGGGCGAGCATCGGGGGACCCGCGACATCGCCGATGGCATAGATGCCGGGGACATTGGTGCGGCAATAGCCGTCGATGACGATGGTGCCGCGCTCGATCTTCACGCCGAGCTTTTCGAGGCCGAGATTTTCGGTATTGCCGACGACGCCGACCGCGGAGATGACACGCTCGACGGTGAGCGATTGGGTCGCGCCCTTGCCGTCCTCGATGGTCGCGGTGACGCTGTCGGCCTTCTTGTCGAGCTTGGTCACCTTGGTACTGGTGAGGATCTTGATGCCTTGCTTTTCCAGCGCCTTGCGCGCGAGGCCGGCGATCTCGGCGTCCTCCACCGGCAGGATCTGCGGCAGCACCTCGACCACCGTCACGTCGCAGCCGAAGGTGCGGTAGAACGAGGCGAACTCGATGCCGATGGCGCCGGAACCCACCACCAGCAGCGACTTCGGCATCCGCTCCGGAATCATCGCCTCGAAATAGGTCCAGACCAGCTTCTGGTCCGGCTCCAGGCCCGGCAGCACGCGCGGCCGCGCGCCGGTGGCAAGGATGATGTGCTCGGCCTCGTAGCTGCCGGGACCGAGCGCACCCTTGGGCGCTTCGGCCTTCGCCGGCTTCACCGTGACCTTGCCGGGGGCATCGATCGCCGCCTCGCCCCAGATCACGGAGACCTTGTTCTTCTTCATCAGGAAGCCGACGCCGTCATTGAGGCGCTTGGCTACTCCGCGCGAGCGCTTCACCACCGCGCCGGCGTCATAGGAGACTTTCTCGGCGGACAGGCCGTAGTCCTTGGCGTGCTCCATGTAGTGGTAGATTTCCGCGGATCGCAGCAGCGCCTTGGTCGGGATGCAGCCCCAGTTGAGGCAGATGCCGCCGAGCCATGAGCGCTCGACGATCGCCGTCTTGAAGCCGAGCTGCGCCGCGCGGATCGCGGTGACATAGCCTCCCGGGCCGGAGCCGATGATGATGACGTCGAAGGATTCGGCCACTGGGGTCTCCGTTACTGTGCTGTCTGGCGTGCTTTGGTTTCACGGTGGACTTGCGTGACGTGGGCGCGCTTCGCTTTGCCCACCCTACCAGCTGGGGATTGCCCCCTCACACCAGCATCGCCGTCGGGCTCTCGACGTAGGTCCGGAACGCGCCGAGCAGCTCCGCCCCCAGCGCGCCGTCGACGGCGCGGTGGTCGGTGGAGAGCGTCACCGTCATCCGGGTCGCGATGGCGAGCTTGCCGTCGCGCACCACGGGGCGCGGCTCGCCGGTGCCGACCGCTAGGATGGTGGCGTGGGGCGGATTGATCACGGCGGCGAATTCCTCGATGCCGTACATGCCGAGATTGGAGATCGCTGTGGTGCCGCCCTGGTATTCCTCGGGCTTGAGCCGGCGCGCCCGGGCGCGGGCGGCGTAGTCCTTCATTTCGCTGGAGATCACGCTCAGCGATTTGGTCTCGGCCTTGCGGATCACCGGGGTCACCAGCCCGCCGGGGATGGCGACCGCGACGGCGACATCGGCGTGCTTGTGCTTGAGCATGCCGGACTCGGTCCAGGTCACGTTGGCGTCGGGCACCTTCATCAGCGCCAGCGCCATCGCCTTGATGATGAAGTCGTTGACCGAGAGCTTCCAGGCCGGCTTGCCGTCGGCGCCCTTGGGCGCGATGGCGTTGATCTCCTCGCGCGCCTCCAACAGCTTGTCGATGGTGCAAGTGACGGTCAGGTAGAAATGCGGGATGGTCTGCTTCGCCTGCACCAGGCGCTGGGCGATGATCTTGCGGATGTTGTCGTGGGGCACAACCTCGTAGGAGCCGGGTTCGAACAGCGCGCGGATCTTGTCGTCCGACGGCGCCTGCAGCGGGGCCGGCGCGACAGCCCCCGCCGGAGCCGGCGCGCGCAACGCGGCGCCGCCGGATTTCGCCGCATCGACATCGCGGGCGATGATGCGGCCATGGGGACCGGTTCCGGGAATGCGGCCGATGTCGATGCCCGCCGCCTTGGCGAGCCGCCGCGCCAGCGGTGACGCGAAAATGCGGCCGTGGCCGTTGGCAGCAGGCGTTGGCGATGGGGCGGGCGCAGCGGCCGGGGCTTTGGCCGCCGGCGGCGCAGCGGCAGGGCTCGCCGCAGGCGCCGCGGGGGCCGCCGCCTTCGGGGCCGGGCTCGGGGATGCGGCCGGTGCCGCCTTGGCGGGCGCCGCGCCGCTACTGCCGGCCGCAGCCTTCACGTCCTCGCCTTCGGTCGCCAGGATCGCGATCGGCTGGTTGACGGCGATATCGGCGCTGCCTTCCGGCACCAGGATTTTCGCCAGCGTGCCGTCGTCGACGGCCTCGTATTCCATGGTCGCCTTGTCGGTCTCGATCTCGGCGAGGATGTCGCCGGTCTTGACCTTGTCGCCTTCCTTCTTGAGCCACTTGGCGAGATTGCCCTTCTCCATGGTCGGAGACAGCGCGGGCATGAGAATGTTGATGGGCATCGGCCCGCCTCAGGGTTTGGCTTGCAGGACTTGGAACGAAAAGGCCGGGCTCATCGGGGTCGTCACCGGTAGCAGACGGCCTTGGCCGCTTCGACCACTTCGGCGACCGAAGGCAGCGCCAGCTTTTCCAGGTTGGCGGCATAGGGCATCGGCACCGGCTTCCCGGATACCCGCGCCACCGGCGCGTCGAGATAGTCGAAGGCGTGCTCCATCAGGCGTGCCGCGATCTCGGCGCCGACGCCGGATTGCGCCCAGCCCTCCTCCACCACGACGCAGCGGCCGGTCTTCTCGATCGAGCGGACCACGGTCTCGGTATCCATGGGGCGGATGGTGCGCAGGTCGATGATCTCGGCGCTGATGTCTTGCTTGGCGAGTTCCTCGCCGGCTTTGAGCGCGTAAGCCATGCCCATGGACCACGCGATGATCGTCACCTGCTCGCCCGGGCGCGCGATCCTGGCCTTGCCGAGCGGCACGAGGTATTCGTCGAGCTTGGGCACCGGGAACGAATGGCCATAGAGGATTTCGTTTTCCAGGAACACCACCGGATTGGGATAGCGGATCGCCGATTTCAGCAGCCCCTTGGCATCGGCGGCGGTATAGGGCGCGACCACGGTCAGCCCGGGAACGCTGGAATACCACGCGGTGAAGTCCTGGCTGTGCTGGGCGCCGACCCGCGCCGCCGGCCCGTTGGGGCCGCGGAACACGATCGAGCAACCGAGCTGGCCGCCGGACATGTAGAGCGTCTTCGCCGCGGAGTTGATGACCTGGTCGATCGCCTGCATGGCGAAGTTGAACGTCATGAACTCGACGATCGGCTTCAGGCCCGCAAGCCCGGCCCCGACGCCGAGGCCGGTGAAGCCGTGTTCGGTGATCGGCGTATCGATCACCCGGCGTTCGCCGAATTCCTGCAGCAGGCCCTGGGTCACCTTGTAGGCACCCTGGTATTCCGCGACCTCCTCGCCGATGACGAAGACGTCGCCGTCGCGCCGCATCTCCTCCGCCATGGCGTCGCGCAGCGCCTCGCGCACGGTCATGGTGGTCATCTCGGTGCCGGCGGGCACGTCGGTCTCCGGCGCCGCCTGGGGCTGCGGCGGGGCGGCGGTGGCGGGGATGCCGCTGGCCGGGGGCTCGGGCGCGGCCGGCGCCGGGGATGCCGCGCTCTTCGCGGGCGCAGCACTGGCGGCGCCGACGCCGTTCAAGGCGGACGCGTCCTCGCCGTCGCTGAGTATCACCGCAATTGGCGTATTCACGGCGACATCCGCGGTGCCTTCGGGAATCAGGATCTTGCCGAGGGTTCCCTCATCGGTCGCCTCGACCTCCATGGTCGCCTTGTCGGTCTCGATCTCGGCGAGGATGTCGCCCGATTTGATCTTGTCGCCCTCGCCCTTCACCCATTTGGCGAGGTTGCCCTTTTCCATGGTGGGCGACAGCGCTGGCATCAAAACCTGGATCGGCATGAGATATTCCGGACTGTTCGATGCTCAGCGTACGACGTCGGTCCACAGCGCGGACGGATCGGGCTCGGCGTCATGGGTGGCGAATTCCGAGGCGTCGTTGACGATCTTGCGCACCTCGGCATCGGTCTGCTTCAAGGCTTCCTCGCTCGCCCGCTTGGTAAGGATGAGCCGCAACCGCACCTGCTCGATCGGGTCGTGCTCGGTGCGCACCTTGTCGACTTCCTCGCGGGTGCGGTACTTCGCCGGGTCCGACATGGAGTGGCCGCGGTAGCGGTAGGTCATCATCTCCAGGATGATCGGGCCGTTGCCGTCGCGGCACCATTTCACCGCCTTGTCGCCCGCCGCCTTGACGGCGCGCACGTCCATCCCGTCGACCTGATGGCCGGGGATGTTGAAGGACAGGCCGCGCTTGGAAAAATCGGTCTGGGCGGAGGCCCGCGTCACCGCGGTTCCCATCGCGTAGCGGTTGTTCTCGATGACATAGACCACGGGAAGCTTCCACAGCTCCGCCATGTTGAAGCTTTCATAGACCTGGCCCTGGTTGGCGGCGCCGTCGCCGAAATAGGTCAGGCACACCTTGCCGTTGTTGCGGTAACGGTTGGCGAAGGCGATGCCGGTGCCGAGCGAGACCTGGGCGCCGACGATGCCGTGGCCGCCATAAAACCCCTTCTCGACGCTGAACATGTGCATCGAGCCGCCCTTGCCCTTGGAATAGCCGTCGCGGCGGCCGGTGAGCTCAGCCATGACGCCCTTGGGGTCCATGCCGCAGGCGAGCATGTGGCCGTGGTCGCGATAGCCGGTGATGACCTGGTCGCCCGGCGTGAGCGCGAGCTGCATGCCGACCACGACCGCTTCCTGGCCGATGTAGAGATGGCAGAAGCCGCCGATCAGGCCCATGCCGTACATCTGGCCCGCCTTCTCCTCGAACCGGCGGATCAGGAGCATGTCGCGGTAGGCCTTGAGCTCGGCGTCCTTGCCGAGATCGGGGACCGTGTCGCCGGCGGGCCCGCCGGGGTCGGGAACGGTGTGGGGGGCGTCGGCAAGCTGTTTGTTATCGTGGGCGAACGCCATTGATGTCCTCAGGCGGGTGCGCGGAGAACCCATCCCATAGCTTAATTCCAGCCCCGGCGGAAGCGTGGCCCGACGCCCTTCAACGATGCTTGATCAGCACCGTGACATCGCGCGGGTCGGCGTAGTCGAGAAGCTCACGCGCGCGCTCGTCGAGCATGTCGGGGTCGATGCGGTCGGTCTTGAGAAGGGCGACGCGGCGCTCCCAGCGCTCGCGCTCGGTCTTGGTCGCCTCGAGCTCGCGCGTGAGGTCGGCGATCCGCTGGTCGAGGTTCTGCTTGGCCAGCAGGCCGTGGTTGCCGGTATAGGCGTTGACGCCGAAATAGCCGATGAACAGCGCGGCCAGCACATAGAGGCCGAGCGCAGCCAGGAACGCACGAATCCGCGGGCGAATGACCATTTTCGATGTTTGCCGCGGGCACGGTTAAGGCGGGATTAACGGGCTTGTTCTCGAAGTACCACGGGAACAGTTGCGGTAGCCGCGGATGTAGCCCGGATTGAGCGACCCGCGAAATCCGGGACCGCCCTCCCCGCATGTCCGCTTCGCTTCCATACGGCTACGGGGCCGCTGCGGGCTAACGGGCCACGCGCGATCAGGCCAGCCCCTTGATCGCGGTGCGGCCGCCATATCGCGCCTGCGCTCCGAGCTCCTGCTCGATGCGCAGGAGCTGGTTGTACTTCGCGGTGCGGTCGGAGCGGGCGAGCGAGCCGGTCTTGATCTGCCCGCAATTGGTGGCGACGGCGAGGTCGGCGATGGTGGAATCCTCGGTTTCGCCGGAACGATGGGACATCACCGCGGTATAGCCCGCCTTGTGGGCCATCTCGATGGCGGCGAGCGTCTCGGTGAGCGAGCCGATCTGGTTGACCTTGACCAGGATCGAATTTGCGAACCCCTGCCTGATGCCCTCGATGAGCCGCTTGACGTTGGTGACGAAGACATCGTCGCCGACCAGCTGGCATTTCGCGCCGATCGCTTCGGTGAGCGCCTTCCAGCCGTCGAAATCGTCCTCCGCCATACCGTCCTCGATGGACACGATGGGGTAGCGCCCGACCAGTTCGGCGAGGTAGCGCACCTGCTCGTCCCGCGATCTGACTTTCCCTTCGCCTTCATAATGGTAGGCGCCATTCTTGAAGAATTCGGTCGAGGCGGGGTCGAGCGCCAGCGCGATCTCCTCCCCGGGCCGGTAGCCGGCACTCTCGATCGCCTTCATGACGAAGCCGAGGGCGGCGTCGGCCGACGGCAGATTCGGGGCGAAACCGCCCTCGTCGCCCACATTGGTGTTGTGGCCGGAATCGTGCAGCGCCTTCTTGAGGGTCTGGAACACTTCGACGCCCATGCGCAGCCCCTCGGCGAAGCTCTCCGCGCCGACCGGCATGATCATGAATTCCTGGAAATCGATCGGGTTGTCCGCGTGCACGCCGCCATTGACGATATTCATCATCGGCACCGGCAGCAGCCGCGCCGAGGTGCCGCCGACGTAGCGGTAGAGCGGCAGGTCCCGCGCCGCGGCGGCGGCCTTGGCGACGGCGAGCGACACGCCGAGGATGGCATTGGCGCCGAGCCGGCTCTTGTTGGGCGTACCGTCGAGCCCGATCATGGTCTCGTCGATCTTGACTTGGGCCTCGGCATCCATGCCGCCGACGGCATCAAAGATCTCGCCGTTGACCGCATCGATCGCCTTGCGGACGCCCTTGCCGAAATAGCGCTTCTTGTCGCCGTCGCGCAGTTCCACCGCCTCATAGGCCCCGGTGGAGGCGCCTGACGGCACCGCGGCGCGGCCGAGGCTGCCGTCTTCCAGCACCACGTCCACCTCGACGGTGGGGTTGCCGCGGCTGTCGAGAATTTCGCGGCCGATGATGTCGACGATGGCGGTCATGCTCGCTCCGGCGCTTGGTTTTGCCGGGGCTTCTACAGGATCGCAGGCCGGGCGGCCATAGGGGTCCGCCGGACCGCTGCGATGAGTGATGCCTGGAGGGCATTCATCCTGCGTCTCTCCTGGCGGTCTTGCCCCTGAAGCACGAACTGGTTCCCGATGATCGCTCCGTAGAAAATTGATTCACTTTGATTCCGTGTATTGACGCCAAAGCAACTGTCCGGCGCGCACAAGCAGTGAGCATCAGCGCCGATCGAGAAACACGCGCGAAGCCGTCGGCAGGTATCAGCTGCGTCGGACGGTCGCAGGAACGGGCCGGTCGTGCGCCTTCTTTAGCTACAGGTCGCGCATGAGCGCACTGGAAACGTGAAGCTCGGCGGCGCCAGCCAGAAGACGACGGGCACGATCAAGGAGGTGAGAGGTGTCGTTGACGCGCAGCAAAGAGCGAGTGCTCACGACAATGTTGGGGGTCAAGTTCCTGATGCGCGACGGCGAGACGGAGGTTGCCTGCAGAGCCGAGCGCGAGTTGCTTCGCTACAGGTTCGGCAGCACAGACCGGGCCGGCGATGAAGACAGGTTCAAGCTCCATCGAGAGGCGATCGAAGAAGCTGCGAGCATAAAATATGACGCCGGCATGATCGAGGCCCATACCGATGCGGCCGTGGTCGTCACCGAGGCGGATATGGCATCCTCGCTCAGTCGGAAGATGTAGGCGACGTCCGCCCGGGCAAGGCCGAGCCTCTATAGTGACGGGCGAGGCTCGACGATCGCGTCATTTGAGGTGCCCCCACACCCGGTTCGATCTCCGCGCCTGTCCATCGGGTGAGCAATTCTGAGCAGACGCCGACGGATCGGCGGGCGCAGCCTTCGGTGGATCAAGTCACCGTTTCAACGTGACTGCGCCCCGAGCACGTCGGGGCCCCGGAGAGGTGCCATGAACAATTCGCAACGCTACCGCTTGAACGCGGCAGATTGCCTTTTGGCGGCCAAAAAATGCCGATCCGACTACCGCGGCCTTCTTGTTTCTACCGCCGCTTTGTGGCACGCGCTCGCCCGCCAAGATGACGCGATAGAGGAACTGCTCGCGAGCTGGGAGGCGGCCGAGCCCGCCCACGAAACCGGACGAGTGTTGGCCTTTCAACCGACTTCACCAGGCGCCGGCTCACTGCGCCGGCATGCCTCACTCGGCGCCGGCCGGGACCAGCGCCGTCAGGGCAGCGCCGAACTCGTGGTGCTCGGCGAACGTCGCGCCGACATCCACAGCGCGTCAATTCAACCATGATCCGAGGTTCAAGCATTCCCCACACGCGTCGGCGAATCCCGTCGTCGGATTTGAGGTGCTTGTCGCGAGCCAAAATTTGCCCAGGGATCGTCGAGCAAAAGAGGGCGTGATGAAGTGGCTTTGGGCGGCTTTACTGACTTCGACAGCCATTGCGTCGGCAGAGGCCTATACCTGCGCGGACGTGCGTGCTCTCAGCCCCGAGAAACAGGCTTATTACATCAGAGTTCTCAGCATCACGCAGGCCGAGCAAGACCGTATCCGTCGCGAGTGCTACGGGCCAAAGGCGTCGATTGGCCATTTTGGCCACGGCCAGCGGGATGTACGCGCCGAACAGTGACACTTGGCATCGACCCTTCTTCCAGCCGAACACCTTCAGCACGGCATTTGGCGCCGCGCGCTGCTTGCTTTGTTTTTGGCCACCAGTCCGGTGAGAGCCCTTCCGTAACGACAATCCGTCGATTGGTGGGCAGCTAACTTTTAATCTGCGGCTGATCGTGGAGCACCACGTTCAACAAGGACCTGTGGACCTCGATGTGGCCGTTGTAATCGATAAGGCCCAATTGCCGAAATTTGTTCATGAAAAAGCTCACGCGCGCTCGCGTCGTGCCGATCATCTCCGCCAGCGTCTCTTGGCTGATTTTCGCTATGATCGGCTCCGGCCGGCCTTCCTTGCCGAAATTCGCCAGAAGCAAAAGGGTCCGCGCCAGCCGCTTCTCGCTAGAATTGAACAATTGATCGATCAGATCCTCTTCTACACGAAGGGTTCGGGCCAAGAGGTGCTTGATAAACAACTCGGCAAATGCCGGCTCTTCATGAATCACGCGGGTAATGTCTGTCTTTGATAATCGCACGATCACGCATTCCGTCATGGCGGAGACCGTTGCCAGACGCAGCGCCTCTCCGGTCAAGCACCCTTCCCCAAAGAAATCGCCGGTTGCCAGAAGCGCGACCACGGCTTCCTTCCCCCGCTCGGAGACGACGGTCTTTTTGACCTTGCCGCTCTGAACGTAGAAGACAGAATCCGCTGCTTCGCCCTGCGTGTAGATAATTTGATTCTTCCGATAATTGGAAATCGTTCGCCCCCCGTTCACTTTCGACAGAAATACCTTGGGATCGAACGAGGGCTTTCGTTTGCGTTTCATGCCAGGCCCTTCTTATCGCGAGGGGTATCCCTTATGCTAGCGGACCGTGCGAGGCTTCGCGCGTGGCGATCCTGACACAGGATGACCGCCGAACTGTTCGCGTGAAGACGTCGACTTACCGGGATCGCCCACTGCCCGTTGTCGACGACCGTCCGGCTCGCCAAGCGGACGATACAATACGATTTTGCCAGACGACTCCGCGAGGTTGTGCCCCAGTTGGGAGGCGCTGTCGGTAATGTACATTACCGATTCGGCGGCCAGCCTACCTTTTATGCGTATGTTTTCGGAAGATGAAAGGCGAGGCGCGATCTAACCAATTGATAACATTCACAAGATTCCTTGATGAGGCCTTGCCGGTCAAGTATCGTGACCTGCCGGCGGCCACGCTCAACCAAACCTGCGCGCTCCAGCTCTCGGGCAGCATTCGTGATGGTAGGCCTCTGAACACCCAGCATTTCGGCGAGGAGGCCCTGGGTGATCAGCAGTGTGTCCTCGTCACTGCGGTCACGCATCATGAGCAGCCAACGCGCCAGCCGCTGTTTGAGGTTGTGCGCACCGTTGCACGCCACCGAGACCAGGACCTGCTCGAGAAAGGCTTGGATGTAAGCGGACATGACATTTCGGAAGGGCGGCATCGACGCCATCTCCCGCGCAAAGGCCGTGCGCGACATCCTGGCCGCGCTGCCCGGGATTTGCACCAAAAGCCTGACAGAGGATGTCTTGGCGCCGAAGAAGGCTTGCACACCCGTGCAACCCTCCCGACCGATCGTCGCCATCTCAATGACGCTTCCGTCAGCATAAACTGCGACCACGGAGACGACGCCGCTATCGGGGAAAAAGACGTGGTCGAGCGAACTATCGGCGTCGGACAGGACCTCTGCGCGTTGGCATCGAATGTGTTCAAGCTCGGGCATGATGCGCTTGAGATCGCGGGATGGCAGGGCGAGCAAAAGCCGGTTGCGGGGCCAATTTGATGAACCGTTCATGCCTTTGAACTACGCTCGGCACGCGTAAGTTCCGGGAGGATCTGAATTGTGACGTCATCCTGCGGTTCTCCCGTTCGGCGCAGGTCCCTGGAACCTATCCGACAAGGGTCCCCTGGCTTTACCATGCCGGGCGGAAACTCGATGCGGGCGCGTGTCCTTGTCGTGGAACGATATTCTAATTGTCACGTTGGTAGCCACTCGCTATCGGCCTGGGTATCGAGCGTTCGGCCCACTTGGCCAGCTTGGGATGCCAACGCTCGGCAATTCAGTATTTCCAACACCTGACCAGGTCTGCTTACCGCGGATGATGACGACGCCCAATCGAAGCCGCTGGCTGATCGCCTCGAGCGTCCTGCTGGTGGGATTGGTGGTCGCGATAGCCATCGCCGCCGCGCTGGCGCCCACCCTGCTTCCGGCCGGCGACCAAATGGGCGGCGAAGGCCGGCGGATCGCGGCCGGCGTCATCTTCGCCGGAAGCTATCTCGCGCTCGCGATCGGCCGGATTCCCGGCCTGAGCATCGACCGCGCCGGCATCGCCCTGGTCGGCGCCGGCCTCATGGTCGCATCGGGCGCCCTGCCCCTCGAGGATGCCTACAAGGCGATCGACCTCGATACCATCACGCTGCTGCTCGGCATGATGATCGTCGTCGCCAATCTGCGGCTTTCGGGCTTCTTCGCCGCCGCCAATACCCGGGTCATTGCGCACGCAAGGCGACCTTTGATCCTGCTCGGCGCGGTCGTCGCGACCTCCGGCGTCTTTTCCGCCTTCCTGGTGAACGACGCGATCTGCCTGGTGCTGGCCCCGCTCGTGCTGGAGTTGACGCTCGCGCTGGGACGCCGACCGGTGCCTTACCTGCTGGCCGTGGCGATGGCGTCGAATGTCGGGTCGACCGCGACCATCACCGGCAATCCGCAGAACATGATGATCGGCAGCTTCTCGCAAATCCCCTACACCAAATTCGCCCTGGCGCTGGGGCCGGTCGCGCTGGCCGGGCTGACGGTCACCGTGGCGCTCATCGCGCTGTTCCATCGCGCCGAGTTCGCCGGCGACGCGCGCCTGGAAGCGGCGCCGCCGAAGGCCGGTGCCAATCGCGTGCTGGTGATCCGCGCATTGCTGGCGACCCTGATCCTGATCGCATTGTTTTTCGCCGGGGTGGTGCCGGCCAAGGCGGCGATCATCATCGGTGGCCTCCTGCTGCTGACCCGACGGGTGAAGAGCCGGCGGGTCTATGCGGATGTCGACTGGTCGCTGCTGCTCATGTTCGCCGGCCTGTTCATCATCGTCGCCGGCGCGCAGCACGCGCTGCTCGGCCCCGACATCATTGCGGCCGCGGGTAAGCTTCACCTCGACCAGGTTCCCGTGCTGAGCGTGGTGACGGCGGTGCTGTCCAACCTGGTCAGCAACGTGCCGGCGGTGCTGATGCTCAAGCCGTTCGTCGACGCCCTGAACGACCACGACACGGCGTGGCTGGTGGTCGCGATGGCCTCCACGCTCGCCGGCAACTTCACCGTGCTGGGATCGATCGCCAACCTGATCGTGGTGCAGCGGGCCGCCGTTTCCGGCGTGGCGATCGGCTTCTGGGACTATTTCAGGGTCGGCGCGCCGCTGACCGTCATCACCCTCGCGATCGGGACGCTGTGGCTATGGCGGTGACATCGACCAAGAGCAGGCCCTTCGACCCGCGCTCTCTCGACGCCGTCAACTTCCTGCTGTCCGACGTGCGAGGCGCGCTCGGGCCTTATCTCAACGTCTTCCTGGTGACCCAGCAGTATTGGAGCCTGTCCCAGGTCGGATTGGTGACCACGATCTCCGGCCTGCTCGGGATCGCGGTCCAGACGCCGATCGGCGCCGCGATCGACGACACTCGTGCCAAGCGCGGAGCGTTCGTCCTCGCGCTCGCCGCGCTGGGTATCGGCGCCATCATCATATTCGCGTGGCCGAGTTTCTGGCCGGTCTTGGTCGCCAACAGCCTGATGGCAATCGTCGGGGACGTCTTCGGTCCAGCGGTCGCGGCGCTGACCTTGGGCCTCTACGCGCGCAAACATTTGGCGAGGCGCATGGGGCGGAACTCCGCCTTCGACCATGCGGGCAATGTCGCCATCGCCGTGGTGGCGGCCGGGGTCGGCTATGCCTTCTCGCAGCGCGTCGTCTTCCTTCTCGTGCCGGTCTTCGCCGTGCTCGCCGCCATCGCGGTGCTGTCCATTCCGGCCGAGG
>Ga0302325_10005640_pt1 | contig 28398 bp, 21 predicted proteins | sample Palsa_T0_2_FD_201948 | JGI IMG/M metagenome (GOLD analysis project Ga0302325, IMG submission 201948) | Peat permafrost microbial communities from Stordalen Mire near Abisko, Sweden - Palsa_T0_2 | ecosystem: Environmental > Terrestrial > Soil > Palsa > Peat permafrost | place: Sweden: Abisko...
TGATCTCCGTACTGACATGTCCGAGATAATCGCGTTCGCCCGGCCGTGGCGTCTGCCGGAACTTGCTGTCGACAAAATAGGCGTTCTTGTTATTGTAGAGATCGATCGTGGTATAGTGGTGGAAGTCTACGGGGTCGGGACATGCGGCATAACAGCCGTTGTATTCGTCGGGATAGAAAACCTGTACCGCCAGCGCTTCCCAGCCGCCCGTGCTGCCGCCATAGGTGAAGCGCGCCCAGCCCTGACCGATGCCCCTGAATCTTTTTTCGATCTCGGGGATGAGCTCATAGGTGATGGCGTCGCCATAGGGTCCGAGGTTGGCTGAATTCACCGCATAGCTGTCATCGTAATAGGGATTGGCATGCTCGATCTCGATAGCGATCACCCTGGGGAAACCCGGGCCCGTCCATTGTTTGTAAAAATCGTATGCCTCCTGTTGCACGATCTTGTTGTAGTTGGCGATTCGGAAACGGGTGCTCGTATCATAGGGCAGGTTCTGGTCCGGCGTAGTGGTCCGCCAGCCGCCGAAGTCGGCGGGAAAATGACCGTGGTAGATGGCCAGGGGATATTTTACGTTCGGATGTTCATCGAATCCTTCCGGGAGGAGGATGTGAGCTCCGAGGTACATTGGCCTGCCCCAGAAGGCGGTTAGCAACTTACTCTGGATGCGGATGTGTTTGATGTATTTGTTGTCCTGCGGTTCTTGGATCGGCGGGATGTTCTTGTCCAGCGTCAGGCTGATCTCGTTGGTTGTCGCAGGATCGAAATGGATCTTTACGGGTGTGGAGTAAAGGTTGCCGGGCGCCTCGTTCCAGTGTTGTCCCTCGCCGCGATCCATCGGAAGTTTTACCGTGTGGCCGTTCTGGAGGTGGAAGGTTTCATATTTATGGAGGACGACCTGAACATAGTAGTCGCCGGCCGGTACGTTGCTGAGGCGTTCCAGCGGATAGCCAAAGGCGTTTACGCCTATTAGTTGGGCTTCGCCGCTTTTCCAGTTCTCGACGTCGGTGCCGAAGAGTAGTTGGGTTGTGGCCCCGTCGTTTATTTGGAAACGGGGTTCTGACTTGTTGTTGTCGGCCAGGAGGAGGAGGAGCCGCCCGTCAAGGCCGGCGGTTGCGACGGCGTCGGTCAATCCCGGGGCGATCGACACCCGGAAGCTCTGGGCTTTTGCTTCGACGGGAACAAAAAAAGCGATTATGGAAATGGCAAGTGCCAGGAGCAGGCGCGGCACGATGATCGAAAAGCCACGCGTCAGCGGCAGGCGCGCCGTGGGACATTTTTGCGAAGCAGTCAGCATGTGTAGTGTTTTGTCCCCTTAAGATAGGTTTTTTTCCTTAATACGACCGGCCCCGGTGTCGGGTGATGAGTAATACGCCGATCAGGAGCAGAATGCCGGGCCAGGCGAAGCGATGGAGCGCCATATCGGGATAGTAGTCCTCTACAAGGCAAACGCTGCCGATGAGCGTGATGATAAACCATGCCGCGCCGCGGAAATTGTGTTTTAATCCCAGGAAAAGGCCGATCCCGGTCAGGAGTAAATGCCAGTTGAACAATTGATCGGGGATGATGATGCCGATCTCGTGAAGGATAAAGGCGCCGCCCACCAGCAGCAGGAATAAACCTGTCCATAACCGCCCTCTGTCTTTTCGCTCAGGTCTGTAATCCATGGTCGTTGAATTTATGCCCAAAATTACACCCGCCATTTCGGGCCATCAAAGGGCAATCCGCCACGGTAAGTATAACGGCGGCGAGCGGCGGCGTTTTGTCGGTGAGGGAGTGGACTGGGGAATGAGCCGCGGCGGGGCGGTGGGCTGGCACTCATAAAAATCGAAGTTAACATCGGGTGAGCGCTATTGTCCTGAATGCCTAATTTTGTAAAAAAAAGAAACAATGGAATACAGACAATTGGGACGTTCGGGCATCCGCGTGCCCGTGTTAAGTTTTGGCACTGGCACATTTGGCGGCGGCAATGAATTTTTTAAAGCATGGGGCAACACACAAGTGGCAGAGGCCACCCGGATGGTCGACCTCTGCCTGGAAGCGGGCGTGAATCTTTTTGACACTGCAAACGTATATTCCACCGGAGCGGCGGAAGAGATCCTTGGAAAGGCCATCAAGGGCCGGAGGGATAAGGTATTGATCTCTACGAAGGCGACCTTTCCGATGTCAAATGAGGTCAATGATTTTGGATCATCGCGGTATTTTCTTACCAAAGCCTGTGAAGACAGTCTGAAGCGTTTGGGTGTAGACCATGTCGATATCTATCATATGCACGGTTTTGATGCGAACACACCAGTCGAAGAGACGCTGAGCACGTTGGATGGGTTGGTGAAGAGTGGAAAGGTCCGCTATATCGCCTGCTCCAATTTTTCCGGCTGGCATTTGATGAAGTCGTTGTCGGTTTCCGAGCGATACGGCTGGTCCCGGTATATAGGCCACCAGGCTTACTATTCGCTGCTACACCGGGACTTCGAATGGGAGTTGATGCCGCTGGGTATCGACCAGGGCGTGGGGACGATCGTCTGGAGTCCGTTGTCCAGTGGTAAACTCACGGGAAAGTATCGCCGAGGCAAGGCGCAGCCGGCCGATGCGCGTGTGGCGCAAGGCGGCAATCCTGTGATTGGGATCGATTCCGACGACGAAAGGCTGTACAATATCGTGGATGTGTTGGATCAGTTGAGTCAGGAGACGGGGAAAACGATTGCGCAGGTATCCCTGAATTGGTTGCTCCAGCGGCCCACGGTGGCCAATATTATTTTCGGTGCGAGGAATGAGGAGCAGTTGAAGCAGAATTTGGGGGCAGTTGGTTGGAACCTCTCGATGGAGCAGGTGAAGCGGCTGGATAAGGTGAGTGAGACGCTGCCGGCGTATCCTTATTGGCACCAGCGGCAGTTTCCGATGTTGAATGCGGCGCCGGAGTTGTATCCGAAGTGGTAACCAACGCGATTCGCCCGGCGGGGGATGCGGGGTGGAGGAGATGCCGGGGTGACCGGCTTCGAATAATTTTTAGCAAAATGGAATTAACAGAATTGTCATTAATAGTGGTTCGGACAATATTTTTCCATTGAGCTACTATACGGAAGATGAGATTGAAAAGGGCGAAGCAAATTGGTAAAGTATGACAGAAGTTGCTTATCTGTTTGATAAGCAATTGTTTCCGGGTTATATTTTTGAGAGCACGACTATAACAAGCGTTGTTAGGGATAACCTGAATATTGTCGAAAGGAGCAGCGATTTTATAATTTTCAAGCATGGGAACTTTAAGGAGAATCGCCGCGATGAATTAATTAAATTATTCTATGAGAATAATGCAGATGCGGTCCAGTTAATTGACAAGTCATTACCCAATGATGAAAAAAAGTTGAATTCATTCCTAAAATCGCATATCGGTACTCCGACACTTATCCCTCATGATTTCGATGAGAAAAAGAAATATGTTAAGACGTTAAGTAAGGAGTTGCAACAACACATTTGGGAAAAAAGAGGGCTAGAACTTCAATAAAGGGTCAAAAGGGATCATGGAATGAGCCTCCACTGCAATCCGAATATGTGATCTGAAGTTTGTACTGCCGGGTTTACTATTTTGCCGGAGATGCTTAACTGTAAGGAATTTGTGAATGCTAACAGCATTGCCGCCGGCCTTTCTCCTTTTAACCCCGAAAGTGTTGCCATTGAAGCTGGAAGAATAATGCTGACGCGGATTAACGAATTGCTAAGGGCGGGTGTGGATTTCGCATTTGAGACGACACTGGCAACAAGGAGCTATCTATCTTTGATTAAGAATGCTCAGGCCGCAGGATATAAGGTCACTTTGCTATTTATTTGGCTCGATTCACCGGAAACGGCTATACAGCGTGTGGCGAGAAGAGTAGCAAAAGGCGGTCACAATATAGTACAGGATGTTGTTGAGCGTCGATATTACCGGGGCATTTCCAATTTGATAAATCTTTTCATTCCTGTAACTGACACTTGGATGATCGTTAATAGCACCAATGTGGTCATAGTACCAATTGCAGAGGGGGGGCTAGGTATTGGAAGTATTATATCAAATGATTATATTTGGGAGGTAATTTTAGATCAAAGCAAAGAACATGGAGATAAATAAACCCGAATTGACAGGGCTTTTTAAAAAGATATTGAAGGGGATGAATGATGCCACCCGAAAATTGGTGGAAGAGAGCGCCGCCGCGGGAGAATCGCTGGTCATTTCGGTAAATGGAGAAGTCAAAAAGGTTCCTGCGAAGGATCTACTGCCGCAGGTCCGGAAATGAATAATTTTTGTTACTAGACTGATACTAATTTTGCTCAAACGCCCTGGAATGGGGCGTTTTCACTTTCTGTATTGGGAAGTGACCGCGCTGCTTGCGGTGCACGGTTGATGCCATCTAAGTGGGGGAAACACCTATTGCCGTTAAAAACCGTTATCTTTATAGCATGGAGAAAAGAGCCCACAAGTTGTTGGAAAACCTGGAAATTCTGCCTGAATTAGGGAGGCAGCGATGCTTTGAGCCAGGTAACCCTTTCTACTATCAGGATGCTGCCGATGCCAGAATACCAGGCAATGAAAAAGGGAACTTTTATAATATCATAAGAAAGATTAGCTAGATGAAGTTATGGACAGCTTGAATTCGTCGTGGCCGGAATTGAAGTATGAGCGCCTGAAAGATACGATCGCTACTGTGCATCTTTGGACGCAGATCATCGGCAAGATAAGGCTGCGGCAAATGCCCTGGCTCAATCATTCCTGGCATGTCACGTTGTATGTTTCGCCGCGCGGACTGACGACCGGCAGTATGCCGTATGCGCGCGGCATCTTCCAGATAGACTTTGATTTTGTGGGGCATCAGATTATCATCGTTTCCAGCGAGGGTTTGGCTGAACGGGCCAGTCTTTATCCGCGGTCGGTGGCCGATTTTTACCGGGAGGTCTTTGCGATGCTTCGGCGGATGGAGATCGCGGTGAACATTTATGCCAAGCCCAATGAGGTCGTGCCTGCGATTCCTTTTGAAGAAGACGAGGTGCACAAGAGCTATGATGCCCATGAAATAAGACTTTTCTGGGAGGCCCTGGTAAAGATCGATCTTGTCTTTATGCGGTTTAGGTCGGGATTTATCGGAAAGGTGAGCCCGGTCCATTTTTTCTGGGGTTCTTTTGACCTTGCGGTCACGCGGTTCTCGGGCCGCGAGGCGCCCAAATACCCCGCGAGCGTTCCCAACATACCCGACGATGTGATGCAGGAGGCCTATTCCCATGAAGTGAGCAGCTGCGGGTTCTGGCCGGGCGCCGACGAATTTCCGACACCAGCTTTTTATTCCTACTGTTATCCGACGCCTGCCGATTTTGGAGTTCAACCCGTCGAACCGGCGGAGGCGTTCTGGAGCAAGGAGAAGGGCGAATTCTTTCTTCCATATGAAGTGGTGCGGCAGGCTGATGATCCGGAGGAGACGCTTTTGCAATTCCTGCGTTCAACGTACAAAGCGGCCGCCGTGACGGCAAATTGGGACAAACAACTGGAATGCGACCTTACTTCATTTGAAAAGGGGAGCAGAGATTGCTGAATTAACGTATTTTCGACATTTCCTATGCCAAAATTGTTTGTTTTATCCTTCTTTGTCGTGGTCTTGCCCGGGATGTTGACTGCTCAATCGGCCGCAGCGCCATCCTCTCAGGCGGCTCCTTCCCTGGCCGCGACGGCCGCAACGCCGCCCATGGGCTGGAACAGTTACAACTGCTTCGGCTCCGCTGTCCATGAAGACGAGGTCAGGGCGAACGCAGATTATATGGCGCAGCACCTGAAGCCCTTTGGCTGGCAATACGTCGTGGTCGATTTTCTCTGGGCCTACGATAACCCTCCCGGCAGTCTCATCGGCAACCCTTACCAGCAACGGCTCGAAGATGGGGCGTATATCCCCTGGCTCGCGATGGACCAATGGGGCCGGCTCACGCCGGACATCAACAAATTCCCTTCTGCCTTTGGCGGCAAAGGTTTTAAACCCCTGGCTGACTACATACACTCGCAGGGGCTTTCATTCGGCATCCATGTAATGCGCGGCATCCCCAGGCAGGCCGTGTGGGCGCACTCTCCGGTAGAGAACGCCGGCGGGATCACTGCCGACCAGATCGCCGACACCAATTCGACCTGCGACTGGATGAACCATATGTATGGACTGAATATGCAAAAGCCCGGCGCGCAGGAATATCTTAATTCCCTCCTGCGCCTGTATGCGGACTGGGGCGTCGACTTCATCAAGGTCGATGATATATCGCGTCCCTATCACCAGGCGGAGATCGAAGGATACCGCAAGGCCATCGAAGCCTGCAAGAGACCTATTGTATTGAGCATCTCGCCGGGCGAGACACCACTGAAGGATTCCGTGCATGTGCGGGACCACGCCAATATGTGGCGGATGGCCGATGACTTTTGGGATAGCTGGCCAGAAGTGCTGAAAATGTTCGACTATGCCAGGAACTGGGAAGGCGCTGGAGGACCAGGCCACTGGCCGGACTGCGATATGCTTCAAATTGGGAAGATCTCCAAGCGGGGTCCCGTCGGCCCCGAACGCTATAGCCGGTTCACGAGGGACGAACTCATTACCCATATGACCTTTTGGTGCATGTATCGGTCTCCGCTCATGCTGGGCGGCAACCTGCCGGAAGACAGGCCCTTTGAAGATAGTTTGTTCACGAATGCGGAAGTGCTGGCGGTAGGGCAGGAGGGGGAAGCGCCCCGCCAGCTCTATAAGCAAAGCGGCAAGATGGTCTGGGCTTCGCGTGACCGCACCGCTCAAAGCTGGTATGTCGCGCTGTTCAATATCGGGGAGTCAGCGCAGGAAGTGGCCGTTGACTTTGCGCAACTGGGCATCCGCGGTAAGGCGTCAGTCAGGGATTGTTGGAAACGCGCCGATGCCGGCGTTTTTGCCAGACGCTTTAGCCAGAGCATACCTGCACATGGGGCTGTTTTGGTGAAGATATACCGGGCGCCGAAATAGGTCTATTTTTGACTGATAAATCTGATAAATCAATAAATCAAGTACATGAGCATTTTCCGCATCAAATCGTTGGCCGCAACGGCCCTCGCCTTGTCGCTTTTTGTTTCGGTCCGCGCCCAGAAAGCCAATTGGCAGAACCTCGATCTGCAACAGGATACCGTTTTTGGCATAAGTACCGAGAAAGCTTATACCACCCTACTAAAAGATAAGAAGCCGCACCCGGTCATCGTCGCGATCATCGACGGCGGTGTTGACACGGCCCATGAAGACCTCAAGCAGGTGATCTGGTCAAATCCCAAAGAGATCCCCGGCAACGGCATCGACGACGACCATGACGGGTATATCGATGACGTCCACGGCTGGGATTTCATTGGCGGCCCAAAGGGCGATGTCGAACACGACAACCTGGAAGTGGTGCGACTGGTCCGCGAACAAACGCCCTTCTATGACAGTCTCAAAAATGCGGGCGCAATACCCGCTACCTACCAGGCAGGCTACAACACCTTCCTGAAGATGAAGGAGGAATATGAGACGGGGCGGGACAGGATACAGCAGACGGTGGATGGGATCAGCCGCTTTAAGACGATCCTGGATTCGATCGTCAAAAAAATGGGTAAGGATACCCCGACTATCTCGGATTGGCAGGGGTACACGCCCTCGACCGGTCCCGAACAACGCGTACAGATGATCGTTACCCACCAACTGCAAACCGGTATGAGCTACTCCACGCTCGTTGGAGAAGGCATCGAGGCCCCGCTAAAACACTACCAGGATGAATTGGCCTACCATTACAATATTGCCTATGATCCGCGATCGATCGTAGGTGACAACTACAATGACGCGAGCCAGCGGTATTATGGTAACACCGACGTCACCGGCCCGGATGCGCTCCACGGGACCCATGTTGCCGGTATCGTCGCCGCCGTCCGGCACAACGGGATAGGTATCGACGGCATCGCGGACGATGTACAGATCATGGTCCTGCGGGTCGTCCCCGACGGCGATGAACGGGACAAGGATGTGGCCAATGGCATCCGCTATGCCGCGGACCATGGCGCAAAAGTCATCAACATGAGCTTTGGCAAAGGATGGCCGAAGAACAAGGCTGCGGTCGACGAAGCGGTAAAATATGCGATGAGCAAGGACGTGCTGCTGATACATGCGGCGGGCAACGACGGAAAGGACCTTGACGATACGACGAATGGCAATTTTCCCAATCCCTACTATGCGGATGGCAGCGGCGTGGCACAAGCCTGGATAACGGTTGGCGCCTCGGGCCGCGTCGATGATTCGACCCTGGTGGCCAGCTTCAGCAACTATGGGAAGAAGAACGTGGACGTCTTTGCGCCCGGGGTACAGATCTATTCCACGATTACCGGATCAAAGTACACGTACGAGAGCGGGACCAGCATGGCATCGCCGGTGGTGACGGGGCTGGCAGCGCTCATCCGGGAGTATTACCCCAAACTAAAGGCCGTGCAGGTCAAGCAGATCATCATGGAGTCGGTGGTGAAGCCGGCTCACAACGTTATCGTCGGCAGCGGCCCCACGAAAAGAACAGTTATGTTGAGCGATATCTCGGTTTCCGGCGGGGTAGTCAATGTATACCAGGCCCTGCAGGCGGCCGCAGCATTCAAGCGATAATTCAGGCGACAGGCTGCCGCCGCGCCCACCGGGCGGCGCCCTTATTTGACCGCTATCAGGTCGATTTCAACCAATGCGTCTTTCGGCATCCGGCTGACCTGCACGGTCGTCCGTGCAGGCTCCGGGGTCGGGAAAAAATTGGCATAGACCTCGTTCATGGCGGCAAAGTCGTTCATGTCGTGCAGATACACATTGACCTTGACGACGTCGGCAAAACCATAACCTGCCTCATCCAAAACGGCTTTTATATTGTCAAGCGCCTGGATGGTCTGGGCCTTGATACCCCCTTTTACTAACTGCCCATCCTGCATACCGATGCTTCCTGAAACGTATAGGGTGACGCCCTGCGCCTTGATGGCCTGGGAAAAGGGGCCGATGGGGGCCGGGCTGTGCTTGGTAAAGACGGCTTGTTTCATGACTCTATTGAGCTTTGGGAATGTTTGAAGATACTGAAAAAATGTCACCCCGCAATCCCCCAGCAGGATCAGTAGAAATCTCCACTAAGCAAAAAATTATTGAAACAGACGTTGTTTATAGTTTTTTGCCGTGTATCTTTACCCTACTAAATTGGTAGACTAATAGAATAAACTATTTATGAGATTTTTTTTATCTGCGTTATTGGCTCTTTTTGTCTATTCCGCATACGCGCAGTCTTCAAACAGCAATATTACCCTCACGGGACGCATTACAGACAAGACCGATCTTCCATTGCCCGGTGCTACCCTGCACATCAAAGGGACCACCCATGAGGTCATCACGGACCGCAACGGAGATTTCAAGTTCGTCACGGGGCAGCGAGTTCCCATCGTCGTCACGGTGACCTTTATTGGCTACCAGTCGCAGGATGTAACCATCAACAACTTCGACCCTGTGACCATCCGTCTGCAGGAATCGGCGGGAAAGCTCAATGACGTAGTAGTAGTAGGTTACGGAACGCAACGGAGAAAGGACCTTACCAGTTCTATCTCTTCCATCAAACAACAAGAAGTTGCAGCGATCCCCGTTGCCAGCTTCGACGCCCAGCTGCAGGGGAAGGCTCCCGGCCTGCAGATCAACTCCAACACCGGGGTACCCGGTGACGGCGTCTTCGTTCGCATCCGTGGCACCACCTCCATCAATGCAGACAATAACCCGCTGTACATCATCGACGGCGTCTTCATCAACAATACAAGTTTACAGACGATCAACACCGGCGGCAGGGCCACTTCTCCGCTGGCGGATCTCAATCCCGCCGATATCGAGAACGTAGAAGTGTTAAAGGACGCCAGCGCCACGGCCATCTACGGTTCGCGCGGGGCCAACGGTGTCATCATCATCACCACGAAACGCGGCGGCTTCAACAGCGGCGCGAAGTTGAGCCTCGACGCTTCCACGGGTACCAATTGGGCCACCCGGCTTTGGGGGCTGACGACGGGGCCTCAGCACGCGATGCTCGAAAACGAATTCTACGCCAATTCTTATGCAGATGCCGTGGCGGCAGGCAATACCGCCGGCCAGAACACTTACAAGAATCCACCGTTCAGCGGCAACGTCCTGAACCCGACAGCGTCCACCAACCGCGGCGCCCCCGACCTGCAAAAGACCTATGACCGCGAAGGCGAGCTTTTCCGTCATGGCGGCATTCAGAATTATAACCTTGCGCTTTCCGGTGGTAACAAGGAAACGCAATACTATTTAGGCGCTGGCTTTTCACACCAGGATGCAGATATACGTCCCTTGTATTTTGAAAGGGCCAACCTCAAATTCAACGTAGATCAGAAGGTGACCGACTGGCTGCAGGTCGGCGTGAGTAACAATTTCTCCCGTACGTTCCGCAAACAGGGTCGGGCAGGGGACGGACCAGACGGCGGTTTGCTGCAATCGGCCATCAATACGCCGACCTATCTGCCGCCAACCAGTGCTACGGGTCAACCGCTTGACTACGCGGGTTTCGACAACCTCGCGATCCTCATCAAGTATTACGACGTCCATACCGTCAGCCTGCGCTATATCGGCAACCTCTACGCGGACGCACAGATCCTTCCCGGCCTGAAATTCCGTACAAGCTGGAGCCTGGACTACAACAATTACAACGAATCCCAGTACTGGAACAACCTGACCCAGGATGGGTCGCCGCCCACCAATGGACTGGCCACTTCGTCGCTGACCCAGAACAGCACCTGGATCGACGAACAGACCCTATCCTATAAGGCGACGTTCAACAGCAAACATACTTTCGGCATCGTCGTCGGTAATACCGTACAAAGCAACGTGATCAGCAATACTTCTGCCCAGGGTACGGGCTTCCCAAATAATTCCTATACCTCGATCTCTTCCGCTGCCACCCTGACTTCCTCGCAAACCTGGACCAAGGGCAACCTGGCCTCGTTCTTCGGCAGGATCGATTACAACTTTGCCGGTAAATATTTTCTGGAGGCCAGCGCCCGTGCCGATGGTTCATCCAAGTTCGGCGCAGACAACAAATGGGGATATTTCCCGTCGATCGGTGCTTCGTGGCGCATCAAGCAGGAGGAGTTCCTGCAGGACGTGCACTGGCTCAGCGACTTGAAACTCCGGGGTAGCTATGGCATCACCGGCAACCAGAATGGGATCAATAATTTTGCTGCACAAGGCCTCTGGTCTGGGGGCTACGCTTACCCGGACAATGCCAGCGGCGCCCAACCGGGAACCGCGCCCTACCAGTTGGCAAACGCCAACCTGAAATGGGAACGCACGGCCCAGGCCAATATCGGACTGGACGTCGGCCTCTTTGGGGACAGGATCACGTTCAACGGCAACCTATACGACAAACGTACCACCAACGTCCTGCTCCAATTACCCGTCGCCGCCGTCAGTGGCTTCTCCACCTATAACAGCAACGCTGGCATCATCAGCAACAAGGGTTACGAAGTGGGCATCAATTCGGTCAATATCAGGAGCCATGGATTCACCTGGACTACCAATTTCTCGATCTCGGGCAACGTCAGCAAGGTCGTCAGGCTTCCCACACCTCTCTATCAATACAACCGCGACTGGCTGATCATGCAGCAGGGACACCCACTGTATTCGTTCTGGTTATACAAGCAGCTTTACGTAGACCCCAAGACAGGCAATTCTGTCTTCCAGGGCGAGGTCAACGGCACGCTGCCGACTTCAGCCAGGGAGACGATGGGCAACGCCGCCCCAAAATACTTCGGCGGGATCAGCAATACCTTGTCGTATGCCGGCTTCGATCTCAGCCTGCTCTTTACCTACGAAGAGGGCAATGACGTCCTTAACCTGCAACGCTTCTTTGGCGAAGGCGGCGGCACCCGCGATGCGGCCCGTGTGATGCAGTCCAGTCAGCTCAACCGCTGGACGCATGTAGGGCAGATCACGAACGTCCCCCGCGAGACGGCCTACGGCCTGAATTACACGGTGCAGCAGAACAGCCGCTTCCTGGAAGACGGCTCCTTTATCCGCTTAAAATCGCTGAACGTAGGCTATACGATCCCGCAAGCCTTCACCCAAAGATACCATGTCTCTACCCTGCGGGTCTATTTTGTAGGCACCAATCTCTGGCTGAAGACCAAATACACGGGGCCCGATCCGGAAGCCAACGTCACCAGCATCCAGACCATTCAGGGACTCGATCTGGGCACACCGCCTCAACCCCGGGCCATTCAATTCGGTATCAACGCAACATTATAAAAACAAACTATGCGCACCAGCTACAAATATAAATTTCTGATCCCCGTACTTCTCCTGATCACGGCATCCGGTTGTAAGAAATTCCTGAATGTCCAGCCCGTCGACCAGGTCTCGGACCTGGCCACCATCGTCGACGCGACGTCTTCTGAGACGGCCGTACGCGGCCTCTACCGTACCATGGCCGGAGGCACGACTCCCCCCGCCGGCAGTTCGACCGGCACCGGATCCTATTACGGCGGCCTCTACGAGACCTTCGGCTATCTCGGCGGCGACGACATCGTATGGACAGGCTCTCAGGCTGTGATCCAGCAGTTCATCGCGCATAACATTACGGCCGACAATGGCAACCTGGAAACGGTATGGAGCGGGATCTACCAGACCATCAACGGTGCGAACCAGGTCATCGAAAAAGTCCCCAAAGTGGTGGACCCTACTTTCACTACCGGCCAGCAAAGCCAGCTTACCGGCGAAGGCTATTTTGTCCGTGCCCTGTCTTACTTCGACCTGGCCCGCGCCTGGGGCGGTGTTCCTATCACGCTGACGCCGACGACCACGGCCACGCAAAAGAACAGCATTGCCAGGAGCACGCTGGCACAGACCTACGCTCAGGTACTCAGCGACCTCAATGCGGCGGATTCCCTGATGTCCCTACCGACCACTCAAAATCCGGTGCGGGCCAACAAGGAAACGGCCTGGGCACTAAAGGCCCGGTACTACCTTTATCAGCAGGACTGGGCTAATGCTGAAGCCTACGCGACAAAAGTGATCGCAGACAACACCAACTACCAGCTCCTTGCACCCTTCAATTCATGGTTCCAGCCTGCCAGCGCCGTGGCCACCAAGGAATCGGTCTTCGAGCTTTCCTATAACCCTACGTACACCAATTCCACCCGCACTTACTGGCAGCCGCCTGCCACCGGCGGGACCCGACAGTGGGCACCGGGCGATTCGATCGTCTCTCTGCTTAACAACCCGCTCATCGGCGGCGGCCGCAGCGCGCTGATCGCGGCGACCTCGACGAATGCCTGGTATGGCAATCTGTTCTATCGCAGCCCGGCCACCGACCCCTCTTACATCATCCGCATCGCGGAGGTCTACCTTATCCGTGCCGAGGCGCGCGCACAACAGAACGAGCTTTCCGGCGCCCTCTCCGATCTGAATGCCATCCGCACCAGGGCAAATCTCGCGAACAGCACGGCAGTCACGCAATCCGATATCCTGCTTGCTATTGAGAACGAGAACCGCGTTGAGTTCGCGCTGGAACCACACCGCTGGTTCGACCTCGTCCGGACCGGCAGGGCCGCGGCTGTGCTGGGTGTCACCAACGCCGATGACTATGTGTTCCCGATCCCGCTCGTCGAGATCCAACTGTCGAACGGCGTACTCACGCAAAATAATGGTTACTGAGCTACACGATAAAACCACCGATCATGATCAACAGGACAAAACCATTTATCTACCGTTTCCTCTTCGCTTTCTTCTTTATCCTGTGTGTTCCACTGGATCCAAAATACTGGGCGACGCTGTTCTCCCTGCCCTGGGGAAGGTGGAGATACGAGGATATCTTTGCCGTCGCCCATTATATACCGCGTTTTCTTGGTGCGGTCCCGGTCTTTGCCGACTGGGGAGTCGTGCTGCTGCTATCGCTCCTTGTTGCGATCATTTGGCTAAGGGTCGATGCGGGTAAACAGCGCGATGAGGATCGCTGGGCGTATTGGATCAGGGCGATTGTCCGCTATCGCCTGGCCATCGGTCTGCTGGCCTTCGGGTTCATCAAACTCTATCCGCTGCAGGCACCCTATCCCTCACTCAGTAACCTTAACACCCCCTATGGTGACTTTACCAGGTGGAAACTTTTCTCTCTTAGCCTCGGTATCGTCCCTTCCTACGAATCCTTTTTAGGCGGTGTGGAGATTGTCGCCGCCCTCCTGCTCCTCTTCCGGAAGACGGCTTCCGTCGGTGCGCTGATCGTCGTCTTTTTTACCGGGAATGTGCTCATGTCCAACCTGGCCTATGAGGGCGGAGAATACGTATACAGCGCCTACCTCATCCTGCTTGCGCTCTTCGTGCTTGCCTTCGACTTTAACAGGCTGGCCAGTCTCCTGTTCTTCCAACAGCCTACTGTGCCCAATAAGTGGCGGCTTTCGCTGAAAGTAACCTGGCAACGCAATGGGCGTCTCGTATTGAAATCCCTTGTCTTTTTGTTTTTTTTCTTCCTGTTGGGTTTCCGCGCCCGTTGGGGTTTCTATCACGACCCGTACCAATTGCCGGAGGGCAAGGGCCTCACCGCGGCCAAAGGGCTCTACAACGTGACGCTCTTCCGCTTCAACAATGATACCATCCCTTATTCGCCTACGGATACGATCCGCTGGAAGAATGTGGTCTTCGAACCCTGGGCGACGCTAAGCATCGCCGCGAATACGCCAACTGACATCGATACTGCCAATACAGAGAACCTTGGGGCGCGTACGGACTTCGACAAGGACTATGAATTGGCGGGCACCGACGGCCGCCGCTATTACAGTTACACCTTCGATACCGTCGCGCACACCCTGGCGTTGCGCAACAAGAATGTGCGCGACAGTGCCGACACCTGGGTCCTGCAATACACGCGTCCCGATAGCAGCCGCATCGTGCTCTCCGGTTTCGATACCCATCATGATTCCGTTTACGTCGTGCTGGACCGCACCAACAAGAAATATTTGCTGGAAGAAGCCGCCAGGACGGGCCGAACAAAGAACTTAAAATTATAAAACCACCGCCATGTCTGTCACAGGAACGACCTTCATCAACCCGCGCAAGACAACCAAGTCTGAGCCCGCAACAACGGGGACAACCCCGCCATTCCGGCCCTGGAACAATGGCGAGAAGATCGCCTTCCGGGTCGCCTTCTTCTTTTTCCTGATCATCTCCATCCCCAATAATGCGTCCTGGTATGTGCAACTCGTTCAGTTCAACTGGCTCCGCCTGAACTACCGGGACCTCTACGACATCGCCCGCTTCGATGGGGGGATAGGTCTATCCAAGACTATCTTTGGAAGCACCCTCGTCGGTTATTCCACCTGGGTCTGGACCCTGATCGTCTCCATTGTCGCCGCTGCCATTTGGACGGCCGTCGTTCGATGGCGGAAATCGGAAAGAAAAGAATACAACAGGCTTTATTACTGGCTTCGTGTTGTTGTGCGGTATAGGGCAGGCATCGGCATCATCGGCTTTGGCTTCACCAAGCTCTTCCCGGTCCAGATGCCGTATCCATCCCTGGGCCTCCTCAACACCAATTTCGGCGACCTCACCGCACAAAAGGTGTTCTGGCTTTCGGTCGGCATCGTCCCCTGGTACCAGGTCTTCGCCGGTGTTGTGGAATCGCTGGCCGGTGCTTTGCTCTTCTTCCGGCGCACGACGACCCTCGGAGCCATCCTACTCTTCGGGGCGCTCGGTGACATCGTCTACGTCAACTTTGCTTACGATGGCGGCGTGCACGTCTACTCCAGCTATTTCGTCCTTCTGGCGGGTTTCCTCCTGGCCAAAGACATCCCGCGGCTCTACCGTCTCCTGGTCCAGGAGCGGATAACCGTCCCCGTTGAGTATTATCCCGCCCTGCGCAAGACCTGGCAGCGTTACGGCCGCATGACGCTCAAGAGCCTGACTTTCTTTCTCTTTCTCATTCTGCTCTTCTGGCTGCAGTATACCAATTTCCGCTACGATCCCTACAAACAACCGGCTGTGGCCGGCGTGCGTACGCTTCGGGGCAATTATATCGTGTCGGAGTTCCGGATCAACAACCGCACCATTCCTTTCGATCCACTGGACACCAGCCGGTGGCAGGACGCCACCTTCGAGAACTGGTCCTCGCTGACGTTCTCGGTCAACCGGCGGCTTCCCCTGGAGTTGGGCAATGGCGGCGGAGCGCCGCAGCGTGACATCGAACGCAATTTCGAGATCTCCGGCGTGGCCGGTGGCCGCCGTGTCTTTCATTATTATGCGGATACTGTAGACAAGGTGCTCTACCTCGAAGACAAATACAAAGTTCCCGACAGCTCCGGCAGCCGCGGCGGACGGGGTGCGAGTCCACGCGCCGACCGTGGCAAGGCCGCGACGCTCACGGGTCAGAAAGAAGCCGGTCAGCACGGTTCCAAAAATTGGATCGGCGATATTGCCCGTTCCCACATTGGGGATGAAGTCAAATCCATCAATCCCCTTGCCGCCTCGGCCCGCCGCGACAGGGAATATGCCGAAGCGAAACCGGATAAACGCAATCGCATGGTGCTACATTACAACACGGTCGATGGCTCCCGCGTCATCCTCTATGGCGTCGACGACCGCAAGGATTCCATCTATGTCGTGCTGGACCGAAACCCCATTCCTTATGCCCTCGCCCCAAGCAGTCTCCAGGCCGGATCATACTAATGGTCCGCCTTCCCCGGCGGTAGTTGCTGATGATCGTCCTTGCCGTCTTCCCCTGGCGGTAACGGCCGATGATCGCCCTGGCCGCTTTTCCCTGGCGGTAGCCGGCTTTCTTGGCTGCCTGCTTTGCCTGGGCTGGAACGCCTGTCACTATCGCGACAAGCCGGCCGGCCCGGCCCGTTTTGGATTTGGCCGCCCCGCGCAACAAAAAGAGATGGACTCCATGGCCATTGCCATCAGACCCGATGGACGAGGTTTGCCCGCAGGCTCCGGCGACACCCGCACGGGCCAGTCCATCTACGCAGTCAAATGCGCCGCCTGCCATGGCGCCACCGGGAGGGAGGGGCCCTTTGTAAAATTGGTCGGCGCGATTGGCGATACTGGCAAGGCGAAAACGATCGGCAACTACTGGCCCTATGCGACGACCGTATTCGATTATGTTCGCCGGGCCATGCCCCTCAACGCACCGGGCTCTCTTTCTGCCAACGAAGTATACAGCCTCACGGCTTACCTGTTGAGCGCGAATAAGATCATCGCCCCGCAAACCATCCTCGACGCGAAAAAGTTACCTACTATCGTCATGCCTGCGAAAAAATATTTTGTATCCGATGAGCGAGATTGAAAAAAACGATAAGCTGACCCGTCGCGCCCTACTTGCAGGCGCCGCTGCCACGGCAACGCTCGTGCTCCTCCGAACGGCCACGGGCCAAACCGTTCAAACAGCGGGAACCAAGCCTCCCGCCTCCGGTGCGCTGACGGGTCCCCCCAACCCGGCCCCAACCGTTGCACTGCCGGACCCCACTCGCACACCGGGGCCACCTCCATCGGCATTGGGTACCCGCTCCTCCTTCGAACGCCTGCAATTGATCCCCTCGGATACATCCTCCAGGACACCCCTGCAATCGCTGTATGGGATCATCACGCCTTCCGACCTGCATTTCCAGCGCCATCACGGCGGGGTGCCCGTGATCGATCCCGAACGCTATGAATTGCTGATCCACGGTATGGTGGAACGACCGATGGTATTCACCCTGCGCGACCTCAAACGCTTTCCATCCCTCTCCCGCATCTGCTTCCTGGAATGCTCTGGTAATTTCAGAAGCGGTAAGCCAAACATGACCCCGCAGGAGGTCTGTGGCCTCACCAGCCAGGCGGAATGGACCGGAGTACTGCTCTCAACGCTCTTCCGTGAAGTAGGCGTTCATCCAAAAGCTACCTGGTTCCTCGCCGAAGGGTCCGACGCTGCGGTGATGACGCGGAGCATTCCCATCCGGAAGGCCTGGGACAACGCGATGATCGCATACGGCCAGAACGGCGAAGCTATCCGGCCCGAACAAGGCTACCCAGCGCGGCTCCTGCTTCCGGGCTGGGAAGGCAACACCAATGTAAAATGGATCCGCCGCATCGAGCTTTCCGACGCACCGTTCATGACCCGGGAGGAAACGGCCAAATACACCTACCCCGTAAAAACCGGTAAGATCCGCCAGTTCAGCTTCGAAATGGATGCCAGGTCCATCATCACTTTTCCCGCTTACCCGCTGCAGATCGAAAAAGGCTGGGTGGAGATCAGGGGCCTCGCATGGAGCGGCAGGGGTAAAATAACCCGCGTGGAGGTCAGCACCGATGCCGGCCGATCATGGGCGACGGCCCTACTCTCTGATCCCGTGCTCGACAAGGCGCATGCGCGGTTCACTTATCTGTGGAACTGGGACGGAAAGGAAACCGAGATACTCAGCCGCGCCGTCGACGATACCGGATACACCCAGCCAACATTATCCGCCATCGCTGCCATAAGGGGCGCCGACCTTGGCGGCTACCACCTGAACCCCATTACTGCCTGGCATATCCAGCGGGACGGGAAGGTATTCTTCAAACCTGAAAAAATCGGCAAATGATAACCTACTGAACTTGTGGACTAGTAATTTTTCATTTATCTTGCCCTAAATCTTAACTGAATGTCCGAACCAAATATTACCCTCAACCCTACGCTCGAAAAAGCCTCCACTGCCCGAAAGGGGTTTTTCGCCGGTCTCACCGAAGATTGGTGGACCGTTTGGCTTGGCCTGGGTATCCTCGCGCTGACTTACATCCTTTATCTTTCCGGCTCCAGCATCTCCTGGATTGCCGTAGCTCCGGCGAAATGGTCGACGATCGCTCAATTGAGCTCGCAATTGGCCACCAACGCCCCAAGGTATCTCGCGTTGCTCGGCGCATTCCTGATCCTCTTCACTATCATCACCTCGTACACCGGTCAAAAGCCGAGGGCATTCATTGCCTCGTTTGTGTTTGTCTTCGTCCTTTCGGCGATCATCTTTGTCCTCGGTAACTGGGACCAGGCCGCCAAATATAATCTCGAACCACCGCTGGTAGCGCTTCTGCTTGGGCTGCTCATTTCGAATGTCATCGGATTGCCTCGTTGGCTCGATGCCGGTTTTCGGGTGGAATTTTATATAAAACTTGGTATCGTACTACTGGGTGCTACGCTACCTTTCACCCTGATCATCTGGGCAGGGCCGGTGGCAATCTTGCAGGCGTCGATCGTTTCCATCGTAACCTTCCTGGTCATCTTCTTCACAGCCAGAAGGCTCGGGCTGGACCACAGGCTGGCGGCAGTACTGGGCGCGGGAGGTGCGGTCTGTGGTGTTTCGGCGTCGATTGCCATAGCCGGTGCCGTGCGTGCAAAAAAAGAGCATCCGCCCATCGCCATCAGCCTGGTCGTATTTTGGGCGATCATTTTCATCTTCGCATTGCCGCTCATTTCGCGCACCCTTCACCTGCCGACAGGAGTGGGTGGTGCCTGGATCGGAACATCGGAATTCGCGGACGCCGCCGGGCTCGCTGCGGCGCAGTCTTATGGTGGGCTGGCCGGCAAAGGCCTGGGCATCTCAGGCACGGCTGACCAGGCACTGGCATCCTATACCCTGATCAAGGTCATCGGCAGAGACGTGTGGATCGGTATCTGGGCGCTTGTCCTCGCACTCATTTCCGTCACCTATTGGGAAAACAAAGAAACCAATTCGACCGTCCAGGTTGGTCAGATCTGGTGGCGTTTTCCTAAATTCGTCATCGGATTTCTCGTCGCTTCGATCCTTACCACACTGATCGTTCACGGAAATACCCTGGCCGACTACAATAAAATAGTGAAGCCTGCCCTCATTGCTCCCATTACTTCATTGAGGACCTGGGCTTTTACGTTTAGTTTCCTGAGCATCGGACTTACGACCCGATTCCGGGAATTGGCCAATGCCGGCAGCAAACCCTTTATAGCCTTCACCGCAGGAGTGATCATCAACGTGATCCTGGGATACATTCTCTCGGTTGTCGTTTTCGGTCATTATTGGTCATCTCTTGTAACGCATTGACACATGAACATATTTAAATCGATGCGCCTTTTAAGTACGCGACCTGGTTGTGAGCACTGTGTGCATTTTCAAAATGACCCGGCGCATATCGAAGCAGTCTATCCTGGTCTTACGACCATGAGCTCTGGTTTTGCATCGGTACGGGATCGGGACGGGCTATGCAATTATCATCAATTATATTTGTCTGCGAGGGACAGTTGTCCGCAAATCAAAATGCTGAATGATGGTCCGCGCTGAGCACAAATTAATTTTTTTCGTCAACTACAAAACGTAACTTGGTCCAAACATTGTAAGTCCTATGGCAGAAGAAGTAAAAAAACAAACCGCACTCGGCGACGTCGCCGCCCGGCAACTCGCCATCGCCACGCGCACAGTGCCGCAGATGGTCACGATCAGCCCGCGCTGGCTCACGCATCTGCTCAACTGGATCCCTGTAGAATCGGGCGTTTACAGACTCAACAAAGTTAAAGACGCGAGCCAGGTCGAAGTCGACTGTTCCGGCCGCGACGAGCGGGTGCTTCCGCAGACCTTTGTAGACTATATCGACAACCCCCGCGAATACAACCTCAGCGCAGTCAATACGGTATTGGATGTACACACGCGTGTGTCGGACCTCTACAGTAAACCATACAACCAGATCAGCGAGCAGCTGCGCCTGATCATCGAAACGATCAAGGAAAGACAGGAGAGTGAGTTGATCAACAACAAGGAATACGGCCTCCTGTATAGCGTCGCGCCTTCACAGCGGATCAACACCCGTACCGGGGCGCCCACGCCGGACGATCTCGACGAGCTGATCACAAAGGTCTGGAAGGAGCCGGGGTTCTTCCTGTTGCATCCTGCGGCCATCGCGGCCTTCGGACGCGAGTGCACCCGTCGCGGCGTGCCGCCGCCCACGGTCTCGCTCTTTGGTTCGCAGTTTCTGACCTGGCGCGGTCTTCCCCTTATCCCTTCGGATAAGGTTCCTATAGAGAACGGCAAGACCAAAATACTGCTCCTGCGCACGGGCGAAACCCGTCAGGGTGTTGTAGGGCTTTATCAGCCCGGGCTGCCCGGCGAACAATCGCCCGGCCTCTCGGTCCGGTTCATGGGCATCAACCACCAGGCCATCGCCTCCTATTTGGTATCTCTCTATTGCTCTCTGGCCGTATTGGTCGACGATGCAATGGCCGTGCTCGACGAAGTAGCAATAGACAGGTATCACGAGTATAAATAGCGATCATGAGTGAACAGTATCCGATATCGGAGGATTTCGTCGCGGGACTGGCGGATGAACAGTTCATCCAGCAGCTGGCCAATCAATTCTTCAAGGCGCCGCCCAATTCGACGACAGCAGCGGCAGGGCATGCCAACCCGGCGGCCCCGGCGCATGCTAACTCGACGGCTACGGCTCCGGGCGCTTCGGCTATTTCCATTCCCGCGTCCGTGGCCGGCAGCGGGATCTCGCCTTCCGCCGGGCACCAGGGCAATGGTGTCGATCTCAAAGATCCGCAGACCAGCCTTCCCGATCCGCATTTCGCGGGCACGGGCCATGTGCCTCCAGCCGTCGCCGGAAGCGGCCGGTCACCTTCTTATACTAACCCTCAAAATAGCGCACCGGATGCCGGCACACGATCCGGCATCCATTCGGCACAGGCCGCCGGCCAACATGACCCGATGGCAATCGATCCGACCCTGGGTTCGTTTCCTGAGGGTTTTGGCTTCAATTCCGGCGCGCCGGGATTCCCTTCGATCCCCGGCGTCCAGGGGTTCAGTCAGATCCCAGGTATCCAGGGGTTGGGCCAGGTTCCCGGAACGCAGGGTTTTGGCGCCGCGATCCCCGGAACGCCGTCACCCAGTTCGGTGCCGGGGCCTCATTCCTTTAGCTCCATTCCGGGTGCTTCGCAGATGGCTGCCAGTCAGCTTCCTTTTTCCACTGATCCCGGGTATTATTTTCTGAGCGAAAAAAGCCCGTTCGGCACATTCGTTCCGGAACACGCCACGCTTCCCAACTATACGGCGCTCCCCTCGGCGCCCTATGATGTGAACCAGGTCCGGCGGGATTTTCCCATTCTTCACCAGCATGTCAATGGCCGCCCTCTCGTATGGCTCGACAATGCGGCTACCACCCAGAAGCCGCAGCTGGTGATCGACCGCATCAGTCACTTCTATAGTCACGACAACTCGAATATCCATCGCGCGGCTCATGAACTCGCGGCGAGGGCCACGGACGCTTACGAAGGCGCACGCGGGAAAGTAAGAGCTTTTCTGAACGCGGGCTCCGTCAACGAGATCGTCTTCGTCCGCGGGGCAACGGAAGCCATCAACCTCGTCGCCAAAAGTTGGGGACAGCAATACCTGCAAAGCGGGGACGAGATTATCGTCACCAACCTGGAGCACCACGCCAATATCGTCCCCTGGCAACAACTGGCAGCGGCAAAAAACCTGAAGTTAAAAGTTGTGCCCGTCGACGACGATGGCCAGGTCATTTTGGGTGAATACGCGAAGTTATTGAGCAGTAAAACCAAACTGGTGTCTTTTACGCAGGTGTCCAATGCCCTGGGAACGATCACGCCCGCGCAGAAAATGGTGGAGATGGCACATGCTATCGGCGCAAAAGTCCTGGTGGATGGCGCGCAAGCCGTTAGTCACATGCCCGTCGATGTCCGCGCGCTCGACGCCGACTGGTATGTCTTCTCCGGGCATAAGGTATTCGGCCCGACGGGGATCGGCGTGCTTTATGGGAAAGAAGACATCCTCAATTCCACCGAGCCCTGGCAGGGTGGGGGGAATATGATCAAAGACGTCACATTCGAACACACGACTTATCAGCAGGCGCCGTTGAAATTCGAAGCGGGAACAGGGAATATCGCCGACGCCATCGGTCTCGGTGCCGCCATCGACTATGTAAGCGCGATAGGCATGCACCTCATCAGCCAGTACGAACACTACTTGTTGCAATACACCACCCGCCTTCTCCTCGACGTCCCCGGCCTGCACCTCATTGGCACGGCGCCGGATAAGGCAGGTGTGCTCTCTTTTGTCATAGACGGCTACCGCAACGAAGACATCGGCTCCGCCCTCAATGCCAATGGTATCGCTGTCCGCAGCGGTCATCACTGCGCACAGCCGATCCTCCGCCGTTTTGGCCATGAGTCGAGCGTCAGACCTTCGCTGGCCCTCTACAATACCTGCTCGGACATTGACGCGCTGATTGCGTCCCTACACCGCTTAACCGCCGGCAGGCCGCACTAAGAGCGTCGCTGCGTCCAAAAACTCCTTTGCTGTTCTGCCGATGGCCTCCGCCTCGAGCAAAAATCCATCGTGCCCATACACCGAATCGATCGCAGTAAATCTGGCCCAGGGGATATGACGGGCAAGAAATTGCTGTTCGGTCAAAGGAAAGAGCACATCGCTCTTCAATCCGATGACAAGGGCCTTTGCCCTTATCCGCCCCAACGCTTTGGCGGCACGCAGGCCGGCCGCGGGTGCTTCGTGATCTTCGGCGGAGCCGGCGGTGGCGGGGGTGCGGGGGGCGGCGCCGGGGGCGGAGGGGGTGCCGGTGGCGCGAGAGGCGTCGGGGATGCGGGGGGCGGCGGCGCTGAGAGTTCTGGGGACGTCGGGGGCGCCGGAAGGGCCGGGGATGCCGGTGGCGGTGGCACCCGCATGTCGCCCCACATGATGGCTGTCCATGCTCCGGCTAAGTTGATAATAGCTGAAGGCATTGAAACGCCGCGCCAGCTTTTCCCCCTGGTAATGCTGGTAGGACGAAGCCTTGTGATCGCCGATGACCCCGACATCCTCATCCGACTGAAAAAGATCATAAGTATGATAACTCCGATAAGAAAGGAGCGCGACACTGCGTGCGATCTTCATGCCTTCGATCCCCGCTGACGGCGACTCCTCCTTCCAGGAAGGGTCGGCCTCGATGCACCAGCGCTGCGATTCGTTGAAGGCCTTGCCCCAGGCAGAATGCCAGGCATTGGTGGCAATGGGAAAAATATAGTCGAAGCCGTCCGGTTCATCGACCGCCCACTCCAGCAACTGCTGGCCACCCATACTGCCCCCGATGCCGATCCTTATTCGCCGGATACTCAGCGCATCCCGTAAGGGACGATAGGCCCGGACCATATCATGGATCGTAAAAAAGGGAAAGTCGTGATAAAACAACCGTCCCAGGCCCGGCATCTCCTCCAACGGCCCGATACTGCCATAACAGGAGCCGGGCATGTTTACGCAAACGATAAAATACTGTGCGGGATCAATGAAACATCCCGGTCCTATCAAACCGGGCCACCAGGCTTCCGGGTCGCTGTTGGCCGTGAGTGCGTGAAATACCCAGACGACATTGTCGCGGGCCGGGCTCAGCACCCCATAGGTATGATAGGCAAGGTGATAACCCTGCAAAACCCGGCCCGATTCCAGTGTAAAGGGACCAGGATGGCGAAAGATCTGGTGGTTGCTGCTGGTCATGGGTCAGTCCACCATCAGGCAACAAGCTCCCTCGCACCGACCTTTTGAAAGGCCTGCTCAAAATCGGCTTTGATGTCTTCGATGTGTTCGATACCTACACTCACCCGAATATAGTTCGGCAGCACACCCGCAGCCACCTGCTCTTCCGGGCTCAGCTGCTCGTGTGTAGTGCTGGCGGGATGGATGATCAGCGTCTTCGCATCACCCACGTTGGCGAGATGGCTTGCCAGTTTCAGCGAATCAATGAACTTCGCCGCCTTTTCCTTGCCGCCCCGGATACCGAAGTTCAGGATGCCGCCAAAACCATTGCTCAGGTATTTGCTGGCTAATGCATGATAGGGACTGCTGTCGAGGCCCGGATAGACCACCGACTCCACGGCGGGATGCTCCTGCAACCAGTTGGCCAATGCCAGGGCATTATCACAATGGCGCTGGACCCGAAGTGACAGGGTCTCGAGCCCCTGTAAAAGCAGGAAGGAATTGAACGGGCTTTGGGAAGACCCGAAGTCCCGCAGGCCCTCGACCCGGACGCGGATGGCAAACGCGATATTGGGCAGGCCCAAAGGATTGCCTTCCCCGAAGATATCCCAAAACTTCAGTCCGTGGTAACCTTCACTTGGTTCGGTGAATTGCGGAAATTTTCCGTTGTTCCATTTATAATTCCCGCCGTCGACGATCACCCCGCCGATCGTAGTCCCATGACCACCGATCCACTTAGTGGCAGATTCCACTACGATATTGGCACCATGCTCCAGCGGCCGGAAGAGGTAGCCGCCCGTTCCGAACGTATTGTCTACCACCAGCGGGAGATCGTACTCCCGAGCGAGAGCGGCGAACCGTTCGAAATCCGGGATATTCAACTGCGGGTTACCAATGGTTTCCAGGTAGATCGCCTTTGTGTTTTTGTCGATATGCTTGACAAAACTTTCGGGATCATCTCCGTTGGCAAACCGCGCCTCGATCCCAAGCCGTTTGAAAGATACTTTGAACTGGTTATAGGTTCCACCATACAGGAATGACGTCGACACGAAGTTGTCGCCCGCCTGCAGGATCGCCGACAAGGCGAGGAACTGGGCCGCCTGACCCGAGCTCGTCGCCACAGCCGCCACACCGCCTTCCAGCGCCGCGATCCGCTGTTCGAACACATCGGTCGTCGGATTCATGATCCTGGTATAAATGTTCCCGAATTTGCGGAGACCGAACAGATCGGCCGCATGCTCCGCATTGTCAAATCCATACGAGGTGCTCTGGTAAATGGGTACCGCGCGCGCCTTCGTTGTGGGATCGATCTGTTGTCCTGCATGCAACTGCAGCGTATCGAAGTGCAAGGCTTTGCTCATAACATTGATTTTTTGTTACCTACAAATTAGGTAGACTAAATAAAAGCATCAAATAATTTTTTGTTATTTTGTTAATTGTCTACTAAATTTGTAGACTATTAAACTGACTATATGAGTAAATACGCAGGGATGGCTATTGCCCTCCTACTGGCAGGCTTTTTGGTATTCGGTCAAACCCATTTGATTAACGGTAGGATTTTAGACGAGAACGGCAACCCTATCCCCGGCGCGACCATCCGGGCCAGGAACGGCCAGCAGTTCGCCATCTCCGACGACCAGGGCCGCTTCACGATCTCCCTCTCGCAAACAGTAACGCTTTTTATCAGTTCCATCGGCTTCCAACCGGTTGAGATCCGTTCAGACGATCGGGCTCTCGGTCGCCTCACCCTCGTTCATGCGACGGGTTCGCTGGACTCGATCTTCGTGACGACCGCCCTCGGCATCCGCCGGACGCGAAATTCGCTGCCTTATGCCACGCAACAGCTGAACGCAGATGAACTCAATCGTACCCCCAACACCAACTTTGTCGACAACCTTGCCGGAAAAGTCGCCGGCCTGCAGATCACCACGAGCAATGCGCTGGGCGGCAGCGCCAATGTGATCCTGCGCGGTTTCAAATCGCTCACCCAGTCCAACCAGGCACTCTTCGTGGTCGACGGCGTGCCTTACGACAATAGTAGCCAAAACCTCGCCGGCTATGACCTGGGTAACCCGGCCAGCGATCTCAACCCCGACGAGATCGAGTCGGTAAATGTGCTCAAAGGAGCAGCCGCCTCCGCGCTCTATGGCTCACGCGCCTCTAACGGCGTCATCATTATCACCACCAAACACGAGCGAGCCCGGGCAAAAAAACTCAGCATCACCGTCAATCAAAGCACGCAGGTAGGTCTGATCGACAAGTCCACATTACCCAAATACCAGACCCAGTACGGTCAGGGCTATGGCAGCGCCGGTGCCAGCAGTCCCGACGGGTTCTTTTACTATGAACCGGCTGTCGGCACCGGTGGACTGCCCGTCAGCATAGTGGAAACGGACGAGGATCAGGTCTGGGGCTCGGCTTTCAATCCCAATCTGAAGGTCTACCAATGGGACGCCTTCTCACCGGGCAACCCCAACTTCGGCAAGGCCACGCCCTGGGTATCGGCGGCACATCATGACCCGACCGATTTTCTGGTGACGCCGGTCACCAGCATCACCGGCGTCTATATCAGTACCGCGGGCACCGACGCCTCGCTGAAGGCCGGCTATTCCAATAGTTACGACAAAGGCATCCTGCCCAATAGCAGCATCAAAAAGAATACGCTCTATCTCGATCTCACCTACGACCTCTCGTCAAAACTCACCTTCGGCGGCCTCATCAACTATTCCGACGAAGAGGGCCTCAACCGAAGCAGCTATGATTTCCGGGCCGTCAACACGGCGCTCCGCGACTTCCGCCAGTGGTGGCCGACCAATATCAATCTCGATGAACAGAAAGCCGACTATTTCCGCGACCGTACCAATAATACCTGGAACTGGCTGGGCGGCTATGCTACAGCCGCTCCCGGCAACCTGCCCCCGGCGGCCTACCACAACAATACGTACTGGACCCAATACGAAAATTACAACGACGATTCCCGGCAACGTTATTTTGGGAACGTCAACCTCAATTATAAGGTCATCGACGGGCTCAATATCTTCGGCCGCGTGTCAAGGGATGCTTACAACCAACTCTTCGAGACCCGCGTAGCGGTCGGCTCCTTTCAAACACCCGGTTACTCCAAATACCTGGGCAACTATGCGGAAACCAACTACGACCTCATCGGCAACTACGAAAAGAACCTGGGCAGCGACTTTTCGCTCAAGGCCCTGCTCGGCGGCAATGTCCGGCAGGTGGACAACACCTACACCTCCGCGGCTACTTCAGGTGGTCTCGTCGTGCCGCGTTTTTACAGCCTGAGCAATTCGGTAAAGACACCGGCCGCACCCACGGAATATGACGGCCGCAAGGAAGTCGACGGGGTCTTCGCCGGCCTTACCCTCACCTACAGACAATTCCTCACGCTCGATGGGACCCTCCGCCGGGACGAAAGCTCCACGCTGCCAAAAGACCACGATTCCTATTACTACCCGGCGGTCTCCGGCAACTTCCTTTTTTCGAAGCTGCTGCCCGATCTGAACTGGCTGTCCTACGGCAAGCTGCGGGCCAACTATGCCGAGGTCGGGGGCGACGCCCCGGTGTATAGTACCACCAACACGTATACTGCCGGTACGCCGTTCAATAACCAGACCCTCTTCACCTACACGAGCACCAACAACAACCCCGACCTGCGGCCGGAGCGCAACAAGACCTATGAGATCGGCGCGGAGCTGGCCTTCCTCAACAACCGCCTCGGATTGGATGTCACCTATTACCATTCCCGCCTGAGCGGCCAGATCATGCCCATCACCCCTTCGACCGCCTCCGGCTTTAGCCTCTTCTATGTGAACGGCGGAACCATCCAGAACCAGGGTGTGGAACTGACGCTGAATGCGGCCCCGGTACGCACGCGGGACTTT
>Ga0302325_10005641_pt1 | contig 28394 bp, 25 predicted proteins | sample Palsa_T0_2_FD_201948 | JGI IMG/M metagenome (GOLD analysis project Ga0302325, IMG submission 201948) | Peat permafrost microbial communities from Stordalen Mire near Abisko, Sweden - Palsa_T0_2 | ecosystem: Environmental > Terrestrial > Soil > Palsa > Peat permafrost | place: Sweden: Abisko...
GTGGCGTAAGTAACGGTTCCGCACGTCCGCGAACGGTACGTCATCAAGCCGAGCTTGAGCGGCCTGACTGGAACAAGGCAGTTGATGCATGGCGAACCTCCAATAGAGTAAGGCTCGCGCAGGTTGCAGCTTATGTTGCGTCGACAATGACCAGCCTTCAGTCCGGGCAGCGAGGACAGCACTTGGCGCAACATATTTTTCGCCGCAACATATCGGCTAATATGTGATCGACAACATATTAGCCGCTTTTGCGAGTTGTACCAGCGTTGGCGTTCTAAACTCGACGTGGTGCTGCGGCAGGAGCACAAAGCCGGGGAGAAGATGTTAGTCGATTGGGCGGGCGCGACGATTCCGGTGTACGACCGGCGCACCGGCGTGGCATGGCAAGCGCCTCTGTTCGTGGCCGCGCTAGGAGCGAGCAACTATACCTGGGCCGAGGCGACGCGCGATCAGCAGATGGAAGCATGGCTGCGCGCTCACGTGCATGCGTTCGAACACTTCGGCGGAATCCCGGCGCTGGCGGTGCCGGATAACACCAAGACCGGTGTGACCAAGGCGCATCGCTACGACCCGGATCTGAATCCGACTTATTACAGCTTCGCCCTGCATTGCGGTTTCGGCATCGTACCGGCGCAGCCGCGCAAGCCGCGCGATAAAGCGAAAGTTGAAAATGCCGTGCAGGTGGCCCAGCGCTGGATCGTGGCGGCGCTGCGTCACCGCAAGTTCTTCTCGCTCGAAGAGTTGAATGTTGCCATCCGCGAACTGTTGGACAAGTTGAATCGCCGGCCGTTCCGAAAGAAGGATGGAACGCGGGCATCGGTGTGGGAAGCGATTGACAAGCCGGCCTTGAAGCCTCTGCCGATGGAACCATTCGATCTGAGCGAGTGGTCGCGCGCCCGCGTCAACATCGATTATCACGTCGCGTTCGATACCAACCTCTACAGCGTGCCCTACAACCTGGTGCACGAACTGGTCGAGATCCGTTCCACGCCCACCACGGTAGAGATCCTGCACAAAGGCACGCGCGTCGCTTCGCACCTGCGCAGCCGCGCACGCGGGCAGACCGTTACTAACGAAGAGCATCGTCCCAAGAGCCATCGGGCCCATTTGGAATGGACACCCTCGCGCATGGTGCACTGGGCCGAGACGATCGGCCCCCACACGGCACGGTTGTTCGAACGCATCATGAACGACAAGCCGCATCCGGAGATGGGTTATCGCGGATGTCTGGGCATCATCCGGTTGGCGGAGAAATACTCCGCGCAACGCGTGGAATGTGCTTGCGAGCGTGCGTTGCTCACCGGCGCTTGCCGCTACAAAAGCGTTGAATCGATCCTAAAAAACTCGCTCGATCAGATACCGTTACCTTCGTCGCCGTCTGCTTCCACTCCACCGCACGACAACATCCGCGGTTCGGATTACTTCGAGTAAGGAGAGACCACATGCTACAAGAACCAATGATGGAAAAACTGACGGCTATGCGGCTGCTAGGCATGCTGGATGCCCTGAAAACTCAGGAACAAGATCCTGCTGCACGGGAGCTGGGTTTCTTGGAACGGCTCGGGCTGCTGGTGGATCAGCAGTGGACCTGGCGCGAGAATCAGGCCCTGGCGAGGCGATTGCATGCCGCAAAGTTGAAGGGCGCCTCGGTGGAAGACATCGATTATCGCGCTTCTCGGGGACTCGACAAAAGTGTGATCCGCTCCCTGGCGCAGAAGTCAGCCTGGGTGGACAGCCACGAAAACATCTTCGTGCTCGGACCCACCGGCGTCGGCAAGAGTTTCGTGGCTTGCGCGCTGGCGCAGAAGGCATGCCGGGATGGTCACTCGGCGCTCTACATGCGCGCCGTCGCGCTGTTCCGCGATCTGGCCATCGCACGCGCCGATGGGAGTCTGCGCAGTTTGCTAGCGCGCCTCAGTCGCATTGAAGTCCTGGTGATCGACGACTGGGCCATGGCTCCGCTGGCCGAAACCGAACGTCGCGACTTCTGGGAAATTTGCGAAGACCGTTACCAGACCCGTTCGACGATCCTGACCTCGCTGGGCCTCCGTCGCCCGAGTAAGCTGCGATACCTCGCCGCTGAAGCCGTCGACGGCGAAGCCATTTCCTCCCGCCCTAAGCGTCAGGCCGACGACCACGCTGATTTTCGCGGGCGCGAGGGGCTGGTATTGCGTGCCGTCGAACAGGAACCCCCCATAACTCGCCGGCAGTCCCGCCCCCGACGCCGCGGGTTGACTACGAAGCTCCGTCTGGGGTTGCGATGAAGGCTCCGTCATCGCCCTCAGGACAGCCGAACTGACGCCGCTTGTTTTCAGCGCGATCAGCGCATCCGGGGATGTATCAAACTGCGTTCTGGACGACTTGATCTTCGAAATGATGATCCCGTCGTCCAGCCCGGCTTTCGCCATCTTCACCACGTCTTCGTTGCGCAGCGCCGCGCCGCCAGCCTCCGGCGGTGGCGGCGGAGAAGATCTCGGCCCCGCGTCCGGCTGGACCTGGGCCGTCGGCTGCGGTTGCTGTACCTCAGCCGTCTGTGCGCCCCCGCTTGTATCGACCGCCAAAACCTGCCCGATCACATCTTCGATCTGGGCGGGCTCCGCCGTGCCGAGATAGCCCTTGGGAAACTGGAAGACCACTTCGGATTTATAAGACGCGTCCGTGGCTCCGTTGCAGGTATCGCATTCGAAGATGATGAAGGTGACCTTATCGGCCTTCAAGTTGACATCGAGCTTGCGCACATAGACTTTCTCTCCGACCTGGAAATACCGCGTGGTCTTCCCGAGCAGTCCTCGGGCGATGGCACCGAGGACTTTCAGTTCTCCGTCCTTGTACGTCTGCTGGGCCATCGTGGCATTTCCCGGCGGAACGCCGAGAATGCCGCCTTTCTTGACGACGAGGACAGCGCCCGGCTCGATGACCACGAAGCCGGAAGCGTCCGAGCCGCTCTTGACGACCTTGTACTGCCCTCAGTTGATCGGTCAGCGAAGAAGCATCCTGGGCCGTCGCCAAGCGCCACGGATACGTCCCGGCCAGCACCAGCGCGCTCACCTGGATCAGTAAATGGAATTTCTGCCGCATTGTTCATGCTCCTTTCAACTTATCTTTGAACCCGTCTTCCGCCTCAATTCGCCGTCCCCTGCGCACTCGCCGCGGCTTGCCTGGCCTCGGCCTCAATCTGGTTCGCGTCCTGCTGTTGGGCAAGCAGCGCCTTGTCCACGTTCAAGTCGGGTGCAGCCTGTCCTTCCCGCACCTGACGCGCGCCCGGCGCCGGACCGGCCGGCAGACCGGATTTGCCGTGGTTGTCCGCGAGCAACGTCAGCCCGGACGCGATTTTCTCACGGAACTGATTGTGCATTTCCTGGAGCGCGGCAACTTCCATCCTCGCGGAGGAGTTGACTGGACAATCTCCGGATTTGCTGTTGAGGACGCTGACGCCGACGGTGTTTCCGTCTCCGGCGGCGTCATCGGTCCGCAGGATGATGTCGCCCGGCGTCAGCGCGCAAGTCTGTCCGGCGGCGGCGACGTCGAGAGTGCTGGAAATCACGAACACACGCTGTCTCGGGTCCAGCGCCGGAGGCGCTTCGTCAACCGCGCCCCCGGTCGGCTGCGGGCTTGGCGTCTGCCCCGAGATGGCCTGCTCGGCCGCGAGTTGCTGCTTCACTTCCTCCGCGATCATCTGCTTGACTTCGGGGGTGAGCGGAAAGCTTGAACCTTGCTCTCCCTGCTGAGCCTGAGCCGGAGCCGGTGGCGCATCGCCTGGCGCTGGCGAGACGGCCGCCTGTCGGCTGTCATACGCAAGCTTCAGGTTTTCCGCGAGCAGGTAATCGGTCAGCCACAACGTGTGGAACTGGTTCGATCCTGTGGCGATTCGATTATGAAAGACAAGGTCGCCCGCAATCTGATCCGGAGTCGTGAAATACGCCTGAAGGGCGGGCGGTCGCGATTCACGAATCCGAGAGCGCTCGATCAGTGGACGGGTGCCGCGGGACTGTCGCGCATGAATTACCGATGGCCCACCGTGACGCGGTTCATTCGTGATTTGCACGACGGACTGGACGGTAAATGAAATGCTCGATCCGAACAGTCGCAGCCTTTTGGTTGATTCCCTGCGCCCGCCACCAGGCTACACTTTCGATGTCGGCCTGGCGACGACCTATACGCTTGATCCGACGACTTTGCTGGCAATACCCTTGCACCTGGCTCTCCGGTCGAGCGAGGACCGCAATGCGATGTTGCAGGACGGAGTCGCCCTGCTTGAGGCGCTCCGGCGCACCACAGACAGGCTTTCAATCTTCTGCCAGCAAGGACGGATTTGCGCGCCGAACCTGCCGCATGTGCTGTATGGCCTGCTGGAATCGTCGGTAGTCCAGGTGACCGCGCCGCATGGCGGCGTTTTTCACCCAAAGATCTGGGTGCTCCGGTTCAAGCGGGCCGGCCACGTTAAAGATGTGGTCTTGCGCGTTCTGATACTGTCGCGTAACCTCACGGGCGACAGGTCGTGGGATCTGAGCCTGAGCCTGGACGGCACGCCGGGCAAGCGCACAGTGACCCAGAACCGTCCCTTGTCCGATCTCGTGGCTGCACCGGGCAAGCGCACAGTGACCCAGAACCGTCCCTTGTCCGATCTCGTGGCTGCACTTCCTGAGTTGGCTGCGTGCCCGCCCGCCGCGCGTATTCGGCGGGACTGCGACACCATCGCCGACGAACTGCGGCAGACCGTCTGGCACGAATTGCCGGGTGATTATGAGCAACTCGCGTTTCATGCGCTTGGATTGAAACCGCGGTCATGGACTCCGAAGCCGTCGAAGAGGCTGGCCGTCATTTCCCCGTTTGCCTCCGCGTCGGCCCTGCATGCTCTTGCCGCAACAACGGACGAAGCGGTTGTCCTGGTTTCGCGGCCCGACGAACTGGCAAGAGCAACAAAGGCCTCGCTGGCGAAATTTGGCGCGCTGAAGGTGCTGCATGAGAGCGCCGAAACCGACGACGGCGACGATGCTCCAGCCTCAGACCACCTCACGCGTGGACTGCACGCGAAGGCATACATTGTCGAGCACGGCTGGGATACGACACTCTATCTTGGGTCTGCGAACGCGACGAACGCTTCATTAGTGGCAGGCACAAACGTCGAGATTTTGGCTGAACTGACCGGCAAGCGCAGCCGCGTCGGCGGCATCGATTCGTTCCTGGGCGACGACGGTCTCGGCGAGTACCTCACTGAATTTGAGCCCCCCGAAGAGATCCCGCCGCCAACGCTAGAGGAACAGGCGGAAAAGATCATCGACGCGGCCCGCTCAGAATTGATGCTCGCCGGACTTCGGCTTTCCTGTGCCGCCGCCGGGGAGGATATCTGGGATCTGTCCGTTTCCGCAAAGCGCAATGTAAAGCTCAGAGAGATCAAATCGGTCCGCATCTGGCCCATTTCCCTGCCAAGGGAGGCCGCTGTTGACGGTTCTCCCTTCGCCACGACGGGCGAAGTCCTAATTCCCCGATGTGCGACCGCCTCCATCACCGGCTTTGTAGCTTTCGAACTCATCACCGCCCTTTGCGATCATGCCGTTTGTTTCGTGCTGAACCTGCCGGTGGACAATATGGCAGAGGGGCGGGACGCGGCCGTGCTGCGGACAATTGTTGCCAATCGCGAAGGCTTCCTGCGTTACCTGTTGCTCTTCTTGCAGGACACGGAGGACCTATCCTCTGTTGGCGACCTTGTATCGGCAATCGGCGGCACTTGGAACGCCGGGGGCGCGCTGGACGGCCTACCACTGCTTGAAGAACTGACGCGGGCCTACAGTCGCAATCCGGGCCGGCTGGATTCCGTCCGGAAACTCGTCGAGCAACTCAATGAAACACCGGAAGGGAAGAAGATCATTCCTCCCGAGTTCCTTGACCTCTGGCGGGTGTTCGATTCCATGCCGCGGGAGGACACGTGATGAGCACCGAGTTGCTCAATGTCGATGCGGCATTGTCAGGTTTAAAGGATTTCCAGCGTCGCACCGTTGACTACGTCTTTGACCGCATGTATCTCGACGCTGAACCGGCGCGCCGCTTTCTTGTCGCCGATGAGGTGGGCCTGGGCAAAACGCTTGTTGCGCGCGGCATCATCGCAAAAGCGGTCGAACACCTGCAACGCAAGAAGGTGGAGCGTGTGGATATCCTCTATATCTGTTCCAACGCGACCATCGCCCAGCAGAATCTGAACCGGCTGAACGTCACCGATCAGGAGACATCCTCCTTTGCAACGCGGCTAACGCTTTTGCCTCTTCAACTGCAAAGCCTGAAAGCCAACGGGATTAACTTCATCAGTTTCACGCCGGGAACCACCTTCGATCTCAAATCACGCGGGGGCAGGGTGGACGAGAGGGCACTCATTTACCGAATGCTCAATGGGCACTTTGGCATCCGGTCAACCCCACTGCTCAATCTCCTGCAGGCGAAAGTCTCCCGCCAGCCCTGGCTGCGCTGGGCCAAGGAATATGAACTCCCCTATGACGAAGCGTTGGCCAACGCGTTTCGGAATAACATTGGGTCTGACCGGGCTTTCCTGGGCAAGCTCCTGTCCGTCTGTCACGATTTCAAAAGGGTGAAGCGGGTGCGCGGCGACCTTGTCGCCCGGCGCTACGAGGTAATCGGCGAATTGCGCCGAAGGCTTGCGGATGTTTGTATTGACGCGCTTGAGCCCGATCTTGTCATCCTCGATGAGTTTCAACGCTTCAAGGACTTGCTAAACGGCGAAAGCGAAGCGGCCGAGCTGGCGCAGCAATTATTCAGGCATCATGAAGTCCGCGTGCTGCTGCTTTCCGCCACGCCGTACCGGATGCTGTCACTCGACCGTGAGGCGGACGACGATCACTATACGGATTTTCTCGATACGTTGCGGTTCCTGTTCGATGGCGATGAGAGTCGAATCGACGAAATAAAGGATGAATTCAGGCGGTTCCGCCAGGCCCTTTACGGTCTCGACGACAAGGCCTCACAACAGGCCATCGAAGTTCGCGGCAGCCTTGAGGATCATCTGCGGTCGGTCATTGCGCGCACGGAGCGCATCGACATGACACTGTCGCACAACGCGATGTTGGTTGAGCCGCCCGAAACAGCGACGCTCGGCCCCGCTGATTTGCGGACTGCACGATTTGTGGATCGGGTGGCGCAATCCCTGGATGCCGGCGACACCATCGAATACTGGAAGTCTAGTCCTTACCTCGTCAACTTCATGGGCGACTATGACCTGAAGCGCCGCCTACTGGACCACTGCCAGGAACCTTCGGGCGATCTGCTCGCCGCGTTTCAAAAGGCGGACGGCGAGCTTCTGAGGAACGTCAATATTCAGCGCTATCGCGAAATCGATCCGGCAAACGCGCGGCTTCGGCAACTGATGTCGAAGACCGTCAGTGCGGGCCAGTGGCAATTGCTGTGGCTGCCTCCATCGCTGCCGTATCTCAAACCTGGCGGCGTGTATGCACAAGACATTCCCGCGACCAAGGCCCTGGTATTTTCGAGCTGGCAGGTGGTTCCCGACGCTATTGCGGCGATTTGCTCCTATGAATGCGAACGGCGCATGTTACAGGAGCAGGATGGCCTTCCGAGATATCATGACCTCCACAAAAAGCGCCGTCAATTGCTGCAATTCCGCATAGACACTGAGGACAAACGGCCCACCGGAATGCCAGCGCTTGCATTGATGTATCCCTGTTTGACGCTCGCGAGCCTCGGTGATCCGCTGGACTTTGCCATTGCCTCCGGAGAACCAGTTACGCCCGACAGTGTGCGGCGCCAAGTGCGGGAACGGATCGCAGGCAGACTCGCCACCATCGCCACGCCCGATTATGCGACGGAGGGTATTGCGGATCAGCGCTGGTACTGGGCTTCCCTCGCGCTTCTGGACCAGGAATACGGGAAAGGAGTCTTGAAATGGTTGAACGACCCGGAAGAAGGCTGGGCGAGTGCGCAAGCCGGGGACGACGGCGATGCCGCGGACGGATTTCGCCAGCACATCGAATACTTCGCTGAGGCACTTGAAGGCCAAATAAAACTGGGCCGAATGCCCGGCGACCTTCTCGATGTTTTGACCGACTTCGCTCTGGGTTCCCCCGCCATATGCGTCATGCGGGCAATCCGGCGAATCGCGAAGGGCCTGCCCGAAGTAACGCCCTCCGTGCTCGCGGCTGCGTCACGCGTCGGTAACGGCCTGCGCGCGCTATTCAACCAACCCGACGTGACGGCGCTGTTGCGCGCAGACGACGAGCGCGTGCCGTACTGGAGGCGCGTGCTTAATTACTGCATCGATGGAAATCTTCAGGCGGTTCTCGATGAGTACGCGCACATTCTTAAAGAAATTACCGGGCTCGCCCAACGGCCAGAGACGGAAATCGTCAGCGGCGTCGCCGACGCAATGATCGAAGCACTGTCACTGCGCACCTCGTCGCTGCGCGTGGATGACCTGAAGGCGACCAGGCAGGGCCATATTCGCGTGAAAGAATTCTCCATTCGCTGCCGCTTCGCGGTGCGGTTTGGCGATGTCCGCGACGACGACGGCAAAACCCTCGTTCGATCCGGAAGCGTCAGGCAGGCTTTCAATTCGCCCTTCCGGCCGTTCGTTCTTGCGACTACGTCCATCGGTCAGGAAGGACTGGATTTCCATCCGTACTGCCATGTGGTTTACCACTGGAATCTCCCGTCAAATCCAGTGGATTTGGAACAACGAGAGGGCAGGGTCCACCGGTATAAAGGGCACGCTGTCAGACGAAATATCGCCAAGGCATACGGTCTAGTGGAACTCCGCGCTGGAGACTGGACCGACGTTTGGGAGCAGCTATTTGCGAAGGCGGCGGCGGATCGGCCACCGGGCATGAATGATCTTATCCCCTACTGGCTCTTTGAAACCGAGGGCGGATGGAACGTGGAGAGGCGCATACCAATTCTTCCGTTCAGCCGTGAAGTGGCGCAACTGCGACGGCTCAAGCAGATGCTGGCGATCTACCGTCTGGCATTCGGCCAACCCCGGCAAGAGGATTTGCTTGCTTATTTGACCGAGCACGCCACTGGCGTTCCAGACGGCCAGGACGGTGCTTACCGAATCTGTCTGTCACCGCGCTAAGTTGGCCTGGGTGGGAATTTTAACCCCGCAATCCCATATGCCCCTTGCCGCTCCCCTCCCTCTAGCACAGTGGCGTTTTCCATTCGATTCGTTGAAGTCCTGTTAACCTAGGAGTCACCCAATGGCGGAGTGACCATGGACCCGGCGCTTCTTGAGGCTCTCGGCAAGGCGGCAGGCATCGGCGGACTGGCGCTGGGCGTCTTTCTGGTCATTTTCCGAAATATCATCCGCAAGAATATCTTTCCAAGGCTGCCCGCTGAAAGCGCCTATCGCGTCATCCGCCTCATACTGGTGCTGACGTTCCTGATATCCGCCTTGGGAATCGGGGCTTGGATATATGTGACCGTCGGAACCGCGTCGCTTCATGGCGCTGTTGACGAAGCGGAAGTGAAGAAGACGTTTCAGCAGATAGGCGGAACAGGCTGGATTCTGCTCGGCAACTACGATTCCGACAAGGGCGAGTGGACGTTCGGTCCCTTCTTCGACCCCGTCCATGCCCGCCACGATGTCCGAAATGGCCTCCCGGCAATCGGCGACACCATAAAAGTGACGGCCACGCGTCATGTCGTGATTCTCGATTGGCACACCAGGAAATTGGAAAGGCGCTTTGACAGGCCCGGTCTGGATAAAGGTGTCATCGGCGAAGCGGAAGACTATACTCCGTCGATGTTGGGGGCCGGCGCGCTGGTGGACATCGGAGATGTATCGGCGGGACACTTTCCCGGCCGTCAGGACGTGGTGTGGGCACGAGTCATTCCGATGATTCATTGACCGACGATTCCGCCCCAAAGTCCCGAGGGCCGATGAAATGTTCCTCCCTCCGGAGGTTAGCTGTCGTCGTGGGTCGAAAGACCGAGCTGGAGTGGCTTGGCGTTTTGATTGATAATAAACTGCCTAGGAGTCATCAGGTGGACCAAAATACGCTGGTAAAAAAGATTGCGGTCTCTCGCCAGAAAGTCCCCGAGCTGGCGTTTACGCTAATGATCGCGGGAATACTCGTTCCCACCGCGATGTACTCATTCCGTCTGACCTCTCCATCGCCTGCGGAACTCCTTGTCGCCGTATCCATTGCGCTGTTCGCCTCGGTCCTGTTTTTGTGGATCATGGATGCCACCGGAATCCTGCCGTTCAGAGCTGCCTGGATAAGCAAGGCAGTGTACGGAGCTGCGATCACATCCATTTTGGGTACCAGCGTGGCGGTTTACAAAGACTATTTCTTTGCCGACAAATACCCGTACGTGGGCGCATGGCAAGTGATGCTCACCAAGACGGCGGACGCAACACATCCAACTGAATTCTCGCTTGTCCTGTCCTACAGCCAGGCCGGCGATAGGTACTGGGGCTATTCGAATCTCGTTGCCACCTCTACCGATCCCAAAACTCTGATTTGGGTGGAAGCCGTTGACGTCTCACCTCAGCAGGGCAGTGCGATGTTGCGGCTGCATTTTGGCGACGGGAGTCAACAGGTCCTCCAGTGGTATCTCTATATCGGAAAAAAGGGAAAATTCATAAAATCGCGGGAGCCAAGTTCCCAGTTAATTCTCGAAATGCGTCGTCCAGCCTGATGCAGAGCATGAATGACGGATGAAGGCACTTCCCCGCCCAGCAAGCCAATCCGCCCCATAATCTCTTTTATGGGACGCAATCCTGCTAGCATGAAATCCTTTGCATTTCTTAACGATTGCTGCGTGGACACGTTCCAGGGGCGTAGAAAAAGGCGGCGCGTGCGGGTAGTCTAATGCTTCGGAAGGTGAATAGACCAAGAAGAGGATGGTTGATGTCGATTGAGAAGCTGTTCTCGGCTCTGTTCTCTACTCTGGGTGGGATGTGGCCGACGCTTCTGGCGTCAATGATCCTTTCAATGGCGCTCCTGGTCCCGCCTCAAACTCACGAGCTGTATCGCATCCTCGTGCAAGGTGACAGCTGGCTGCGTGCAGTAGTTACTCTACTCATCGTTGCCACCGCCTCCGGTGTGATCATTCTGATGGGTCAGGCTCTCGTGCTGACGATCAAGCCGCGCGCAATCACCGCTGGTGGTTGGGAAGGGTTTGTTGCAAAGAGCCTGCCGGTCATTTGCGGCGCAGCCGTTCCGTTCATCGCCGGATTCGGAATGTTCGCAGCCGCGAAAGACATTCCAACAATATCTCTTCCGGACTCCGCCACCGCGCGAAGCGCCTCGCTTGCGGCTATCGCCCGTCTCACAAAAGATGCTGCCGGAACCGCCACCGGGTTGCATGTGGCAGGGTGGTTTTTGATTGGAACTGCAATTGTGCTGCTTCTCGTGAACCGTTCGCTTACCGGCCGTCAGCATAAGTTGGCAGGATTCCTATCGGACCATGGACGAGGTCTATGGATTGCCGGCGTTGCCGCGGAATTCACGCTATCGATGCTTTTCGCGGCGTTCAATGGCCTGGCGGCGAGCCTTGGAACAATCGCGGTCGTCAGTGTTTTTGCCGCCCTTCTTGTCGTTGTGCTCACGGGGCTCCATATAAACTTTTACCGATCAGGCTGGTCGTTACTGGCACTCGCCTGCCTGGCGGCATTAACGTTTTCGTTTTTTGACTGGAACGGCAACCATGTAATTCACGAGAGGCCGCTCAAGAATCCGCAAGCCATATTCGATGCCGCAGGCCCACAGCTGGCGTTTGAGTCTTGGTACAGGTCGCGCAAAGACCTCGCGCATTTTGACGGTAAGACCCGCAAATATCCGGTATTCATTGTTGCCGCGAGAGGCGGCGGAATATATGCCGCTGCCCAGGACGCGATATTCCTCAGCCGTATGCAGGATCAGTGTCCCACTTTTGCCCAACATGTTTTTGCGATCAGCGGGGTATCGGGAGGCAGCTTTGGGGCAGCGCTCTTCAGTAGCCTGGCCCGCGAGAATGTAGCAAACGGAGCCTGGCAGCCGTGCCAGTTCGGCAAGTCGGAAACGGGTGCCCTGGAGCAACACGCACAGTCGTTTCTCAGGACGGACTTTCTGGCCCCCATTGTTGCGGCAGCTCTCTTTCCTGATTTCTTGCAAAGATTCTTTCCCATCGCGATACCTGGGTCTGACCGCGGCGAGGCGCTGAGCCATGGCATGGAGCGAGCGTGGCAGGAGACCGAAGCGAGTACCGAGAATCCTTTTGAGCTGACATTTCTGAGCCACTGGAATCCAAACTCGGCGGCTCCAGCGCTCATGTTCAACACGACGGAGGTAGATAACGGCCGCCGTGTGGTCATCGCTCCTTTTGCCATATCCCCGTTGCGCGACCCGGCGCTGTCCCAGTTGTCCTGGTTCTATCAGACAGACGAGATGGACAAATCGCTTCTTTCCGGCTTGCGGGGTCCACCGGTAAAAGCGGACGTGAAATTAAGCGAGGCCACGGGCATGAGCGCTCGGTTCCCGTGGATACTGCCGGCGGCGACCATCAAGCGTGACGGCAAATCCATTCGTCTTGTCGATGGAGGGTATTTCGACAATTCGGGGATCGAGACGGCGCTGGACCTGATCGAGATCTTGATCAATCTTCGCCAGGTCCACCAAGGAAATTCCCCTACCGACGCCGAAGGCCATCCGGAGCCTTTTGACTTCGACATTCACTTGCTAACGATTTCGGGGTCTGTTGGAGACGAACCCGCAGGGTGGCAAGGCCTGGACGATTTTCTTTCGCCGGTTCGGGCACTATTGTCCTCGCGAGAAGCGCGGGGAACACTGTCGGCCACCAAAGCGCAGACGGCCCGCTTCTTTTATCCCTCCGGCTCCGCGACATTCGATATTCGGCCCGCAGCAACACTGGACGAGCAGGATATGAGTCTGGCACTCGGATTTCAACTCTCGAACAACTCGATTGCGCTGATTGGTGCGCAGGCAGGAGAGGCCAATCAATCCGGCAGAATTTTAGGATCAGCCTCCATTCAGGAGGCCGAAGGCAAAGATACGAGGATCACCGCGAATCAGCGGAGGGTAATGCTATACGCCCATGGAAACAGTTATACGGCGTGCATGGTGAAATATTGGCTGCAGGGCCAAGACGTGCCTGGGGGCGACTACCCGTGCGACGCACCGCCACGCTGAAACATTTAGTAGACGCGATGTATTTTATAGTGTCCAAATATCAAGGGGCTTTGATTAGAGTCCTGACGTGCCGTGATCTGTCAGGCCGAAGGCGCAGGGAGACTTACGAATCGTCTGGCGACAACTCGGTTGTCGCGGAGGCCGCGCACTTCTACCGAGCCTCGACCCGATATTATGCTGAGTTCAACCGGCTTGCCGTCAGTTGCGGGCGCCGCTGCCAGGAACATCTCTCCTGCGAAGGCTTCCACTGAAGTGAGTTGCAGCGTGCGGCAGACAAGCGTGTACGCGCTGTCCTTCGGGACAACCGCAACGTCAAGGTCGTATGCGGGCATCCTCGAAAGCTCCAGTGAAGCCCTTATGTTAAGGTCCTGGTTCTTTTCCATCACATCCCTGAGTGTCATGTGATAGACCAGATCCGGGTGAATCCCGAGGTCTTCCAGGAGCCTGCCTTCGTTTTTCTCCACCCGGACGCACCTGCGCATCGTGAGGCTGACGATTATTCCTCCTGGCAAATCGGCCAAGCCGAAGCTGCCTTTGGCAAGGTAAACGTACAGCACCTTGCCCATCTGGGGAAGACTGCGGACTACGTGGGTGAGCGCCCCGTCCGTGATGATCCACCTGATCCCGTCATACTGAGGTTGCCCACCGGAAACAACCGCGTTTGCCGAGAGCGAGGCTCCGCCGCGGTTAAACGCGTCGCGTACCTCAGGCGAAAGCGTTCCCGCATCAAAAGCGGCTTTCAACGCCGGGTCGAGATGAAAATCAGGGTTGTAAAGGCGGACGATATCCCATCGCCAGTTGTTGCCGCCCGCGGCGGCCATGTTCTCGTCGGTGCAAATCACCTTGCCAATTTCATGGTCGATAAAGCCCGCCGTGAAGATATCGGCGGTGCTGAATGCCAGCGCGTCGCCTATCAAGACGACCGGGCCAAAATAGTACTGACCCAGTTGGTTCGCATCCGCGTCGGAACCTTCAATGGAGTATCCCTGCGAGTAGGGTTCGCCGGTGGCGATGGCTTCATCCACGGACGGCAGCCATATCTTAAAGTCGTCCCATTCACTTACCATGGATCGGGTCGCGGGCGTCACCCGGAACTGGAATCGCGACGGCGTGATTTGACGGGGCGTGAAGAGCTGGAGTACCCGTTCCCCGGCGGCGATGTAACCGCCATGGTTTCCCCGAAGATCAATGATGAGGCCCTTCCTGGGGAGTTGCGGCAGGACACGGATAAACGAGTTTGCGATGTCATCGGCGGTGTCGGCGGAGAACTGCCAGAGCCGCACATAGCCGAAGGTCCCGTAGCCCGTCGTTACCGAGCCGTATTCGAAATTTCCGGCCGGGTCACTGCCGATGATGGTGGGCACACCGTTTCCGGCCGGAGCGGACGCCGGGGCGGCTGACGGATCGAAGGACTGGGGAGCAAATCGCACACGCCGGGAATGTTGTAGGTACATAAGCTGAAGATCCCCGCCAAACCCCGTTCGGTTCCTTCCGACGGAAGGCGTGACCGGTGTTTGCGACGCGTCGAATCCCTTCCAGGTGAACCGCTCCTCGTACGCCATCCCCGCGAGCGTGAAGCGCATATCGACCCACTCTTCAAGCGGGGCTGCGAACTCATCCAGCGGCCGAGTCGTCAGAAACGCTATGCTCCGGGCGAGCGACGCGGCCTCATTGCCGCCATCAAAGACGTTGGCATTCAGCGCGAGGAACCGCTGGATGGGAATTCCGTTCCAGTGAGTGACCAGCGCCCCCGCGCGCAACTGTTTTGGGGTAAAGCCGGGTGCGATCTTGGTCACTGCGTATTGAACATCCGGGCCCTGCCAACATTGCTCAACAGTGAACGGCAGGACGGCGGACAGTCCGATGGGAGCCCGCCCAAAGAACATAAGATGCCGATCCCTGGTTCGCGCCACCAGATCGACAATGCTCTGGTGAAACTCGCTGTCCGTCAGTTGATTGATCGACGGCTCCAACAGACCGAGCGCGCGGATCGGATCGAAGCCATAAATCGCCTTCTTGCGTTCGAGATGAACGTAAAAAGCGGTAAGCCCCAGGCGCAGCTCGCTTACTATCCGGTGACGATCCGCAATCGAATAGACGGTGGCCGAGATGACGGCTGCCCTGTTGAAGGTGAACTGCCGGGCGATAGCCCTTCCCGCCGGTGATGTGAGGATTTCCGCACCCACCGTAGCGTATGGCGCGAATCGGTCCATCGTTTCCGTCGAGCCAGATGTTTCGGTAATGAGAGGATTCGTCATATAGTCCAGCCCTAGTGCTGTTAACGTTGCTATGCAAGAACTGTTCGCGCGCTATTCGTATGCATAGGCCGCGATCGCCTGGAGAATGGCCCTCACACACGCATTGCAAAAGTGCTCCGGGTTGATCGTGAACATCATGCAGTCGGCCTCCGCCCGGTAAAGTCCGCACTTCTCGTTGCTTGCGCCTTCGAACAGGCCCACCTGCCCGAACAGCGGCTCAGCGCGCAGCATCGCGATTTCGTGGTTCACGGCTTCCGCGATATAGGCGTCCACGTCTGCATCCGGGGTTCCCGCCTTTCGCATGGCGAAGTATTTATCGATGAACGACGCATCGTACTCTTCGTACTGTTTTTTGCCCCATGCGCTGGGCAGGCTCATTGATGGCGTCAAGAGCGCGGCCCATTTGAGACCGTCTCGGCTCGCATTGGCGGTGACGTTCGGCCGCCACGGCTCCGGCTTCGCGTCGGTGTTGCACTTCGCGAAGCTGTAATATTCGTCGGCCAGGCCGGCAAATTGATGACTGAACTCGTGAAGCACAAGATACCTTGCGAATTTGCTGTCAATCGCAACGCTGCTCAAGCGTTGAAGGTCCGCCGCTCCCCCGTACCGTTTAGAGTTCGTGATCACCAGCAGAAATTCGTAGGGCGCGACCGCCGCGGCTTCCCGCAGAGCGGAGTCGTCGAGGGTGCCGATAGCGCGTTCGACTCCGTTGAAACCGTAGGAGATTCCGAGCGCCGAGTGAAGATAAACGCCCGATGGCGGGTCCAGGATGCCGCTGGAGCCGCTCGCAACGAAGACGGCGCGCACATTGAACGCCCGCTGATGCTCACTGTACGGAGCCGTCGAGAAGAGGTACTGCATTGCTCGCTTGGCGTCACCGATGAACTTTGCGCGATCACTCACCCTGTAGCCGTCGCCAATGATGGAGAGGTCAATCTTCCCTTCGGTCGGGCCGGAGTTGAGAAGTACCGTCACATCTCCGGCCGCAAGGGGTGTCTTGTCGATGGATTTATCAGCGGGATCAACCACCGTATGCCAGATATCGTGGAACCCGATATTGTCGGCGTTGCGAGTCTTAATGTACACGGCAACGGTCTTTGATGGTGCGGGGAACCTCAGGCTATAGCCGACCGAAGACCAGCTATCGCCGGGATCGAACTCGGAGTTGAAGCCGCGGGAATAGAGTACTTCATTTGTTGCTGGATTTTCAACGGCAAGAAGGTAGTCACCCAGGTTCGATGTGTCGAGCAGGCGATCGCGCGGACCCGCCCAGGGCCCTTCGAGCCTCAGAGTCTTGACCGTAATATGCTCTTCTTTTTTCGTGCCCATGTGGTTGATCGTGAGCCGCATCGTGAGTCCGTTTGACCAACTGGGAGCAGCGAAGGCAGGGGGCAGCGTTATTGCCAGCAGCACGCAACAGCGCCGCAGAAATCGCAGGAGCCTCGATTGCATGGTTAGTAGCGTACACGAACGCGCGGCTGGGCGCACCCACAAGTGCTCTTGGACCATACACCATGGTTTGGGTCTGCGTTAGTCGCCGCCAGGAGCGACTATAGCGCGCCTTGGGCTTGGGGGATCTGCACGAATAGACAAACCTTGGGGGCCACGACGGAGCAAACCCGCGCTTTCAAAAGGGCGCTGTAGGTTTTGCGGAGTCGCGTTGGGTACTCGCGCTTTGCCCCTTTCCGTCCTAGCCGCACAGTTCGAAGGCTGGCGATTTTAGCCGTTACTGCTGCGGTTTCATCGCGCCTGGTTTGCCTTCATCCCCATGAGGCCCATCAGGGCCAGCGGGTCCCGGAGGGCCTTGCGCGCCTCCATGACCGCCGGAGCAGCTGGCGGTGCCGCTTCCGCCCTGGCCGCCGGGACCGCCCGGTCCCCCTGGGCCTCCAGGCCCTCCCGGTCCGAAATTCCCCTTGGGCGCGTCGAATTGAATTGAGGCCGCTAGCGTCGCGAGCTTGCCAGCCAATACTACATTCCCGCCGTTGCCTGCGTTGCCGCCCTTCGCGCCGACGCCACCGGGAAGTCCTTGGCCTCCCGGTCCACCATCGCCGCCTCCGCTTCTGCAATCCACGAGCCCCTGGACGCCGTTGGAGCCGCGATTCCCCGGCTGGCCTTGCGCGCCGCCCGGACCAGGGCCGCCGCGTCCGCCATTTTGGCCGGGCAGGAATACGCGAAGGGCGCCCGCAATACCGGATTCAGCCCGAAGCAGAACCTCGCCACCGTTCAAGCCGTCTTTTCCGCCAACTCCCGGAGCGGCATCGGGAGGCGTCAGGTCTTTGTCCGCGAAAGAGAGCAACGAGCCGTTGCTGACGATAATTCGGACGGCCTGCAGCCGGAAGCCATTGCCATTGGTCACAATGCGCGCGCCGTTTATTAGCGTCAACGTGTGAACGGAGAGCGAGACCGTCACGTTTGCGCCCAATCCCGCGAGGGTCAACGTTGAATGATCGAGAGTCAAAGAGCCTTTTGCGCTTAATTCCCCGACCAATGTGTCCGCCGAGCCGTTGTTTGGGGGCTCCATCATCGCGGGCGGCAGTCGTTCCGGTGTGAGTTCCTGCCCGACAAATGAGACTTCCTTGGGCGGAGGAGGCCCTGGCGGCTTAGCATCCGCGGCCCGCGCGTAAACCCACGCTCCCAGGCCCAGCGCGGCGATGACAAAAGTCAGGTAGAGAAACTGGCGGACTATTTTGAACGTCTGGTCCGCGGTCATTCGCGAAAACAGGCGCGTATTCTTGATTACCGCCATGAAGAGCAGCAGGAAGACGGCCAGCGCCAGGCCGCCCAGGCCGGCGATTTTACCCGCCTCTTCCACTATCTTCAGGTCCATAGAAGTTTCCGCAGTCCGGCTCAGTTAATGTAGCAGGGTTTATTATGTGCACAACCTGAGCTTCAACGTCGACATAGTACGACGGAGCAAACCCGCGCTTTCAAAAGAGCGCCGTAGGGTTTTGCGGAGTCGCCTTTGCGTTTTGGCGCTTTCTCGTCTTCCATCTTGACCGCCCGCGCATGCAGGCGTAGCTTTCACCGATGCATCCCAAGATCCGGCCGATCCGCGACGGCGTGACGTTCCTGCTGCTTGCGCGCTCGAAAGAGCTCAGGCTTCCGCTCTTTGCGAGCCGGCGGTTTTGGCGCGAAGCCGACTATCGACTGCCCGCGTGCAACCACCAATCGAGGTATTCATCAAGGATCGAGTTCGCTTCGGGATCGCGGAGGGATTTGTGAAAGCAGGCGCGCAAGTTCGGCCTCTGCCGAGGCGCGTTCTCCCTGAACGGTCTTATTAAGGTAGCGCCGCTTGCCGGTCGCCAGATCGCGCCCCTGGTAGAGGCGTACCAACCAGGTATTGGTCTTGCGAGCGATGATTTGGCCTCTGGGCGTGGAGCGATCTCACACGGATTTTGACAGAAAACAGAAGCGCACACAAACGTTTCAATTACGTATGCGGTCAATGAGATAGGCCCCATTGGATCGGCTGATTCGTAATCAGCAGGTCGCCGGTTCGATCCCGGCGGGTGGCTCCATTCCAAGACTATAAATCCAAACCAGTTAAGCAGATCTCCGAGTGCTGTGCTTCGACCCGAGCACTTTTGGGCCAAATGTGTGCCAATAGTGTGCCAAACTCGGGCAACCTCGTCTGAACTACCCTAGAGACGAACGCATTCAGGCAAGCTGGACAGTAGTGAAAGAGCAGACCGCAAGAGACCCCTCCGCTTGGAAGGGATGAACACGCTAAACAGCAGAGCCTAGCCCATCTTCTAGGAAAGGCGCGACAATATGCCCATGCCGCTCCCCCTCATCCCGCACTGCGACCTCGATCCCGAGTGCTGCGGCTGCTTGTGCGAGATGATGGACGTGGATGGTCCCCGCTTCGTCTGCAATGAATGTGGTGCTGAAGTCTCCAAGGAAGATGTTGCCCGGCTCGTCCTTGAAATGGGAAAGCTTTCGACCGCGCGTACTACAACGGCGTACCCGCTTCTGGAAGCTTGGATTGCCACACCGGAGTGATGTCATGACATGGCGTCATGACACGTCACGATTTCAGCTTCCGCAAGACCTTTTCTGCCGCCACGTTGTCCACGAGTCTCCCCCGCATTAGCGTGCGCGTCACTTCACTGAACGCCTTCGCAAGCTCGCCGCGCCGAAAACCGATGTAGGTTAAGCCCGCGACATTGCTGAAAGTATCGGCTTTGTCCTCCTTTAGCATCACCGCGCGGTTAAATCCCAGGCGCCCCTGAAAGAGCCCGATTTCATGGATGACGTTCTGCCGGGCCTGAAACGATCCATCGGCGCGCTCATCTTCCGCCGTCATGACAAGAAACGCAAATCGGCTTTGCGCCAGCATATCCATGAGGCGCGCCCCGCTGAACAACCCCGCTGTCGGTTCGCTGTTGAACTCGACCACCTTGCAGTTGAGCTCATCCCTGAGAAATGCTGCAAGCTCCTCCCAGTCTTTTGCCCCGCCATGTCCCACGAAGATGCTTGTAGCGATGGGCATCACCTTCCTGATAGTGGCGGAACGGACGTAGCCGAGAATGTCGCTTATCGCCTCCACTGCTTCGCCGGGAATCATCATGCCGGCTAGCTCGGACCCGCAATCCGCACAGATCTGCGCGCCTACAAGGCTCACGCGGAATTCATGCTCTCCGATCGACTCATCGAACAGGCAGCCGTTGGGGTGATGCTGCATTTTTTCGGTTCGCGCTTCAGTCAACTCAGCCGCGACAATCGTTGCGACATAGGCGAACTCGTATAGGAGGTAAATCTTGACGGGCGGAGGTGCGAAGTTGTCCTCCCAATCATGCGCCGAGATAACGGATTGATCCCGGTATTCAAATGCGAAATTTCCACCATAGAGCGGAATGCTCGTGACGATGATGAGGGGCTCGCGGTCGTCATTGCGCTTGATCTCCTTGCGAAATGTCTTGTCCGCCAGCGGCTTAAGCCTGCCCTTTTCGCGTGGAAGCCATGTCGCTTCTTCGAGCACGAAGCGGAAATAGGTCTGCAGGTTGTTCGCGATCTCGACAGCCTCGCGGATTCTCGCATAGTACGGGCCATCCTCCCGCGCGAGCACTGTCAGCGTCTGCCCCATATTGTCTGTGTGTCACCGCACAGTATAGACGGTTTCACGAAGCCGTTACGCTATCGCAACCGAGCGAAGCTTTCGCTCACCTCGGGAGGCCCCGTAATGACCCACCAGGTCGTGCAGGAGACAGACTCGCTGTCGGCCTTTTTTCGATCATCGGAAAGCACGAGACCGCCATACATCGCAATCTGCCACATCGTCAGTTGGGGCGGATCTGCCGCCTGAATCCCGACATACTGAATCGTGCCGTTGCCAAGATTCTCGACGACCTGACGCTCGGGCCGCATATGGCTGATAAGCCCCTGGAATATCGCGTTGCTCGCGTCCGGCAACAGCATCACAATCACTTCATCGCTGCCCCGGAGATAGACCTTCCAGTGGTGCCAGGGGAGGCCGCGCCCGATATACTTCAGCAGCCCTTCCAGCTTTTTCCCGTCGAATTCAACAACGCTCGTGGGCTGGTAGATTCCTCCTTCCTGCCGTATCCATCCCGGTTTTGTAGACCCAAGAAGCAGCCGACTCAGGGGACGGTTCTTCGCCAGCCGCGGTGGTACGTGGCCTTCGAGATTCGCGCGCGCCTGGGTCATGCCGGCCGCCGAAGGGCAGAACGGCCGTCAGGTAATGCTCCATGCGCGACTTCTCGTCATTGCAGGCCTTGCAAGCCGGCGCTTCCGGTAGATAGCCCCGATCCTCAACGAGAAAGAACTCGCGCGAGAAGACGTGATCTACCGTCGTCGCGACCGCGTCGAGGCAGTAGGCACATTGCATCCCTTTAAATTTCTTGCTCATCGGAGATTTCATCGTAGCGTTTTCCCGAGCCCTCTAGACGCCAAAAAAGCCATGGCTACGAAGTAGAACGAAGAGGCCGGGCTAGAGTCCTCAGCAACCCCAGCCCGCTGTGATTTCCTTCGAGAGATGATCCAAATCGTAGTAGGTGGTGAATTGGTTGATATTCACTCGGTGGAGTTCTTGCCTTATTGCTTCTTTGCTTGAGGCGTCAACCTGTATCGTGTTCATCGTCGGATTTCTGGCGCTGGGCGCTTCATGCATGTGGAGCGTAAAGCAGGAACTCTGCTGGCCGATTCGTCCGGGCGCATCATCCGGCCTGACGGGCAGAATATAAGGGCTGCGTTCCTCAGAGGGCTCGTCCCAGAAGGATAGCCCGATGGCGTCTTCAACATACTTATTTCGCATTGTCATGACCGTCTGATACAACTTCACGCCTTTGCGTACCTCGGCGTTGTCGGGGATGATTTTTCCGGAGTCCATTGCGTAAGCGAAACCATTCTCAGCAGAGTCGTCTTTGCACGCGAAAAAGAGCGCCGCGAGGGGATTGGTAGACCAATCCAGAAGCCGTGTCGGCAACCCATAGTGTTGAGCTGCGAAATAAATTTGCGCGTTGCGGTAGCCTTCGAGGAAAGGGGCGCCAGCCGTGCAGAACTGCGAAATCATGTAGCGTTCCAGGTAAAGCCTTTTCCGCTCCATATCCTTTCCACCGACCTCCAAATGCTGCGCGCGGACGCCGAACTTTCCTCGATAAACACCGGGAACCTGATTTGGGTAGTGCTTGCTGACGCCTCGATACCAGAGGTCGCTCAACATCCCTCGGTTCTTGCGCGCAGTTTTTGCGTGCCAGTCGCCCGAAGCGCTTATAAAATCGCCAAGGCTCTTCACGGGCTTGCCGGTCGGCGGCGGTGTGCTTATGTAAGCCAGTTCCTTAACGCTCACGTTTTACTGCCCCCGCTTTCTTGTCGTCCCGAAGCGCCACGAACCGGCTATGCCGCAGGTGTTGGTCACTTGTCCACTCGACGAATTCGAATTGCCCCACCAGAACGGGCTTCAGCCATAAGCACTCCGCCATCTTGGCGGCTGTGAGACCCGCGCCCCAGCGGCCAGCTTTCTTCTCCGGCAGGTTGGCGAAGGGGCATTCCTTGATTTCCAGAGGCTTTATCTTCTTGAACAGCTCCGCCCGCGATGCCGGCGTGAAACCGTTACGCGTCCGGGCTGCATATATAAGGTTCGAGCCGTCGTAATAGCCGATCACCAGCGCATCGAAGTTCTTGGGAGAAGGAGTATAGCCGCCGATCACCAGCTCCTGGCCCTGATTCACGCGCATTTTGAGCCAGGCGCCGGACCGCATGCCCGGCTCATATTTGGAATCGCGGCGCTTCGCCACCAGCCCTTCCAGCCCCTGCGCCTTTACGGACTGAATCAGATCCTTCAGGCCCGCTTCCAGCACCGCGGAATATCGGATCGGCTCCTGCATCTTGGGGAAGATGTGTTTTTCCAGCAGCTCGCGGCGCTCCGTGAGGCTTTTGTTCATCACGTCTTTTCCCTTCAGCATCAGCAGGTCGAAGATGAAGAAGTGGAGTGGCACGCCGGAGGAGCCGTGGTTTTGCAGCAGGTTGAAGGAGGGCTTGCCCGCGGGGCCGAGTGCCACGACCTCGCCGTCGATGACGGTTTCATCCTGCAGGGGCGCCAGCGCCTTCACGATGGCTGGGTATCGCGCGTTAAAGTCCTTGTCGTTTCGGGACCGCAAATGCACCTTGCCGCCGCTCTTGATGGCGAGGGCTCTGTACCCATCGAATTTCAATTCGTATTGGAAATCCGCGCTCTCCGGCAGCTTTTCGGTGCGCAGGAGGAGCATCGGTTCGACGAATTTGGCGACGCCGGGCACAGAGCCTCAGGATAGCGCCACTCGCGAAGTCGCCTCAAACGCCCCCCGCCGTGTTTCGCCCCACGGCTGTTAACCATCCTTAAGAAAATCGCTTGAAAGTTCCATGCGCGCGCATATACTCCGGCGGCGATCAACAACCAATGGAGGAATAAGAATGTCACAGTCAAACGCAACTCGCACCGAAACTGCCAATCAAGATCAGGGCGACCAGACGAAATCGTTCTCAAAGAAGGCGCCCACCATCGTTTACGACAATGGCCATTGAACGAGGGTCAAACGCTGGGATGAAGGCGTGTCCAATCTGATGATTGAGCAGAGCTACAAGCCGAAGGACTCTCAAGACTATGTGACGCAGACGATCAGCATCACTCCCGAGCAAGCCCAGGGCATCATCTTCGGCCTGCAAAAAAGCGTGGAACAGTCCATGGGAAAGCTTGCCAATAAAGACCGGGGAACGGGTCGCACGTCCTAAGACGCCGGAAGAAGCTTGCGCCGGGGGCTGCCGGGAGACTGGCAGCCCTTTTTCGCTGCGATACTGAGGCAATGCCATTTTCCAGAGGCATCGCGCTCATCTTCGCTTCCACCGGGCTATACGCCTCGACGTTCATCGTGGCAAAGCAGGGCGATGCAATTATCGTCGGTGCGGATTCTCGGGTGACGCTGACTATCGACTATAACCGGACGCGGCCAGGGCCGGATACTTGCAAAATCCATAAAGCAGCGAAGGGCCGTTACTTTGTCATTGCCAGCAATCAGTTCATCAATATTAAGACCAGCATCGACTTCTCCGAACTGGCCACGCGCGTTTTCGAGACCGGCGGAGATCCCAAGGCGTCGGCGGATGCATTTGAGGCGAGAGCGTTGGCCGCCGCCGAGAGAATCCTACGAGAAGACGGACAGACCACAGTTCTTTCCGTCGTGCTTTTCGGATACGACAAAGGCCCGTTCTTCTACTCGCGCTCCATCCGTCGATCGGCGACCGAAACCTACAAGCAGCCCGAGGACTGCGCTGGTGCCGCCTGCTCGAAATGGGTCACAGGAGGCTATCACGAGGTTATCGACAAGCTTGCTCCGCAGGCATTCAGCACGACCCCTTCAGAATCGGGGATTCCGTTCCTGATCGGGAAGGAAATCGAAGCCGACAAAACGGGCGGCATCGGCCTACCAATCGCGGTGTTCCGCTTGGACAGTGCGGGAGAGCATTGGCTGTCGCCTGGCGCCTGCAAACCATTCGCGCGGTGACAATGCGTCTTGACACGCCATACTGACCTGGCTGCGGCGGCGGTAATTCGCTGGTGACGTGCGCTGGCAGGCGGAAAGCATTCTCCTAAAGGAGTCACTGCAACCCATAGCCGCCGGGAAACACAGGGCCGGCCCGCAGCAAAGGCGCTCTCTCTGACGCCAACTTCCGCTGCTTGCGGCGGATGATGCGGAAATTAAATACGGCATCACAGAGAGCGCCTTTACTTCCCTCGCGCCGCCCGGAACGCATCCCACTCCGCGTTGATGTGATCGCGCCAGCTAGTCTCCGCGAGCCCAACCATGAATCCGATGCCCGCCAGCAACAGGTAGCGTTGCTCCGGCGTTTTGATTTTCTCGGCCAGCATCGTCGTGACGACCGCGCCAAGCATGTACTTCAAGCCGCCGAGCGAGACTCGGGAGCGTGTGAAGTGCTGATACGCGGTGCCGTCGTGCATCCGGCGAAAGTAGCGCGCCATACGTTCCGTCCAGGCTGCGGAAAAGGATCTTCGGGCGCAACGGGGCCAGGTGGCGGAACTGCGTGAGCCGATCCGCGCATATTTCTGGACCGCGAGTGTCCCAGCCACAGCCCCGGCAGCACTCGTCTCTGCGCCTCAGAATCTCATAATGACCAGTTCATTGATGTGTATGATCGTGATTTGCCACAGATGCGAGGTCGGGAGAAAGCGTCCCTGCCCGAGGGGGAGTCGCCATCAGCGACCACTGGTTAGGTTCTATGCGAACGTCACGACGACTTCGTTCGGGAACGTCTTGCCCCGCCGCTTTTGCCCATCAGTCTTCGTATCCGATACCTTCAGTCTCCCCGTCTCCCCTTCGAGCTGTTTCAGCGCTTCCCCCATGTGCTTGCGCAAGTAGGCAGTGTCGTCTTGGACGTACGTCTCGACCTTTTTGACCGGGACCGGCCCCGCCCCACGGAACTTATTAGCCAGGTCAGCGGCGAGCGGTGCCATGCTCGGGTCGAGGTTGAAGAGCATGGGCTGGTTCGGGTCGGTGGCATCGGAAAAGCTGAAGTCTCCCAAGGGATCGACCTTCCACATGGCTTCCTTCATTTTCAGGTGGCCAACCGCGTTGTTCGAGGCGAAGAACAGGTAGTAGACCGTGCGGTTGTCGTGGTCGCGCATGTCGAAGTACCGGACGAACCGCGCAGCGTGCTGGAGTTGGCGCTGGTACAGGTCCTTGAGTGCTATCGCTCGGTCACCGCCCCCGAGAGCGATCTTGACGGCCTCGTCGGTCCCGAACGTCTCCGTGATGTGCGCGCGGATCGTCTCTACGGGATGGCTGAGCCAGCGATTAATCGAGTCCACCATTACGGTGATCAAGACTTCGCACCGGTTCTTTTCCAACAGCCGTTTGATCAGGGCGTACGGGATGCCCGAGAAGCCGAAGGGGTCGATGAGCGCAAACGTGGGAGCGATCCGTTCCTTCTCCGCGTCCAGGTCGTCTAAGAGCTTCGTGAGCCGCTCGGCGAACGTGCCTTCCTCAACATGGACATTGAACGGGGCCGGAAGCTGGAGGGTAGCGATGCGGCTCTTGAGGTGAGTGACCCGGTCTGATCGCTCCTCGATGAACATGAAGACGAGTTCCTTCGCGAGCTTCGCCTGGTGGGATCGCGCGGCTTCGAGGGCGATGATGGGCGAGCCCGGTTCTCCCCCGACGTATTCGCCTGGACCGGCGAACCCGTCAATGTAGATGATCCGCTTGTTGTACGTGCCGAGGATGGGCAGCCAGGCGTCCAGGTACTTGCGAAGGATTTGGTGCTTCGCGCTGGTGTGCGGCTCGATCGGCCAGATCGTATCTTTGGGAACTGCCACGGTACTTCATTAAAACAAATACAATGATTCATGTGTGGAGGCGAAATCTCGAAAGAGAACGCTCCCCGAAGGACCGACGAGCGCTATGGCCACGAACTCCCCCATCGAATGGACCGACGCGACATGGAACCCGGTAACTGGTTGCTCCAAGATCAGCCCCGGTTGTAAGCACTGCTACGCCGAGAAAATGGCGAACCGCCTCAAGGCGATGGGCCAGGCGAACTACCGCAACGGGTTCGAGTTGACGCTGCAGCCGCACATGTTGGACTTGCCCTTGCACTGGAAGACACCGAAGCGGATCTTCGTCAATTCCATGAGCGATCTCTTCCATGTGGACGTGCCCCTCTCGTATATCAAGGACGTGTTCAGCGTGATGCGACGGGCGCACTGGCATCAGTTCCAAGTGCTGACGAAGCGCGCCGAGCGCATCGAAGAGCTTAGCCCGAAGCTTCGGTGGGAGCCGAACATCTGGATGGGCGTCAGTGTCGAGAACGAGAAGTACGCGTACCGGATCGACCACCTCCGCCAGACCGCAGCACACGTCAAGTTCCTGTCGATCGAACCTCTGATCGGACCTGTCGGCAAGCTCAACCTGCGCGGGATCGACTGGGTGATCGTCGGCGGCGAATCAGGACCGCATGCGCGTCCGATGGACGCCGAGTGGGTCACCGGAATCCGGGACCAGTGTCTCAAGGCCGGCGTGTCATTCTTCTTCAAGCAGTGGGGCGGCGTACAGAAAAAGAAGGCGGGTCGCACGCTCGAAGGCCGGACGTGGGATGAGATGCCAGCACCTGTGCAACTCGTGACCATCGCCAACAGCCCGTCGCTCCAGCCACAATAGGCGGCCTATGCCCACCGATCCGCTCCTGCGCATCCCGCACCTCTACCATTTCACAGACATGATCAACATGCCCAAGATCAAAGAATTGGACGGGCTATACTCGACGGCTAAAATGAGGAAGATGGGAGAGAACTTTTGCTCGGGCGGTGACCAAGACAGCCTCTCCCTCGATACGCGCATAGGGATGGACCAGTACATCCACCTGTGCTGGGCCGGTGGCCACCCCATGGCGGGGCGGATTAAAGAGCGCAAGGCCGATGCAAATCTCTTCTACCTGAAGATCGACCGTGCCGTCCTGTACACGCCAGGCGTGAAGTTCGCCACCGGTGTCGTTTACGCTAATGGCACGCGCATCGTCTCCTTAGAAGAGGCAGTGGCGGAAAACTTGATCGATTTTCACTACTTGTACGACTGGACGGATTGGAAGGACCCGTCTGAGCAAGCAAAACGCCGAGCCGCTGAGCGCTCCGAAATACTGATCCCTGATTTCATCCCGATGGCGTACATAAGGAACTTCCCGAATGGCTGAGCGCCCCATCTTCGTGCCAGCGCCGGAGAGTCCTGAGCTCGTCAATGAGCTCTTCCTGTCGATGAAGTGGCACCCTGGCTTCGCGCAATCACAAAAAGAGAAGAACATCGAAGCCTTGCACGAGGCGGCGGCGCAACGCGGCATCGCGCCGCTCCTGGAGATCTCAAGCAAGTCCAAGAGTGAGCGCGGAAGGCATATGAGTGCGTTCCACATGGCTGTGCCGACCAAGAACTATGGCCGGATTAAGCTTGAACTCGCGTTCCAGGGCAGCAAGGTGTTCGAGCGCGGTGGTCCCTTCATGGACTTGTACCGAAAGGGAGACGATGAGATCGGCCAGGCGAAGCGCGACCCGCGACTGCAGGAGTCCGGCAGGCTGACCGGGTTCTGCTTCGAGGGCATCGACTTCCCGCTCGAACCTAAGACGGCGTTCTACGATTGGCTGTACTGCTCGTTCCTCTGGGATCACCGGGACTGGGCGATCAAGCTCTACGCGTACGCCGGTTTTACGGACATAGAGTTCAACCCGCAGCGCTCCATCAACTGCCAAGCACGCGCAGCAGCACTCTTCCTCTCGCTGATGAAGCGCGGCGACCTGGAGAGCGCACTCCAATCACCGACTGTGTTCGTCCAGACCCTCCTCCAGTCCCGCTATCGCCCACAGCTTCGAGCCGACGACTTCGCCCCACAGGGCTTATTCAAAGCGAACTAATAACCCTCGGACTGTTGAACAAACACGACCCTTGCCCGAGGGGTCCCGGACAGGGGCCGTGTGCGAGATTCTGTAGAA
>Ga0302325_10005643_pt1 | contig 28387 bp, 21 predicted proteins | sample Palsa_T0_2_FD_201948 | JGI IMG/M metagenome (GOLD analysis project Ga0302325, IMG submission 201948) | Peat permafrost microbial communities from Stordalen Mire near Abisko, Sweden - Palsa_T0_2 | ecosystem: Environmental > Terrestrial > Soil > Palsa > Peat permafrost | place: Sweden: Abisko...
AAAAACCCGGCCATCGGACGCAACGTTGATTTCATGGGGAATGTCATCCAGTAATTCGGACAGCAGCTTGAGAAGACCGAGGGAGCACTTACTTCGGCCTAGGTCGAAGGGCAGATGCACGTTCAGGCTCAGAGTCGGGCTATGTCCAACGTTTTCAATGTGGCGAATCTGCCGGAACAGCTAATTTGGACCGGAGTGACCCGATTTACGGCATCCGGCGGGTCGGACGTAACGTACGGAAATTGATACAGTGCCACGTTCTACAGCACAAAGGAGGCGGGAAATGGGGGCACTCTGAAGACGATCGCGCATTCTTCCCCGAGTTCCTTGGCTTGCGAGAGCGCATCTCTCATCTCAGCGGCATAAGCGACAACGCGCTGTTCGTCTTGGGAAATGGCCACCCATGCTCCAGGCGGCACATCCTTGAGAAGTTCACCGAGGTCCGTAACTGGAGGCGCCATTGTAAACACCCTACTACATCCAGTATGCCCTATTCGTGCGCACCAAATCAACGACCGAAATGTTCGGCTCACGTTACCGGGCGAACTCGAAGTCGCCCTTAGCGTGGATGTCGCGCGACGACGCGCCCACCAACACCGTAAAGCGGCCCGGTTGGGCGACCCAATCGTGGATCGCGACGTCGTAGTATGACATGGCGGCCTTGTCGAGCGTGAACGACACCGTCTTGGTCTCGCCCGGTTGCAGAATCACGCGGCCGAAGCCTTTCAACTCCTTCACGGGACGGTCCACGGGCGAGGGCGGCGGCTGCAGATATAACTGAACCACCTCCGCACCGGCGCGCGCTCCGCTGTTCCGCACGCTCACACTTACGGTGGGGAACGCGACCTTTAGCCCGCTATATTCGAACTTGGTATACGAGAGACCGTGGCCGAAAGGAAAGAGCGGCTCGATATCGCGCTTGTCGAAGCCGCGATAGCCGACGTAGATGCCCTCCGCGTAATCCACGTGCAAGTTCTCGCCGGGATAGTGGCCGTAGGCGGGCGAATCCTGCAACGCTTTCGGGAACGTCACCGGCAACTTACCCGACGGGTTGACCGCGCCAAACAGCACGTCGCCGATGGCGTGTCCGGCCTCCTGCCCGCCATACCAGGCAAACACTACGGCGGACACATGGCCGATCCATTTGGTCATGGTCACAGGCGAACCGGCGATGACCACGACGATAGTGTTCTTGTTGGCGGCGGCGACGGCCTCAATCAGATCGTCCTGCCCGGCCGGAAGGTCCATGGATTTGCGGTCGAACCCCTCGCCTTCGATCTGGGGCGTGTTGCCCACCACGACGACCGCAACGTCGGAGTGGCGGGCCAATGAGACAGCCTCCGCGTCTCCTTCCATCGCGGCGCCCGGCGTGTAGACGATATCGGCGTGTGGTCCCGCGGCCTCTTTGATCCCATCGAGCGCGGTGACCGCGTATTTCGGCCGCACCAGCGAACTGCCGCCACCGCCGGTCCGCGCCACGGCCGCGTTGGGACCGATGACCGCGATCTTGCGCGTCCTCTCGGCGCTCAGGGGAAGCACGCCGGTATTCTTCAGCAGCACGATGCTTTCGTTGGCGGCGGTACGCGCCACCTGACGCTGTTCGGCCGTGTCCACTTCGCCGCCGGCCGCATGCGGGTGGTCGAACAATCCGGCGAGGAGCATCACGCGCAGGATGCGGCGCACGCTTTCGTCCACGGCCGCCTGCGTCACCTGGCCAGCCGACACCGCCGCGAGAACTTTGTCCGCAGTGAGCCAGCCCGCGCCGTTGCCGTCACTCTGGGTTTGGGGCTTGTTAAGCCAGACCCGCATAGGCTCGCCGCCGGGCATCTCCAGATCCATGCCGGCGTTGATGGTGGCGGCGGTGCTGTAGGTACTGCCCCAATCGGAGATGACGAAGCCGCGGAAGCCCCAGCGCTTGCGGAGCGTTTCCGTCAGCAGGTAGGGATTCTCGGCGCAGTACAATCCGTTGACCTTGTTGTACGCCGACATCACGGCCCACACGCCAGCTTCCCGGACAGCCGCTTTGAATGCGGGAAAGTAGATTTCGTGCAGCGTGCGCTCGTCGATCTTCTCGTCGATGCGATGGCGCTCGTACTCTTCGTTGTTGGCGGCGAAATGCTTGACGGACGGTATTACGCCTTCGGCTTGCACGGCCTTGATGTAGGCGACTCCCATGCGCGCGGCCAGGTACGGGTCCTCTCCGTAGCCTTCGAAGTTGCGGCCCCACAGCGGGACGCGGTTGATGTTGACGGTGGGTCCGAGAATCATGTCGCGACCGAGGGCCTTCACTTCTTGCGCGATGGCGCGGGCGCCGCGTGCCACAAGTTCGAGGTCCCAAGTGGCGGCCATGGCGATGCCGGCGGGAAACGCGGTGGACGTCACAGGTATGGTGGCCGCGGCGTTGGTGACGGCGGAGGAGCCGCGCCAGTTCCGCACGCCCAGGGGACCGTCGGCCATTTTGATGGCGGGGATGCCCAGGCGCGCGTTCGGCTGGCTTTCCATCCAGCCGGAGCCGGATAGCATGGCGGTTTTTTCCTGGGCAGTCATGCGGGCGAGGAGTTCTTTGACGCGTTGCTCGATGTCCGGCGATTGGGCGCGGAGGAGGGGGAGTAATGCGAGAAGAGGAAGGGCCAGTTTGGGGCGCACTGGTTGATATTAGCAGGGCACGTTATCGCAGAGCTTGGCGGAGAGCTTCGGGCACTGGAGCCGGGAGCAGTTTGCCCTCTTGCCGGCGCATGCAGGCGATCTGCTGTTCGCCGCGCGCGACCAGTTGCTCGCCGCGCCAATACTCGAATTGCAAAGTCATGCGGCTTTGAGTGAGCGATGCCAGAGTCATGCGCACCACGATCTCATCGAAAGCGACGACTTCTTCCAGGTATTCACAGGAGCAGAACAGCGTGACCAGGGCCAGGTCCGCTTGCAGCTCGGACAGCACTTCGGGGACGTGTTCGCGCAGGAACATCTCGCGGCAACGTCCCTGCCAGCGCAGGTGGTTAACATAGTATACGTTGCCCACCAGGTTGGTATCTTCGAATCCTACGACGTGCCGGTATTCGTAGGTGCGGCTCATTGCTCGATCATAACCGCGAAGGCCAGCGGGCTTTCCACGTTGCGCAGAGAGGCCCTGTATGTGAGGATTTTGGATTGCCCGGCGCGCAACTCGATCCAGCCATCCGGACGCGCGCCCGCGAATACCAGCGGCCGGTCATGCAGCGCGCCCGATTTGTGCAGACACTCCATGGCGCACCAGACGCGGGTGGCGGCCGTGCTGGCATCGTCTCCGCTTTCGCGCGCGATAAGTTCGGCGAGGGCGAAACGCTCGGGGCCGAGCAGGTCCCGCCAGACCGCGGGCGTCCGCGCCGAAACGGCTTCCAGGTCGCAGCCAGCCGCGCTCGATCCCGCCACCGCGCTTATGACGTCGCCTGCGTAAGAAGCGGAGACGCGATGCCCGTTGACTTCCGGTTTGCCATCCGGCCGATTGCCGACGGTTGCCCGAAAGCCCAAAGCCTGCTCGATGGCATGCCGGGAGGATCCGTTCCGGCCCATGGCGATGGAGATTTCCGCACCGGGCGCCATCTCGCGAACCTTGCGCTCCAGATACGGTCCCAGCAGCGGCGCGACCCAGGGAAGTTTTTGGGCGTTGGCGCCGACCACTTGCAATTGGATGCCTTCCCATCGCTCGACCGGGGCGCCATCGGCATCGGTCACGTCGAGATCGTAGACCAGCAGACCGCCGTTGGCGCTACGTTCGCGGGCATGCACGTAGCGTGGGCCGGGTTGGGATGACGCGGCGATGACAATCTTTTCGACCCCAATGGGCAGCACGGTGGCGTGCGGGATGCAAGCTTGCACGCAATGGATGAAGGCATCGCGCGCGCCCGGGTCGCCGAGGGCGAGGGTGGCGGGGAGATAGCGCGCGAACCAGTCGTTGGCGGCATCCGATGCGATTTCGGCGATACATTCGGTGGCGCGCAGCCGGTGATAGGCGCGCAGGCGGCGGAAGCGTCCGGACTGGAAGAGTATCCCGCCATAGAGGTCGCGGTCGGGGTCGATGGGCAAGGTGGTGCGGGCGCTTCCGCCTGCCTTCTCGACTCTTGCGAGGGAGGCAGGTTCGAAGCGGCAAATGGCGCGGAAGTGATCGACCTGGAAGGCGGTTTCGCTCGAGCGCAACACGACTTCCACGACGCCGGGCGCACGTACCAGCGCCGCCAGGCGTATGTTTGTCGCGGGGCCGTCGGGAATATTGACCGGCCGCAGGAAGCGTACGTCTTCGAAGACCGGAGGCTGGTTCGCGCCGGCTAACGCGCAGGCCACTTGCGCCATAGCCTCCAGCCCCATGACGGCTGGCAACAGCGGCGTGCCTTGAAACACGTGGTCCTTCAGGTAGGGATCCGATTGGGTAGTCAGTTCGGAGTCGGCAATCAACTCAACGCCGGGATAGTAGACGCGCGGGCGTTCGAGGAAACGCGCAAACGGCAGGTCGGGACGCGCGGGCCGCAGCGTGGGAGAATCGCCGTAGCGGCCCGTCACAATGACGGACGAAGCGGGCGATTCGTGGGCGAGCAAGGACTTGAAAATACGCACGCCTTCTTCGGGAGTGATGGGAGTGATGCCGCGACGCTCCAATTCCTCGACCCGGCCGAGCCGCTGGCCCATGCCCAGGCCGGACCACACGGACCAATCGATGGTGAGGCAGCGGCAATGCGGGTAATCGGCGCGCCAGCCATCGACCGCGTGCGCCATCCATTCGTTGGCTACGGCGTAGTCGGCTTCGCCTTCCAGACCGGTGCGGGCGATGATGGAGCCGAAGGCGATGAGCAGGCGCAGACGGGCGGGATCGGCGGCGTTCAGGAGGTTGCGGATGCCTTGCAGCTTTGGTGCCAGCGTGGCTTGGAAGGCGGGTTCATCGAGCGCGGAGAGGAGGCACGGCGTGTTGGTTCCGGCGGCGTGCAGGATGGCGCTTACGGGGCCTAGATCGGCCTCGATTTGGCGGAAGGCCGAGGCGATGGCGGCGGGGCTCGTTACGTCGGCGGCGATGTAACGGAACTGCACGCCGGCGGATTGGAGGCGGTCGAGATTGACTGAAAGCGTGCGGCCGAGAAAGGCTAGTTTGACGCCGGTTTCTTGGGCTAAGGCTAGGGCGCATTCGGCGGCTATGCCTTTGACGCCTCCGGTTACCAGGAGGACGTCGGCGGGGGTTAGCGGGGCGGCAGGGGGATAGGAAGCCTGTGCCGGCATGAGTGCCGGCACGGCACGCACGAGTGCGTGCGCCACGTTGTAATGCGATTCGGTGTAGCCTTGCGCGGCGTGGGCTTCGGCTGCTATTAATTCCAGGGCTTGGGGATGGTCGAATGGGATGTCTACCACGGTCGTGGTCAGGTTTGTTTCCAGGTGGAGGGTGCGGGCTAGGGAGGCCGCGCCTCCGCCTTGCTGGACCAGCAGGAATTGGGCGGGGGGTTCGTAAGCGAGAGCGGCTCGCGCGGCCGCTAGCATCAGCGGGACGCTCGTTTCGTCGGGGTTCGGCGGGAGGCACAGCAGGACTCCTCCGGTGGGGGGGAGGTTGGGGACGGCGGTTATGGGGTGGTTGGGGGGGATAAAGGTTTGCCAGGAGCGGGGCTCAAGCCCCGCGCCGGCTAAAGCCCGCCCTTCATGCAGGGTGGAGGGGCGGAGTTCGACCGTGAAAGTCCGGATCCAGGAGTCGACTCCCGGCGGCGTGTGTTCGACTGGCGCGGCGGCGGGCGCGGTTTCCAGCATTTGTGCCACTTCGGCTATGGTGCCGTCGGCGAATCGAAGGGCGGATACGGGCGGCGGCAGACCGAAGCGCCGGGCAGCCTCAGCCACGAGTTGGGCGACGGTGATCGAATTCAAGTGCAGGTCGCTCAGCAGGCGCTGGCCCGGTTGGATGGCGGATAGCGGCAGCTCCGTGCGCTCGGCTACGAGTTGGCGGACGAGATCGAGCGGGGGGAGCTCGGGTTGGTGGGCGGCCACGGGCTGTTCGGCTGGCGCCTGCGTTGGCGCCAGTTCGCAGGGGCTGCTGAAGAACTTCGGAAGACCTGCAAACGGACGCGTCAGTCGTCCGGCGAAGAGAGCTTGGCAATCGACCGGCGCGCCGAGAACAAAGGCGGCGGCGAAGGCGTTCATCTTTCCTTTTACTGCGCGTTCGCCGACCATGCCGCTGAGGACCGCGCCTGGGCCCACTTCGATCCACAGATCTACACTGTCGCCCGCCGCTGCGATGGCGTCGGCGAAGCGTACGGGCGACGTGACCTGGCGGCGGAGGAGATCGCGCAGGTCCACATCCGGCGGAAGCGACGCGCCGGTGATGGTAGAGATCACGGTGCGCTGCGGCTGTCGGAAGTTCACGTCGGCCAGGTAATCGGCCAGTGCGCTTGCGGCGGGTTCCATCAAGGCTGAGTGGAATGCGTGGGAAACAGGCAATGGAACCGCGGCGATCCCGCGCGAATGGGCGCGCGCAATCACACGCGCGATCGCCGCGGCTTCGCCGGAGACAACGGTCTGTCGCGGAGTATTGAATGCCGCGACCACTACGGGTTCCCCGGCGAGCAGCGGCGGCACTTGGTCCGCGGGAAGGGCGATGCCGGCCATTCCGCCGGGCGGGCCTCCGAGGCCGGACATGATCCGGTCGCGCGCGGCAGCGATTTCGACCGCCGTTGCCTCATCCAGCGCGCCGGCCCAAAAAAGCGCAGTGAGTTCGCCCAGGCTGTGACCGATCGCGACGGAAGCCTCGACCGAGAGGCGCCGCAGTTCGCGCAGCGCGGCGATGGAGGCTTTCACAATGGCTGGTTGCACGCCGGCCTGCGGGGGCAAAGAACCTTGGCCGGGGAACAAGAAGCCGATGCGCGGCGGGGAAACGGGCCGTTCCACGAACTCAAGTTTCGCCAACTTCTCCGCGAGTTCTTCCGGCGTAGACGCGATCACGGCCGCGCGCAGGGATCCTTGCGGGGCGGCCGCGGCCAGGGCAGCGGCGGCATCGGTCAGTTCGGCATGCGAGAGGCGGGCGGCCATGGGCGCGAGGCGTGCAACCTGATCCGGCGATGTAAAGAGGAACAGCTCGCCATCTTGCGCGGACGTCAGCAAGGCGCGTTCGCGGTCGGACAGTTCCTGCCGCCGCTCGGACGCGGTACCTTCCAGCACGACGTGCGTGTTGATGCCGCCGAATCCCATGGCGCTGGCGGAGGCGCGCAGCGGCAGATCGGCCGGCCAAGCCTCGCCGGTTCGCAGCACGCGTAAGGCGGGTGAGTCGCCCGTTAGCTCGGCATGCGGCACATCGCATCCGGTCGCCGGCGGCAGGATCTGGGTATGCACGGCCATGGCCGCCTTGATGAGGCCGGCGACTCCGGACGCCGCTTTAGTGTGTCCGATGTTCGCCTTGATCGAACCGAGGGCCGCGGGGGGCGCGGTCGGATCGGCACCGCGGCGGGCCTGCGAGAGCGCCTGCAGTTCCGTGGCATCGCCGACTGTTGTTCCGGTGCCATGCCCTTCCACGTAAGCCGTGGTCGAAGGCGCGAAACCCGCGCGGCAGTAAGCGCGGCGAATGGCGAGCAATTGGCCCTCGGGTTCGGGACGGCTGATGCCGCCGCTGCCATCGGAAGAGACGCCCCAGCCGCGGATCACGGCATAGATGCGGCGATGCCCGGCCAGCGCGTCGAGGTGCCGCATCAGGACCACGAAGCCGCAGCCCTCGCCCGGCAAGAAGCCATCGGAGCGCGCATCGAAAACACGCATTTCGGCCCCGGCCAGTGCCTGGCTCTTGGCGAATCCCACCAATTCGAACGGGTCGATGCTGATGTCCACGCCGCCGGCAAGGGCCACCTGGATGTCGCCCGCCGCCAGCGCGGAACAGGCGGTGGTGACGGCCAGCAGCGACGATGCGCATGCGCCATCCACCGTGTAGCCGCCGCCTTGCAGATCGAAGTAGTTCGAGATGCGTCCGGCGATGGTGTTGGAGAGTCCGCCCGCCAGCGTGTCTTCGCCAACAGGTGGAAAGGGCTGCTTGTAAGACACCTCAACGCTATCGAGGAAACGGTCCAACTTATCGCGCTCCCAGCCTTCGGCCTCCAGCGCCGCCGCCATTACACGGCGCGTGTAGGGCCAGCGGAGCCGCAGGGTATTGGCGCGCGAGAATTCGCCGGTCAGGGTGTTGCCGACGTAGACAGCGGTGGATTCGCGCGGCAGAGCATCCGCGAGGCCGGCGTCCGCGAGAGCCTGGTCGGCGATATCGAGCGCCAGCCAGTGCGCCAAGTCGGTGGTGCGATAAGTGCTGCCGGATATGTTGAAACGGGCGCGGTCGAATTCGTAGTTCTCGATGAGCGCCGCCTGCATACAATAAGTGCGGTCGGGCGCATTGCGGTCGGGCGAATAGTAATCCTCGGCGGAGAGGCGCTCGGGCGGTATGCGGCGGAAGGCGCGCCGCCCAGCCAGCGCATTCTCCCACAACTCGGCGGGAGACCGCGCATCCGGGTAGCGGCAAGCCATGCCGACGATGGCGATCGACGGCGTCATGATCGCGAGCTTCCGGCAGCGACCGCTTCGTATTCCACTTCCACGGGCTCCGGCATGGGTTGTACGCGTTGCGGCTGCGCTTGCCGCGATTCCCAATACAAGATCGCGCCGCGCAAGGCGCAGACGGTAGTAAGAGCGAAGAACAGTCCGTAGACGACGTGCGCGATCATGAGGGCTGCGTAGGCGCATGCCACGGCCGCGCCGAAGACGATCTGGCCGCGCGGGCTGGCGGGCGACGTGGCGGGATCGGTGACCATGTAGAAGGTATAGAGCAGAAACGCGACGCCGGTCATGGGCAGCCATGCCGCCGCGGCGGGTGTGCCGAACACCCAGCTCCGGATAAGGGCTTGCAGCGCGAAACAACTCAACCACGTACCGATGAGCGGGAGTTTGTGCGTGAATTTGGCGTTCAGGAAAGTGCCCGAGATCACCATGATGCCGGGAAGAATCCAGGAGCCGACGCCCACCAGATTTTCGGTGAAATGATAGGGCGGCGCGATGCCCACCCAGGGGAACAAAAGCAGCGTGACGGTGATGCCGAAGTTCGAGGGGTTGAAGAAGTGGCGGGAGCGCGACCTGGGGCCGACACGGAAGATGGCTTTCGATCCGATGGCGACGGCGCTGGCAAAGGCGATAGGCCAGAGGCGGTCGTTGGCGTAGAGCAGCATGGCTACGGCGAGGCCGGTGATGTGCGCGGGGAGCAGGAAGTCGATGGTGTCTTTGGAGAACCAGGCGCGCGGGCGCCGAGTTTTTCCACCCGCGAGTTCCAGCAGGATTTCCATGGTGTATGCCACAGCCAGGGAGACTAAGGGCTGCGCCCAGGATTGCTCGAACCCGAAGACAAAATGTCCGAGGATGTTGAGCGCCGTGATGGCGGCCGCGAAGCGGCGCAGGCCGGCCAGGCGATTCGATTGGGTCCAGGTTTGAGTGGAGTTCATTAGTTTAGTACCTCGGTGTGCCAGCCGGGGGCTAGTTGCTGGGTTCGTTCGTGCATTCCAACGGCGTCGCGCCAGCGGATCTCCACGCGGAGCGGCGTCTGCGCCGGCACGTGGCCCAAGCCGAAATGGATATCCTGGCTGCGCTTGCCCGAATGCCCATTGCCGCCATCCACCTGCGCGGTCATCTTCCGTCCATCCGGCAGGAAGACGGTGGCCGCCGCGCCAATGGCCGGGCGATCCGGATCCAGACGCAGCCGCAGGCCCAAAAATTGGCCGGGATGAGGGCTGAGATTGCGATAGAACATAGAAGGCTCGAATTGATTGGCGACCGCGTAGTCCAGTCGCCCGTCGCCATCCACGTCCGCGATGGCGATCCCGCGGCTGACGTGCGACTCGCCGAGGCCCATCTCCACAGCCACGTCATAATAGCGGCCGCTGGCGGACTTGACGAAAAACGGATTGTGCAGGTTGCCGCTCAAGTCGTCACCGGGCTGGAAGCGCGGCCAACTGCGCGGGTCGGGGAGCAACTCGTCGTTCCCCATGGCGAGCTCCTGCAATTCCGGCCAGCGATCCACGGTGCCTTTTACGAAGCCCACGGCCTGCAGCGCCTCGAGGGCGCCGCCGTTGTCGAAGTCGGCCAGCTTGGCATCCCAGCCCCACCCGCTGCGGGATAATCCGAGATCTTCGCTACGATCCACATATGGTGCGATGCCCCGCTTCATCAACTCGGGATGGCCGGTGCTCTCAAACATGAAGTGGCTTTCGAGCAGGGCGTACTTGGTGGCGATGTTGCTGACGAAGATATCGGGGTAGCCGTCGCCATTGATGTCGGCGAAATCCACACCCATGCCCTTGAACGAATCGTTGCCCAGCACTTTCGACCGCGGCACAGTGAGCGTGCGTTCACCGTGCAGCAATTCGAAGCGGAAATGTCCCGGAATGGAGCGGTTGTAGAGCAGCCGGTCGGGGCCGAAGTCGTTGGCGAAGTAGATCTCGGGAAGTAGATCGCCATCCAGGTCGGCTGCGCCGACGGCCAGGGTCCAACCGTGCGCGACATCGTCGCTCAGGACGCCGGTTTGCTCGCGGTATTGCGCGGGACCGGTCCAACGCAACAGATGCTTCAGGCCGCCGTTGTAGGCCCGCGACATGGAGTGCTGCATATGTTCCTGGTTCGTCGCGTGGGCGTCCAGAATGCGGGCCCCATCGGGGAAGTAGTTGGCCACGATCAGGTCGGCGTGTCCATCGCCATCGAGATCGGCGAAGGTGGCGGCATTGGTGAACCAGCGCTCGCCGCGGTTATCGATTTCGACGGGCGTGTAAGCTGCCGCGTTCATCTGCGCGCCGCGCCGCAGGAAGGCGATAGGGCTGCGTCCCCAATAGTAAACCAGGATGTCCATCCGGCCGTCTTCGTCCATATCGCCCGGCAGGCAGCCCATGGGCGCCATGGTGTTGCGATCGAAGGGCAGGGGCGCGGCATTCAGGACGAAAGGCTGGTAGCGGACGGGGGTGCCGGGCACGGGCGCCACGATCACCTGGTCGGTGCGCGTGTCCACGTAGCAAACGTCGTTGGGCAAGCCGTCGCCATCCAGATCGTTCAGAGCCACGGCCGCGCCCACCGAAGAGATCCACGACGAGATGCGCTGGAGGCTTGGATTGACGGGGCGCACGATGCGTTGCTCGGGACCGGGCACTTCGGGCAGCAGCGATTTTTCGAAGCGGAAATGGGCCGCGAGTTGGGAGCGCTCCGAAGTGGATAGCTCCGGCAAGCGCGCCAGAAGGTAGAGGCACGCGATCAGCCCGAGCGCCAGAATGCGGCGCGCGTGGCGGGCGAAGAATGAGTTCATTTCAAGACACCTCCCTGAGGTTGGCGAGTAACGATTAATTGTTCCTGAAAGCTTTTCTGAATGCGCCGCCGCCAGACTTCGTAGGCAGGCTCGGGGCCATCCGGTGGCAGATCCTGTAGAGCGCCGTCGGTAACCGCGGCGGCCGCTGTGGCCGATCGGCCGCACAAAACATCGCAGGCAAGTTGCGTATGGTGCGCAGGGTTGGCCGCCCGCGCGCGAGCTTTGGCGGCGAAGGCTGCGCCTTGCGCGGCTTGGGCGAGATAGAGCCCCGCGGCTTCGCGCAGCGATTCCAGGTGGGCTTCGCCGCGGCCGCCGGCATAGGCGCAGGCCAAGCCTACGCCGCTCCACAGGTCCGGCTGGCGAGCCAGCGGAAAAGCGGCGATGGCGGCGGCGACGCGCGGCGCGTCGGCGCCTTCCACGAACCACAAGCTGCGGCCCAAACCTTGATCGAAGGCGCGGCGGGCGTAGCCGTTAACGCCGCGCGGGACCTGTTGGCCGCGCACGGAATGCGGCCAATGGAAGTACCCTTGGTGGAAACCGTAGCCATCGAGCGCCAGCCACCGCCCCAGCGGATCGAGAGTGGAAATGAAGGAATCCACGCGCCAGCGCAGCCAAGGGAGCCGGGCCATTGCCCACCCAGCGCCGACGTGCAGCATATAAGAATGCGGCGCTCCCTCGCCATGCAGGAATCGATGGAAGCGGCCCCGGTTGAAAGGTGTGAGATGGTCCAACAGGGTCAGCGCCATGGCGGCGCCTTCAAAAGCAAAGCCCTGCAGTTCGGTCTCGACCGAGCCCAGACTTCGCGCCAGAGCCGCGCCGCCCTGGTCGGGCAGCGCGGCGTGGTATCCGCGCAGGAACGTCAGGCCGATTGATTCGAGGCGCAATTTCACGGTGGTGTCCCGGACGTGAAAACCGCGGCGCGAGACCCGCGTCTCCTCGGCCGGGATACTCAGCATTTGTTTGGTCAGCCAACTCATGGGTCACTCTAAGGACACGGTTGGTTCGCCGCCTTGGCCGCCTCACAGACCACATGTTGGATCGTTTCGCCCGCCTCCGTCCCGGATCCGGAAATATAGAAGTCGACGATGCCGGCGGGAAGGCCGGTATGTTCGTTCGCCACCACGCTGGGGTAAGGCTTCACCACCAGGTACTCGTTCGGCAAGGGAGTTGACGACCAAATCCCGCCCTGCTGCGACATCGTGTAGCTGCCTGTCGTTTGCGGGGGACAGGTGGCGGCGGGCGTGAAGATCGCGATGTAATTCACGGAAAGGGTAGAGCTGAAAATTCCGCCGGTCGGGCTGGTAACGGTAAGCTCCATGGTGCCCGTACTGGCAGGGGTGGCGGCCAGCGTGATGGAAACCGTACATGCGCCTAACGTGCCTTCCATGTTCAATGCCTCGATTTCGATCGGTATTTTGACGGTGGTGGCGTCGGTCCCTACGGCTCCGGTTTTGAAGTTGGCCTGCCTCTTGCGCCGCACGATCGTGTCGGTATTGCCTTTTCCCGGGATGCGTTTGCCAGTCAAGGGGATGGTTACGGGTCCCGCAGGCATAGAAATCGTGACCTGCGTGCCCTTGGTTGTCTGTAAGTAGTCGGAGCCCTCGGCGACGCCGGTAATGTTCTGGGCACTGGCGATGCCGCAGAGGCTGGCTACCGCTGTTATGGCGATCAAGTGGATCGCCGTTTGAGACGTGTTCAATCGTTGTGTCATTTGCTCTCCTCACTGTTGGGGCGGCAAAATCGACCGCCCCACCAATCACTATCAATTCTTGCGTGCTTATAAGCCCTTGCCCGTCAGCGAAACGATTTGCGGGCTACCGCCGCCGTTATCGCTGATCTGCAGTTTGGCCGTCCGCGTTCCCGCGGCGGTGGGCGTAAATGTCACACTAATGGTGCAGCTTCCGCCGTTGGCCAAGTTTGCCCCACAGGTGTTGGTCTGTGCGAAATCGACGTGATCGGCCCCTACGATCGCGAATCCGGTGAAGGTCAACGCGGAGCCGGTGTCGTTCGTCACAATCACGGTCTGCGACGCACTCGATGTGCCCACCGCGACTGTGCCGAAGTTCAGGCTGGTTGGCGAAACTTTTGGCGGGCAGGGCGTGCCCACCGCCGCAAGCGCCTCGCAAGTGGCATGCGCGGCCGTTCTCGCCGTGTCGTTTTGCGACTCCGAAAGGTAGAAGTCCGCGTAGCCTGGCGGGAGGTTGGTATGGACGTTGGCATTCAAGTCGCCGTAAGGGCCTACCACCTCGTACTCGCCGGACAGCGGGTGTGTACTCCAGTGACCGCCTTTTTGGTTGAACGTACACGGGGGAGCGGTTGTAATTGGCGGATAACAGGTGGTATTGGGCGGGATGGGAGTAAACGTCGCCGTGAAGTACACCGTGACCGACGAGGAGTACATCCCATTGCTATAGAGTGTCAACATACCAGTGCTGGCGGGGCTGGACGCCACCATGATCGTGACCGTACAAGAGCCGCCATTCGGGCCTGGCACCGTGCCGGCCAGGTTCAACGCGGTCAAAGTAATAGGGATTTGGACCTCCGTGACCGTGTCGGATTCCGGGCCGCCGGTGGGGAAGACCGCGTCCTCGGTGCGTTCGATGATGGTGTCGGCGTTACCCAAGCCCTTTATGGGTACACCGGTCAAGGTGACCTTCCTGGTCTTGCCTCCGATGGGGATGGAAGCCTCCGTGCCATTGGTTGTCTGCAAATAATCGCTGCCCGCCGCGAAGGCGGCGACCTTGGTTGCGGGATGGCTGGCGTCCTGGCCGCTGGCGATCCCTACGAGGCTGGCGCCGCCGGCGGCGATCAGCCAACAGACACGCGTGTGTGTGAACAATCGGTTTTGCATCTTGGGGTCTCCTCTGTTGCGAATCAATTCCGCCAATGCCCCGCCGCTGCAGGCGCGGGGCATCGGACAACTTCTTATTCAAGTCCTACTGGCGGTCGCCCGTGCCTGCCGGACAGGGCGTGCCCGCTGCCTGGAACGCCTCGCAGGTAGCGTGTACGGCGATGGCCGCCGTGTCAGTCTGGGGCTTTGTGATGAAGAAGTCTCCATATCCCGGCGGCAGCCCGGTGTGCTGGTTAGCCTGCACATTGGGGTACGCACCCGTGAGCAAGAACTCACCGGGCAGCGGAACGTTACTCCACTTGCCGCCCTTTTGGACAAAGGTACATGGGGGGGCGTTTAGGATCGGCGGGTAGCAGGTAACATTGGGCGCGATGGGCGTAAACGTGGCATTGAAGTACACGTTCACCGACGAAGTGTAGGTCCCCTGTATAGCGGCCAGGGAAGCTTTGCTGAGTGTCAGCGTCCCGGTGCTGGCAGGGGTGGGCGCCAGCGTCAGGGTTACCGTACATTGGCCGCCGTTCGGGCCAGCCAAGGTCCCCGTCATGCTCAAGGCCGTCAAAGTAATGGGGACGGTGGCCACCACCACGTCGGGATCCGCATCGCCGGCGGGGGCGGCGAAAACAGCGTCCTGGGTACGTTCAATAATGGTGTCGCTGTTGCCGAAAGTGCCGCCGGTGCTGCCCTGTATAGGCACGCCGGTCAACTTGACTTTAACCGTCTTCCCGTTAATAGGCAACGTGGCGTTTGTGCCAGGTCCCGTCTGCAAGTAATCGCTGCCCGCCGCCAAAGTCTTGAGCTTGGCTTTGGCGTCGGGGTCCTGGCCGCTGGCGATACTCAAAACGCCGGTGGCGATCAGCAAACAGTTGCTTGCGTGTCTGAACAATCCGTTTCTCATTTATGTCTCCTATGGTGCAAATGTACTTGGGAGGGCCGGTTCACGGCGGCTCCCAGTTTCCCGCTGTCGTCGCTATCAATCGCGCCGATGCCCAGCGCGGGCGCCGGTCACATCTTGCGCGGTCCCACTAGGGCTTGGCGGCGCCTGTCGTCGAACAGGTGGTGCCCACTGCCTGGAGCGCCTCGCAGGTAGCGTGTGCGGCCGTGGCCGCGGTGTCCGTCTGCGGCGCCGTTATGTAGAAATCCCCGAAGCCTCCCGGGAGGCCGGTGTGCTGGTTATATTGCACACCGGGGTATGTGCCCGTGTACAAGAACTCGCCTGGCTGCGGTGTCGTGCTCCACGATCCGCTGGCTTGCTTGAACTTACACGGAGGAGCCTTGAGAATCGGGGGATAACAGGCGGTATTGGGCGAGATGGGCGCAAACGTGGCATTGAAGTATACGTTCACATCCGAGTGGTACTTCCCCGAAGTCGCAGCGGCGCTGGCTTTGGTGAGGGTCAGCGTCCCGGCGCTGGCGGGGCTGGGCGCCAGGGTCAGGGTGACGGTACACTGGCCGCCGGTCGGGCCTGCGACGGTGCCCGTCAGGTTCAACGCCGTCAAGGTAATCGGGACTACGGCCTCGAGAATGTCCGGCGTCGCGTCCGCGGGAGCGGCGAAGACCGCGTCCTGGGTGCGTTCGATGATGGTGTCGGAATTGGCGAAGCCGGGTATCGGTACACCTGTAAGAGTCACTAGGGGCTTGCCGGCGATAGGCAGCGTGGCCTCGGTGCCAGGCCCCGTCTGCAGGTAATCGCTGCCCGCCGCCAGAGTGGTGAGCTTTGCCTTGGCGTCGGGATCCTGGGCGCTGGCAATTCCCAAAACGCCCGAGGCGATCAGCCAACAGATGCTTGTGTGTGTGAACAACCCGTTTTTCATACTGTGTATCTCCTTTTTCAATTCTTGGGAGGGCCGGATTGCGGCTCCATCCCAGGTTCTCTAGGTCGTGCCTTTCTTCGGACAGGGCGTGCCGGCCGCCTTGAGCGCTTCGCAAGTCGCGTGTTTGGCTGTCGCCGCAGTGTCCGTCTGGGGCTTGGTGATGTAAAAGTCCGCGTATCCCGCCGGGAGTCCCGTGGTGTGCTGATTATACTGCGCGCCGGGGTATGCGCCCGAGTACAAGAACTCACCCGCCACCGGAGAGGTGCTCCAACTGCCCGACAGTTGGGTAAACACGCATGGGACGGGGTTCATGATTGGCGGGTAACACGTTGTAGGCGAAAACGTTACCATGAAGTACACATTGATGTTCGATGTGTAGGATCCGGACGTAGCAGCGGGGGAGGCTTTCGAGAGTATTAACGACCCGGTGCTGGCGGGACTGGGCGCCAGCGTGACGGTGGCCGTACATTTGCCGGTGCCGGCCGGGTCTTCCACGGTGCCCGTCATGCTCAACGCCGTCAACGTGATCGGGACTGAGACCGTTTGCGGCACGTCGGGCGCCGCATCGCCGGTGGCTGGCGCGAAAATCGCATCCTCGGTGCGTTCGATGATGGTGTCGCTATTGCCCAACGGGACAGGGCCTTGTATCGGCACGCCTTTCAACTTGACGGTGACCATCTTCCCGTTCAGGGGCAGCATGGCCTCTGTGCCAGCCGCGGTCTGCAGGTAGTCGCTGCCCGCCGCTATGGCGATGACCTTGGGTCTGCCGTCGGGATCCTGGGCGCTGGCGATCCCCAAACAGCCGGCGGCGATCAGCCAGCAGATACTTGTGTGTGTCAATGATCGTTTTTTCATGTGTATCTCCTTAAGTTGAAATGTATTTGGCGCGAAACGCCGCCCTAGCTAAGGACAAGGCGTGTGCGCCGCCGTGAACGCCTCACAGGTTACATGTTTGGCCGTGGCCGCCGTGTCCGTCTGAAGCTGGGTGATGTAGAAGTCCGCGTATCCCGCCGGGAGCGCCGTGTGCACGTTAGCCTGCACGTCGCCGTAGGGTCCCACCACCTCGTACTCCCCCGTCAACGGAGTGATACTCCACACGCCTTTCTTTTGTGTGAAGGTACATGGAGTGGAGGGCGTAATCGTCGGATAACACACGGACCCGGTCCCGATGGCGATAAACGATTCCACGTAGTAGACCGACACCGTCGACTTGTACGTCCCCCCGGTGTTGGAAGTCTTTGTGAGCGTCAACGTCCCGGTGCTGGCGGGAGTGAATGCCAGCGTGATGTTGACCGTACAAGATCCGGGGTTGCCAGGCACGGTGCCCGTCAGGCTCAACCCCGTCAAAGTGATCGGGATTGTGACCGTTACATCGGGTTCCGCATCGGCGGCGGTGGAGAAGACAGCGTCCTCGGTGCGTTCGATGATGGTGTCGGTGTTGCCCAACGTGGCGGACCGCTGTATGGGCACACCGGTCAACTTGACTTTCATCATCGTGTTGTTGATAGGCAGAGTGGCCTCTGTACCGGGCGCCGTCTGCAAGTAATCGCTGCCCGCCGCAATCGCGTGGAGCGCGCTGGGGGGAGGGACTGCGTCCTGGGCGCTGGCGGTCCCCAAAACGCCCGCGCCGGCGGCGATCAGACAGCACATAATGGTGTGCGTGCATCGATTTTTCATCTGCGTCTCCTTTAGTACAAAAATGCATTTGGAAGAGCCGGATTAGGGTGTTCTCCCAGGTTCCTTGCCGTCAGCCCAGAACCCCGTTTCGGGTGCTGGTTGGGGGTAGTATACACCCAAATCGCTAATGTCGTCACCGATTTTTAACAGAATTTTTAGCGTCATGTGAGTACCGGATCTTTCAGTTGGGCCTGGCCTCTGGCTGCGTTTTCGAACAAACGCCGCCCGACTTGCAGGCGGCGACGACCACATGTTGACCGCCGCCGGTCATGTGGAGCGCCGAGCCCGCCGCATAGAAATCCACGGTGCCCGGAGGCTTTCCCGTGTGCGTGTTGGCATTCTGATCTTTGGTGTCGAGGCAGTGGCCCGTGGTGGGCGGGCTCGTAGGCGTGCAGTTATCCGGGCCAGTGACCAGATACGCGAAGCGGGCGGCCGCGGAACTCCACGGAGCGCCGTTTTGCCCGAATTGGCAATTGCCCCTAATGGGCGCGCGGCACGTTTGGCCGGCAGACGTCGTGAAGGTCAGCTCGTAATACAGCGTGAAAATGGAGTCGAAGGTACCGGAGGTAAAGGGAGGACCCGCGACGATCGTCATGGTGCCCACGTCTTTGGCCAGATCGGCCTTGTTGAGGGTCGCGAAAACGTCGCAGGACAGTCCGTTAATCGTCACCGGCGCGGTGCTCTCGAGCGACAGCTTGGTAACCTGAATTGGTATGGTGGCCGATCCAGGCGTCAAGTCCGCGTCCTCCTGTCGCTCGACGACGGTGTCGGTGGTGCCCATATTGGGAAGAGGCACGCCTTTAAACTGAATCACGCCATAGCCAGGGACGTTGAATTGGCTGCCCGCCGCGGTTGTGAGATAGTCCGTGCCCAACGCGACAATTTGGGCGCTGGCGGCGGGGCACAGGCCGGATGCGCTCGCCACTACCCAGAGGGAAGCCCGGAGTCTGAATCGTTTCGTCATGTGACATCCTTGGTGCTGAACAGTCAGAGTCTGCCGCGAAACGGGAGGCCGAATCAAGTATCTGCGCCTGTAAAATCGATGTTTTGCGCCTTTACAGCTAAGCGATGGATTTTAAGCGATTTATGCCGCTCTAAGCGGGATGTTTCACGGGATGTAACATGGGTCGTCACTATGCGGGTCCGGAGACTACCGCGAGGGTCACTGCCCCGCCACTGTAATTCAACTGGAAGTGCTCACTAGAGTCGATGGCGGCGCCATTGACTGTGGAAAACTGGCCTGTTATGGCCGCACTGGTCAGGATCGCGAAGGTGCTGCCCAGGGCCGGAACGAAGCCGCCGGTCAGCGCAATATTGAGCGTGCCGTTCAGGCCGACACCGTGGGAGACGGTCAACCGACTGTAGCCGGCTCCTGGCATGGTGCCTCCGACCGCAACGTCGAGAGATCCGCCGGTATCCTGCGCGTAGCTGCCAGCGACGGTCAGCAGGCCTGGCGTGATGGTGGAATCGCCGGCGACGACCGTTCCGCCGCAAGTGACGGCGCCCTTCAAGGTACCCTGCCCCTGGAGAGTACCGGCACTCACGCGCAGCCCCGAAGCGGCGGTGAGGGAGCCGTCCACGGTGGTGGTTCCGGCGGTTTGGGTGAAGGCTCCGCCGGTTTGGAAGGCGCTGCCGGCCGCGACGGTCATTTTCCCGGCGTTCTTGAAACTGACGGAGGTGGTCAGGCTTTGGCCGCTTTCCAGTACAAGCGTGCCTTTCGCCGCGTTCGCGCCCAGGGTGGCGAGGGCGTTCGCGGCGTTTTCATAAATCAGGACCTGGGCTGAAGCGCCCGTCAGCGTAAGGCTGGCGTCGTTGGTGGTGATGGCGTTTGGAACCTCCAGGGTGCCCGCTACCGAGTAGGTCCCCCCGGTCAGAGTGCCGGCGGGGAGATTGTTGAGCGCGCCAGTGATTTCAAGCGCGCTGCCGCTGTCCACCACCAGCTTTCCATTATTGGTGAAGCCGGTCGAATTGGGGGAGATCAGAAGAGGAGCGGTCTGGTTGGCGACGATCGTCCCGGAGTTGGTGATGGGCATCGGATTGGAGTCTCCGATCGACCCAGACCCTTGGATGGCGCTCTGGTTCGTGAAACTATTGCCGGAGCCATAGATAACGGCTGAGTTCATGGTCAGTTTTCCGGAACCCGTGAGAGTGAGGGGCTGCGCGTCGATTAGAAAACTGTTGGAGCCAAGTGTAATCGTGCCCGTATTGCGGATAGTGCCCTGCGCATAAAAGTCCTGGTTATTTGGGACCCTCAGCGAGCCGGCGTTGGTGGGAATATTGACGGTGCCGTCGAGGGTCCCGTCCTCGACTTCGAGAACGCCCGTGCCGATAGTCTTGAGCGTGCCTCCGCTTAGAGTGCCGGACAGGATAACGGTGGAGCCGTTTTCGGCTTCGACCGTACCGCCCGCATTGTCGATCGTGTTCGCGATCTGGAGGGTGGCGCCCCCGCTAGCCTCCAGGGTAGCCGTGTTCGTGGTACTGCCTTCCGACAGGATCAGCGGGTACGAGTTGTTATCGGCCCGAATGGTCCCCTGGTTGACGAGCGGGAGGTTGGAGATCGTTCCGGCGCCGTGAATGAGCTGCAAATTCGTGAGCGTGCCGCCGCTGGAGCCTTTCAGAGAACCGCCTGGTTGCATGTCCACCGATCCGCTCCCCTGCAGAGTGGTGTTGCCAGCCGGCGATAAGTTTCCCTGGGTCTGAAACACGCCGGTATTGTTAATCGTGCCCAAGAGTGAAACCGAGGCGCCGGATGGAATCGTGTACTTGCCGGAGAAAGTCAAGCCGCTGAGGGTGGGACCTCCGCCGCCGGGCGACTGCATGAAGACCCCGGTACCGGCCGAGGTGAGCGTCCCGCCGGAAACGGTTTGGCTGCCAAGCACGACTGTTCCGCCGTTCAAGGCATTGATGGTTCCACCGCTGTTGCTAATCGGGACGGCGCTGGCGAACTCCAGCGTGGCGCCCGAATCGGCCTCCATCAGGCCCGCGTTTGTGGTCCCCGCGGGGTTCGAATATATGGTGAGCGTTCCTCCGCTGGCGACGATCGTTTTCCGGTTGATTATGGTCATGCCGCCTCCGAGAGATCCTTGGCCCTGAATGGTGTTGTCCACGTTGCGGAGGGTTGGCCCGGTTCCGGCCGTCCCCCCGAAGACATTGCTGCCCGTGGTCAGCGTAATGGTCCCGCCGCCCGTTAGTTGCACGAGATTGCTCGAAATCAGGCTAAGAGGCGACACTTGCGTCAACGTGATGGCTCCGCTATTGGTGAAGGTCTGGCCAAAAAGCTGCAAGTACGCGGTTGGCGCGCTGGGTGTGCCGATGGTCAGGGTATCGCCCGCGGCGAGGCTGAAGTTATTGCATTGTCCCGCGGTATCGTCCGTTACGGCGGAACCCGCGAGAAAGATACAGTCCTCGGTGGATCTGGGCTGTTGCCCGTTGGACCAATTGCCATTTTGGCTCCAGTTGCCGGTGCCGCCGACCCAAGTGTCACTCGTTTGGGCGGACGCCGGAGCGATGGCGGATAAGATCAGCAGGGTTGGGACCGAAAGCCAAAACCTGTGGGCATGGCGTCACCTCCTCAGCCGGATAGTATACACCAACCCGCTGCTGTCAATCTGTAAGTTCGTTTACAGTAGTGAGACTGCCGCCGCGGGCGGTGAATTCGGCGAGAGTACGGGTGCCGTCTGCGGCATTGACGGCGGCGATGGCGTCGGTCACTAGGGCGACGGGCTTGCCGGTCGAGAGCAGGCCTGTGATCGCCAGCCGCACACAATAGTCGGTGGCCACACCGTAGACCACGTAGCGATCCGCTTGCAGGCGGTCGAGCAGGGCGGGGAAGTCCGGATTGCTGAAGACATCCAAGGCTTGCTTTTCGACGATAATTTGATTGGCTACCAACGTTTCGGCCGGCTTCCGTTGACCGATGGTGCCGGCGACGCAGTGCGGCGGCCACAGTCGGAATTCCGGATCGTTTTCGCTGTGCGCGTCCATAGTGGAGATCAGCGGGATGCCCCGCGCGGCGGCGAATTGGTTGAGGCGCGCGATGGCGGGCAGCAAACGCTCGGCGCCGGGCACGTACAGGGCGCCGGCGGGAAACAGGAAGTCGATCTGGGTATCCACGTCCACGAATACGGTCTTCATACCATCTTCATACCAGGTTGCTCCGCGTGCGCTCGATGAGGGCGGTTAGGTCTTTGCTATGCCGGACCGGCCACGGCTCGGCGGGATCGAGGCTGCGCAGCGCCGCGGGCAGCTTGGCGAGAGACGCCGCGGCGCGGGCACGCGCGGCGTTCAGATCCGGCAACGGCTCGACCAGCTTTCCGCCGAGCAGCACGGGACGGAGCATGGCTTGGCCGTTGCTGCATTCGCCGGAGCGCGCCAGGATATCGTGACCCTCGAAACGGAAGAGCTGCTTGGCGCCCGGCAGGGTGGTTTTATCCTGGCTGAGCTTCGCGGTGAAGCGCTTGATGCCGCAGCCCACGTCGAGCTCCACGAGCTTGTAAATCGTACCCATGGCGGGCGCGTCGGCGGAGGTGGCCAGTTGGGTGCCGACGCCGAAAGCGTCCACGGGCGCGCCGGAGGAGACCAAATCGCGGATGGCGTACTCATCGAGATCGCCCGAGAGCATGATCTTGGCGTCCGGCAAGCCGGCTTGGTCGAGAATGGCGCGCGCTTCGCGGGAGAGGCGCTGGAAGTCGCCGCTGTCCAGCCGGACGCCCCACAATGGCCGTCCGATGGCGGCTACCTTCTTGACGCCTTCGACAGTGTCGTAGGTGTCCACGAGCTGCACGGTGGAGGGTCCCAGAGTTTTTTGCAGTTTGCGGAAGGCTTCCGTTTCGCCGCAGAACGAGAGCACCCACGAATGCGCGGCGGTGCCGTAGACGGGGACGCCATAGCGGAATCCGGCGAGCGCATTGCTGGTGCCCACACAGCCGCCGAGGTACGCGGCCCGGCCGCCCAGCACACCGGCTTCGGGAGTATGGGCGCGGCGGGTGCCGAACTCGACCACCGCGCGCCCGGCGGCGGCATCCACCATGCGGGCGGCCTTGCTGGCGATGAGGGTTTGGAAGGTGAGCGCGGAGAGCAGATAGGTTTCCGGGATTTGCGCTTCGATGATGGGCGCGCGCACGATCATCATAGGCTCGCCGGCGAACAGCGGCGTGCCTTCGGGCACGGCGAAGACGTCGCCTGTGAAGCGGAAGCTGCGCAGATAGTCGAAGAAAGCGGGGGAGGCGGCGGCGAAGGCGGGCAGGTTCCGCAAGTAGTCGATTTCGGCGGCGATGAAGCTGAGGTTGAGCAGGTAATCGATGGCTTGGGCGAGACCGGCGGCGATCACGAAATTGCGATGCGCGGGGAGGCGGCGGATGGTGAGCTCGAACGTGGCCTTCTGGTGGGCTTTGCCGGCGTCGTAGTAGCCGGCGGCCATGGTTAGTTCGTAGAGGTCGGTTAGAAGCCCGTTCACGAAGTGCTCAATTCAAAGACAAGAGCGGGGCTTAAGCCCCGCGCCGGCTAAAGCCCGCCCTCCAAGCTACCTACTTCTTGGGCGGCTGGAAGGGCTTGACCTCGTTAGCGGATTTTTGCAGGTCTTCCACCGCTTTGCCGTCTAATTGATAGATGCTAGGCTCGTTCTCACGCTTCGCGAAATATTGGTCGCCTTGCTTGGTAATGGAGACTTTCTCCACACGTTTGCCGCTGTTGGATGTGACGGTGATGTCCAGCACGGGAGTGCCGCCGCCGCTGTCGAGGAAATTCGTGGATGCCAGGTCGCGCAGCTTGTCGACCACGCTCTGCACCGACGGCGCGTCCAGTTGCTTGGCGCCCGTCATCCACTTGTCGCCGCTCTTCTCGAAAGTGGATTTGCCGATTTCGATCTTGCCGGGATCGGTCCAGCCGAAATCGAAAAGCTTCTTGTTGCGGAAATCGTCGACTTTCTTATCGAGGCCCTCGCCCAGGTCGGCAGTCACCTTATATACACCGTCTACCGCGCTGCTCTTAGCGTAGTAGTTCTTGTCCTTATCTTTGCGGACTTCCAGTGTTTCTGTGCCGCTAGAATCCGCCACGGTGACCGTGGCGATCTTGGCTCCGGAAGCGAACCCGGCCGCGGCTTTCTTCGCGTCTTCGTCGGAGATGGTGGCATCCATCTTGGCGTCTTTCAGCTTGCGGATCAATTCCTCGACTTGGGAGCCGTCGGCGCGCAACGGCTTGGGTTTCAGAATCTGCCAGTCGTTCTGATTGTTCTTGCCGAATTCGACGGCCTCGCCTTTCACCGGCTGCAAGTCCACGCGGGTCAGCTTATCCTGATCGAAGGTCAGCAGGCGCTTGTCGCGCAGGTCGTTGGGAGTCTTGTCAATGCTCGTCTTGACGTAGCTTGCGATGGTGTAGACATGCGCATCGCCGGCCAGTTTCGCATAAGAGCCGCCGCCGGTGGGTTGGTCGTCGCCCACCAGGAACTCCTGCGACTTGCCATCCTTCTTGGTAACTGTCACGTCGAGCGTGGGCGCGTTCAAGCCGTAGGGCGAAAGGTCCGCGGCTTTGTCTTCCACGACTTTGTCGGCGTTCAGCGTGGCGAACGCGCCGGCCAGCGACTTAGCAGTGTCCTGATCGGCGTGCAGAGGCTTGGGCTCGGCGATTTGCCATTTGCCGTCGTCGCCTTTGCGCAGCACGATAGTTTCCGCGCCGGTCTTCTTGAGTGAAACTTCCTTGATCTGATCCTCCGGAATGGAGAGGATCTTGGTAGTGGCGGTATCGGTGGCGGGTTTGGCGGCATCGGCCTTCTGTTTCCGGTTGGACCAGTAAAGCGCGCCGCCCAAGGCCGCCAGGACGATCACCGCCGCGAGCAGTCCGCGTGGTTTCATGGGCTATCTCCTGCGCCACCAGACCATCAGGCCGGCGCCGACCACACACAAGGGGAGCAACACCACGCTCCACCAGAAGATCAGGCTCATGCGGTTGCCGCTGATGTTGAGGCGGCGGTCTTCGGTCTCTTTGGGACGGATGGATATCAGATCTTCGTCGGAGGTGAGCCAGTTGAAGGTGTTCAGAGCCAGGTCGCGGTTGGCAATCTGGCGCGAACCGAGGAAGTTATTGGCCGCCCACTGCGACGAGCCGAACACCACGAACCGGCCGGAACTGCCCGGCTTGCCGGTGTTATAAGTGCCTGCGGCGGCCAGCACCAGCGGCCCTTTCACGCCCTTCTTGGGGTCGATGGGACCCTGCACGCTCGCGGCGGCGAAACTATTGTCAGTCGTAGAGATGAGTTTATCGACGGTCACTTTGGTATTTCCCGCGATGGCCAGCGTGCGGGAGAGAGGGATGGCGGTAGGCAAGCTGAAGTCGCGGACGATGGGCTGCGATTCGTAACTGGCCACGAAGGCCACTTCCGGGCCGAGGCCAAAGATCTGGCCGATGCCGCTGGTATCGAGCGCCAGATCGTTATTCATGGTGACGCCCCATTCGGCCAACATCTTGACCACCTCGGGATTCTCGTTGCCCTCCTGCGCGCCGATGCGCAGCGGCGTGTCCAAGAGGAACAACACGCTGCCACCGCCTTCGACATAGGCTTTGATGGCGGCGGCTTCGGCGGAAGAGTAGGCGAGCTTGGGGCCGCCGGAGACGACCACGCTGCAATCCGCGGGGATATCGACTTTAGCCGCCTGGACCGGGGCTCCCAGCGAGACAGCGGGCGCCGATCCGGCCGCCGGAGGCGCGGCTTGCACCACGTTGACGGCGCGTGTCTTGTAGTTATTGTGCTCCAGAGCTTCTTTCAAAGTGGAGAAGCCGCCACCCTGGCTGTCGTCGAGCGTGTGTTCGCCCGAGCCGGTGAGGAAGCAGGCATTGCGCTCGCCGCCCTTGACGGAGCGGATCAGCGCGCCGGTGATGTCCTGTTCCTCGAGGGTCTTGGCGTCGGCCTTGCGCTCGCCGGCATCGACCACCACGGTGCCTAACTGGGTGACGCCCGCGGCGCGCGCCAACTGCGGCTTCTTCACCGGATCGACGTAATCGACCTTCAGCTTAGGTGAAAGAGCGGCATAGCGGCCCAGCAGGTCGCGGGCTTGCGGGAAATTGGTCGTCTCACCGAAGTAGGTCACGCTCACATTCTTCTTTAAATTCTTGACGGCCTTGACAGTTTGATCGGAAAGGCTGAACTGTTTGTTGGAGGTGGCGTCGTAAGATTTGTCGTAACGATTGGCCAGAAAGTTAGCTACGCCCAGCACGGCCAGTATTACCAGGACGTAGACGGTGACGTAGGCGCCGTATTTTGTTTGTCTTGCTTTGATCCAGTCTGCTTTCATTTATGCTCTCCAGCGCAACGACTCCATGGAACGCGATGTAATAAACAGCGAGAAGAATATCATGGAGAGGTAGAAGATCACGTCTTTCGAATCGAGTACCCCTTTCGCGAAACCTTCAAAGTGCGTGACGATGGACAAGTAATTCACCACGGACCCGTAGCCTGAGCTATCGAAGGCGGTAAACCAGCTCAACAGCCAGAGCAGGAGGCACACAAAGAAAGTCACGCCGCCGGCGATGATCTGGTTCTTGGTGGTGGTGGAGATAAACGCGCCGATAGCCAGCAGGGTGCCGCCTTGCAGGATCAGGCCCAGATAGCCGATCAGGATGGGCTTCCAGTCCGGCTTGCCAAACGCGAAGAGCACCGCGATGTTGAGGGCCGACATGGCCAGCACGCATAAGTAAAGGAGGAGCGCGCCGAGCCACTTACCGAGGATGATTTCCCAATCGTACACGGGCGAAGTCATCAACAGCTCGATTGTGCCGGTCTTCTTCTCTTCGGCGAACAGCCGCATGGTGACCATGGGGATGAGGAAAAGGGCCACCGTCGAGGCGAATCCCAGCAAAGGCCGGACGACTTGTTCGTTGACGTTCATCGGCATGTTACGGCCCTGCATTTGGGCCATGAAACCGAAGCGCACGAAATCGCGCGTCGCGGTGAAAAAGCCGAATCCGAAGATCAACGCGAAAAACGCCATCAGGAGATAGGCGATGGGCGAGGCGAAGTAACTCTTGAGTTCTTTACGGCAGATAATCCAGGTGTTTTTCATGTGTTATTCCTTGGGCGTAGCGTCGGAGGAGGGGGCCTGGAGGCCCCCTGCAGGCCTAGAAGCCTGCCCCACATTGTCGCCGGTCAGTTGCAGGAAGATGTCTTCCAGGCTCAGTCCGACGGCCCGCAACTCGTTCAGGTTCCAGCCGGCATGCACTACGGCGCGGGCCAGATCGGCGCGCACGTGGCGGCCCTGCAGGCTTTCGACCTCGAAGGCCAGGCGGCCGTCGCGGGCTTCGCGGGGGAGCACGCGGCTGACGCCCGAAACCTGCTCCAACTGCTGCTGCACCACGGCGGGATCCAGCGGACCGTTGGCAGAAGCAATCTCCAAAGCTACGGCTTCGGAGCCGCGTAGCCGGTTCGTGAGGTTCTCGACGGAGTCGACGGCCACCAGTTTGCCTTGATTGATGATGACCACGCGCTGACACGAGTGTTCCACTTCGGACAGAATGTGGGTGCTCAGGATAATGGTGTGATCGCCGGACAAGTGCTTGATCAACTCGCGCGTCTCGATGATCTGTTTGGGGTCGAGACCGGAGGTGGGTTCGTCGAGAATGAGCACGTCGGGGTTATGAATGATGGCCTGGGCCAGTCCGACCCGCTGCCTGTAGCCTTTCGAGAGCTTGCCGATGAGTTTATTGCGCACGTCGCCGACCGCGCAACGTTCGGTGACTTCGCCCACGCGGCGATCGATATCGGCGCTCGAAATGCCTTTCAGCCGGCCCACGAAGGTGAGGTACTCGGAAACCTCCATTTCGGGGTAAAGGGGAGGGGTTTCAGGCAGATATCCGATGCGCTTCTTGACTTCGTGGGGGTTTTCGAGGACGTCGAACCCGGCCACGGTGGCAGTGCCGGCAGTGGGCGGGAGAAAGCAGGTGAGCACCCGCATGGTGGTGGTCTTGCCGGCGCCGTTCGGCCCGAGAAAGCCGACGATTTGGCCCTTCTCCACCTCGAAGGAAATGTTATCGACAGCCACAGTGCGGGCGTATCGCTTGGTCAAGCCCTGTACTTTAATCATATTTTAGGTTCCAGACAAGACAAATACAGTTGTCATTGAAGGACGCGCAACAACCTGATGGATGAGCGTGTGAATCATCATTCTAAATAGGCGGGGGAAGGGTTGTCAAATGCCCTCCGCCAGGGACTGTTGGCGGAACTGCGGGGCTAAAGCCCCGCGCCGGCTGAAGCCCGCCCTTCATGGCAAGCAGCCAGCCGGTCAAACCAGGGCGCACCGCATGCTAGAATCCGCGTAAATCGGCATGCCGTCCGTTCGCACGATCCTGCTCTTGGCGGCCATCCCCGCCATGGCTTTCCTGGCCTACTGGCCGCTACGCCTGGCTTGGGCGGACCGCCTTTCGCGCGCGGCCGATGCCGAAATGGTGGCGCGCGCCGTGCGCCTGTCGCCCGGCGATGCGGATTTCCACCTGAAGCTCGCGAACGCGCAGCAGGCGGCGGGCGCCGACGCGACGGCCGCGCTCGCAGCCGCCGCGGTTTTGGACCCCGGAAACGCGGATACATGGATCCGGTTGGGCGTGGCTGCGGAGATACGCGGCGATCTGCCTGGCGCGGAAAGCAGCCTGCTGGCGGCGGCCCGCGCGAGCCGCCAGTTCGCGCCGCGCTGGGCGCTGGCCAATTACTATTTCCGTCGCGGCGATGGACCGCATTTCTGGCGGTGGGCGCGGGAATCGCTG
>Ga0302325_10005644_pt1 | contig 28384 bp, 24 predicted proteins | sample Palsa_T0_2_FD_201948 | JGI IMG/M metagenome (GOLD analysis project Ga0302325, IMG submission 201948) | Peat permafrost microbial communities from Stordalen Mire near Abisko, Sweden - Palsa_T0_2 | ecosystem: Environmental > Terrestrial > Soil > Palsa > Peat permafrost | place: Sweden: Abisko...
CGTCCAGGCGACGCAGGTGCTGGCAATATTGCCAAAAAGCTGCGACTCCGTCGTCCGGTACGCAGCCTCCATCGTGGCAATATAGTTGGTCGTATCCCGCTCCTGCGTCAACACCATCCGGGTATTGCCCAGATGGTCCTTTTCGAAGAAATCATACTGGAAGGAGTAGCCCGTCGCGCCCGTCGTAAACTTCTGGAAGGCCCAGCGCGCCCGACCTTCTTCATGGGCCATGAATTGCAGCGTGTCGACCCCGCCATCGGCATTGATGATGCTGTCATTTTGTTGGTAGACGAATCCGCCAATGTATAAAATAGTGGTCGAATGCCGGGCAAGACTATCCGTTATGGTTTTCTTCCATTTCGTTCCCTTTGCATCATAGGTATATACGATGGTCCCTTTGCTCATCATGTGTACCGTATCCGGAAGCCCCAGGTAGTTGTACCTGATGTAATCGATGGCCTTGTTATTATCGGAATTCAGATTGCCGTTGCCGTCATAACTGTAGTCGATGGCCGTTGTTTGCTTGTTCGTCTGTGCATAGTGAAAGTCGCCGAGTTGGCTGGTGGGATTATCTGCCCCGTCAACGACGGATTGTAGTCTGTTGCTGATTCCGCCGTTCAGGTAGGTGTATTGCAGGACGTCGATCGGGCCGGATTGACCGATCAGGAATCCGCTTTGATTCATCGTCAGAATATTACCGTTGGCATCATAGCTCAAGTTGCTGACGCTGAAATCGATCTTCGCACTGGTGTCGAAGCCGGTCCCATTGTATTGGGTAAACCCGGCGCCGGTCAGCCGATTAACCGGGTCATAGGTAAACCCGTATTTCCGGTTGATATTACTGCCGGCACTTTTCCAAACCGTGCCCTCGATATTGCCATTGTACTGTTGTCCCGAATAGGAATTTCCCGGCGCAACCGATGTCGATTTATCATAACCCAGTTCCATGCCAAAATAGTTGGTAGCGGTACCGGCGACATAGTTGGGGTTGATACCGGAAAGCCAGCCCCGAATGTTGTAGGCATAGACCAGACTATCCACGTTACTGCCCAGGTATTTGGCCCGCAGCTGTCCCAGCTCATTGTACTGCATGCTGTCGATCAGCTGATCGATGGCTGCCCCGTCGATATTCTTGAAAATGCTCTTCAGCCGGAAGGCAGGATCGTAACTCAATTTCGTCACGACGATATGCTGCTGCGCTGCCGGAAGACCATTTTTATTATGGATCAGCAAAGTCCGGAGTGGTTTGCCGCTAAAATCATATTGGAGGGTCATAAGGTCTACACCGTTAGAAATATTGACGCTTTCCGTCTGGAGCACGCGGCCACGGTCGTCGTAGAAGTTCACATCGGTCATAACCTGACCCGTCGTCGTCCCGATGATATAGGCGATGGTTCCGGTAACCTGTCCTCGCGTAATAGGAAAATAGGTGATTGGCACCGCATAGGTCGGGGAAGTATTATAGGTGGTAAAGAAGTAGGAAAGGTTCGTACTGTAGGACGTGTTCATCGTCGAACTGAGCGCCCCGCCAGTCGGCACCCAATTATAATTGTCATAATAGGTTTCGGTTTGCAGCGAATAGGGATAACTCGCTACCACGGGATAATAGCTGCTGTTGACAGCCAGGTTTTGATGATAAGTCAAATTATGACTGTCCGTTATCAGCCCGGCGCTGTCCGGCCGGTTTTGACTATCGTATTCATTCACGAGCCATTTGCCCTGCACCCGCAAGTTGGAATCCTGGCTCATCACGAGTCGGTCGCGTCCATCATAGACCATCCAGGCCTCTCCGGCACCTGGCACCTTCTTAATGCTCATGTGCTTGCGATAGTCATACTCATAGCGGAAACAAAGCTCCAAAGCAACCTGGCTCCCACCGCTTGCGGCAAAGCTCCAGCCATTGGCCTGCAACCACTGCTCCGCGGCCGGCGGGATCACAAAGCGCAGGTTGTTGAGGTCGTCGTAAACATAATAGGTATTTAACCAGCCGGAAGGTCCCGCAGCGGGTGTCATCCATAACTGCACTTTTTTCAGCAACACTCTCCCCTGCTGATCCTCGAATTGTATCACCGTGTGGCCCGCCTCGTCTGTTATGACGCTTTTGTATAATTCTTCGGCTGGAAAATTAGCGGTGGTAACCGGAAGACTGCCCGGCGTAAAACTGATCGTCCAAATAGCAACGCTGTCACTCGCACTATTGACCAGGTACTGTGCACCCACACCCCGACTGGTGCCCACCCAACTCAAACCCGCAGCGTATGTTTCAGATACCCTGTTCAGCGGCGAGGGCTCGTAAACCGTTTGCCCATAATAGTATTGCTCCCCGGGAAATTGGGCCGTGTTAAACGTCGTCTGTTCAGCTGTGGGAATGACCTTATAGTTCCCATCCGTCAGGGAGGAAGTATACGGAAGGTAATGAGTGGCTTCCCGGTCGAATGCGTCATATACCTGAAGGGAAACCATATCATGTTGCAACGGGCTGGCCTGCATAGCCACCGTCTGGATGGAGCGACCCAGGCCATCAAAGTACGTCGTGCTTTGCTGGACATCCGTCGTGCTGGTCAACCCATCCGCGGTCACGGTATCGGTCACGCCCGGTTTAGATAAAGTCCTGGTGCGGATATAATTGAGATCACCAGGGATGTTCACTTCAGCGACGCTCCCAATTTCAATGTCTGTTCCACAGGTAATCTGGACCCTATAATAGATCCCCGCAGTCAAAATCCCCGGAGTATAAGTCAACCCTGTAGCGCCGGTGATATTCGTCCAGGTAACGTTATCCGGAGCGCTCTGCCATTGGTAGGTAAAGTTTCCGCTGCAAGCTCCGCCGGAGGCAGCAGCCACCGTGAACGTACCGGGACTGGTGCCGGCAGTAATCGTGATGAATGCCGGTGTGATGGCGCCAGGGATGACCTGCGGGTTTACCGTGACCATGTCGATAGCGCTGTAAACTGTCACCCCATTGCTGGTTACCGCTACCCGGTCATAGATCGTGGCCGTCAAATTGCCGGGGGTGTACGTTGTAGTCGTGGCGCCGCTGATCGTTGTCGGACTGGTGAAGCTGCTCGATGCCGAACTCTGCCATTGGTAAGTATAGGTCCCATTCCCACCGGAAACGCCGGACAGCGATAGCTGACCCGGGCTGGTATTGTAATTAGTAGAAGGATTGGAAGGACTAACACTCCCGGCAACCAACGCCGGATACACACTGACAAAGGCACTGGCACTATTGACCGATGCCCCGTTGCTGCTGACGACGACCCGGTAATAAGTACTGGCCGTCAGGGCGGGCGGGGTATAGGTACTGGCGATAGCCGAACCGATATTGGTCCAGGTAGCATTATCCGGCGCACTTTGCCATTGATAGGTATATGTCCCGCTGCCGCCATATGTCCCGGATACAGACAGTTGGCCAGCCACGCTATTGTAATTATCATTTTGCGAAGAAGGGCTGACCGATCCCGGAACCAATTGGGGATAGACGGTCACGGTCGCGGTCGCAGAGTAGGCGCCGGTATTAATTTCGACATCGTCAACCGAATATCTGTAATAGGTCGTTTGCGTAAGCGCAGACGTGCTTAAATTGAGGGTCAAACTGGTGGCACCGGTGATATTGTTCCAACTGGTACCATTGGTGGAATACATCCATTGATAGTCATACGAAGGAAAACAATTTCCGCCGGTCGCGCCGCTACCGACGATGTTAGCCGGTGTTGTATTGTAATTGATGGTCTGGTTGGCCCCGGAGGTTATGGTCCCGCCGGATAGGGCCGGAGAAGGGTTGACGATCAGGCTGGAGGTGTCTGCGGGATTGGAGGTGATCACGGTGAGGGTGTCGGTGCCGTTTCGGTTCCAGGTTACGTTGATCTGCGTGAGCCCGGTGCCGCTGGAAGAACCGCTGATTGTCCCGCCCGCCGCCGACCAGCTCACGATCGTGCTGTCGGTATAGTTGCTGCTAAGCGCATATTCATATTGAGTTCCTGTCACGATGCAGGTCGGACCGGCGATCAATCCGGTTTGTCCCGGCGGCCAGACGTAAACGGATGTAACCGAAGACCAGGCAACGAGACCGGTATAACTGTCTACAACCTCCAATTTGTAATAGGTCGTCTGCGTCAGGGTCGTGGTCCCAAAATTGAGGCTTAAACCCGTGGCGCCTGAAAGTGTTAGCCAGGTGACCTCACTAGTGGAATACCACCATTGATACCGATAGCCGGGCGTACAATAGCCGCCAGTCGGAGTCGCACAGGTAATTGTCGCCGGTGTCGTATTATAATTGATGCCCTGTAAACCACCGGAGGTGATGGCTCCGGGGGTCAGCGGCGCATAGATCGTGACGCTGAGATTGTAGTTATCGGTTGGGCTGGTAGTCGTCACGCTGATAGTCCCGGTGCCGCTTCCGCTCCAGGTCACCGTGATCTGGGTCAAATTGGTACCGCTGGAAGAACCGCTGATCGTCCCGCCCGTCACCGACCATGTCAGCGTACTGCTCGTCCAGGTGCCGGAAAGGGTATATTGATACCCAGTCGTTGTATTTACGCAGGTCGTGCCGGTGATCGATTGCGCGGAATTATGCAGCCATCCGATCAAAAGAAAAACCATGACAAGCGATCGACGGATGAAAGATTCAGGGCTCATGGTTGGGTAGTTGGAGAGTTAACAAGAGTTGACGACGCGTTTTTCACCAAAATAACCGCCACATTGGAATAGGCCTGGATATTGGCCGCATTGTCGGTGACGAGGCGCCTGAAGTAGCCGGTATGGGCAAGCGGACCCAGGAAGGAGAGCTGGGCCCCGGTAGCACCCGCGACATTGACCCAGACCACATTGTCTGCTGACTGCTGCCACTGGTAAACATAGGCCGGCTGGCATGCCCCGCCTGTAGGAGAAGCGGCGGTCAGGGTGGCCGGTGTGGCGGACGTATCCAGGGATTGGCTGGCAACGGAGCTACCTATCTGCCCTCCAGATAGTGGCGTGGTCAGGCTAACCGATAGGGAAGCATTACCGAGTGAAGAGGTCACGGCAACTGTTCCGGAAGTTTGTCCGGTAGAATCCCAACGCACCCGGACAAAGGATAGTATGCTGTTGCCACCGGCACAGGTGGCGCCGGAATCGACCAGGGCGCCTCCCGTGACGCATACCCGGACGGTAGAGGCAGAATCCCATGGCCCCGTGATATAGTAGATATAGACCGGTCCCGGGATAACACAGTTCGGACCCATAAGGGAGACCGATTTGGCATTGGCGGCGCCAGTTACGGGGGGCGTGACCTGCGCATAAGCCATCAGCGGCAAAGCGAATAGAAAGATAAACAGGATGCGTTTATAGTGAGTCGGGATTGGCATTGTTATAAAGTTTAATTGCTGTCATCATCGGTTAAGGGACGTTTTCTGAATCCATTATTGTGAAGCCGGGTTTTGGTAGGCATAATGATATTGAATCGTTTTGAGGATATTGCCGTCCTGATCTCGAATGTATCGCAGTCGCCCCATGACATCGTAGGTATAATACGTCACCCGGTTATCCACATCGCAGGAGGTCGTCATGCCGACCAGTGGGGAATAGGTATAGGTGGTCATTTGGGCGCCTTGCGGATACAAACGCAACTCATCAACAACTCCGGAGCCCGATGATGATACCGTGACCGTCGTGACACCGGTTACCGTATGCTCAAAATAGGTCCAGGTGCCGCCACTGAGTGTTATGGTCTTGCCCTGAGTATAGCCAGTGCTGCCAGTAACCGTAAAGGCACTGCCTGTTTTACTCCAGTAGGAAACAATATAGACCTGCGACGCGGTCAGGCCGGCCAAGCTTACCGACCCGGAAGGCTGACCCAGGTTATAGCTATAGCCCCCGGTAATAGCGCTGGCATCCGCCGTGGCCGTTCCGGTATAGGTCCAGTTACCGGTTTCGTTCCCCTCAAAGCTGGTATATGCGATTTGGCTGAAAGTAGCATTCAGAACTTTGGCAACTGCTTGCGAGTTGTTGTAATTCCATATATAGGCAATAGGCACACCGTCATGACCGGTTACCTGCTGGGGATTTCCGTTGGTGAACGTAAAATAAATCTCATCCAGATACCGGCTGTCCTTGGCGACTGTTGTACTGGAGACTGCGGCGGGGGTAAAGGTGGGGGACGAAGCTTGCAGGTTAATCTGCTGCGTGTTGCCCGGATAAACATATCCCGAAGGGGTAGTCGACAGATTGAACTGGGCGAAGCTGGCATGTAGCAGGTTCAGGTCCTTCCATTGTGTGACTTCAATTGCCGGATTGCTGGATTCATCCTGTAGCACGAGGATCGGGTCTAAGGTAGCGTCGGCCCCAACTTCGGCACTCGTGTGGCAGGCGCCGAAGGCATTGTTGGATCCCATATAATTCGTATTCCGGCAGGTGATATAGCTGGTCCGCGCAGTCGTGTTACATTGCCACATAGCCAGTACGGCATTCGTCAGGCATGTAGAAAGTCCAGTGGAGGGGTTTGTATAATCATTGGTACAGGTGGTGACTGCCGAATTGTAGGTTGTCTGGCAACTGCTGCAAGTGCTATTATATCCTGCCGAGCAATCCGAGATCGCGTCGCAAGCCGCCAACCGGAAATCTTGCGCATACGATGTGTTTGTTGCCAGGGTATCGCCGGTGGAAGTACTGGTCACCACTCGCGTCGGCTGGTTGTGAAAGGCGCTCCCATAATAGGTGTTGGTGGTTTTTGTCACAAAACCGCCAATGCCACCTTGGTTATAGTCATGCTCCACCGTCTGCATACTGGTCTTTTTGATGGTGTTCAGGGAATAATCAGTCCCCAGCAGCTCATTATTACCCCCGATACTTCGGGTTGCGACAATAAAGGCCGGCGTACTCAATAGGGGCGCCGTATTGTACTGCGGATAATAATAAACATCTTTTAAAAGGTTGCCGCTATTGTCGTAATGCTGCTCGCTGGAAAGCTCACCCTTTCTGTAATCGAATGGTAGGGGCGCCGGTGGATAATTCGGTGGCGAGGTCGTAGCGGGAGTAACAATACTATTGATGCATACAGTCCCGCTGCCGGCATTGGGAAAACCTTCATTAGAAGCATAATACTGGTAAGCGCTGGAACCATTACCCGTTTGAGAAGCGGTCACATACAGATAACCCATCGCGCTGCCCTGCACCGTGGACATGGGCATAATGCTGCCGGCAGAGACATAATAGTCTCCGCCATTGCCGGGAAAGCCGAGCGCATAGCCCAGACCATTGGTAAAACCAGTGCCGGTACCGGTAAATAACCCCACGCTTTCAATAAGATCGTTCCGGATGACCTGAATATAGGTCGGCTGGCTATAGAGGATCGCCGATGAGCCACCGCCTGCAAAGGTATACCCATAGTTAGTGACGTTATTAATTCCGGAAATCCCGTCTGATTTGGTGATTGACGCTATGCGGCTGCTGCCGGAGGTCTGAGTAATTGTTTCGAGAGTAGTCCCCGGCTGCGTGACATTGATAGTGTACCCTCCGGTGGGATTTGTTCCAATAGATGCTGAAATCGTATAGGTGTCGCCGGCTGTTGTCGTGCTAGCTCCAAGAGTCATCGTGTACTGAGTCGGGCCGCCTCCCCAATGTAGGGGACATTTTGCTCCTGACTTCTTGCCTTTGGACACGTAGTTCCTCGCCTTTGGCATCTGTGACCGAAAGTCCCATAGTTTTGTCATCCAGGAGGTTCAACTGCAGATATACCTTCGGAAACTGCAAAGCACCATTGACTTTTTCTCGGACTGAAACCTGAATGCGGGCGCCCGTTTGCAGGTTAGCTATTAATTCCTCCTTATCCTTTTGATTGGCGACCAGGTCTTCTTTGCTAAGAAGACGGCTCATATCAAGGTCTTTTGCGTTTATCCGAATAATCGGGTAATTCTCGCCTTCTGGCCTGGGCGAAGAAAGATCGAGCCGACTATAAACAAATTTCTTTTGCTCATTCTTTCTGTCCCATTCTGAATGAAGTACAGTCCCGCCCTGAAGAGCGAAGTGCGATTGTTCGACTGTCATGCCGCACATCTTGAAATTAGCAATAGACTGGGTCACCGGGTCCATGCCCTCCCGCATCAATGTAGCCTGAAAACCGTTAAAATTATAAAACCCCGGACGGGTCTCCATTTCAGTGACCTTAGGGCGCCAAACCATTAGTTCGGCCTCACCATAGGCTTTAAAGGTTTCCGGAAGAAGAATTTCCTTCTTACCTGATTTAAAGCCTTCTTCGATAGCGCGGTGGTAGGTGTCACCGAAGCCAACATTGGTGGACGAATCCTTGGTGAAATTTAGGTTTCTTTCAACTTCTGCTGTCATGATGTGATAAATTTAAAGTTTTAGAAAATGATTAAAAACTTTCACCCGTCTTTGGGTTCGCGTTCTTCTTACCCATCAGACTTTTATATTGAGGATGGTTTTCGATTTTCGCCATTTCGGAGTCGATAATATTTCGTATGTCCTGTTTGATTTGGAAATAGTTTTGCTGGACCATGTCTTGTGTAATAGTTCTGATGACGGGTAATTCCTGGTATTCCGATTCTTCTTTACGGATTGCCTCGAAATCATTCATGATCTCGCAGTGGAAGGCTTTCTGGGGAATTTTCATTTTTGGCTCGTCCGCTACGGCCCCGACAAATTCTCCGCTGCTCAAGTTGCAAATGCGGGCAGGTTGCAAGGCGGAATCGAGCTGGGTTGACCGGTTTACCGATGTGTCGTTGCTATTGATGGAAAGGGATTCACGTTCTTGCATGATCTTGCCCAGCCTTTCGCTCAATTGTTTTGCCGTATCTCCCAGGACCTGTCCGGAAATGATATTGCCACAAACATTCATAATTACCTCGGCTTGATCACGGCCGTATTCCTTCTTAATCTGACTGAAATCCTGCAGTCCTAGCGTTGTTGCGGAAAGATTCCCTCTGGCAGTTGCGATATGCGGCCCGAGGTCTGCCACCAAACTGGCATATTCATCGAAAATCAAGCTGGACTTAAGTTTCCCTTTTCTGTTGACTAGCTTGAGCATTCTTTCAGTACAGAGAGAAAGGACGGCGCCATATACTTGTGTCTTGCTGGGGTTGTTACCGACACAAACGATTTTTGGGGCTTTTGGGTCATTTACATCTAATGTGAAATCATTTCCAGAAAGGATATAGTATAAAGAAGGGGAGACGAGCCTTGCCAAACCAATTTTTGCGCTGGCTATCTGTCCTTCAAGCTGCTCTGCGGCCCCCCGAGTCAATGCTGAAATGAATGGATTGATCAGTGTATCGATACCACTGTCACTTTCCAGAAACAATACAGGAAACAGCCGTTCATACTCGATTTGCGCCAACTCAATGGCGTGTGGCAACGTACAAAACTTTCCACCTTTATATTTTTTTAAGAACCAAAACAAGGCTGTGACAAAGTTGATGGGACTTTCCACAAAAAATTCGCCTTGTTTTTTTAACCATTCACGATTTAGTGCCAACATTATCGTTCGGCTGGCTTCTGTGGCATCTGTGATATCTAGCATATTTTCCGGAAAAAGTAGATTGCAGCGATGGGACCTTGACAAGTCATCAAAGTTGATGATGTAGAATTTCGGTGGCACGGGATATTTATCTCGATTTTTAAGGGCTGTGTTATAGGCAATTAGGGTAAGGTCAGGGAATTTGAAATCGTAAATAAAACAAGAAAATCCTTTGCTTATGTGTTGAGTGATGACGTGACGAATAACGAAAAAGGATTTACCAGAACCGGGTGTTCCCAGTACCAATAGGGCTCTAAAGGGGTTAATGATATTGATGTAACTTTTTCGAAGCCTCCCTTTGATCTTGTATTGCGCTGGAAGGTTTACAGAATACTCATTTGCCAATAATCTCTCCTCCTGGGGGAAACTCTCTTCCAAAAGGTTAAAGGGGTCTGCACCCATTTTTACATAGAGCAACCTGGAAAGTCGGGCACCTCCAAATAAAATAACAAGGTAACCAAACGCAGTTACGGACATATACCATAACGCAAGGGTAGTTTCCCTGCCGGCCACATCCAGAATAAAGAAGGAAAGAAAATAACAAAGTAGCCCGATGGACAGGGATAGCAGTATAGGCCATAATTGCAATTTATTGTCCCTTGTCCCTCGCTCGCCGATTTGAGAAATAGCGAGTAGAAACAGAACAGCAAGTTTAGGGACAGTAATTCCAGACAAGAAGAAGAGTCCGTGTGAAAGGCCGAAAATAAGATGGGTTGCAAAAGACAAGTTTAATCCCCATGCTGCCACGGCGGGATAGCAGGTGCAGTAAAAATGGATAAGCAGCAATAGTATGCTGATAAAGCGCATAAACTCCAAATTCTTATGGAGTGCTTGAAGGTTTTCTCCGTTCTGCATGACGTATTAATACTTTAAGTAAACAATTGGTCAGGCCCTCTTACAGGGATGGCCCTTTCCTCCTTTTCTTCTTCTTTTTTGGAATGAGGCCAGATCCTCCCTGTGAACCTAATTCGGGCCTCAACAGCGTATTTATAAGGGCATACTTCGCGTTTGCGCCGAATTCAAAAATGGAGTGATCTTGTTCCGTGGATGATCGTCCGGTTTCGGCTTTCTTGAAGGAAGATCTGGATTGAAACGTTGATGCCCTTAGCTTGTAAAATTCGTTGAGCCCTATTCCCAATTCCTGATTCGTATAGGTGGCCTTATTCCGGTGATCAACAAAATAAACGGCTTGAATTACACCCAGCCTGTCTTGATCGAAATGGAGGCGTATATTTCTATTTCGAAGATGCTCGACAAACTGGCTACTTTTCGTGGATCGGGTCAGAATAGATCGCACGGCCTTCTCAACATAGATCTTCGCTGCGGCCTTCTTAACAGCGTTGGCGGCAAATTTTAGCTCCAGCGTGGCAAGGGTCGGAGAACCATAGATTTCGCTGGCCTTAATGGCCTGCCCGATTCTGTAGCCGCGGTTGTCAAGTAAGCAATAGACCAAGCCGCCTGTCTGATACATCCGGCTTCCTTTAATCCCCCTGTCCGCTATAATATTCATCTGACGGAGGATAATATTAAATTCGGCCAGGCTAGTGAACTTGTAGCTCCTAATGGCATCTCCTACGATATTTGTAATAGCATGTTTGGTTTCCTCCTTGCCGTACTTTGCCGGTAATAGCTCGATAGCCGATGGTACCACCGTTTGTCCATGCTTACGGGTTTCGGCTGTTATTAGGCCGAAATTGAATTCGATTGCTTTTCGGGCAGGCTCCGACCGCTTCTTGCCGATGTTGTGCAGACTGATCCCCCGCCCGGTATTTTGGATTGTCGTCGTAACAATGTGGATATGGGGGTGATTGGCATCCAGATGCCGGTAGACAAGAAAGGGTTGCCTGCCAAATCCGATACGTTCCATGTAGCTTAAGGCTATCATTTGCATGTTTTCATTCGAAATGACTTCTTCCGGGGGAAAATTGAGGGAAAGGTGGAGGGTATTTGTCTTGACCCAGGGGTTCCGTTCATTTAAAACCTGAAACCGACGTAGCTTTTCCGAAAAACCCAATTCATTGACATTACAAGAAAAACCGGACGCCATGATTAGTTCGGCCTCGTTTTTGGCAACTTTTCGTTCGTTGTAACTCAAAGCTCCTCGGATCGATTTTCCCGTTCTTATCCGGACAACCATTTTTTTCCCAATTTTGAAACGATGGTGAGTAATTCTTCAATTTTTGGTTCTAAGGCTAGGTATTCTTTAACAGCCATTTTTGCATATAATGCCTTTCTTTGCGGTTCCGGGTAAGTATTGAAAAAACGGGTAATCTGATTAATATTTACGCCTATGGCCCGGATCTCCGATCGCAACCTGGCCAGTTCTTCCATCACATTGTCGAATGTTTTATCCTTTGTGAACACTTTTACTGGCCGATTATGCAAGATGTCCCGGATAAGACCACTCATGTCGGGGTTTGGCCTCTTAGCAAGGATATCCTGGAGTTGCGCATACTTCTCGCTATTTACTCTGGTACACAACTTGTGCTTTAATTCTTTACTTTCTGAGGCTTTCTTGCGGCCCATGTCCTAACATATTATGGTATTACCACCTTATCCTCATCCCAAAAAAATAGTTGTCGACAACAATACATCTTGCTATGCGCGTAAAAGGGCGCATTCAAGTGATGAATTATTTGGGAGAACTCCTTTAACAAATTACTCCCTGAACTCCATTTTTCGAGTGGTGAACTATCCTTGGTATAGCAATAGAGCACCTACCGGAACCTCCCTTTTCTGGCTCGTATGCTGGCAATTGGCGTTTGCCCGGTCAGCTTTTAGGGGGGCCTAGGCCGTGGTTGTTGCGTCCCTGTTTTTTGAAGCCCTTCGTTTTTACCTTGAGATCTTTCATTAAGGAATACGCCTTTGCATATCGAAGAAATTTGTTCCGCAGCTCTTGGATTAGGTTTGACACCATTTTATCCACTGTTGGAAATTTGCCTTTAGATGGGAAATAGTACAAAGACATGTCCATCGCTTCGTTCTGGGCTATTTCCGGCGGTAGCTCGAGAGTGGCGGAAATGAGCTTAATCCCGTACTTGTTTTGATCCGAAGCATTTCCGATCGAAATGAGAAAATTGACATTGTCCTGTCCCGAGCCTATCCTTTCGTCCACTTCCACTGATTCTTGTAGAGTAAACCCTCCAACCCATTGCGATGCCCCGGAAACCATCTTTTCGTAATTGGTGAAGCCCAGTCGGGCAAGGTCGTTTTTCAAATCTGCATTTTTACGCAGCGCCTCTTTCTGTTGTTCGAGTTTCTGGATCGCCAAAAGATCTTTAACTATCTGATCTTTCGTTGGAAAAGGCTCGCTTCGATGATAGCCTATGGAAACCTCTTTACCGTTATATTCTCCGTCAATTTTGTGGTAGGGCATCGCGGCCCTGATGAAGAAAAGGACCGGTGGGTTATCTGGTGCGTATTGAGCAAGGTGAAATTCGAATTTTACCTGGAATTCGTTGCTTGCCGGATCGGTCAATCGAAAACCCCTATAATGTTGCAAAGGAGGGACTGCCGGGTTCGGTCTTTCCACAGCGGAATGAAGGATTTGCTCAAAATTCTCAAATCCCAAGTTTTTGAGGTCATTACCCAGCGTTTGTGCCTCTTCAGTGGAAAAGAAATCCATCCTATACTATTTTTTGTGAAATGGTTTTATTCTGACTTAGTGGTTCCGGGACGGATTGGTGCCGGGCAAGTAAACGCCTCGTATCGGCAATAGCCAGCCGGCTTTCCTTGAACCGAGCCGCATAAAATCTTTTTATAGGTTGACAAGGCGCAAAACTTTTCATCATTTTCGACAATAACTGCCATATCATCATATCCCTTGACGGTATCGGTACGTCTGCCCTTCGGTAGGTTTTCTGCATGCTGGACCCCCAGTCATATCGGTCAGGCCAGGTTCTGAAGAATGCAATGGTTGCGGACGCTATAACGATTGTATCTGAGTCCACTTCCATCGCGGGGGTAAAAGAGTAGGCTACTGTTTCGCCGTTTTCTCCAACTTGCTGGACATGCCGGAATGATCCTACTATCCTGCCAGTGGAAGGTTGCCAAATGAAAAGACTGCAATCAGGAAAACCGAGCCTTTCAAACTCATCTCTCAGGGCACTGAGGAGGTAGGTGCGTTCCTTCCAAATTTCGGCTACAACCCATTCTGTCGCTTGCCGGATGATTTGATCGCGTGTTGGAAGGGGGGCTGTTTTGGCCAGAAACTGCAGTTCAAAGATGGAGAAACCCGCCGATGAACGGGCTGAATTCAGCACGACCTTTACCTGAATGCCAGAGAGTGACCAGACGCCGCAGATGTCGGATACAACGATAAATTCAAAATCGGCGGTGATGCCGGGCCCAAGAACAAAATAGTCGTCAATTGCAGATGTTGTACCGGGATCATCCGGAGGTCTTGATTGACGCCAACGCTTGATAATGGCATCGGCGCGATTGAAGCCGAGCAACCGAAGGCTTTGTTCAACAGGTTTATGCTGCCGGGATTTCCCGTTTCGAGGCATCGTTTCGTCCGATGCGGCTTGTTTGTCGTTGTTTGTCATCTGGCAGTTTTTAAACTAGGTTTTTAAATTGGGTATGAATTCCACGATTGGTTTTGTGGTAATCTTTTCCATCTAGTTACTTATGAGGACTTTTTTGGCGGCGCAGGTGCAGGGTGGGCCACTGTGAGTTGTTGAAGTTTGTTTGCTGAAATGGGGATAACCTGCAAAGCATCCAATATGGCGCTCTCCCTCAGGTCATCTGAGAACAATTCTTTAATCAGCTCAACTTCCTGGGGCTGAAGAGGCTTGCTTATTCCATTGTTCGCATTGAAAAGCGACCAGGTGCCGGAAAACTTACAGACTATGTACATTTCGAGTAATATTTAATCGGTGAATGGATGTCGGTATTGATCCCGCCGGATTTATCTTGCCTCCTTGTTTCGTAAAAGCGGATTTGCCTTCCACACAGAGACTATCCAGCGGTAAGCAATCCCTTTCCAGTTGATGATAAAGTTTCCGGTTTTGCTCATCCAGTTTCTACGCTCGTAGACATAGAAAAAGTCTTCCGCTTCTTTGTCAGGTATGCCTTTTTGGGAGAAATAAACTTTGACATCCTCAATACGTGGCGACAGGTGGTGGCTGAACAGGGGGTCATTACCAGGAAGTGTTGTCATGATAGCAGAATTTATGTTATCGAATGTTACTAGACTATGCTGTATAGGTCCGTTTACGCCTTCTTAATTCCCGATCGACATCACATGGATCATAATAGATTTCACCGTCAATACAGCAAACCGGAATATTTCCGCTTTGTCGGGGCAGATGGACGCTAGAAACAGATATATGTAATATTTTGGCGACTTCCCGTGTTGAAAGCCGTTTCCGGCACTGATAGCTTTCAGGCTCCGCAGCAAGGGTCTTGATGCCATTCTGAAATTCTTTGGTCAGAATTTCCTTTAAGTCACCCAGGTCACTGGGTAGAATACTTCCAGGGCGAGGTATTTTCTGCTGCTGGGGGTATAAGTTCACAATTTTGGCCATTGCCGCTATTTATGAACCAAATATCGGACGTGAAAAAGGCGATCTATCAGAGTGGTAAACGCACTCGGTTGAAAGTTTCTACTATTTTACAGATTAGAGGATTTTGCAGCTAAACCCTGTTGGCAAGAGAAATCGGGAGAAATTTGGCGCTGGCGTAAGAATAAATCATTACACCCCGATGAAGTTTTTGTCTGTAATTGGAAAGAGCCGGCCCGTTGCAGCCTTATGTCGCAGATATGCTTCGAGGGGAACGATTGGTACTGTTCTTTTCAGCGGAGGCGGTAACGTGGATGGTCCAGAAATGTCTGGAACAAATGTTTTGATCTATTCTTTCGCAAACTCCAACCCATATCTATGCAGGATACTTTCGATATCAATCAGGGATTTAGGGCCTATCCAGCGTACACCGTAAAACATGGAACGTTGGTAATTTGCCAAATCATGAATGGTATTGATCCGGAGGGATCTTAATTGATAAAATGTCCTCCTTTTTATCTCTCTCCGTTCATAAAGGTCTTGCAATTCCAACGACAATACCTCCGCCACTTTGGGAATCTCGAATTTGTTTTTTAAGAACTTGTAAAGAAGATATTGTTGGTCATCGGGGATACTCTGAATGTTAATGGGTATAATCATATTTGCGAGTTTTATAGCGTGTTGGCCAGAATAAATAGAATTCCTGCGAGGATCATGAGTTTTGCAATTATGGTGGCAACGCTTTCTATAAATCGGATCGCGATCCCCTTCCCATAAGAGGGGAATAGTTCCAATCCGGTGATACTGCGACGATTGAATTTACGCTTGCCTATTTTGTATCGTATGACAGCTCCAGCTAGAATCAGAACGACACCGAGCGGTGTCAAAAAATGCGCATGGATCATAGATTACCTAATTATTGTCTTGAATATTGAATACTGTTGGACCTTCTATCGGACGCTGCATCTTGATTTCCAACCAGCTAGCCACCTGTTACCAGTTCTCTCTGTTGAATAACATAGGATTTTCCCGTCGAAGCGAGGCAATCCAGCGGAAGGCGAGACTTTTCCAGTTCTTGAAGAAATTTCCCTGACGGCTTGTCCAATGTCTTTCTTCGTAAGAATGAAAGAATTCTTTGAAAAAAGTTCCGTCAAAGCTATCTCTTAAGTGGAAAAAATTGGCCGCTGCGATTTCGACCCAAACCTTTTCGCTTTTCGATCTCCTGATCAATGTCAGACGGATCATAGTAAAAAATGCTTCCAATCTTGCTGAAAGGAATTGTTCCGTTATCTCTTAGGGTTTGCAATGTGCCCGGTGAAAGATTCAGTAGTTTTCTAACCTCCCATGTCTTTAGCCATTTTTTGGCCGGTTGCCGCCCCTGATCAGCAATCAAGGCTTTGAATGCCATTGTTAGTTCGAGCTTTAGTTCAGTTTTCAGCTCGTTCTTAAATTCCTTCAAATCTTCGAGGGTTACCAGCCGGTTACGCGTAACTTCGGAGTGACCTGGTAACAGTTTCTCCACCTTATGCATGACAATTATATTGTCATGCAATGTCGGTTAGGCCAGAGGGGATTTATCAGAGTGCGAAATCAGAGGGAAGTAAGAATATGTTAAAATCTACGAATCCAAAGATGGAACTATAGGCGGTTCCCTATAGTTCCATATGGCAGCATAGCTAACTAGCTTTCATGGAAATCACCTTTGCCCTTCCCCCCTTCTTTTCCGTCAGGCCCTTCAGTTCCCCCGACTGCCCAAAAAGCTTTTGGCTTACTTCCTTCATGCTGGTGCTGATGGCCGTCCGGTTTGCTTTGACATAAGTATGTACAGCTCGATCGGATTTCTGGCCAAGCATCCGGGCGATAGTCTTTAGCTGTACCCCTTGGTTAAAGGTCACTTCATTGGCGAAGAAGTAACGGGCGTCGTGAGAACCAGGGTCGATTTTAAAGCCCATCCTACTGAATATAACCTTCAGACAGCGATTATATTGCTGGTTCGTAGGTACAGGTAAGAGTTTATTCCGTTTGAGGCAAAGGGGATGTTTTTTATACTTTTCGATCAAATCCAGGGCGATCGGCAGTAAAGGCAGCGTCTCATCCCCTCCTGTTTTCTGCCGATCTTTACTGACCCACTTTTTACCGTCAATTCCCGTAATAATGTCCCCTGGGCCGAAGCTCCGGACTTCCGCATAAGATAACCCTGTGAATGCACAGAATACATACTGATCCCTTACTTCCGTTAAACTCGGTTTGTCAAATTCTGCCTGAATAAGGTCGATCATCTCCTGCATGGTAAGCCACTGGCCATCTCCCTCTTCATACCTGCATTTATAGAGTTCAATGGGGCTGGCCGATATCCAGCCATTGGCTCTACAGCGATTCATCGTCTCTTTCAATGCTTGAATATACCGGGTGGCCGTGTTTTCGATGGTCTTGCGCTGGGTCATGTTATAGACCTTGAATTGCTCACAGAATTTTAAGTCCAGTTCGGTGAGCGATAGGTCAAGGACCTTGTACCGGTACTCAATAAACTCAAGGGTCCGCCTTTTTCTACCCCACATTTTTTCCAGCGTATTGGTTGACCGGTGGTCAGAGGCCGACATTTGGAGGAAGTAGAGCAGATGTTCGTTCGTCGCCAGGATCAAGGTTTTCAGCCAGTTCTTGTTGTCAAAGATGATATTGGCATTTTGGGTGGTTTCCTCAATCCGTTCGTGCAGGGCCTTTTTTTCGGCTTCCAGCAATTGCGCCCGGGCAGGAAGGGGCATTTTGCCATCTTCATAGGCCTTCTTATAGCGGTTCGTGTAATCCAGATAATCTTCGATCAATTTGTCCAGTAGATCGCTGAGTTGTAGGTTTTTAACCCTCTCCTCCCTTATCCTTTCTCCCCGCAGGGGAGTCCGGTAAGCCTCCAGCACCATTTTGGGGGTGGCAATCTCCTCCGTGGCCTGAATCAGGTCAAAATGCCGGTTCAGGTCAGTTTTCATTTTGCTTAATGCTTTGTTGAATGCCTCATAGTTTTTGTCCTGAGATGTCACCATTTTAAAGGAATTCTCCCAGTGTATGGGGTTGACTTTGATACCCGTAGACATTTCTTCCTCCAGACCATCGATGGTCAGCCGGACATAAATGGGGACTTTCCCGTCGGAGGTCATTTTTTTGCGTTTCAGATAGAAAAGCAGGGCGAAACTCTGTTTGACATACATAACTGTAATTTTTAAATGCGTTTAAAAATCACCCTTTGCACGCCCGGCAATCATCGTAAAATAGGGGGTCTCAGCTCGGGGGGGCCTACTAAGCTAGGCCCCCGAATAGGCCCCTGAATTAGTCCCCGGATAAGCTGAATCGAATTGAATCGAATTGATCGAGAAAGTTTTTTGGGAAGGCTTCGAAACGTACACCTGCAGGGCATTTCCCGCGAAAAAGGGCATCTACCATAGATGCCCTTTCGTGGGTCCTACTGGATTCGAACCAGCGACCTCTTCCATGTCAAGGAAGCGCTCTAACCAACTGAGCTAAAGACCCTCGCTAACCAAAACAGCGTCAAAAAGAAACGCTCCCATTTCGGACTGCAAATTTTAATCAAATTCCCCTATTTACCAAACTCCACCCCACAAATTACCGGCGATTTCCTATATTTTTATCCCCCCTCCGCTTCAACTCCTTCCTGATCAACCCCAACTCCCTCCCCGTCTGACCCGACATCGAACTGTTCTCCTGCGCCCGCCGCATCAGATAAGGTACCACATCCCGTATCGGCCCAAACGGCAGATATTTACTCACCGCACACCCCGCCTTTGCCAGGTTGAAGGTGATATTATCACTCATCCCGTACAACTGGGAAAAATGAATATGCGGATGCCCTGACGCTAATCCCTTTTGTTGCAATAACTGCACAGCATACAAATTACTGTATTCATTATGCGAAGCAACGATCAGCGCAATCCTGTCGAGTCGCCCGATGCAAAATTCCAACGCCGCATTATAATCCCGGTCCGTAGCCACCTTATCCGGCTGAATGGGCGAAGGATACCCCACAGAAAGCGCCCTCTTCCGCTCTTTCTCCATATAAGCCCCCCGCACCAGCTTTGCCCCCAGGATAAAACCCCGCTGCTCGGCCGCCTCATGGGAATCTTTTAAAAAGTCCAGCCGGTCCGCCCGGTACAACTGGATCGTATTGTAGACCACCGCCCGCCCCCGGTTAAATTCATCCATCATCCGGATCGTCAGCACATCTACCGGGTCCTGGATCCAGGTCTCTTCCGCATCGATCAATACTCCTACCTTTTGCTCGGCCGCCTCCTTGCCAATCTGTTGCATCCGCCGGCCAACCCGTTCCCATTCCTCCCGTTCCACTGCCGTCAGGTCTTCCAATACCCGTTCGTAACGCTTCATCAGACTTCCGGAATAGGATTTCATGCCCGAATCCAGCTTCTCCAGCAACGAAAAACGCGCAATCCCCGTTACTTTCACGCTCATATAAGGGATATTAGGCTGAGTAGCGGCATAATCGATCACGCGGTTGAACTCCCCAACCGCATGGTCAAATCCTTCCTCGCCGTCATCGCCACCCTCTACACCATAATCGAGGATCACCTGGACATGATATTCTCCCAATTTGCTGGCGACCGCAGCCGTCTCTTCCAGGGTCTCCCCCCCTACGAATTGGGCAAACAAGGTGCTACGGATCATCCCCTTCACCGGCAACCCCGACCGCACCAGCCAGGGAGTTAGCCGGGTACCCAGCCAGACCAGCGGGGAATACCCCATACTGGAAAACAACGTCGCCGCTCTTTTCAATTCCTTATCCGACTTATATTCAAACGCATTGGCCGTATTCTCGAAAGAAACCAATTCCGGGGCTGTATCCATATATTCAAACCTTAATTTGCGCGTAAAGGTAGGGAAACGCCTTTTTTATTTAACTTAGGTCAATGAGAAAATACTACAGCTTATGGGCGGCCCTGTCCCTTTTAGTCTCCTGCCGCCCCACTCCTCACTACGATACGATCATCCGCCACGGTGTAATCTATGATGGCAGCGGAAACCCCGCTTATCAAGGCGATATCGGCATCCGCCAGGACACTATCGCCTTTATCGGCGACCTCTCCGGCGCCGAAGCCACCCGTGACCTGGATGCCAAAGGCATGGCCGTCAGCCCCGGCTTTATCGATATGCAAAGTCAGTCGATGCAGTCCCTGCTGCAGGATGGCAGATCCATGGGCGCCATCCGGCAAGGCGTCACCCTCGAAATCTTCGGCGAAGGGAGCTCCGAAGGTCCCTATACAGACAGTATGGCGGCATCGGAACAGCGCGAAGAAGGCGATATCAAATACAAGGTGACCTGGAAAACACTAAAAGATTATCTCCAATACCTGCAAAAAAATGGAGTTTCCACCAACGTCGCCTCCTTTGTTGGTGCAGCCACCATCCGCGAAAATCTCCTTGGTTTTACCGACAAGACCCCCGATTCCGCCCAACTGGAAAAAATGAAGACCCTCGTCCGCCAGGCCATGGAAGACGGAGCCCTCGGCATCGGCTCTGCCCTTATCTATGCCCCCGGCAGCTATGCAAAGACACCCGAGCTGATCGAACTATGCAAGACTGCCGCCCCTTATGGCGGATTATACATCTCCCATGTACGCAGCGAAGGCAATCAATTGCTACAGGCAGCCGATGAGCTTATCCGCATCGCCCGCGACGCTCATATCCCCGCCATTTTCTATCATCTTAAAGCCGCAGGCAAGAACAACTGGAACAAACTGGATCCCCTCATCGCAAAAATTGACAGCGCCCGCAAAGCCGGGCTCGACATCTCCGCCTGTATGTATACCTACACGGCAGGCGCCACCGGCTTTGATGCCTCCATGCCCACCGATGTACAGGAAGGCGGACTCGACAAATGGATCGAACGATTAAAAAATCCCGCCATCCGGAAAAAGATCATCCGCGAAATGCAAACGCCGTCCAATGACTGGGAAAATCTCTACCTCGGCGCAGGCGCCGACAATATCATTTGCACCGGGTTCAAACAGGACTCCCTAAAATATCTCACAGGCAAACGATTAAGCGAGATCGCCAAACTCCGCCATACCACACCCGAAGAGACCATCATCGACCTCGTCATCCAGGATCATTCCCGCGTGGAAGTCATCTATTTCCTGATGAGCGAGGAGAATGTACAAAGGGAAATCCAACTGCCCTATATGACCTTCGGCTCCGACGAAGCCAGCATGGCCCCGGAAGGCGTCTTCCTGAAAAGCAGCTGCCACCCCCGGGCCTATGGCAATTTTGCCCGCCTGCTGGGCACCTATGTCCGCGACGAAAAGCTCATCTCTCTCGAAGACGCGATCCACAAACTCAGCGGCATGCCCGCCGCCCGACTTCACTTGAAAAAAAGAGGCGAACTTCGCGTCGGCAACTATGCCGACATCGTCGTCTTCGACCCGGCAACGATAAAAGCCAACTCTACCTATGAAAAGCCTCACCAGCTGGCCACAGGAGTCCAAAATGTATTCGTAAACGGCACGAAAGTACTGAAAGACGGCCAGCACACCGGCGCCAAACCCGGCCGCGTCGTTTACGGCCCCGGATACAAAGGCAGCTGATCAAAGATCTTTATATTTACCGGCCAAATGGCCAAATAATAAACATGAAGATCCTGCAGACCGATATCTACAAGTTCAGTATTCCGATGCACCCATTCACTATCGCTACCGGGACGCTGGACCATGCTCAGAATACCCTGATCCGCATCCACACCGATGCCGGCTACTACGGAGTCGGCGAATGTTCCGCCTTCCCGATGATCGCCGGCGAGACCCAGGCTACCTGCTTTGAGATGGCAAAAGATTTTGCCGCCTGCTGGAAGGGGAAAGAAGCCCTGGAGCCCGAACAACGCATGCAGGAACTACACGACTTCACTGCCTTCAATGCCACTATCAAAAGCGCCTTCGACATGGCGCTTCATGACCTGGCCGCTAAATCCGCCGGACAGCCGCTATACCGCTACCTGGGCGGAAAGAAAAAGGAACTGGAAACCGACCTCACCATCGGTATCGATACCCCGGAGAAAATGGCCACGACCGCCGCCCGGTTCAAGGCAGATGGCGTCCGCATCATCAAGATCAAGCTGGGCAAGAACGGTCCGCAGGATGTAGAGCGCGTGCGGCAGATCCGCGCCGCCGTCGGACCGGATATACTCCTGCGGATAGACGCCAACCAGGGCTGGGATTTCCAATCAGCGCAATCCGCCTTGCAGCAAATGGGCCCATTCCATATCCAGTTCTGCGAGCAACCCATGCGACACTGGTATGATGACCAGCTGCCGGAGTTGCGTCGCACCGTCCCCATCCCGATCATGGCCGACGAAAGTGTTTTCGATCACCACGATGCCAGACGACTCATCTCCGCAAACGCCTGCGACTACGTGAACATCAAATTTGCCAAGTCCGGCGGCATCCTCGAAGCCACCCGGATCAACACCACCTGCGAACAGCAGGGCATACCCTGTATGATGGGCGGGATGCTGGAAAGTCGCATAGCCCTCACCGCTTTTGCCCACTTCGCCCTGGCCCACGACAATATCGTCTTTTACGACATGGATACCTGTCTGTTGGGACATACCGCCGACCCTGTCACCGGCGGCGTCCGCTACAACGGCTATTTTCTCGATATACCAGACACACCCGGCCTTGGCGCCGACGCAGACGATGCTTTCCTGCAAGAATGCCCAAAAGTCACCGTCTGATGCTATCTTTACACCCAAACCCAAATGGATGATACCAAAAGCAAAGACGGCCAAAGAGTCCCTGATCATCATGACCGAATTGGTCCTGCCCAATGATACCAATGTATACGGCAACCTAATGGGTGGCCGCCTTATGTACTGGATGGATATCGCCGCCGCCCTGGCCGCAGGCAAACACTGTAACGCGCCCGTCGTCACCGCCTCCGTGGATAATATCTCCTTCGAGAACCCCATCAAGCTGGGTAATGTCGTACATATCGAGGCAAAAGTCAGCCGGACATTCAACACCTCTATAGAAGTCCATATGAAGGTCTGGGGTGAAGACCATACTCAGCAATATAAATACAAGAGTAACGAGGCCTACTACACCTTTGTAGCTCTCGATCCCAATCGCCGGCCAAGACCCGTTGCCGAACTTATGGCCGAAACAGAAGAAGAAAAAAGACTGTACGACGGCGCCCTCCGCAGAAGACAGCTCCGCCTGATCCTCGGCGGTAAGATGAAACCCGAAGACGCGGGGGAATTGAGAGCCTACTTTTTAAAAGATTAAAGCCAGCTATTCACCCGCGACAGCCGTCCGGGGCCAATGATGCGCCCCGCGCATCATAAACTTCTTGCTCTGCTCAATCGAATCCATCAGCTGCTCCATGATCCGCTCCGCCGGCGCATCATAATCGATCGCCAACGGCTCTTTGAACGTCACATGCAGCTGCACCCCCCTCTTCTTAAATTTCAGCCCTTTTTTATTAAAAGCCCGCCAGAACCCACCGATCACCACCGGGATCACGATAGGCCGGTTCTGCTTGATGATCAGAGCCGTGCCCTTCCGGCCCGGCGCAAAGGCTTTTGTGGTGCCCTGAGGAAAAGTGATGACCCAGCTATCCTGCAGGGCCCGCGTGATCTTACGCGTATCCGACGGGTCCAGTCCTTTGCGTACCGCCGTACTCTCTTTGTTCCAGGTCCGGCGTACCGTTAGCGCACCGGCCATCGTAAAAAGCCGGCTGACCCAGGTAGCACGCATCGTCTCCTCCGCCGCTACATAATACACATTCGTAAAAGGATTCAACAGATAATAAGGCAGACCCAGCCGATTTTTCTTCCCCCATTTCACCGCACAAAAAATATGAAGGAAAGTGATCACATCCGCGAAATAGGTTTGGTGATTGCTGACAAAAAGAACATTCCCTTTTGGCAGCCCGCGCAGATGCTCCGTACCGCTTATCTTCAAGCGATTGACAATCGTCAGACCGGGATAAGAAATGACCCCTACAATGGCATAGACCAGTTTTCGTACGAAACGAAGGCGCTTCAATCGTTCTCTCAGTGAGCTCATGCACGTGGTGTTTCGCTTCGAAATTACGTAATAGTTTACAAAATCAACACATCTCATTAACTTTGCCGCCTATGCAGCTCAATACAGTCATCTTCGACATGGATGGTCTTCTCATCGACTCCGAACCTTATTGGCAGGAAGCTGGAACGGAGACTCTCCGCCAATTCAACGTTACCCTCTCGCCGATCCAATATCATCATACCACCGGCCTCCGCACACCCGAATGGCTGGATTATTGGTTCGGCTATTTCGGGGTAGACAAACAATTAATTCCCGCCGCCGCCGCCGCCTTACACGCCAACGTATTCGAAAAGATCCGCGCTAAAGCCGACCCGCTTCCCGGTGTCCATGAGGTGCTCGACTTTTTTAAATCGAACAGCTTCCAAATCGGCCTGGCTACTTCATCCCCGCTCACATTGGCAAAGATCGTGACCGACAAACTGCAGATCGGCGCATATTTCGGGACCGTTACCTCCGCCGGTGACCTCCCCTTCGGCAAACCGCATCCCCAGGTGTATATGGATTGCGCCGCCGCCTTGTCCGTAAACCCGCTGCAATGCCTGGCTTTCGAAGACTCTTTCAATGGCCTGATCGCCGCCAAAGCCGCCCGCATGAAATGCGTCGCCATCCCCGTAAAGGATCAATACCCGCTACCCAAATGGGGCGCCGCCGATCTTAAACTTAATTCCCTGCTCGAATTCGATGAAGCCCATCTTAAAAGCCTCCTATAAAAAAGGCTCCAACTTTCGTTGAAGCCTTAGATCGATTATTACTATCAGGAACTTAGTGCGCAGCTTCCCCACCACCGGTGGTTCCACCAGACGCATGCTGATCCTTCTCTTCCTGTTTCAGCTTTTCCTTGATAGAAGCTAAGGCGCCGAGATCACCCAGAGTCGGCTTTTCCACCTTCTGCTGAATGTTCTTGACAGCTTTGCGCGTCTTGTCGGCATCCGCCCTTTGTTCCTTGCGCAAGGCTTCCTTCTCTTCCGTCTTCACCTGCTCCCAGATCCGGGTATGCGACAGTACGATGCGCTTTTCATTGCGATCGAATTCGATGACCATAAAAGGAGCCGTTTCATCAGCCTGCACCTGCTTGCCGTCTTCCTTGTTCAGGTGACGGTTTGGTGCAAAGCCTTCCAGACCATAGGGCAGCTGCACGATAGCACCCTTGTCATCCTTGCGGATCACCAGGCCTTCATGCACGGAACCAACAGCGAAAGTTTCCTCCAGGGCATTCCAGGGATCTTCTTCCAGCTGTTTGTGACCAAGCTGCAGCTTGCGGTTGTCTTTATCGATACCCAGGATCATCACGTCGATATGCTGGCCCACTTTCGTGTACTCGGACGGATGGTTGAAGCGTTTGAGCCAGCTCAGATCGCTGATATGGATCATGCCGCCGATTCCGGGAGCCAGTTCCACAAATACGCCGTAGGGAGTAATATTCTTGACCAGACCATTGTGCCGGCTGCCCTGCGGGAATTTGATTTCGATCGTATTCCAGGGATCTTCGCTCAGCTGCTTGATAGACAAGCTCATCTTGCGCGCATCCTTGTCGAGCGTCACCACCTTTGCATTATGCTCGTCGCCCAGCTTGAAGAATTCCTTTGCATTGATCGGCGTATTGGCCCAGGTGATTTCGCTGACGTGAACCAGACCTTCTACGCCCGGCATGATTTCCAGGAAAGCACCGTAGTCTTCGATATTGACCACCCTTCCCTTGACGATCTCGCCTTCCTTGATACCCGCGGGCAATACATCCCAGGGATGCGGAGTCAGCTGCTTCAGGCCAAGGCTGATCCTCTTCTTTCCATCGTCGAAATCCAGCACCACCACCTGCAGCTTCTGATCCAGCTTCAATACCTCGCTCGGATGGCTGATACGTCCCCAGCTGATATCGGTGATATACAGCAGACCGTCCAAACCGCCCAGGTCCATAAAAGCTCCAAAATCGGTGATATTCTTGATCGTACCTTCCAGCACCTGCCCTTTCTCCAGCTTGCTGATGATCTCGGCGCGCTGCGCTTCGATATCGCTTTCGATCAGGGCCTTGTGTGATACGACGGCATTCTTGATCGCTTCGTTGATCTTCACCACCTTGAACTCCATGGTCTTGCCGACAAACTGGTCGTAATCCGTGACAGGCTTCACGTCGATCTGAGATCCGGGCAGGAATGTTTCCATACCGAATACATCGACGATCAGGCCACCCTTCGTCTTGCTGGTGACCGTTCCGGTAACCACTTCGCCCGTCTTGTGTACTTCCACGATCTTTTCCCAGGCACGCGTGATCCGGGCCTGTTTACGGCTCAGGTGAAGATGCCCTTCCCTGTCCTCCTTTTCTACCACCATCACTTCCACTTCATCACCAGTCCTCAGGTTGGTCAAATCGCGGAACTCATTCAGAGATACCAGGCCATCGCTCTTAAACCCGATATTCACTACTACGTCGGTCTTGGTTACACCTACAACCAGGCCCTTTACGAGCTCACCATCGGTGATAGCCACAAAAGTGTTTTCATACACCTTGTCATACTTGAGCTTTTCTTCCTTGGTGTAAGCGGCTACATTCCGTTTGTCGATGCTCCAGTCAAAATCATCATGCGCAGTCTGCACATATACAGGTCCTTTTGTTGTCGCTGTAGGCTCGGCCGTGGCAGTCGCCACATCCGTAGTCTCCTGTGATTCAGCGTTTGAGTTAACAATATTGTTTTCAGACATAATAAAACCCCGACGTTTTTAATTCGGGGTGTCAAAAGTACGAAAAAAATCCGGGTTTTCAACCTATATTTTGCACTGGATCATCCAGTGATGACCAAAGGGATCGATCACAATCCCCTGCCTGTAACCATAGAAATAATCCTGCATCGCTCTCTTTTCCCACGCCCCGGCAGCCAACGCACTCTGCATCAGCCGATCGGGGTCACCCACGAATATTCCCAGCAATACCGATGTCCCGCCCAGCCCTTCCGGACTGCGCTCTCCCGAACCCGGCATTTCCTCATGCAGATGGAAAATAGCTCCGCCAATGGATAATTCGGCGACATGAATACTGCCATCCGGATTGGTAAAAAGCCTCAATTCGACCGCTCCAAACGCCTTTTTATAAAATTCCACGGCAGGGGCCACGACTTTCAGCGACAACTCAGGGGCAAAACTCACGATTGCTGTTTCATTAACGACAGATTCCATAATAGCAGGTTTTGGTGATTCTTCTTCAAAGGTCGCTTTTCGCCCCTATCCGGCAACCAGTTTCCCAAAAATTTGTCTCCTATCCGACAATTCCTGAATCTTACTCCCCCGCCGCTTCCGCAATGGATCCCGCCGCCACCGATCCGCTCGCCCAGGCATGCTGAAAATTATATCCCCCGGTGATCCCGTCCACATCCAATATTTCCCCGGCAAAAAACAAGCCCCCGACGATCCTGCTCCCCATCGTGTTCGGGTCGACTTCGGACAGCTTCACCCCTCCGGCAGTGACGAACTCCTCTTTAAAGGTCGTCTTCCCCTGTACCTGGAAGGCATGTACACAGAGCAGGGCAATCAGCTTATTTTGCTCCTTTGCAGGCAAATCGGCCCACCGGAGCTCATTGCCGATACCAGCCTCCGCAAGCAAATATTCCCACAACCGCTGCGGCAGCCCAAAAGGATTCCCACCCCCTACCGAACGCGCCGCCCAATCATACCGCAGTTGCTGGAACCGCTCCCTCACCTGCTGTTCCGGATGCCCCGGAATCCAGTTCACCTGGAGCTGGAACCGATACTCCCGTGTTGCCAGTTCCCGCGCCCCCCATGCCGACAGACGCAGGATCACCGGACCACTCAATCCCCAATGCGTGATCAGCAGCGCGCCTTTTTCCACCAGGCGGCTGCCAATGACTTTTACCTGCGCCTCCGGCACCGAAATACCCATCAGCTTTGTGATGGGATCCCCCGGCATATTAAAAGTAAATAGGGACGGCACCGGCTCTTCTATGGAATGCCCGAGCTGCCTGATCCAGCCGAACATCCCGGACTTGGGATACCCGCCACATGCAACACACAGATAATCAGCCGTTAAGAGCCGACCGTCGGTCAATACAACCTTAAACCCTGCCGCCGCCCCTTGCCCGTCGCCGCCTTCGGCGAAGGCGGCCGCCACCTCTTTCACTTCCGCATGCAGCCTTATTTCCACCCCGTATTTATTCACCTCCTTCATCAGACAATCGATGATCGTTTGTGAAGAATCCGTTACCGGGAACATCCGTCCATCCGCCTCGGTCTTTAACAGCACCCCCCGCTCGGCAAACCATCCT
>Ga0302325_10005645_pt1 | contig 28384 bp, 20 predicted proteins | sample Palsa_T0_2_FD_201948 | JGI IMG/M metagenome (GOLD analysis project Ga0302325, IMG submission 201948) | Peat permafrost microbial communities from Stordalen Mire near Abisko, Sweden - Palsa_T0_2 | ecosystem: Environmental > Terrestrial > Soil > Palsa > Peat permafrost | place: Sweden: Abisko...
TAGTTCATCGCAATCAGGACGTTGTCGTTGACGCGAAGGCTGGCCTCGGTGGCTTCCATGGCGCGCTCCCTGGCCTTCTTCTCCGCCTTCGACACGGGCAGGTGAATCTTTGTCGAGGAATGCGCATAGCGAACCTCGCTGAGGAAGTACGACGCGCCATAGCGGTGGAATACCAACTGTCCGCCCTTTGCGGGGTCGTTTGTATCGACCATTCCCAGTGCCAGGGCTCCAGCGTGCTTCTCCTGGCTTCCGATCAGGATCTCGTTGCTGCGCAGGCCGGCTGCGCCGACCGTGTAGGTTCCCGCGGGCAGCCAGGCGCCGCTGACGTTGAAGTTGAACGGAACGTTCGCTTTGACAGCCTGGATCTGTGCCAATGCGGTGCCGGTGGTTACGAGGGTGGCGGCGACGAAGAGGGCGATGGCGGCGATGCGTTTCATGGTGATCTCCTTTTTCTGGGTACCTGTTCAGGTCCCTGGGGTTTCGGAATTTTTGAGAGCTTGTTGCTACACCCATGGATATTGCAAGCACGTGGCCAAAGTTGAATGCGGCTGCATGAATTCGCGCGATTTTCTCTAAGTTATTTATTTTAAGTAAGATACAGGATGGACCCGACTTTGGGAGTTGGGCAATATGCCTGGGCGCGCCGAGCAAAGGTATCCGATCGGATACCCGCAAGTATCTGTTCGGCTCCTTCGGTGAAGAAGTCCCGATTTATCCGAGATTTCAGGCAAGCTCAGTTAGACTCGATTGCACCGGAGGCTCCCATGCAGCCGCGGCTGCTCGTCATTTCAGGTTCCAAAACAGGGACAGTTCGACCACTGATCGATGGGCACATCACCATCGGTCTGGACGCATCGGATGAGCTATGCCCGACGGATGCGGCAGTTTCGCGCCGGCAATGCACAATCGACCAGGTGGGTGAGCAATTTGAGATTGTGGACCCCGGCAGCCACAACGGCACCTTTGTGAACGGGATTCCGGTGAGGCACAAATTCATTGCGCACGGCGATACGATCCGGGTGGGAAGATCGCAACTCGTGTTTCTGGTGGGCGACGATCAAAAGCCCGGCACTGCAAAGATTCGTTTGAGCGACGCGGTTTCCGTTACCGCAATCAAAACAATTCCGGTGCCGCACACGGCGGCGTCTCCGACGTTCGCCGATCAAGTAGGACACATGGCGCGCGACCTGGCGGCGCTGTTGAGAATCAGCAATATCATCAATTCGATTCGCGACCTGGAACTGGTGCAACGGGAGATTTTGCAACTCATCTTCGAAGTGATTCCTGCTGACAGCGGCGCGGTGCTGCTGTTTTCCGATCTCGATGAGGATCCGAGCTCGATCGTATCCTGGAACCGGGAACCTGGGAGCCGGCAACGTGGGGATGAGAAGCCGATCGAGATTCAGCGCGAACTGGTTCACCGCGCCATCTGGGAGCGCACGGCTATTCTCACAGACGCGCCTGCCGGCTCGAGCGAAATGCGCAACGTGCTGTGCCTGCCCCTGGTGGCGGTGGAAAAGACTGTCGGCGTCATTTACCTGACTTCGCACCGGCCGGGGCCGCCTTTTTGCGAGGATCATATCCACTCTCTCGACCCGGTTGCGCGCATTGCAGCTGTCACGCTGGAGAACATCCTTGCGCTCGATGCGTTGCGGTCCGAAAACCAGCAACTGAAAGCGGAACTCAATCCGGCTGGGAAAATGGTAGGGGATAGCAGGCAGATTCGCCAGGTGGAGGAATTCGTCTCTCGGGTTGCTCGGAGCGAGTCCACGGTGCTGATCCGTGGGGAGAGCGGCACGGGAAAAGAAGTGGTGGCGCGCGCGATCCATCAGACGAGCCCACGGGCTGACCGGCCCTTCGTCGCCATCAACTGCGCGGCGATTCCGGAAACACTGTTTGAAAGCGAGCTGTTCGGCTACGAGAAAGGCGCGTTTACCGGCGCGGCCGGCATGAGGAAGGGAAAGCTGGAGGCGGCGGGCGAGGGAACACTGTTCCTGGACGAAATTGGCGAACTGCCTTCGCAGATGCAGGCCAAGCTGTTGCGCGTGCTTCAGCAAAGAGAGTTCGAGCGGGTTGGAGGGACGCAAACCATTCCATTCAAGGCGCGCGTACTTGCGGCCACCAACAAGCATCTTGAGCAGGCAATCAAGTCGGGTGAATTTCGCCAGGACCTCTACTACCGTCTCAACGTGGTTTCGGTTCATGTGCCTCCTCTGCGCGAGCACCGCGAAGACATTTCCCTGCTTGCCTTATACTTCGCGGCCAAGTATGCGGAAAAAAGCAAGCGGCCGTTCAAAGGGATTTCGCTGGAGGCGCGGCGACTGCTGATGGGTTACAGCTGGCCGGGAAATGTGCGCGAACTTGAGAATGCAATCGAGCACGCGATTGTGCTGGGGCTCACCGAGGAGATCCTGCCTGAGGACTTGCCGGAAGGGATGCTCGAGCAACAATCCGGCGCGCTGCCGGGAGCGGGATACCACGCCGCGCTCAACGAAGCAAGAAAGGAATTGATTCGCAATGCGCTGGGAGAGGCAAAGGGGAGCGTCAGCGAGGCAGCGCGGTTGCTCGGCATTCATCCCAAGTATCTGCACCGGCTGGTGCGGAATCTGAACCTGAAGACGGAGCTGCGTTGACGGAATGGCTCACTTTAGAGCTTATCCGTATAGGTAGCGCCGACCTCCAGGTCGGCTGTCGTGTGGGCCTGCGGCCCGCACATGGACTCTGGCGGCGTGGACGCCGCCAGTACAGCCGGTCTGGAGACCGGCGCTACTCGAATGTGCAATTTACAGATAAGTTCTTAGTCGTAGTGCAGAATTTTTGCCAGGTCAAGCCGTAGCGCGCGCCGCGCGGGGAGCAGAGCGGCGAGCGCAAGCATTGCCCCAAGGATGCAGAGCGCTCCGGCATAGCTGAGCGGGTCAAGGTTATTGACTCCGAACAAGGCTTTGCGGAGTACTTTTGACGCGGCCGCCGCAATGCCGGTGCCTGCCACAAGGCCGACCACGACCGGCCAGGCGAACTGGCGCAGCACGGCGGCGAGCACCTGTACCTTGCGTGCGCCCAGGGCAATGCGGATGGCGATCTCTTTGGTGCGCTGGGAGACGGTGAAGGCGACCAGGCCGATGATGCCCACACCCGCGAGAAGCACGGCAACCATCCCGATGAGGCTTACAACCATTGCCACCTTTCCCACGGGAGAAATGTTGTCCTGGTAAAGAGCTTTGAGTGGCCTGATCTCCGGAAAGAGTCTGGGATCGAGGCTTTCGCTGATGGATTTCACGATGGGGGGAAGGCTGTCGGGCGCGCCGGCGGTTCTGGCGATTACAACCATGCCGGGCATATCGTCCGGTTGGGCGGCCCAATACTGCTCGGTCGCGTCGTCGTCACTGAGAGCGTTGATGCGCGCATTTCCAACCACTCCGACGACGACGTCTTTGGTGGCGCCGTCTCCCATTTGCTGGCCGAGCGGGCTGCGTCCTGGCCACTGCCAGCGGGCAAACGACTCGCTCACGACGACGGCGTTCTTCTCGCCGGGATAAAAGGTTCTCCCCGTGAGCAGTGGGATGCCCATGGTTTGAAAGAACCCCGGCTCGACCCAGTTGGGGTAGACCAGAATGGCTCGACCGTCGACCTCTCTTCTCAATCGACTAACGGTATGCCCGAGCGGCGGCAGCTTCACCAGCGATACCGACCGGACACCCGGCAAGGCGCGAAGCCGGGACTGCATCTGGGCGAGATACGCTTTCGCCGCCGTGGGCGTGTAGCCGTGCTGGGCAAGCTGGGCATCGACGGTAATCAACTGCTGATAGCCGAAGCCGGGATCGGTGTAGAGGGCGTGTTGCGCGGCGCGCACCAAGAGGCCGGCGACGATGAGGAGCACGCAACTGGCGGCTACCTGCGCACCCACCAGCGCCTGCCTGGCCATGGTCTTGTGCTGGCGCTGGCGGGCGATTTGCAAAGCCGGCGCGAGGCCAAAGAAGACCGCTGCCAGCAACGTGAGTCCAAGGGTGAAGAGCAGAACCCGCCAGTCCGGCGTCGGGTTGAGCCACTTGGGCGCGTCCATTCTGCTTAGGGATACGCGCACCACCGTATTGGCCAGCGCCAGGCCAGCAAGGGCGCCAAGCGCGGCGAGCACAAGGCTCTCCGTGCATAACTGCCTGAAGATACGGGCACGACCGGCGCCGATGGCCACGCGGATCCCGATCTCGCGCTCACGGGTTACCGCGCGGGCCAGCATCAGGCCGCCCAGATTCGCGCATGCCACGGCGAGAATAAGCAGCGTAAGCACAGCAACCATGGCGGCGACCTGGTACATCATCTCCTGCATCACCTGCATTCGGCCGCCGGGATGAATGTCGATATACTCGCTGTCCCAAATGTCGTTGGGGTCTTGGCGGCGCAACTCATTGGTGAGCGCCAGCAATTCCTGCGCCGCGGTCTTTGCGGTTGCGCCAGGGGCGAGGCGGCCCCACATTCTGGTGCTTGAATCGCCAGTGTCGGTGAGCACATGGCTGCCTTCAACAAAGTAGGGCTGCTGGAGTATGGGCAGCCAGATGTCGGGAGTCTGGCCGCCGAGACTCGCAAATGCGTAGGGAGTAATGCCGATAACGGTGGCCGGCTTGCCGTTGAGGCGAACGATGCGTCCGACGGCGGAAGGATCTCCGCCGAAGCGGCGCTGCCAAAAGCCATAGCTCAATACCACGTCAGGGGTGGCGTCCGGCGCGTCCTCGCGCGCGGGATCAAACAAGCGGCCCAACCCAGCCGGCGTTCCCAACTCTGTGAAGTAATTCGATGTCGCGAAGGAAGCCGACGGCTGCTGGATGTCGTCGTCCAACTGCATGGGAGGCACGCCCAGTACGCCGATCACCGCCGATAGTGTCCTCGAGTTCTTCTGGTAGAAGAGCAATGACGTGTAGGGCATTCCGTCGGTATAGGCAGTGGGGGAGCGGCGTTCAAGGCGCACCAGGGAGCCGGGGTCGCGCACCGGGAGGGGTTCAAGGGCCACCATGTCAAACAGGCTGAAGGCCGCCACATTGACGCCGATGCCGATGGCCAGCACCAGAACTGCCATCAGCGTAAAGCCGGGCGAGCGGGCCAGGATGCGGACGCCGTAACGAAGATCCTGAATGAGGCGGTCGAGCCACGTCCAGCCCCAGGCTTCGCGGGCCTGCTCACGCATGCGCAGGGTGTTGCCGAAGTTGCTGCGGCCGGCGCGGGCGGCCATCTCGCGGTGGAACTCCATGTCGCTGGCCAGTTCGGCGTCGAGGCGGCGGCGGTTGATCAGGTACTTGATGCGGCGGAAAAGCTCGCCCATGATGGGCCTCCAGGAACGAGGACGGTGGAGGGTTGAGGTTTCCCACCCTTTCCGCAAAAAGTACGCGGAAAGAATGGGGCACGGAGAGCCTTCAGGCGGTGCGCAAAATGTCCTGAATGGCTTGCGTGACGCGATCGTATTCTGACAACTCGGCCTTTAGATGCTTGCGGCCGTCGGGCGTGAGGCGGTAGAAGCGGACCTTGCGATTGGTCTCGGAGACGCCCCACTCGGCAGTGACCCATCCCTTGACGAGCATCTTTTGCAGCGTGGGATAGAGCAGTCCTTCTTCGACTCCGAGGACTTCGCTGGAGAGGATGTGGATGCGCTGGGCGATGGCGTAGCCGTGGACGGAGCCGGACTGGAGCACGCGAAGGATCAGCATGGGGAGTGCGCCAAAAGGCATTCCCGGTTTAGGGATATCAGACATAGGCATAAAATACTTATGCCTCGCGCAATTGTCAAGCAGAAGAGAACGCTCGCCGTGCACGTTGCGCTTTCCGGGGGAGCGACCTTGCGAATTCGCGACCTGTTTCTGGTATCCTTAACCGTTTACCTCACCTAGAGGGGACGGCTCAACGGGAGCGGAAATCATGCCGGAAAACAGGGCGCGGAAGCATCATCAGGACCGGGTGGCGGAGACGCTGCGGCTGGAGATTGGAACCATGATCGAGGGCGAGCTGTCCGACCCGCGCATCGGCAATTGCTATGTTAGCGAAGTGGCGCTGAATCCGGGTGGGAAATCCGCGCGCGTCTATGTGGCCGTCGACAGCCATGTGAAAGACATTGTGCAGGCGGAGAAGGACACTATTGCCGGCCTGGAAGCGGCTAAAGGATATATTCGCTATGAGTTGAAGGAGCGCATGGGGGTGCGGCACGTGCCCGACCTGGCTTTTCTCGCGGACCGGTCGGGGCGTTTCCAGGCGCGGATTGAAGAGCTGATGGACAGGTCGCGGAAGCGGAACAAGTATGCGGCGGTGCAGGAACCAGCCGCCGCGGAACCGGAGCCGCAAAGTTCGATTCCGCAGGCCGAAGAAAACGCCCCGGCAAAATAGGCAACGGCCGAGAATGTTTGCGGACGAATTGCGATCGGACAATACCCAATTCGATGTCTGGCGCGGGGCGCTTGAGATTCGGCGCAAATCTGTTAGCCTTGTCCCTGTCGAAACCGAGCACAATCTCCGCGTTTCTTGTGCGGCGCGGACCGCAAGCCGGCATACAGGCTTCTACAGATTCTGACTGAAGCCGGAAACGCTGGAACTGGAGAAACCCTCGAAGTGGAGACTGCACCGCTACCTACTGCCCCGGAGATGTTCGAAAACCGGCGCAAACGGCAGGTCCGCTGGGCCGCCCTGAGCGAGGCGGCGGTATTTCTTCTTTTTGCGGTGTTCTTTCTTGCCTACGGACTTACGCCGATCCTGGGCGGAGACGGACTGGGGCTGGTGGGCGCCGATGAGCCGCGCTACGCGCAGATCGCCCACGAGATGCTGGGCAGGTTTGACTCCGCGCACTCGCTCAGCGACCGGCTCAGCGCCTGCGTAACGCCCTACCTCTACGGACATCCCTGGCTGGAAAAGCCGGCGCTTTACTACTGGCGAGCGATGTTCACCTTCCAGGACTTCGGCGTACACGACTGGAGCGCGCGGCTGCCCTCCACCAGCTTCGCCTTTGTGATGGCGGCGCTCATCTATCTGCATATGCGGCGCTTCCGGGCGGGCGGGCACCTGGACGCGGCCATCATTACGGTTGCCTGCGCGGGCATCATCGGCTTTGCGCGCGGCGCATCGACCGACATGCAGATGGCCGCTCCGCTGGCCATCGGGTTGCTCGGCTGGTATGCCTGGTATGAGACCGGTTCGAAGTTCTGGCTGTTCGACATTTACTTCTTCACCGGCGTGGCAACGCTGGCCAAGGGCCCGGTCGCTCCATTCCTGGCCGGGCTGATTATCGTCAGCTTTGCTTTTCTGAGGCGGGAGTGGTCCGTCCTCCGGCGGACACTGTGGATTCCGGGGATCGTTCTTTACTTCGCCATGGTGCTTCCGTGGTTTATTGCTGTCCAGGTGCAGAACCCGACGTTTTTCCGCGAGTTCTTTCTAGAGCACAACCTGGAACGCTTTGCCACGGACCGCTATCAGCATGTGCAGCCGTTCTGGTACTACCTGGTAGTCATCGTGCTGGCCATGATGCCGTGGACGGTGATTGCCGTGCGCGCCCTGATTGACGGAATTCTGACTTCGGTGGCGGAGTGGCGTTTGCGCCGCTTGAGCCCGCGCCGCCGCGTTCCCAAGCGTCCGGGTGATGCATTTCCGGAGTTTCTGGTGCTGTGGGCGCTGATTCCGATCGTTTTCTTCACGTTCTCCCAGTCCAAGCTGCCGGGCTATATTCTGCCTTCCATTCCGCCTCTCGCCATCCTCACCGGGGATTATCTCTACCGGCGCCGGCAGCCGGGGCTGAACCGCTGGGTGCTGCTGGGGCACGCATTCGTGTGCGGCATTATGATCATGTTCGCCCTGCTGCTGCCCTGGTTTGTCACGCACAACGCCACCATGCCTCCACCGCACGCGCTGGCCATTGCGACGCTGGCCGCGGCAGGCGGCGTGCTGCTCATCCTGATCGTCGTGAAAGGCTATGGAGTAGCCAGGCTGCGGCTGGTGACCACCTGCATTCTGGTGGTGCTGGTGCTGTTCCTGTATGGAGTCGGCCCGTTCTTCGGGATTCCCGCTGTGAGCGCTACCAAGCGCGTGATTCACCTGCTGGACCGCGCTTACTCGGCTCGCCCCCTTGCCGACAAGCTGGGCACGCTGGCCCCTGCCGACGAGACCGTGGCGGTGTTCCGCGTGCGCCGCGACATTGAGTACGGCCTCTCGTTCTACCGCAACCACGAAGTGGTGAATTACGAGCAGGATGGCGTGCCGGAGGGGCAGCATTTGCTGGTGGTGCGGGTGACCGGGCGCAAGGGCATCGACCTGCATTCCCCTGCCGCACTGGACGAATACCTGGAGGGCCGCCATTACGAGCAGTTGTTCACCTGGCCGGAGCAGGGGCTGGTGGTGTACATGGTGGGCAGCCGATAGACCTGTGCTTCACTGAAAGGTACTTTTTGCCAAGCCGATAGCAAGGTTTGGTTCATAGAAGCCCGAGTGCTGATAAGCTTTCCTTCAAGCTACCTTTGGCCGTCGGGGAGATCGAGGTGGCCGGGAGCCTGACCCGTTCTTGTTTGTCACGGCATTGCAGCGGTCTGGGCATGGACAGCTTTCTGACCTGGGCTTGGGGCGTCCAATCCTCAGGGAGATGCATGGCAACAGGTGTTTCCATCGAGATTCTCGACCTGCGGCACTTTGCGGCGCCGATGCTCCGTCCTGTGCTTGACGCGGAGGGGGAGATATGGAAGCAGCGTCTCCACTGGGACTATCGAACGTCGTCGAAACTGCTGATGCAGTATCTCGACAGCCACATGCTGCCGGGATACGCCGCGCTTGAGGGCGGGCAGGTTACCGGCTACGCCTTCTGCGTGTATGAAGAGACCAAGGCGGTGATTGGCGATGTGTTTGCTCTTGGTTGCCAGCCGGCCGGTCTGGACGACACTCCCGGAACCGGACCGTCTCCGGCGCCCGAGGCCGCGGCTACGGCGTACGAGATTGAGCAGACGCTGCTCAAGCATCTGTTTGAGACATTGGTGGGCTCGCCGCACGTAGACCGCATTGAGTCGCAGCTTCTGCTGCACCCTTCCGGCGCGCATGCGGGCATCTTCCGCGAGGCCGGGTTCAAGGTCTTCCGGCGGCTCTTCATGGTGCAGCCGCTGAAGAGCCTGTGGAGCCAGCCGCGCATTGAGTTGCCGCACGGGCTGGAGTTGCGCGGTTGGCGCGACGAGGATTTGACCCCTGCCGGCCAGTTGATCTCGGAAGCCTATCGCGACCATCCGGACAGCGTGATCAACGACCAGTATCGCTCGGTGCACGGTTCGCAACGGTTCTTACACAACATTGTCCGCTACTCGGGGTGCGGAACGTTTTCTCCGCAAGTGTCGCACGTGATTGTCCACCGGCAAAGCCGCGAACTGGTGGCGCTGGTGCTGGGCTCGCGGGTGAGCGCGGAAAGCGGCCACATCACCCAGCTCTGCGTGCATCCCGGCTACCGGCGGCATGGGCTGGCGCGCATGCTGCTCTCGCTGGCGGCGTTCCACTTCATGCGCCATGGGGCGACGGAGATTTCGCTGACGGTGACCGAGTCGAATGAGACGGCGATCGATCTTTATCTCTCGGAAGGCTATGCGATTGCGCACAACTTCGACGCGGCGGTCTGGCAGCGGTGATGGTTCCGGTAATGAGTGAAGGGTCGTGGTTTCCCACCCTTCGCTAGAAAAAAGCGAAGGATGGGGCACGGGGGGGGCGGCGGCACGATTGGAGTCGCGCCCAGACGTTTCTTGCAGCTATGAAATTGCCTTAGCGCGCGATGAAATACATGATCCAGCTGAGCGCGATGGCGGCGCCCACGAACAGCACAAAACAATAAAGGCCGTAGCGGACCATGCGGAGAGGGGTGTCGCGCTGGGTGATGCCGAAGACGACCGAGGCGAAGAGCGCGAACAGCACCACCGCCGCAAAATGAGAGGGCCGGAACACTAGGCTTTCCTCCCGGTGCGGAGGTTGTGCGCGTCGACGGCGGCGATGACGTTCAGCAGGCCCGCGACAACGATAAAGCGGGTGCCGTAATCGCCGGTGGTGATGGTGACCTGGTCTGCGCCCAAGCCGGCCGCGCGGCTGATCAGGTAGAGCAATCCGTTACCCAGATCGCCGGCCATGCCGAGCATCTCCAGAATGTCCTTGGCGCCGGAGTAGAGCTCGCCCTGCATGGCGATGCCGATCGAAAACATGCCCACAATGGACGCCGCGAGCAGCGCCCCGCGGCCCCACTTGCGAAGCAGAAAATGGCCCGCACCAGGGACCAGCCATCCGGCAATCAGCGGGAGATAAACGAATCCGCTTGAAGCGCCATTCTTTTTGTCTTGGGAATTTGCCATGCCTTCTTGACTATATCGTACGAGGGGTCAGGGGGCAGGGGTCAGGGATTAGGGAACAGGGAACAGGGAATAGGGAATAGGGAAAAGTGGTATGCAACGCCGGAACCGAGAATTGCGCCGCTTCCCTCCCGGCCGTCGCGTCTACGGGAGACGCCGACCCATCCAATGCACCGGAATCCTTGAGATAGGTCTGCGCTACATCGATCCCTAACCCCTAATCCCTAACCCCTAATTCCTAACCCCTAATCCCTAATCCCTGATCCCTGATCCCTGATCCCTGATCTCAGATTCTCACCAGCTCCGTCTGAACGCGGCCAGTGACCCAGGCTTTGCCGGGGGCGGTGAGCATGTCGATCTCGCTGCGGACGCCGAATTCGGGGAGATAGATGCCGGGCTCGACGGAGAAGCAGGTGTTGGGCAGGATGCGGCGCTCGTCGTGGGTTTCCAGGTTGTCAAGATGCGCGCCGGGGCCGTGAATCTCGTGCGCGATGTTGTGGCCGGTGCGGTGGGTGAAAAATTCTCCCAGGCCGGCGGCGTTGATGACCGCGCGCGCGGCATCGTCTCCTTCGAACCCATAGATCGGCTGGCCGAGGGCGAAGGCCTGCTCGACCTTCGTAATGGCGGCGTCGCGCGCATTGCGCACGGTCTCGAAGACATGCTGCTCCATGTTGGTGGGCTCACGGCCCACGACGCCGGTCCAGGTGATGTCGTAGAAAATGCTGCCGGGCTGGTCGACGCGGCCCCAGATATCGATGAGGATGAAGTCGCCCTCGCGGATGGGAGCGGAATGGTCCGCGGTGGGCTCGTAGTGGGAGTCGGAGCTGTTGGCGTTGGCGCTGACGTTGGGGCCGTTCTCCCAAACAAGATTCTCGCGGCGCATGGCCTCCGAGAGCCACTGCACCATATCGAACTCCGTGACGTTGCCTTCGCCGCCGAATGTAGGACGGACGCGGCGGCCGATTTCAAGCCAGGCCTCGGCCAGAATGTTATCGATGGCGACCTGCGCGATGGAATGCGAGGCGATCTGCTCCTCGGTAAGGACCGCCTCGAACTGGCTTACCAGGTCGGCGGAACTGACGATCTGCTTGCCCAGGCCGCGCAGGAATTCAATCGTTCCGGCGTCGACCATCGAGACGTACATGATGTCGTTGTTGTGCGAGTACTGCATGGCGATGCGTTGGGAGTTGGAGAGCATGGCGTCGAGGCCGGCATGCAACTCCTGCCAGCTTGAATAGAGGCCCTTGGCGCCGGGAAGCGAGTCGAGGCGGCCCTGCTCGATGCGATGGACGAGCTTGCGCGGGTCGCCCTCGGCGGGGATGTAGTAATACCAGCGCCGCGTGATGTGGGCCTTCTCGTCGAGGCCCAGAATGTGCGCGGCGATGGGATCGCGGTGATGGTGGTCGTAGAACAGCCAGCCGTCGAAGCCGGCGTCGCGCAGTGCGGCCTGGATTGCGTCGAGATTCATAGGGGTGATTCTATCGCGAGGCGGAGCGGGAACCCATGTTGGCGCAATTTGAATTGGATATTGATCGGGATAGCATCCGGTCGGAGCGCCCTTCCGGGGCGCGCTAGCTTTTTGGCTGATTAATCCCAGGGTTCCGTCCGCTGCCGCGGACTCCACCCTGGGCTAATCTCGACGGCTCCCTACTGGAGCGATGGGAGGGGATGCGACTTTACAGCGCCGCAAGCGCCTCGGCTTGGCTGGGGAACAGCCCGGCGTACTTGGTGATGCCGACCATGGTAAACACTTTGACGAAGTGCGGCGAGAGGCCGAAGGCGTAGACCTTCTGGCTGGAGTTCGAGGCTTCGATCAGCAGTTGGATGACCAGCGCGATGCCGCTCGAATTGATGTAATCCACCTTGGTGAAGTCCAGCAGGATCAGCTTGACGGTGGGCTTCGACAGAGACTGGTAGGTGCCCAGGACGGCATCCTTTGAGGTGCTGGCGATATCCCCCTCGAAGCGGAGGACGGTGACCGGGTGGCCGGCAGGGGAGGTGAGCTGGTCAACATGCGACTTGGTTTCGCTCTGCACGATCGATAATCTCCATATCTTCTGTTTGGTGAATCTTGATCCGTAATCGTCGAGCCCGGGCCATCGGTTTCGAGTCAGCCCTGCTCTTTATCCAGCCGGATAACAAGCCGGACATAGCTGCTTTTTCCGTCGGACCCGGCCACCCACTCGGCCTCGTCGACCAAGGCCTGGATGAGGAACATACCCATGCCGCGGGCGTCTTCTTCGCCGTGCATCTTGCGGTCGATGTCGGGCTTGGCGGGCTGCTTCTTCATGCCCGTGCCGTCGTCGATGACTTTCACTTCGAGGGAGTCTTCTCCGGCCGAAAGCACCACGCCTACACTCAGTTTCTCATTCAGTCGGTTGCCGTGCTCGATGGCGTTGATGCAGGCTTCGGCTACGGCCGTTTTCAGGTCTTCGATCCGGTCTTCGCGAAAGCCCATCAGCTTGGCCACGGAAGCGGCCGTGCTCATGGCCACCTTCTCGAATCCCATCCGCGAGGGTAGCCGGACCTCCACGTTGGTGGTTTTCATTGCGCTCATGCCGGCATCTCCGGGTTAGTCGTACACCGGCACAGCGCCAGTGCGGTCATGTCGTCTGACTGGGGACCGCCAGAGGAGAACTCGTCCAGGGTTGTCCACAATGCATCGAGAATACCATCAGCCTTCTGCGCCGGGCATGTAGAAAATTCATATAAAAGGCGTTCCGGCCCAAATTCCTCATCCCCTTTGAACACTTCGGTTAGCCCGTCGGTGTAAAAAAGCAGGCGGGAGCCGGGAATGAAGTCATGCGTCTCGGTGCTGTAGCGCATGCCCGGAAGCAAGCCGAGCGGGGTGCCGGCGGCGTCGAACTGGTGGCTTGCGCCGCCTGCCGGCTCAACCAGGAATCCGGGATTGTGTCCGGCGTTGACGACCTCGAGCTCACCCGCTTCTGGGTGAAGGCGCATGAAGATGGCCGTCACGTAGCGGCGCCGCGCCTCTTCGCCCTCGGCCCAGTGGTGCTGGTTCATGCGCGTGGCCAGCTCGTCGAGAGGCATGCCGGTGACGGCCATGGCGCGAAAGGCGGAGCGGAAACTGGTGGCCATGATGGCCGAGGCCAGGCCCTTGCCGGCCACGTCGGCCACGGCCAGGAGCAGGCTGCCGTCGGGCTGTTCCACGATGTCCAGGTAGTCTCCGCCTACCTCGTAACAGGTGGCGGAGCGGAAGCCGAGCGAGTAGCCGGGAATGTCGGGCAGGTGCTGGGGGAGCAGCGAGCGCTGAATCTGGCGGGCTGCGTCCAGATCCTGCTGCACGCGGGCGAAGGCGATGTTGCGCTTGTGGTTGCGGGCGTTTTCAAGGGCCACGGCGGCTTGCAGGGAAAGGCCTTCGAGAAAGTCGGCCTCGTAAAGCGTGAGCTCGCGGCCGTCGGGGGTTGCGATCAGGAGATCCGTCATCCGCTTGCCGTCGCGATCTTCGAGCGGGTAGCGAAGCACGCCGTGATCTTTGGGGCTGGGCTCGTCTCCGTAGCTCAAGCCGGTGCCGGTGAAGGCCGCGCCGGCCATCTCCAGCTCGCGCACCACGATGCGCAGCACTTGTTCCAGAACATCTTCTTCGCGGGTGGTGGCGTGCACCTGCCGGCTGGCCTCAAGCAGGGCCTGCAAGCGCGCCACCTGCTGCTGCAGGTCAATGGTTTCGCCATTGCCCGGGATCTCGACCCCAGTGGTCGCCATTCTGCCTTGTCCTCCGTGGAATCCCACTCTAACATGGCGGCGTCAGCGCTCGCCAAGACCGGCTCTTCGTGCAACGGCGGACCTTGTTGACGGGCGGGCTGATGTGGCTTCCCACCCTTGAATCGGAGAGCGATTCAAGGATGGGGCACGGCGTTATTTTGGTGCTCTCGACGCTGGAATCTGCGGAATCCCTGGGGCACCCGGCGTTAGCTTACTTGAGGATGACGACGTTCATGCTCCACGGAGTCAGCGTCAGGGTCAAGGGCAACGCTTGCGCGCCTATGTTGACGGTTGTCGGATCAGCCCAGACGTCGTTCAGCGACTGGTCGTAGAGGGCCTTGTCGTAGATGGTCATGCTCACGCTGGACGAGCTGTTCTTTCCCGTGAGCGTGACAATCACCTGCTGGCTCGTGCTTTCATTGTCGTTGAAGAGCACCAGCGCGGTCCCGCCGTTGTTGGTTGCCGCGTAGGCGCGCACGTCGGTGGTATCGCCGGCCACGGTCGCGGTCAGCACCGATTCGCCGTTAACGGCCACCTGGCTGAAGAGCTGGAAGGCGCGCGCGGTAGGAGACATGGTGCCGAAGGGCCCAGCGCCGGGGCAGTCGGGATCCTGAGCACCATCGGAAAATACGTTGTAGGCGCCGAAATCCTGCCATCCATAGACGGAAGATGTGTCGTTTCCGGCGGTGCCGTTGCAGTTGCCGAAGCCAATCCACCAAGTCAGGCGCGAGACGCCGTCGTTCATCATTTCGCCCAGCACCTGTCCGGCATAAAGGCCCTGGGTAATCGACCAGCTCTGCTTGCCCGGGTTGCTGTAAGGGCCTCCGATTTCGCCCACGTAGATAGGCGTGTCTGCCGGCTTCCCGGCAGTCGTCAGTTCCGAGCGGATGGTGCCGATGTCGGTGGTCAACTGTTGTGCTGCCTGCTGCACCAGGAAGGTATCGCTTTCCAGGCCTGGGGTCTCCGGATAGTAGTGGAATTCCACGAAATCGTAGGGCGCATTGGCGAGCACGATCGGATCCCAGGCGGGCGAGTTGCCGGGATTGACGTCCACGCCGACCAGCGTGCCGGGGGAGGCTGCCTTGATGAGCGCATAGTAGCCGCTTGCGCCTGAAACCGCGGCGGCGTAGGTTGTCGCGTCGTTCTTCAATGTGTGGTTGTCGGTCTCCCAGCTTCCGTATTCCTCGTTGCCCACGGTCATGTGGCTCGCCGGGACGCCGAGCGTCACCGCCTCGGCCGCCCATGAGGCGGCTTCGGTGGGATCGCCAGGGCCGGTGCAGTTCTTGCCGGTGCCGTAGTCTGCCGTCAGGGCCAAATCCAGGCCGGCCGGAATGATGAGGTTGTTGACGAAATCCGTGAAGTCGTCATTGGAGTTGGCGCCGCCACCGCACTCGGTATTGGTCTCCCAGTTGTAGGCGTCGGACCAGGAACCGCCCGGCCAGCGGATTGCCTTGACGCCCGCCGCGTCGAACGCCGATTGAATCATGGGCTCGTTGGTGCTGCTAGCGTCGTCGAACCAGGCGGCCAAATTCATGCCCAGGATCTGGTCAGTGACCTTGGGGCCGCTGCTGGTCAGGTCGACAGTCACGGTGCTCGGCGCAGAAACAGTGACGGTAACGCTGGCGGTGGCCGCGGTTCCGCTGGTGGGCGTGACAGTGAGGGTGTATTTGGTGGTGGCCGTTGGATTGACCGTCACGGCCGTGCCGCTAATCGCGGGGAGATTGCCGGGCGTAATGACGCCGGTGCCGCCGGTAAACGTCCCGGTGAGCATGGAGTTTCCGCCAGGCGAGATGGTTGAGGGGATGGCGGTGAAGCTGCTGATGCTGGCTGCGGGGTTCACGGTGATGGTGACCGTTTGCGTGACGGCCGTGCCGCCGGCGGGCGTGACGGTGAGCGTATAGGTGGTGGTGGTCGTGGGGCTGACGGTGACCGCCGTTCCAGTGGTCGCGGGGAGACTACCGGGCGTGATGACGCCCGTGCCGCCGGCAAAGACTCCGGTTAGGGTTGTGCTTGACCCATCCGTGATGGTGGCCGCGGAGGTGGTGAAGCTTGTAATCGTGGCAACCGGCGTGACGGGCGCGGAGGCCGAAGAGCCGCCGCAGCCGCTCAAACCCGCCACGGCCAGGCTGAGAGCCGCAGCGCACGAGGCGAAAACGAGGAACTGTCTCATGAATATTTCCAGTGCGAATGAAATTTTGGAATTGAACTGCGCGACCATAATACGGCTCGGCGGTGGGGATTTGTCTATCGTTTTCAGGGGACGCAGAATAGTGTCTTCAGACTGAGGTAACCGGCGACGCGTGGGATCGGAGCGGTGAAATCGTCAGCGGCTCACGACCGCACGAATATCTCCAGTTTCCAAAACGCGCTTTTCATAGCCATGCTTCGCAACGGAGAGCATGGCCTGGCCTATCTCGCGCGTAGTCAGAACCTGGTTGGGGAGGGCCCAACGCAGAAGCGGCATGAGAGGCGCGAGTATCTTGTAAAAGATGCGGTAGGAGGGCGTCTTCGACCGAATGCCGTCCAGCGGCTGGATGAAGCCAGGCCGGAACATGTATGCCGTGAGCGGAAGTTTGAGCAGCGCATTCTCTGTCCGGCCTTTCACGCGCGCCCACATCTGCCGGCCTTTTTCCGAGCTGTCTGTTCCGGAGCCGGATACATAGAGGAAGGTCATTCCCGGATTCAGGCGGCTCAATGTCTCCGCCGCGGCCAGGGTGAATCCGTAGGTTACGCGGGCGTAGTCCGCCTCTTTCATTCCACTGGACGTGACGCCCAGGCAAAAGAAGCAGGCGTCGAAACCGGTCAATTGCTCCTCCAGTCCTGAGTAGTTGGAGAGATCGGCGTGCACAATTTCGCGCAACTTTGGGGTTTGCGCTCCGGTGGGGGTGCGGCCAACGGTCGCGATGAGTTCTACGTCCGGGGCAAGCAGGCACTCGCGCAGGACGGCTTGACCTACCATGCCGGTCGCGCCAAAGATCAGGACTCTCATTGCGGCTCCTGGATTCTGCTTTTTTCGTCCAAACGCATCACCAGCTTAAACCTCCATTCCGTGATGCTGCGGTGGAATGATGGATACTCATGCTGTGCGAACCGCAAGGTTGATGGCGATGGCCGCGGCGATGGCCGCTGGTGTTTACTCCTGCTGGCCGCAATCCGCGGCGAGTTGGGAGAACGCCGCGTCGCACGCGTCAAAAGCAGCGCCGCAGGCGCGGATTGTGGTCGTCGACGTGGAGAGCGGGCGTTTGCTCGCTGCGGCGCACCTGGGCGAAGCAGCCCGCACGCTCGCTGCGCCGGGTTCCACGCTCAAGCCGCTGGTGCTTTACGGCCTTGTTGCAGGCGGGCGCTGGGATCCTTCGCGGCGCATTGCCTGTGCGCGAACGCTGCGCATCGCCGGGCGATCCCTGAATTGCTCGCATCTGCCTGCCGACCCAATGGATGCGCGCCAGGCGCTTGCGTGGTCCTGCAATACCTACTTTGCAACGGTCGGCGCTTCGCTCGGCCCCGGCGAGCTTCGCCGGCTGCTGGAGCCGAGCGGGTTGCTTGGCCAGACCGGCTTGACCGCTGATGAAGCGCTGGCTGAGTTGCGCGACCCGCGCACGCCCGATGAGGCCAGCCTGGCGGTGCTGGGCGTGGACGGAATTCGCGTGACGCCCCTTGAACTTGCCATGGCCTATCGATGGCTCGCCGTGCAGTTGGCAGCGCATCCGGCTTCGCATGCGGCTCAGACTGTTGCAGCCGGGCTGATCGACTCGGCCAGCTTTGGCATTGCCGCGCCGGCTTCCCTGGGCGGTGTTCCGTTGGCGGGAAAAACCGGCACCGCCAACCTGGGGCCTGGAACCGCCTCGCACGGCTGGTTTGTGGGACTGGTCCCGGCAGAACGGCCAACGGTGGTGGTGGCTGTTTATCTCCCCGCCGGGCATGGGGCGAATGCTGCGGAGGTGGCTGCCGATCTGCTGGCAGACGCGCCGCTGAGGCAGACGCGGCGATGAGGAACCGCTGGTTTGCAATCGCTCGCGTGCTCCTTCTGGCGGCCGTTTTCAGCTGCGCGGCTCTCGCACAATCCTCCAAAACAGCGGCGAATTCGCGCCCAACTCTCAACGTCGGCTTGTGGACGCTTTGGCGCGACAAGGAGATCACCGTGTCTCCGGCGGCGGGCTCTGCGGTCACCCTGAGGAGGTGCGCGGACTGCGCCGCGGTTCGACTCACCCATCCGATCTCGATTCGGGCCGCGGGCGATCAAGTCTTGATGGCGGGAGATCGGCCGGCTGATCGGGTTTACCTCGGCGGCGCATTCGACCTTGCGGCTCACGGAGAATCGCTCACGCTCCACTCCCCGATGCGCATTTCGGCGCGCAGAGGCGGACTGATCTTGGCGGTGACTCTTCCCGTGGAGAGTTACGTCGAACGCGTGGTGGCCAGCGAAAGCGGGCCGGCGGATTCAGTGGAATCGCTCAAGGCGCTGGCCATTGTGGTGAGGTCGTTCGCGCTTCATCGGTCGCACGGCCACGCGGACTACGACGTGTGCGACTCCACGCACTGCCAGTTGCTGCACTGGACGCCGAGCTACGAGCGCAACGGCGCGGCCCATGCGGCGACGCTTGCCACAGCCGGGGAGACGCTGTGGTTTCACGGACGGCGGGCGGAAGCCTGGTTCCATCAGAACTGCGGGGGACGAACCGCATCGCCCAGCGAGGTTTGGCCTGCGACGGGGACGGGCAGGGAGCCGTTGCGCGGTGCGTCGCCCTGGCTTGTCTCGCGCACCGACCCCTATTGCGCGGCGAACGGAGCACGCGAGTGGTCGGCGCGACTCTCGCTTTCAGACCTGACTGCCGCGCTCGCCGCGGCTGGGTTGGCGCGTCCGGGATGGAAAAGCCTGACCGTCGTGCGGCGCGGGGAGTCGGGCCGCGCTGTCTCGCTGCTCGTAGGGTCGGCAGAGGTCCCGGCGGAGGATTTCCGTCTTGCGGTGGGACGAGCGATGGGCTGGAACAAAGTCCTGAGCACATGGTTCGAGGTCTCGCAACAGGGCGACGAATTCCTCTTTCACGGGCGGGGATCGGGCCATGGCGTAGGCCTGTGCCAGGCGGGAGCGGCGGCCATGTCGGCGCTGGGGCGCGATTCAGGGCAGATACTGGCGCAATACTTTCCCGGCGCTGCGGTCGCGGACGAGGCTACCGGAATTTCGTGGCAGAGCATGAGCGGCCAGGGGTTTGTGCTTCAGACGCTCAATTCCGCCGATGAGCCGCTTCTTCCGCAACTGGCACAGGCGCTTGCCGAGGCGGAATCGCGCTCCGGGCTGCGCGGCACTGCTCCCATTACGGTTCGCGCATTTCGCTCTACGAGTGCATTTCGCGATGCTACGCTCGCGCCCGGTTGGGTGGCCGCGTTTACCGAGGGAAACTGGATCGTAACGCAGCCGCTGGCGACGCTTGCGGCGCGCAAGCTGCTTGTGCCTGTGCTTCGTCACGAATTCCTGCATGCGCTCATCGAGACTCAGGCTGTGCCCAGCGCGCCGCGATGGCTTCGCGAGGGGCTGGTTGAGGCGTGGGCGGAGGATGGGAACGGCGGCGCTGCGGCTCACGGTTCGCCTCCGGCGTTGAAGCTCGATGACGTGGAGGTCGCGCTCGCCGGGGCGGCAAGCGAGGCTCAATCGGAGGCTGCGCATCGAGGCGCAGGCTGGTATGCGCGGCGGATGCTCGATCGCTATGGGCGCGCGCAAGTGCTCGACTGGCTGCATTCCGGCGTTCCGCCCGCCGCGCTTGCAGGCCTTCGCTGACTTGAGTGGCCGCGCAGCGGCGTCTGCCGCACCGCAGGTGCCCGCAGGTGGTGGTTTATTCTTCCATGGATGCGTCAAACGCTGTCGGTTGCCATGATCGCGATGAACGAGGAGGCGAACCTGCCGCGGACGTTGGAGAGCGTGCGCTGGGCGGATGAGGTTATCGTCGTCGATTCCGGCTCGAAAGACCGCACGCTGGAAATTGCGCAGTCCTTCGGAGCGAAGACCAGCTACCACGCGTTTGGCGGGCACGGGGAGCAGAAGAATGTGGCGCTCGACCTGTGTACTTCCGACTGGATTCTGCTGCTCGATGCGGACGAGGTGCTGACGCCCGCGTTGCAGGCGGAGATTCGGCGAGTGCTGGAGTGCGCGGATGGGCGCAATCCGCAGTTTGACGCGTACTGGATTCCACGGCTCAACCTCTATTTCGGGCGATGGATCAGGCACGGCGGATTTTATCCCGACCGCAAGCTGAGGCTGTTCCGGCGCGGGGCTGCTCGGCTGAGCGAGGGCGTCGGCCCGCACTCCACGCCGCAGTTTGCCGGGCCGAGGGGCAAGCTCAAGGGCGACATGCTGCACTACGCTTACCCCACGCTGGGCGTGTATCTCGAACACATGAATCGCTACAGCACGGAGATTGCGCTGTTGCTGGCAGCCAAAGGGCGGACGAGCAAATCGTGGCCTGCATTTTTATGGAATTGCGTGGCGAATCCTGCGGCGACGTTTGTGTATAACTACTTTTTCCGGGTTGGTTTTCTGGATGGGCGCGAAGGGTTGATTCTGCACATCAACCATTCTGTCTATATCCATTGGAAGTACATCAAGGCTTGGCGGGCGGGGTTGGGGAAAGAGTAGAACGCTGCTTCGATCATTGTCGCCGATATGGGCCTGACGGGATAACCGCGCCGGTATTGGGGCTGAGGTTTCCCACCCTTGAATCAAAGAACGATTCAAGGATGGGGCACGGAACTTCTGCGATTTATGCGGGAAGGTCTTCCTCGGGCGGCGGAATTTCCGCTCTCGCTCTAAGGCCGCGATCCGGCGGTCCAGCGAGAACCGGAACGGCAACCAGCGCTTCCTCGAACGGCGGCTTCCTTCCTGCAGAAAACAGCGCAGCCCACCAGCCCAGCAGGAGCACCCAACTGACCACGGCGAGCATATAGGCTCCGGCGAGCTTTCCAGCCAGAGTCCAAATCTGCGCGGATACAGTGCCTTTGGGTACTCCTCTGAAAAAGTGGCTGGGCAGCCAGACGCCGGCGAGGGATGCGAGAACCACGCCGAACCACCAGCGCCAGTTGAAGAGAAATTTGAAGACTCTGCGCCAGGGCAGGCGCCAGCCCCACTGCGCAGAGGCAGCCGCGCAGGGAATGAGCTTGGCGGGAACCACGATCCAGCGAACGATCCATTCCAGCGCCGTGAGCCAGCGCTGAATGTGCTCATAGGTGAACAGGGTGGCGCGCGCGTGGGCTCCGGATTTCGAATTGAAGTAGCCGGCCAGCAGCGGGATCTGGTCGTCGAACCAATCCAGCAACGCCCAGGCTGCCGCGGCCAAGGCGATCCAGACCAACAGAGCAATCGCACCCCAGACCAGCCTGACGCGTTTGCCGTCGTCGTCGGCGAAGGCGCGCACAGTGCCGGCTTCGAGTTCCAGCAGCGATACAACCAGCAACAGCGGCACCACCAAGTCCAGCATCACCTGCCACACGTGCCGGTCGGGCAGGCGCGTCCACGCCACGAAGAAGAGAAGCAACAACGGGGTGAGCACAAGCTGCATGGTCACCCAGTTCCAGGCGCGGCTCAGTCTGCGGAGAAGATCGTGTAGGTTCCCTTGGCTCACGGCTGCACCTCCAGGGTCGCGGGGTCGGAAGTGGTTTCGACCTGCGGCTGGTACATGGGGCCGGCCTGCGCCGGGCTGATGGCGAATTTGCCCTGGTTGACCACCTTCAACAGGTAAACATACTCTCTTCGGCCGTTGAATTCCGTGTTGAAGAAGGCCGCGCGGTCGTCGTGGAACTCCTTGCGGGTAAACCAGTCGGCCCACCAGTCGGGCTTGTCGTTGAGGGTGTAAAGCTCAGTGTGCTCCAGGAACTCGGTGCCGGAAGGAATGGGGTCCTCGGCGAGGAGATATTTCCAGTCCGATCCGTTCAAGGCCAGGCGCACGGCAATAATATCGCCCACATGCACGGGGCTCTTGAGCGGGACGAGATCGTACGTGATCGGATCGGTCGATTTGGGCTGGTTCTTCTGCAGCAGGTAGTAGTCGCGGGTGAGGTTCAGCGCGACCTTTCCCTGCTGCGACAGGCTCTTGTCGGCTGAGTACCACATGCTGTCCGCCGACCAGTAGGTGATGCCGTCGCCGCTCTTGCGAATCTGAACCAGGCCGCTTGCGCCTGCGGTGGACGCGGGAATACGAACCTGCCAGGGCGGCGCAAAGCCGTCCGCGGCGCTGAAGTGCCGGCTGCCAACGCTCGTTCCGTTCACCAGAACCTCTACGTCCGAGGAGTTGCGCAACTCTCCGCTCAAGGCCAGGTAGTCGGTCAGTCCTTCGATCACCATGGCGGTTTGCTTGGTCGATTCCCAGTAGCCGCCGCTGCGATGGCCGGCGAGCCACACCGCCGCTTTGGGAAGCAGCGGGCTGCTGCTGGACTGACGGATGAGGAGTTTGAGCGCCAGGGCAGTCGTCTCCGAGGAGGTGTCGTCCCAGTACTCGAGCAGGCCATCGTAGCTGCCCTGCCAGTGGGCATCGGTGGCGGTTGTTTTGCCTTTCTTTTCGAGCAGATTGGCGGCTGCGTTGGCGCGAGCGTCGTGGGCCGCGTCGAGGGCCAGGCCGGCCAGCGCAAGGCCTTCATCGCTGAGCTTTTCGCGGCTGTCCCAGACTTTGTCGAGCGCATCTTTCGGCGCTCCGCCGGTGGTTGCCAGGGCAAATACGGCGTAGGCGCGCAGGTCGGGAATCATCTCAGGATGAGCGTCGAGCACGGCGTTGAGCCACGACCGGCCGCGCTTTAGCCGGTTCTCCTCTACGTTGTAGCCCGCATCTTTCGCTTGCGCCAGGCCGTTAACGACGTAGGCGGTCATGAAGACGCGGCTGGGGTCGTCAGGCCACCAACCCCAGCCGCCGTCGTCGTGCTGGAAGCTATACAGCCGGTCGAGCCCGGCGCGCACCATGACGTTCAACGTGGCGCGGTCCACGGGAGGCTTGAGATGCAGCTTGTCCACGGCCTGTGCCACAATCACGTCCGGCAGAAAGCTGGACATGGTCTGCTCCGTGCATCCCCACGGATAGCTGGTGAGATAGTCGAGCGCGTCAAAGACGGTGCCGGCAACGCTGGGCGCAATGGTGATGGTAAGGCTGCGCGTGGCGGCGTCCGAACCGGGCGGGTAACTGTAGCGCCAGCCGCCTTGCCCGGAGCCGGAGAACACCACCCCTGAGCTCGCGGCGCGCTGCTTGACGCCGAAGGGCAGCACTGGCAGGGTCATCTCCAAAGCGTCACTTTCTTCATTGGTGAGGGCCTTCGCCGTGAGCACGGCGTTGCCGGTGGCGCGGGCCTTGACTCGCCACTCCGCAAAGCTTTCGCCTTTGGCCGGGATGCTGACCTTCTGCTGCTGGCCGTTCAGGACATCGAGGCCGCTGACGTCAAGCGCGAAGGTTACGTCTTTAGAGGCTTCGAGGTAGTTGTGGGCGATGACGCGCAGCGTGACTTCATCGCCCTGGCGGAAGAAGCGCGGGGCGGCGAGCCGGACGATGAGATTCTTGCGGACGAGCACACGAGTCACCGCTCCGCCCGCTTTGCCATCGTCGGTCATGGCGCGGATGGTGGTGCGCCAGGTGGTGAGCGCATCGGGAAAGCTGAACTCGACTTTGGCGTGGCCGTCGGGGCCGGTGCGCACGCTGGGATTCCAGTAAGCAGTATCGGGAAAGGCCTTGCGCACTTTGGGCACAACGAGATCCGAGCCGGGCTTCACCTGCGCCAGGCGCGGATGGTAGAGGCCGCTGGCAAGCTGGGCGAGGAGCGGGCTCTTCAGCCCGGCCTCGCCGGAGAAGTAGAACTCGAACGAGGTCTGCGGATCGAGGGAGACGCTGCGCTTCGGATAAAAGGCGGCGACGATGTCTCCGCTTTCGTCGGGGCGGACGGAGTAAAGGGCTTCATCCACTTCGCCGAAGCTCAGGTCGGCTTCGACGGGCTTGCCCTGAGAATCGACGGCAAGCACGTCGAAGCTGCCTTTTTCGCCGGGCAGATATTTGGGCTTGCTGGGTGTGGCTGTGAGGGTGAGCGTTCGCTCGACAAGTGGGACTTTCAGGCTTTTTTGCGCGGTGATGAGCTGGTTATCGTGGACGATGAGCGCGCTGACGACGAGATTGGGCTGGGCGAGTTTGGTGATGGGAACATCGAAGGCGACGCTCTCGCTGGTCGAATGGAGCAACTGCCGCGACTGCACGCTATCTCCTTCGGCCGTGACCACGGCCCACGATTCTTTCAAGCCTGTCACGAGCAGGAGATGCGCCGTGTCGCCCACCTGGTAGGACTTCTTGTCGGCGACGATCTGGGCCTGGGTGTTCTGGTTGTACCACTCGCCGCCGCCGTTCCAGATCCACACCCAGGTTTTGCCTTCGACGGTGCGGCGCTCGGCCGTTTGCGCGCTTACGGTGACTTCCATGTCGCCGCTCGCGCTGCTGCTCAGGGGCAGCGTCACCAGAACGGTTCCGTCGGCCGCCGTCGTTGCATCGACGCCGGTAACGGATGTTTCCGAGCGCTCATGCGTTGTTGAATCCCACTTTTCGAGGTTTACGGCGATGTGCACGGGAGTCTGGATGGGCTTGCCGTCATAGTCCTGCGCAGTGACTCTTACGCGCACCGGATCGCCGCTCTTGAACACGTAGCTGGTAGGCTCGGCGGTAATCCGAAACGTCCCGTAGGTGGCGAGGACGGTAGTGTGGCCTGCGACTTCGCGCTCGGCGGCGTCGGTGACGCGCGCTTCGATGCGGTAGTCCTGGTCTTCATGCTTGCCGTCGATCGCGACGGGGATTTCGACAGTGAGCCGGCCGTTGGCGTCGAGGATGCCTTCGTGCTCCTGCTGTTCGGTAGCGTCATATGTGTCTTCAGAATCATCGGGCGCGCCCTCTGCCGAAGCGTCGTAGCCGCCGCCGGCGTTATTGTCGGGATCATCCACATCCCACCAGTAGTGCGGCAGCGTGTGGACGACCCATTTCACCTTGGCATTGGCGACCGGCTCGCCGAAGAAGTAGCGCGCCTCGATGGTGGCTTGAATTGAATTGCCCTGAAGGATGCGCAGGGCGGAGGTCTTGACGGTGACCTGGTACTCGGGCTTCTTGTATTCCTCGACGTAGAAGCTGCCGTTGCCGCCTTCCGCCTGATCGAAGTGGCCGCCTTCTCCATTTCTGCCAAGCTCTATGCTGTAGTAGCCGAGCCCGGCATCGACTGCCAGGTTCAGGTCCGCCGTCACCGTGCCGTGTGGCGATACGGCTGCGTCCTGCTGAAACACAATCTTGTTATCTGCATCGGTCACTTTCAGCTTCAGCGTTTTCACATCCGGCAGTTCCAGCGCGTCGTTTTCCTCCTTGCGGATCACTGCCTTGATGTGGACTGAGTGTCCGGGCCGGTAGACGGGCCGATCGGTGTAGACGTACGCCTTCAGGTCGCCGGATTGATCGGAGGCAAAGCCATAGCTCCATGGCGTCACAAGCGTGGCCTCAATCCCGGAGCGTGCCAGAATCCACACGTTTTCCGGCTGCGGTACGTTGCCCTGTGCGTCGGGCGGCGCGGCGGGGCCGGTCATGTTCAGCGTAGCCAGCCCGTCGCTGCCGGTCTGCGCCTGCGCTTGCCGCTTGCCGTTGGCCCAGAGGGCGACATCGGCGTTGGCGATGGGTGCGCCTGTCTTGCGATCGGCAACGTAAAGGCCGGTTTGGCCGTTGTTTGAGCGCGACACGACGGCGATGCTGGTGACGATGGCCACGGTGTAGGCCTTGTAAGTTCCGTCCGTGGCTTCGATCAGATACATGCCGGCGGCGAGGCCGTCGATGGGCAACTGCTGGGTTTCGCTCACCAGGGCAGGCGGCGTAACGAGCTTCCAGCGGGCCACGAGCTGGCTGGCGTTGAGCAACGGGATCTGCGCGAACTCCGTGGCGCCGACGACGCGGCTCCGCCTGCCCAGGCTGGCCTGGCGCTCGCGAAAGGTGTCGCGCGCGTCGTCCGTAAACTGGCCGCGAAAAAAGCGGCGCACGCGATACCAGAGGTCGGCCTTGAAGTCGTGCAGGCGTTCGATGACGGTGCGCTCGTCGATCTGCTCGCTGGGCGACTGGCTCGTCGCGCCAAAGCTGTGCAGGTCCTTGAGGCCGGAGAAAAACCTCTCTGCATCGCGCACTTTGTAGACGCGGAATTCGAGCGCCGGAACGTTGCGCGCGAGGAGCTGGACTTTGACGCTTTCGCCGGGGGCGAAGGTGCGGGTGGTGGAGAGGGAAAAGGAGCGCGGGGCGTCTTTGGCGGCGGCTGGGAGTGGAGCAAGCGAGAAGAAGATCAGCAGAAGCAATGCAAGGGGGCGTTTTTTCGGGAAACCCGCAGGGGCTGAAGCCCACCTGGATATTGCAGCACTTTCGGCACGACTGAAGTCGTGCCCTGACACTTCTCGACTTTGATCAAGATCTTCGGGGCTTGTAAAGTGGTGCCCTGACACTTCTTGGCTCACCCTCAGGCTGTGACGACATTTCCAATTCGAGTGAGGCCGACGGGGCATCATCGCGCGCCTCGCAGAATATTCCAGCGATAGACGCCGAGAAAGTTGAGATTAGAGGCGACGGGACGCCATTGCGGCTGGGGGTGATCGAGCAGTTCAGCCAGAGTGACACGGCGCAGTTCGCCTGACTTGCCATGATCCTCGCCGGTGTCGTAGACGACTGCGGGCTGTCCGCCGATGCGGGTGACGATCATGGAGTGCCACGGAGACGACGGGCCGAACTGGCGGTAAAAGAGCAGGTCTCCGGGCTGGGCCTCACGGACATTGCGGCTGACAAGGGTTGCATTGCGTTCAACCAGCGTCTTTGCGTCGGCGAATTGCGCGAATGCGCCGTTGGCGGCGTCCGCAGGTTCAAAGCGGCCGAGGCGGACGCGGAACAGGGATGCGCCCAGGGGCGTCTCTGGATAGCGCCAGGCGCGAATCTCGCCGGGCAGCGTCGCGACTTCCATTCCCGTTGCCGCGAACCAGGTTTCGTCGTGGCGCTTGAGGGCTTCGCGATAGGCGTAGCGGAGCAGCCCGGCGCAATCGGTGATTTCGGGGGGGACATCGGCGCCTGGGCGAATTGCCTGATAGTCGGCAATGGCGGTGAACCACTGGCGGAACGCGGCCTGGTCCGCGGGGTCGGTGAGGCGAAGGAAGTCGGGCGTACCGTCGGCGAAGCGGTCCGTCCATGGTTGGGATGGCCAGGAGGGTTGAAAGGTGTTCGTGCTCTTGTCGTAACTTGCCGCGTGAACCGTTGCGACGGAAGGATCGGATGCGGCTCCGCGGAATCTGCGACGGCCATGCCCGTGGACGAAAACAAACAGCCGCAACAACAGCAGCAAGACCGCAAGAGACACGATGCCTGCGAGTAGGAGGCGCTGTGGGCGCGATTTTGTTGGCGAGCGCAAAGGGAGGCCGATCCGGGGTGAGACTCATGTTACCGCGAATCGCGAAGAAAACAATGCTGTTGTTTGGCGATGGCTTTCAAAATGGCGGGGATCACAAGCTTGCGGGCGCAAAAAAGCTCTCCAACTTGCGCCGGAGGGCCTTTGCTGAAGACGCGAAAGCGAGCAGGTTAAGCCGTGATCGTCCGCGTTGGCTTGGATCCCGACAGGCCGTAGTAGGCAATGTAGAGGTAGCAGACAATGGGGACGATGAAGGCGTGCTGGATGCCCATCTTGTCCGCCAGGAAGCCGATGAGCGGAGGGATGATGGCGCCGCCGACAACGGCCGTCATGATGAGTCCCGAGCCTTTACTGGTCATGGGGCCGAGGCCGGCAATTCCCAGCGTGAAGATGTTGGGGAACATGACCGAGTTGAAAAAGCCGCAGAGAACCAGGGTCGCAATGGCTACAGTGCCGCTGGTGAACATGGAGACCGTGATGAGGATGGCGGCGGTGATGCCGAAGATGCCGAGCAGCTTGCCGGCCTTGACGCGGGTCATGATGCCGGCGCCCAGCAGGCGGCCGACCAGTGCGCCGCCCCAGTAGAGCGACACCAGGAACGAGGCCGTCTTGGCGGTGCTGACGCCCTGCTGATTGAAGTAGTTCACGGCGATGGAAGCCAGGCCGACTTCGACGCCGACATAGAAGAAGATTCCCAATGCGCCGAGGACGGTGTGCTTGTAGCTCCAGATGCTGCGGTTGAGGATGGGGTCGTTCTGTCCGCCGGGACGGAAGGCCTGCGTCTGCTCGACATGCGGCAGGTGCATGAAGGCGACCGCAAGGCCCAGAATCAGCAGGCCGGCGGCAATGAGGATGTAGGGCACACGAACGGTGTCGGCCACCTGCATCTGCGTGGCGTCGGGGCCGAGATCGTTGAGGATGTAGGC
>Ga0302325_10005646_pt1 | contig 28384 bp, 20 predicted proteins | sample Palsa_T0_2_FD_201948 | JGI IMG/M metagenome (GOLD analysis project Ga0302325, IMG submission 201948) | Peat permafrost microbial communities from Stordalen Mire near Abisko, Sweden - Palsa_T0_2 | ecosystem: Environmental > Terrestrial > Soil > Palsa > Peat permafrost | place: Sweden: Abisko...
GAAAGAGGTGCGTTCGAAGGCCTCCATGCGGCCCTAATGGTTCATCCCGCTCCTCGAGACGTTCTGACGTTCCCGGCTTTGGCCGTGGATCATCTACGTATCGACTACACGGGGCGCACGGCTCACGCCTCGGGCACGCCGCACCTCGGGAGAAACGCCGCCGATGCATTTACAGTCGCGCAGGTGGGGATAGGACTCCTCCGCCAACACCTGCCCGATGGCGTTCAGGTGCACGGGATCGTCGACAACGGCGGGGAGGCGGCCAACGTCGTTCCCGGCCACACCTCAGGAAGCTTCTACATCAGAGCCGTCAACCGAGAGGTGCTTGCCGAAGCGCGAGAGCGGATCGAGAGTTGTTTCGAGGCCGGAGCCTTGGCGGCTGGATGTGCGGTCACGATCGAGATGAGCGGCCCCACGTACACCGAACTGGAATGCGATACCAGCCTCGAGGAGCTGTACCGGAAGAACGCGGAGCGACTGGGTCGAACTGTCTTGGTCTTGCCTCCTATGACGCGAGGCGGCTCCACCGACATGGGAAACGTGTCGTTGCAGATCCCGGCGATTCATCCGACCATAGGTATTCAATGTGACGGGTCTACGAACCATCAACCGGAGTTTGCCGAGTACTGTGCCATGCCGTCGGCCGATCAGGCCGTACTGGACGGCGCTACCGCACTGGCTTGGACGGCGCTCGATCTAGCCGGTGATGCCGCGGCGCGGGCACGGTTGGCTGCGGGCCAGCGGCTCGGGCCCGAGGGTCAGCCCCGTCCCTCGTCAACGTAGGCTCCTTCAATAGTGCGGGGGCGCCCCGACCGGCCGTGGCGAGCAGCAAATTCTCTGGGGTCCCTGCTCAGTCGATTGGCCGAGCGGTATCTCCGTGCGCCCGAGGAGTGGAATCCGTCGCCAGTCCGACAAGGGTGTGCCGAGTGGAGTCGATGACCTCTTCGTCGCCGTCCGGTGCGATCTCGGGGAGAAACGAACCTTCTCGCGACTTGTATCCCGGAAACGGGATGAGGAGTGCCGCTCCGAAGATCACCACCATGACGGCGATGAGGACAAGATTGGCCTCGGAAATCACGAAGACCGACCGATGGAGCTATCTGCCAGGCCGGTGACCTTGGCCGAATCGCAAGCTGCCGCTCACCGCGGCCGAAGGGAAGGAGAAGCCCACGGGCGGAATGGTGCGGAAGGCGGTCGGACGACGAACCCTTCTTCTATGTCTGGCAGTCGCGGGTCTGGCGATCCTTCTTTCCTCGTGCTCTGATTCACACGGTCCCCGAACAAGGTCGCTTCTCGTCGTGGGTGACAGTGTCGCGACGCAGTCCGCCCAAGCACTGATCCACCTCGCACCGGCGGGAACGACGGTGACCGTTGACACGGTTCGACCCGGAACCGCACCGTGCGATTGGAACCACGGATTCACGGATCCGACGGCCCACAAGTACCAAGAATTCGCGAAGGCCCTCGACGAGGTTCACCCGGAAGTAGTCGCCTTCGTGTTTACGGGGAACCCCGGTCTGTCAGGGACTGCTGCGGGCTGCGTCGACGCCAACAGACCCTATGACCTCGCCCAGCTTCTGGCGAGCTATGAACCCGCTCTTGTCGAAATGGCCGACAAAGCGACTAGCGTAGGCGCCACGGTGTACTTCGAAGCTCCACCTCCGAGGAACCCGGCCGTACCCGTCGGCTACGACTCGCAGAACGACGAAAACCGAGGGTTCAACGGGTCTCCGGACATCGCGACGTTCTATGAAAGTATGGCGAAGAAGGACCCTCGCCATTGGCGATACAGCGACAAGGCAGCAGCGGCGGTCTCATCGGCCAGCCTGTTCTGGATGCTGACGCTGCCCTGCGAGGCGTGGGACGCCCAGCACTGCATTGATGGGCAGGTCCCGGTGAGGACTGGCGGTACGGATGCTGTCCATCTCGACGAACACGGGTGCGGTGCGATTCGCTTCGCCCTTGGGCTTGAGGAGGGGGCGTTCGATACCGCACTCCCTGATCCGAAATCAGTGGCCGCTGCCGTTTCACAGTACGGCGGCTGTCGGTAGGTCATTGGGAACAGCGGATCCGCGTCGGTAGACGCCAAACCAGTCAGTCCGTCCGGGATTAGCAAATGGATGGAGACCGTGGCTCTCCCACCCGACCCGACCTCACCCGCAACGCGCCGAGCAGATGGTCTGGCGAGGGCGAGGTGCCACGCCCTGGTCTCGATGCTTGCAGGTGGACTGTTCCGATCTCTGCGACCCGTCGACACGTGCCGACCCACCGCCGAGGGCGCAACTTTCGCAGACTTCCGAATATTTCACTGCCAATAGCGGTTACCAGAGGCTCGGCATCACGGAGCCATGAGGTACGGCCTCGGGGCGTTCGACGCCTGGTGCGCGTCCAGGGGCGGTCCGCTAGTGCCATGCATCACTTCAAGCTCGCAACCATCGTGGTGATGAACTTCAACCGCTCGAGGTCGTGGCGGTCGAAGTCGGCGTGCTCTGAAGCGTCGTTGTGGTAGTGAGCCCTGGACCCGTCGACTCCGATTCGGTGGTCGGCGTGGAGGACGGCTCGGTCGTCGTCGGCGTGATCGTTGTCGGACCTGTTGGTCCGGTCGTGGTCTTGGTCGTGGTGGGAACCGAGGTCGGTAGGGGAGCGCCCGGTTGATCGGGTGAGACGCATCCGGCCGGCGCCGGTTGCACCAGCGGGCTCCCGGGCGTCAAAGTGCCACCACATCCAAAATTAGAATAGATCTGGTCCCCGATTACGGACGCACCCGTTGAGAAGGTCACGTTTGTCTTGATCTCCCGTATGTAGCCAGCGCTGTCGACCGAAACCAGTTCCGACGTCCCGGTGTAGTCCTGGTTCCGCAGGACTGTTAGGGCCTGGTCGATAGTGCTCTGTTGCTCGGGACTGAGCCCCGCCTGGTTCGCCTCGTTCTCCACGTTGATCGTCACGGCGTAGATCGTGACGGCGTCGCCGTCGACCGTGCCGGTACCGGTCTCCGTGGCACCGGTGATCATGTTCTGCGCCAGGTCTAACCGGCCGTACGGATCGGCCAAGCCCATCATTGACAACGCGCCTTCTCCGGAGCCGATGCTGCTCTCGACCACCTGGGCGAACTGCGACAGCGGATCTCCCGGCCCACTGTCCGTCCCCGGGTTGACTCCCGCATCTGACGCACCGAACTCCCACACGTCCGAATCATCCACCACGAGCGACACGGGTCCGTAGGTGCTTCCTGAATCGGTCCTGTCCAGCGTCACATAGGGGTCGGTGTTCACCACGCCGGTCCCCGCGACGGACAACGTCGTCTGAGTCGACTCGGCGGTCTCGGAATTCGAGGCCTCCGAATAGCCATTGGCCGTGCCTCCTGGATTTACGACCGTGCCTCCCGGATTTACCTGTGTCCCAGAGGTGTCCGCTCCCGTGAAGGTGAAGTCGAAGCTGCTCGAGTCGGCCGTCGTGGTGACCGCCGCCGCCAGGAGTGGCACGTCATTTTGGTGGATGCCGTGGCTGTGGTGACCGCCGCTGCTCTTGTGGACACCGTGGTTGGCATGGGGATGATGGCTGCCCGAGCCCGTGTAGACCGCGGCGATGATCGCCCCGGCCGCCAAGGCCGCGCAAATCGCGAAAATGCCCGCGCGCCGTCCGACCGGTTGACCCCGCCATGACTGCTTGGGTTCGTTCAGCATCGGCCACCCCCACTCGATCGACCCCGGGGCCGATCGCCGCGAATGGTACCCCCCGCTCTGGAGCGGAGCCTGGGCGGGGACAGGCGCCCTGGCGGCGAGGGGGAGCCATCGACGATCGGCAACCGTGCGGCCATACCGGTATTGACGCCCGGGAGTCCCAAGAGGTTCGCACGCTCGTCGGACCCGGACCTGGCTTGGGACGCGGCATCCGGCGATCGCGAAGAACGGCCACGCGCGTAAGCACTGCCAAAAACCCAAGGCCATTCCCCCAAGCCGAACGACCTGCAATACCCCCTGGCTGACTCAGACGGCGGCGAGCGGTTCGCCGGGTGGCATCGGTCACGCGGTGGGGGACGCCGGAGGACTCTCGATCGTAGGGTAAGAGATCGATGAAGGGGGATCTGATGAGTTGGGATCTGCGGCACCGGAAGTCATCGCTGGGGATTCGAGTGTTGCTAGCAGTTTGGATCGCCGTCATCGTTGTTGTGCTGTGCGTCACGGGACGCTGGTGGGGCTTGGTCTTCGTCGTCCCCCTGGTCGTTGACTTATACCTGGTCCGCCGGATCCTCGCGGCCAGGCCTGGCCGGTAGCGGATCGCCGCCGGAAGACCTGGGACGGCAACGTGCCAGAGTGCCGCAGGTGGGGGGCGCCGCTGCGACTAGAGCGCGGCGACCTCGGCGAACACCCGCAGTTCGCGCTCTATGTCAGGCCCGCTCGGAGCGAAGATGATCTCGGTGCTCCCCGCCGCCTCGGATTCTTTGAGCTTGGTTTGGATACCTTCGGCTTCGGCGACCCAGCCCAGCCCCACAATGCCGTCTCCGGCGGCATCAACCAGGATCCGGTCCAGGTCCGTCACGGTAGTGGCGTGACCCTCATGCACGGCGAGGTGCCGTTCCGCCTCCGGACGCCGAGATTCGAGTTCGGCCCGCCATTGGGCTCCACCGGGAAACCCGTCCGCGGCATCAGGAAAGGATTCCCAGGCCCCGTGGGCCAAAATGGCATACCAGGGTCCGGCGGACTCTTTGACCCGCGGCGACGTCATGGACTCGCCAGGCGAGAGCACAGTGCCCACCACCAGCTGGGCACTCCAGTCGAAACCCCCGAGCCCGAAGCCCACGGTCATGATCCCGTCAGCCACCTCGTGCGTGAGCTCCTGGCCCTTGGGGCCAAGGGCACTGAGCAGGATGGGGACGTTGATGGGCCGGGGCGGAGCGTAACCTGGGAGCTGGCACATCTGCACCTGTTCGCCATCGACTTCGACAACCTCGCCCCGGAGCAGACCGCGCAGCTGCCGAAGGTAGTCGCCGGTTGCCCTGAGGCTGAGAGCGTTTTTGCCGAGAGTCCAGCGTGCCGTGGCGCCCGTCCCGAACCCGCAGGCCAGCCGGCCGGGCGCGGCACCTTCGATACTGGCGATGGCGGCGGCTGTCGCCACCACGTGGCGCAAGCTCGGCACCAAGACGGCCGTCCCCAGGCCGATGCGGTCGGTGCGTTCCGCCACGCGGGCCAGTGACACCCAGATATCCAAGTAGATCGCCGGCGAATCGTAGAGCCAAACCCGGTCGTAGCCGAGTGACTCGGCCAGTTGGGCGTGTTCAACGACGGCCAGAGACGGAGCCAACCCGCAAGAAATCTTCATCCCATTACTCCCTATTTGATAGCGCCACCCGGTCGTGCCGCGCTGACCTGGCCAACTATAAGTCTGGTGGCCGGGAAGACCGCCCGGAACCCACCTATAGCGTCCGACTGGTGTCCACGGTGCGGAACGAGCGATGGCTTTGTCGGGGCTTGTTATGACTCCATGCCCTCAGCGTGCCAAAGGGAGTCCCCCGGGCGAAGTCTGGTCGAGTCAAACCGGGGTGAGATCCGGCTAACTCTTCCTGTCGCGAAGTCGATGGACGAGGCGGGGGCCGACGAAGTGCGTGCCGGCGACGAACCGCATGAGTGGGCCCAAACTCGGTGCAGCCAAGGCACCCGTGAAGAAGAGACCGGGCACATTGGATTCGAGGTAGCGATTCAGTACCGGAGCACCGGCGATCAGCTTGATATCGGTGCGCAACGAAGGCGTGAGGTAGTCGAGGCGAGTCAAGTCAAAGCGAAAGCCAGTTCCGGCGATGACGTGATCCGCGCACTCGGTCACGATGCCTTCGGAGGTTCCCAGGTGGAGGCGGACGCGGTCGCCTACTGGCTCAGCTCCCAGGAGTTGGTGACCGAGCAACATCGGTACCTTTCCTAGAACCCGCTCGCGAAGCCACCAGGCACCCTGTGGACCCAGGAAACCCAAACCCCGGTCGATCCGGGTTTCCTTGGGCAGGAGCCTAAAGACGTCAGGCAATCGGTCATAACCCCAGCAAGGCCATCCTTCGCAAAGCCGAGCGGCCGGTCTGCGGAGACGCTGCAGGCGGGTCGGATTCGCTGGATTGGGCGACGGCCACCACACGCCCTCATCACGAATGACGAGCTTGACGGCTGCTCCTTGCTCCGAGAGCAGCGCAGCCGTCTCGAGGGCCGAGGAGCCACCTCCGACAACGAGGACGTCCTTGCCGCGGAAGCGAGCAAGGTTCGCGTGCTCGGAAGTGTGGGAGACGAGATCCGAAGGTAAGGCTGACAGATCTGGCGGCAGGAACGCGAATGGAATTATTCCGGTGGCCACAACCACACGGGCTGCTCTCATGCGCTCACCGTCGGAGGTACGGAGCAGGAAACCACCCGACGGCGCCTGAGCCACAGAAGCGATCTTGGTCTCTTCAACGTCGGGAACGAGCTGCTCCGCGAACCAGCTGCCGTAGGCGATGAACTGCTCCCGGGACAGCGGAATGACTCTCTCGTGGTAGACCTCATTGGCTTGGCCGCAGTAGTCGCGCGCGAGGAAGCCGAGGCTAGGCGCTGACAGGTCGGATGCATATGGTTCAGACTTGAGGAGCATCCCTACGGGCATGTTGGACTGCCACGCACCCATCGTCTGGCCAAAAACCCGGTGCTCGACTCCTGCGTGCCTGAGGTGGGCTCCCACGGACAAACCATTTGGCCCAGCTCCGATCACGACAACGTCAGTGCCGGACAAACCCGTGCTCCGTGGTGCCCTAACCGGACCCGAGCGTCCGAGGGGAATCGCGGATGGATTCCTGGTGAGCCTCTGCTGAGCGAGACCTAAGTTCCCGGCCAAGGCCGCTACGGATGGACCGAGGTCGCTTTTGTCTAGGTAGTCGTACCGCTGACGGTGCAGAAAGTCTTTGGCGAAAATGGCCACAGCTTTTCCGGGTGGCACGGTGTCTGGCCGTCGCCCGCGCGTCTCGATGTTCTCCCGGAGCCATTTGATGTCGCCCTTCAAGTAACGCATCTTGATCCCCGTCCGATAGGCCAATACGGGAATCAGCGGCTCGCCGGCCGCCCATTGCCACAACAGCGCAGGGAAGGGGACGCCCGACCGGACGGCCACCTCCAGCGAACCAGACAAGCGGGCATTGATTTCCATTAAGAGGGGGCGGCCCATCGCATCGCGGCGAAACTCGACTTCGCTGTAGCCCTCCAGGTCCATGGCGCGTACGAGAGCCAGGGCGGCAGATTCGAGCTCCGCGGGCATCGATATGCTCTCGCGCACGACTGAGATTCCGCCCAGGACGGGCGTCGTACGGTGAGCCACCTGCGCGAAGCTCGCCCATACTTTCCCGTGCGCGTAAAAGACACTCACTGCCTCGCGCGAGCCTCTGGCCAGCTGCTGAACGAGCGCAGCTGAGCTGCCCACTTCATTGAGTTGTTGCACGTAAGCGAGTGCTTCCGAGACGTCGAGCACGGTTTTCGCGGTCACGCGAGTGGCGAACTCGGTGTTGGTAACCCATGACTGGGTTGGCTTGATGACGGCAGGGTATCCGACCTCTCCGAGGGCCGCTTCGGTGTCCTCGAGACGATTTACCACAACTGTCCGAGGGTGCGGGATCCCAAGTTCGGCCGCCGCGGCCAGGGTGCGTTGCTTGTCATTCGCCAGGTCGAGTGCCGCATCTGATGCCAACGCAAGTGAAACACCCTTGCGTTCGAAGGATGAACGCCAGGGTTGAAGAGCAGCGATCGACCCGTCCATCGATGGAATCAGCACACGGGTGGGCTGGGCGCTCACAAGATCGAGCAAGGCTTTGGCATATTCGGTGGGATCATCGTGGTAGCTGGGAAGGACGTCATCGCTCGTCGACCAGCGAGAGGCGAACGCCGGCACTCCGAACCGTGGATGGCACAGGTCTGAAGATTCCGCCGCTGTCACTCGCAATCCCATGGCACCCAATGTTCGGACCACCACCAGCGCCTGCCGCGCGCTTCCATCCACCACCTGGACATCGGCTGACGGACACGAGCGATCGGTGTTGGGGGTGGCTACGAGCCTGGGTCCGGTGCCCTGAGAATCGGGTGGGGGGCCCGAACGAGCCACACGTCGAAAGGTGAGGGAGGTCACGTGAACGCGAGGTCCGGTTGGTCGGTAGCAGGGGCGGCTGGTCGGCTGCCCGTCCCGCCCCGGCGGTCGTCGTCGCTGTATTCCTCGTAAGTCCCACGACAGAGCGAGAGCCCCTTGGCCGACGGGCTGCTACCGACATCTGCCCGAACCCGGGAGCCACGCTTGAGCTCGCTACCTGGCCACGGCACACTCAGCCTCTGGTGGAACGGTGATCCGTCGTCTTCCCCCACATGGTAAATGACCTGATCGTCGGTCAGGTGAGGTGAGACGGCATCGAGGACTTGCCAGAGTATCTCGGTTGGATCTCCTGCCAAGGCTCGGACAAAGGATCCAGCGTTTACCGGAGCTCCGCCTGATCGAGCAGGGGCGTGGCTTGCCTGACGAACGAGTCGTCGAAAGTGGGATTCCTGGCGCGGCATAGAGGTCGATTCGCTCCGAGCAGGGCGGCAACTGTGTACAAATGGGAGACGCCACCGGGGGTTCCTGATACCAACCCCCATTTCAGCGCGGGGGAGATCCCCTCATCCCGTCCGCACTCAGTGAGCATCCGAGCTCACTCAGCCACACGACGCCCCTCCGACATGTTGCAGCTCCACCCTATTTAGGCCTGTGAACTGGGAGTTGAGGTGCGGTTCGTCGACGGGGTGTGGTCCACTCTTCGAAGTGTCGAAGTGAACTTGATCTCTGGGCCGCAGAAGGAAAACGTCAATCGCCTCCTACAAGCCGTGCCGGCGTCCCGCGTGACGCGGCCACGTCGAGAGCTTGGGATTCTCATCCGCTGCGGCGAGGCAGAGCTCAACGCCCTGGTCCTCGGCCGCCGCAAGGGCCTCGAATGACATCAAGTTCAGGCGTACTCCGGGAGAAGTTGAGCCATCGGCCAAGCCAATTCTCGCAATGACACGATACCTATCGTTTCGGGAAGTGTGGTGATGGCTCGCAGCGCCGCTGGGGCCAGAGCGGGATCAGCCAGACCCCGCGCCTTCCCGCCCCAAGGTCAAGTTGCTCCATAGGCTCGGATGTTCTTCGATTCACGCCAAGGCCAACGTCTCGGAGCCGCCCATCTGAACATTTCATGCTCAAGGACATCGAAGTCGCGCAGTCCGTTCGCGTAGCGCTCCTGGTTCACGCCAAGGATGAGGGTGCGAAGTACCTCTACGAGCACCACGGCTTCGTGGAATCACCACTGGCGTCCATGAACCTGAAGCCTGACACTTCGAAGGTGATAATAAGCCCTATGGCGAACTCGTTTCCACCACCGAAACCCAGTCAAGAGCCAAGTAGATCAACGGAGGGGGCGCAGGACAACGGCACAATTGGGGAAGCTGCCGGTCATCCCGGCAGGATCGAAAGTGCTATACGTCGGGCCGACAGGTTCCAGCAGGGTCACGGTGTCTTTGGTTTCCCCTTTGCGGTTATTCAAAAATTCGGCAACGACCAGGCTGGCGCCAAAGCGGCGCTCGTGGCCTACTACGGCCTCTTCGCGCTATTCCCGCTCCTGCTTGTGTTCACGACCATCCTCGGCTACGCCCTCCATGACAACAAGAAGTTGCAGGAAGACCTCATCAACAGCGCCCTGGGAAACTTTCCGATCATTGGTCCTGAGCTGAACTCGCACACCCATGCCCTTACTGGAAGCGTAGGAGCAGTGGTCGTCGGGAGCATTCTCCTCATCTATGGCGCAGTTGGGCTCGGGCTGGCGACCCAGAGCGCGATGAACGTCGTATGGAACATTCCCTACGTTCGTTGGCCCTCGATCTACCTGCGTTACCTGCGAGCGCTGGGGGTCCTCATTCTGCTGGCACTCTCCACGATCGGGGTGACGGTACTCACCGGGTTCGCGACCCTGGTCTCCCACGGTTGGATAGCGAGGGTGCTCCTGGTGGTCGGCTCCCTGGTAGTGAACTTTGGCCTCATCCTGTTGGCGTTCAACCTGACAACGGCCGACGCGCTCAAATGGCGCGAGATCTACTTCGGCGCCGCGCTGGCGACCGTGTTCTGGCAGACATTGCAGCTCATCGGAAGTTGGTACATTGGTCGTGAGCTCCAGCACGCTACGAACACATACGGCTTCTTTGCCATTGTGATCGTGCTGCTCAGTTGGATTTATTTGGGTGCCCAGCTATTCCTACTCGCGGCTGAGATAAACGTCGTGAAGCGCTATCGGCTCTGGCCACGATCGATGACCCAACCGCCCCTTATCGCCGCCGACAGATTGGTCTTTGAACGTTTGGCACAAATGGAGATTCGCAGACCCGAGGTTGAGCTCGAACTCCTCTTCAAGCCGGAGGCCGATTTCGACCCGCTTGCTGCGACGTCCTTTTCGCAACCGACCAATCCCGATCACTGAGGCGGTGACCGGATCCCGTTCGGGTTGTGCGAGAAGAACGGTTGAGGCTCGATGCTCCCTAATGCCGGCCAAGATGTGTGGTCCGGTTTAAAGGGCCCCCTCTTTTTCAGTAACGGTCTTTGAATTCTTGGAACCGAATCGCATCCGAACGTGCTCGGTCACCAAATTCTGGACTTCCAGACGCTGGCGTCCGATGAGAAGGCCATGGTCCAGCTCGGGCAGACACGCCAAGCGGAGTCGACCTCGGCCCTCGAGTTGGTCGAGCAGGCGGGGAGAGGCGCCATACCGGATCGGCCTAAACGACTCCTCGCTACTGACAATTAGGACATCGGAGCCGACTGCATCCAGTTCTCGAAGCCACGCCGCGCTTCGCTGCCGCGACGGTGTCCTCCACGTCTTTGCTCGCCACGCTAAGCGCGGGAAGGTCCGTCGGACGCGGACCAAGGGCGAATCGCTTCGGAACCGCTCTTGGAGCGGGCTCGAATCCATTACGATCCGCCGGCGGGGATCCATTGACCCTCCGTCGCGTACCTCGGGGGGCAGGAACGCGACGGAGGGGTTGATGGCAACCACGCCTCTGGGCATCAGGTAGAAGGTGCTGTCGATGGCCTGATAACCCGATGCGCAGAGCCCGACGAGGATCACGTTGGATGGGTCGGAGGGAGAGCACCACCGGGCGATCTCTTCCACGTCATCGAAGGCTTCCGGGGCACACCACTCGAATTGCTGCTGCTCCTTGTGGCGCAACGGGCTATCGCCAAGCCCGCTGAAGTCGATGCGTATCGAACGCTGCCCTGTTTCAGCCCACCTTCGGGCCAGGTCGACCCACGACCGAGCAGGCCCGATCCGATGGCCCTGGGAAACACTGAGAAAAATAACTGTCGGGCCAATGTTTTGCACAGACGGCTCGGTCACGATTCCGAAGAGGCCGGTATCGCCGACCCAGACTGGCGTCTCGACCATGCTCGAACGGCCGCTGGGCCCGGGAATGGGCGTGGGCCCGGTCCAGCCGGGTACCGAAATGAGCTGAAGCTCGTGTGTGACATGCGTGTCGATCCACCTGACAACCCGATCCAGCGCTTCTTTTGGGACGGTAATCTCCATACCGTCATCGATCAAGAGTGCATGCCCGACCGCCTCCCCCCACTCAACGAGGTCGCCGGGCAATCGATCCTTAAGACGGGTGACGTCTCGGTCTGGGCGGACGAGAACCAGCATCCGGGTTTGGCTCTTGCCCAGATTCGATAGATCCACCTTGCGTAAGTCCGCAGCGGTAAGGGCATCGAAGATCATCCCGGGGAGGTCAAGGGAGCCATCCGTTGTCGTCGTCGACACATTGGAGGAGAGGGCGCCGAGCGCCCTTTGGCGCGAAATGTAGGCCTTGCCACTGGGTTCGGGATCCCATAACACGAATCCGTCGATATTCTCGTCCGCCTCGACGACCTGAGCCGCCAGGGTGGCTCCCAGCCCCATGCCGACGATGAAGACCGATTCAACGCCAGAGGCTCGCATGGTGGCCACGGCTGCGGTTATAGAGTCCAGCCAGGACTTGACCCGCTGCGGATCATTGCCCGTTCCGGCCGAGTCCCCCGTGCCGTCGTAGTCGAACCGGAGGGTGCAAACGCCCCGTGCGGTCATCTCGTCACCGAGGCACCGCAATGTGTAGTTGGCGTGCAGTAAGTCGCGACCGAATGGAGGGCACACGACAACTCCGGCCCGAGCGAATCCCGATTCGGGAACGTGAAACATCCCAAACAATGGTCGCTCCTGCGATCCGAACCAGATCGGCTTGACCACAGTGGAGCGGGGTAGATCCATCAGCCGATGAGTGCCCAGTATCGGCGCTCCGTGCGACCTTCGTTCACCCACTCTTGCACCTCGATCATCCGTCCATTCGCTCGAAGAACGATGTCCTCGACGGCCTGCCGGTCGACCCCATAAATCTCCATCATGGGCTTGCGGATGGTCCGTAGCCGGTTGCCCAGGTAGACCAGGGACCTCGGTATCCGATCCCGTATTCTCTGGCGCGGCGTCGGGTCAACCACATGGAAGATCACCAGGCCGCCGGGCCGACCGATGCGGAAGAATTCCTCGATATAAGCCATCGAGTATCGAGGTTCCATGTGAATGAGGGTGATCTCTGTATAGATGAAATCGAATGATGCGTCGGCGAAGAACGAGAGGTCAGCTCGCTCGTTTCGCACGTAGGTGACTTTGTCGCCATGCTGATTTCTCGCGAGAGCCTCGGTGATCATCGACGGGGCAATATCCACACCGGTCACGCTGTCGAAGTACTTGGCCAGGGCTTGAGAGAGTCGTCCAACGCCACAGCCGAAATCGAAGGCGGCTCCCCGAGGAGATTGGCCGAGGGACTCCGCATGCTCCATAACTGCCGCGATCTGGTCCCGGCCGCTCTCGAAAAAGGCGTCGGGATCCCATTTGCCGCCTTTGTACCGGGGAGCCGTCACGATCGCCCAGAGCGGATCTTCCGAGCCCATCCGGTCCCAGTTCTTTTGGAGGTCCTGAAGGTGCATTCGCGCTTCTCTCTGGAGTCATGGAACGGATCCGATTACGCCTCCCGAGATGAGGGCCATGGGGCGGTTGCTGATACATCCCGAAACCGCCGGAGTCTCTCCTTGAGCGGGATCGGCTCCGGGATCCGGCATCTGGACGGGGACCCGGGGGATACCACTCGGGAAAAAGCGGGGGAGCGGCAAGGCCGGATTGGGGCCGGAAGAGCTCCGCCCCGTCCCACCAGAGCGACGTATCAAATGGCCATCGGGAGCGCTCGGTCTTGTGTAGCCACTATGCCCATGGCCCGGGACGGGAGATCGAGATGTTGCACGGATCTGAGGAAGGCGGCAGAGGTTGAGGCTGCTCTGGCACGACTCGTGGATTGACGCTCCCGACTACTTCGTACCAGATCAGGGTGCGTCCGTCGCCGTGGAGGCCACCGTCCCCCTTTTTCGTATCGAGAACGCAACCGCCCGCGTCAGTAAGCAGCCCGGCCGAAAGGTCGCGGTCTTCTTGATGACGGATGGTCCTCGCAGCACGCTGCGGAAGGCCCGCACCAAGCGACGGGAGCCGCGTTTCAGCGGTGACCTCCATACGGTTGTAGTGGTAGGGAGACTCGCCGATGGTCGCCGTGTCGTCGCCCTGGCGATTCGGGTCCCGAGGGTGGCGCAGCAGCTCGTTGTCCACCGACGGCTGGTCCGGGACGTACCGGAGTCCTTCTCGATGGACGACTTGGGCGCGATCGCCTCGCGGCTACTCCGAAGTCAGCACCTGCTCGAACCTTTGACGCGCCAGAGCTATCTGTATTCGGGCACGGAACCGGCTGAAGAGCTGAGAACGATTTGGCTCCAGGCGTTCGAGAATGGTGTCTCGCCAGGGCGGGTCACCCGGCCAACGTTGGCCCCATCGGATCCCATGCGGGCGCCTGATCTGATGCTGCCGGTCGCCACAAGCCGGTCATCACGAGCAATGCCGGTGGCGCTGCTCGGAGCGGGCGACCACGCACGCACGGTGATCATTCCCGCCCTTTGCAAGGCCGGCCTGTCACTCCGGACGGTGTCCGACCGGGAGCCGCAGATAGCCGTCACCGTGGCGAGAGAGTGGGGATTCGAGTACGCCACCACTGACTCGGAGCGGGCTATCACGGAATTGCCTCGACCCGGCCTCGTCGTGGTTGCGACCGCGCACGACTCGCACGCCCGCCTGGCCACGTTGGCGGCGAGGTCAGGCCACCGGGTCTTCTTGGAGAAGCCTCCCGTCGTCACGGAGGCCGATGTATTCGAGCTCCGCGACACCATGGCCTGCTATCCGGGGGCAATCGAGATCGGATACAACAGGCGGTACCATCCTCTGGTCCGACGGGCCCGTACCGCTCTGGCAGCAGAGCCGGGTCCGACCTCGATCGTGTGCACGGTCAAGGAACTGCCCTTCGAACCGGATCACTGGTACTTCTGGCCCAACCAGGGCACGCGATTCACGGGGAATCTGTGTCATTGGATCGATCTGGCGGTGTACTTCCTCCGGGGAAGTCCTCGACCTTCCTCGATCACGCTTACGCCGCCGGTCCCCGGGTCGAGGACTGACGACGAGGAGCGAGTCCTTACCGCGACGTTCGAGGACGGGTCGTTGCTCACAATCCTCGGCACCACTCGCGGTGACCACATCAGGGGCGTGCAGGAGCAGATCGAGATCCGCAGGGGCGGCATGACGGTCATGATCGACGATCTGTGGAAGATGAGGGTGAGATCCGGCGGGATCGAGAGACCCTCACGCACTGTGTTCCGCAACAAGGCCCACGGCCGCATGTACGAGGAGGCGCTCAGCCGCCTTGAACGCAACGAGCCGGCTGTCTATCCCGTGAGCGACATGCTCATCGTGTCCGCTATCCAGGTTGCCGCCAGCCAGATGGTTGGACACTCGACTCGTGAAGCCGACATTCCCTGCTGGCTCGAGCCCAGCCTACGGTCGGGAGAACACCCGGAGATGACCAGAACGATGAGAGAGCGAGCCCAAAGTCCTGTTGCGGGGACTGGCGCGCCAACTGGCTGACGCCGGCTCCATCGCGCCGGGGCGTGTCGTCCTCTAGAGAAACCTCAGACCGGTCTCGCCCTGATCTTCGAAATATCGGATTGGGGCGTCGACAGCAAGGGCGGCATCAGCAACGACATGGCCACAACCAAGTCCAAGGAGTCGGCCGACGGCTGCCCGAGACCGGTCTGTGTGAATGATTCAACGATGAGATAGACGACCAGAAAGAGTGCCACTGCTCTTCCAGGGCCGCGCGGGCTGATGAGCGCCACGATGAGAAGGGAGATCAGCACCAATCCCTGAAGGACATCACCCACGAGACCTTGGTCTTGGTACGTCGCCAGCCAGCTGGAATCGATAGGAATGCCGTTAATGCCGTCATCTGACAGCCCGTACCCAAAAATGGCATTCGCCTCGGTCCGAGGCTGCGCGACGACAGCAGACCAAGCGACGGTACGCCCAGTGAGGCTCGTCAGGGTCTGGGCATTCTCACCCCTGGCGAACCACTGGGTAATGAGCGGAGCAAAACTGAGCGCACCGATTCCCGCCACGATGATCGTCACCACGAACGCCCGCCGCACCAGCTTCCGACTGAGGAAGAGGCTCAAGCCGCCAACAAGGATTCCCGCCAACATGGCTACGAGTGCAATCCGGGAGTGTGTGAGGACCAGCACGCCGAAAGCCCCTGCGATGGTGAATCCCGTCCATCTTGACCTCGAGACTCCAGCGAGCCACAACACGACCGTCATACCGACGAGCACCGCCGCGTAGTGCGCCACCACGGTCGGCTGAATCGGCCAGACGATCCCTCCCAGGCGTCCACCGGTGGCATTCGCGAATGCCTTGGTCGGCGAGCATGCCAACCCGACAAGGACGGTCCCGATGACGACCATGAGGGCACGACGTTGAAATTGGAGGATCATGAAGTCGCGGCGCCCCCACCACGGTGTGGTCAGCCAGAGCGCGCCGACGAACACTGCGAATCGGGACCAACGGATCATCGAACTGAGACCGAAATAGCCGCGGAAGCTCATAATGGCCGCCAACAAGCACATCGCCGTAACCAGAATGAGCAAGATGTTGGGCCTCACGAGGAGCCTCTTGTTGGCCGTCAGAATGAGGAGGAGGGCAACTCCTAGCGCCAATTCGGGAAGGGCCTTGCCGACCTGATGGGGAAGGGGAATGAGATTCGACGGACCCACCGTGTAGGTCATGACATTGAAGAACAGGAGCCCCCACACCCAGCCGATCCGTCGGCGCATGGAGCGCTCGTTCGGGCCGGCGAGTAGGCCCCAGTCACGTGCCAGCTCCGGGGAGAGTTGAGATATCGGACTTGCCGAAACGTAAGCTGCCGGGCGGATCATGCGGGAAAGGCGCCGTTGGTGGCCGGCAATCCCACCAAGGGGGATTCCGGCTGGAGGAGACCGAACGACTGGTCTTCGGCATCCGCACCAATGAGAACCCCGGCTCGAATCGCAATTCCTGCTGCACGAAGGAGCACTGCCGTCGAACTGACCCGCTGGGCGCTCGAGCGACCGGCCGTGACCGTGACCAAAACCTGCTTCGCCCAGGTCAGATGCCACGCTCCCCTGGAAAGATCCATTGCGGTCAGTACAAGAACGGTGCTCACTACGTCAGGTGTCGCAACCCATGGTGGCTCAACAATCTCGTTCATGTCGTCCTGGGGGGGCGTGAACAGTTGGATGTTGCCGCCCGACCGATTTGATGATGATTCGCCCTCGACCCGGAGATCCTCCGTGATCCGGGCCAGGAGGCCATCTTTCGTGAGGTCCGCCACCAGCACCGACTCACCCTCGTCGGCCAGGCGCATCGCGAGCACGGCCAGAGCCGCGGCCGGGACGGTCAGGTCGTCCACCGAGACCACGAGTAACGTCTTGCGGCCTCCTTGGCGCACCCCGCGGCGACGCAGATAGCCGGCGAACACATCCACCTCTCCTTGTCGTTCGAGACCGGAGCGCTTGACCCGCCGGTGGCGACGGAACTTCAGATGGCGTATTGGCATCAGGCTCAGCTCGACCGGCGCACCGAGCAAGGAAGCCACCTCATCTCGGCGCCGCAGCCGGTCCGAAAGAACGGCCTGCACGGCGACAAAGGCGACGCCAACCACCAGTCCGCCGATGAGGCCGGCAATACCGTCGAGACCGAAAAGCTTCGCAGTCGAGGCGGGGACCAAGGTCCCGGCAGTCACGACCCGGCTCCCGCTGGTAATTGCGGTGCTCGCAAGCTGATTCTGCTGAATGGTCTGCTGGAGGGTGGCGATCTCGCTCGTGTCGCCTGACTGCTTTCCAACAAGGGTGGCCAGCTGGCTGCTCTGTAGCGAGGAACCCGGATCGTTGATGGTGGCGCTCAACTGGTTTATCTGTTGCTGCAACGAAGTGATCTCGTCCTGCAGTGCATTGTCCGAACTGGCGGTCTGTTGCTGGATTCGATCGGACTGAAACTCAAGAAGAGCTGTTGCCAAGGCGTTCGCCCTCCGCACGGCCTCGGCCTTCGTGGGGCCAGCGACGTTGAGCATGAGCACGTTGTCGCTCTCCATTGTGCCCGGCGCCTTGCCCAGTAATTTCAAAGGACTGAGGGAAGGCTCGCCTAGAAGGGTGACCGCCCGTTGCCCGACCGTGGTGGTCTGCAAGAGCGCCAGGTCGTTTGCCATGCCGACGGCGGGGTCGCTCCCGGGAGCTTGGGCAAGGTAGAGAGTGGCTTGTGCGCTGTAACTCCGAGGCACGGCAACGTGGTAGCCGAGTCCGACCACAAGGCCCAGGGCAGCCAGGCTCAGCCAGATCTTACGACGACGACGAAGGGCGCCCAACACGAATCGAAGACTGACGAGCCGTCCGACGAGAACGACGGGGGACTGAGGCCCTGAGGAGTGGTTGGCCTCCGCAGCGGCGTTTTCACCCTCCCTTGTGATGCTCCCCAGCCCCGGGAAGGTCGGTCCTTCTTTCATACTCGTCACCGTGCGTCGACCCCTCCAGTCCAGGGCTCCAATGCCCGCCTCTGGAGGAATCGCGTCACTTGCTCGCTCGCGTTGGGCAGTGAGCCCAATGACCTATCGCCCCTCATCGGATTCGTGACGACCAAACCCCTGACCAAAAGACCTTCCTGCCCGACGGCGATGAGCACCCGGGCAAGTTGCTCCTGGTCGACGGATCCCGCTGAGATGGCCAACACAACCATGCCGCGGGCGACAAAGGCCGGGAACTTGGGTTGATCGGGGTCAAGCACGATCGATATGAAGGTGAGCGCGCTCTCCGCCTCATCAACCGAGGATGAGCCCTTGCACAGCCGAAGATTCGGCCGCACAGCATCGCCGCGGGCAGTGAGAAGATCACAGGCATCGCTCAGCCCGCGTGCCCCCGGGTCGTCCGACGTCAGGACCAACGAGGTTGAAATTTCCATTGCCGCGGAGGCCACTGCGAGATGGGCGACCGCAGCCATGCTCGCACCGTCATCGGCCAGGGTAATCACCGTCAGTGACCGCCTCCCGACCTCGGGAGTGTCCATCTCGCTCAGAAAAGTTCGGACGTTCCACATTTCCATCGGAACTGGTTCGTACTCCCGCAACAGGGTTAACCACTCCGAAGATCTGGCCAAAGTCCGGACCTCCAATGAGAACACGACAGGGACGCCGGCGACCGCGGCGATCTCGTCTCGGGTCGTGAGAGCCGAGTCCCGCTGCCGGATGACGACGATCGCTGCGCCGATAAGCAACCCAAGAACAGCTCCAATGAGGATCGGGAGTAGCCGGATGAGGAGCGAAGGCCCAGTCGCAGACGACGCGTCCTGAATGACCGCCGTGCCACCATTCGCGGCAGCGCTGTTGAGCTTCGCCGAGGCGATCTGGCTGTTCACGCTCTGAAGCTGCAGCGTCGCGTCTGCCTGGGCTGTTGTCAGCGAAGCCAGAAGCTGGGTGCCCTGTTGGGCTGTAGGGGAATTCGGGTCCGACTGGATGGCGGCTTGTTCGGCTTGGATCTCCTGGTCGTACTTGTTCACCTGCTTGGTCAACTCCGCAGCCTGAGCTTCGAGCCCTGTGAGGGCACTTGATCCGTTCGACTGGCTCGATGATGTGACGAAGGCGACCAGTCGGTCGGCCACTGCGTTGGCCAACGTCTCGGCCGACCGGGGGGAGGATCCTGTCGCCTTGATCTGCACGAGGTTCGTCGCCAATGGCGTGGCACTCACTCGATGTTGGGCGACCAGGAGCGGGAGACGAGGAGTGACGCTCGATCCGGCCGGTCCCAACACGGCGGAAGTCACGGCGAGCGCGCTGTCGGTGACATTTCCGTTGCCGGAGGCGTCCGTCGTTCCCCCTGCCGCGTTACTTGCGGCGGAAGTCGGCACTTCGACGATGGACGTCGCGGTGTACGACGGCGCACGCATCAGGATCAGGATCGTTGGTAGCAGGGCTCCCACCAGTACACAGGCAGCGACGATCCTGCGCTGTCGGCGCATGAGCCACAGGACTCGCCGCAAATCGATCCTCTGCTCAGGCAACTGAGCGCCCTCCTCCTCGTCTCGATGGCGAGCCATGTACCTCTATTGAGGGAGTCACTGGGACGGACCCTGATACATGGGGGGCAGGTCCCGAGGGCACAAAATCGACCACACCCCCGGGTTGGCGCTATCCATCCCCCTGTGTGCTCGAGATGGAAGCGGTGAAAATCGCCCGGGCGGCCCGCCGTTCATCTCCCGTCCGTCACGTCCGTGACCCCCATCGGTGGGATGGCGGCGTCTGGATCTGCGTGTAAATGGTTCCCATTGGCCCTAGGTGCCACGTTCGTGTCGGCCAAATAGGCAGCCAGCTGCGCACGGTTGTTGAGGTCGAATTTCCGGTAAAGACGGCTTACGTAGTTGCGGACGGTTTTCTGACCGAGTTGCAGTCGTTGAGCGATCTCTGCGTTGTTCGCACCCTGCGCCATTATGCCGAGTACGTCCGACTCCCGTTGCGTCAAATGGGCGGAGGGATCTTCCCCCAGGACCCATCGGGTGGCTTCGCTACAGAGAACCTTGTCACCCAGATGGACGGAGACAACGGCGGCCCTGGTTGCTTCCGGGGATGTGTCCTTCAGCAGAACGCCCGAGGCGCCGGCGATCATGACGGAACGAACGCGCCGGTCGGGATTGGACGTCAGCACCAATGCCCTGGTGGAGGCGCACTCGGACGCAAGGACACGTACGACATCGATGCAATTGGCCCGCGAGAGCTCAAGGTCTATCAAGACGACGTCGACGGATCTCGCGACACAGAGTCCGAGGAGGTCCTGGTCGCCGCCACAGACACCAATGATGTCCATGCGTTCGTCTTCACCGAGAAGACGAGCCAACCCGAGAGCAAAAAGCTGTTCAGCCGCCACCACCACAACGGAAATCCTGGAACCGGGGAACGATGAGCCGCCTGATGGGTCGGTTCGTTCGAAAGGCTGGCGGAGCTCGCTGTTTAGCACTTGAGTTGGGGTCCCGGGACGGAGCGTGACGAGGCGGCGAGCCGGGATCGACTGACGTGGTTGTCGCCCGACGGCCTGCGGAGTGGATACCTCTTAAGAGGACCGATGGTGACGGAAGATACTCCCCGAAATCGGACGCCCACCCAGGAATGATTCGCGCTCACCCGGCCAGACGGGGTCGTTGAGCACCCCGGCCGGAACGACGAGCACCCTCTATGTCGCGCGGGTGCCCCCTTACAGTCGTCGCCGCTCGGCAGCTTGGCGATAGGTGTTCAGGGTCGCCTCGGCCACCGCTCCCCAAGTGAACTGCTGGGCCCGACGGAGCCCCTCGGTTCGTAATCTGGGCACGTCGGAACCGATCCCCTCAAGGATTGACTGCGCGATTGCGCTCGGGTCGTGTGGGTCCGTGAGAATGGCCGCCCCGCCGGCAATTTCGGGCATTGAGCTCACATTGGACGTGACCACCGGACAGGCGCAGGCCATGGCCTCCAGGATCGGGAGCCCAAAGGTCTCATTGAATGAGGGATACACCAGGAGGTCAGCCGCCCGGTAGAAATGTACCGTCTCCTCGTTCGGTACGCCGCCGGCAAAGACGACGTCGTCGGCAATGCCAAGCTCGACAACCAGCTGGTGGAGCTCCGCCGAGTAGTTCTGGTCACGCTCAGCCCCGAGAATGACAAGTTGCCGGCCCGCCAGCTCTTGACGAATCAGCTTCCAAGCATGCAGCACGCCGTCAGCGTTCTTATAGCGCCACAGGGATGAGACGAACAGCAAAAACGGTCGTGAGATCCCGAACGATGCCACATGGGCGCGAGCGGCGTCGCGGTCTCCTGGCTTGAAGATTTCGTGGTCGACGGCCTCGTAGATCAGGCTGACCTTGGCGGGGTCGACCTCCAGATATTGGTCGACTTCGGCCCGCAGGCTGTTGGAGTTGACGATGACGGCGTCAGCGATGCGGACCGAGCGTTGGTAGTTCAGGCGGCGGTACAGGCGAGGACCAAGGCCCAACGTCTCAGGAACGGTGAACGCATGCATCGTCTTCATATGGATGACCAGTGACCGAGTGGACTTCACCACGGGGGCGATGGCCGTACTCAGCAGGTCGATATGACGGAGGGGAAGCCGAAAGGGTGTCACGAGGTGCTCACTGGCCGTTCGCAAGATTCGATGCTCGTTCGACCATGGGAAGCTCAGGCAACGAACGCCATCCCCGTCCTCTGGGAAGTAATGCCGCGCCGAAGGGCTCAGCATCAAGTTGAGTTCCTCACCGGGGAGCAGTCGGTTTGCCATTTCGGGCACGATCCGCGTCCAGCACCAGTGAGCCCCGGACGGCTGAGTCGGGTCGTCCGTCAGGAGATTCAGCGCCATGCGCAACTGGGTGGGGTCGGCTGGCGCGGAGTGGCCGCGGTCCGGTGAGCGAGTGGTACTCGCGCGCACGACCATCAGGGCGTCCTCACTCGGTGCGTCACCCTCAGTAAGAGCCGACCGGGGTGGTCCAGATACGTGGCTCGCAGGTATGTTTCTTCCGGCTCCGTGTGGCTCAGCTCAGCTCACGTCGAATGTCAGGCCTGTCATCGGGAACGTCTCGGTGCCGCTGGTGTAAGCGACTTCGACCCCATACTCCAGTTGCGTTGGTACATCACTGGCAGAGGCATAGCCGTTCGCCACCTCCCACTGCCAGGCCGCCAGTATGTTCACCGAACCCGATGTGACCTGGGTGTCGCGGAAGAACATGTACTCACAGTGTGCCTCGTTGGCAGCATCGGCAGGTCCGCTGCAATTGGGGTAGAAGGTGTAGCCGACGCCGTCCAGCGTTACGGCGATGGTCGCCTTCTCAGGCCAGTAGTCGTTCGTTCCGGCCCACTGGTTCCAAATCATCGTCTCGTTTTTCCAGTCGTCGGTCCACACGTCGTACGCAGCATCCCAACCACCCCCCGAAGGGAACGCTTCGGAGAAGGTACTGTTTATGGCGGAGAACCCACTTATGGGCGAGGCGCTGCCGACATTCAGTGCACCGTCGGAGCGCCCACCAATGTCATATTCAGTGGCGGGGTAGGTTTCCACCTGACCGCCAACGTCGGGCTGGTTCGACACGGCGTACCAACTTGATTGGCTGCACACGTCGATCGTTTGCGGTCCATGACCAGCACTCCATGCGTCGTTGTTCACCCACCAATACTGATCGCCGTCATTTGGGTCGGTGTTATCTGTCGCTTCAGCGCTGTTTGATGAGAACGAGGGGTTCGTGCAGTTGGCATCCGAGGGCGCAGCGGCGACGTTGGTCGTCGGCATAGTGGTGGTAGTCGAGCTCTTGGTGGGTGTTGTCGATTTGGTGATCACATCCGGAGCTCTTGCTCCTTCTGGAGCTGTCGTCGTCGTCGTCGTAGTCGGTGCGACCGTTGAACTGGTGGACGGAAGTGCCGTCGTGGTGGTCGAGGTGGCCGCTCTCTTGTGCTTGAGCGCACTCGTCGCAGATGTGTGAACTGGTGAGGTAGATCCACCAACTGATAAACCGATAGCGATCCCACCGCCGACAATCGCCAGCGCGAGGACTGCCATGCTGGCCCGCGCAGCCGCGCTATTGTGCAGCCGGATTGCCGGCGGATTGTCGCCCGTCATCTACGGAAAGGTTGCTTCCGAAGTTTCGCGTCGTGCAGGTGGTCGGTCTCCTTGCGACACCCTCGAACCAGAACCTGGTGGCCCTGCTGGCCGGCGGGCGCCGATGTGTTGATCTCGGGCGGTGTTCCCGGAGCACGGAACCAGGACAATGGCGCGGGCGGCGGGCGCGAAGACCCCGTAGGCGGTCCTGCCGTTCCACATGGTACGGCGATGATCGGACCAGAACGCGGCGTCGCCAGATTTCCCGAAGGGATGTCCACGTAGGGAGGAGTTGTCAATTCATTTGCCTCGGTCCAAAGAGTCGTAGTGGGCGAGATCGGGACCACGAGCGGCCTCGATGCGGGCGAGGTACGTGGCCACCTGGGCGCGGTTGCTCAACTCAAGCTTCCCATAGATGCGACTGACGTAGTTGCGCACGGTCTTCTGACCAAGGTCCAGCCGTGCGGCGATTTCGGCGTTGTTGGCACCTTGGGCCACCATCCGGAGGACGTCCGATTCACGTTGGGTCAAATGGGCGGTGTCCTCTTCTCCGAGAACCCAGCGGGCTGCCTCGTTGCATAGCACCTGGTCACCGAGATGAACCGAGATGACCGCGGCCCTGATCGATTCTGGCGAAGTGTCCTTGAGGAGGATGCCGGCGCTGCCGGCGATCATGGCCGGACGGACTCGCCAGTCGGCTTGCGACGCCAGGATGAGCGATTTGGTGCCCGGGCACTCTGAGGCGAGCAACCGGACGAGACCGATGCTGTCGGCCTTGGCCAGATCCAGATCGACCAGAACCACGTTGACGGAACTGGCCGTGCAAAGGTCCACCAGCTCGGGCTGGCCCTCAGATACCCCGATGACGTCGAGGCGCTCGTCCTCGCCGAGAAGCCGGGCCAAACCCAGGCGGAAGAGCCGTTCGGCTGCGACCACGATGACGGAGATCTTGGAGTTGTCGAGCGACCAATTGTCAGCCGACCCAGGAGTCTCCGAACGGTGGGCAAGGTCACTGTTGAGCACTGACATCGGACCCCCAGAATGGTCGAGATCGGCGCGACCGGGTGGGCGACGCCGTGTGCCGCACGACAGCCGTCTGCTGTCTCGGTTCTCGTACAGAGGGCTTAGGGGTGCCTGGAAATACGCCGGATGGGACATTCCCATCGGTTCCCGGGACTGTCCTGCGGCCCGTCGCGTAGAACCGAGCTCGCCGGTGCCGGTCCCGACACGCCGCTCTGCAATTGGGCGTCGCAGGAAGGAAAGCTGACCCCAATGGGTGTATCTGCTCTGCCTTGATCACCTCTGTTCAAGGAAGGCGTCCGCGGCGTAATGCCTCGCCCCGAGATCAACGTCAAATGGCTCCAGCGTGACCGATAGGGAGATGGACATGTCTGCCACCCGGTTAAGGGCGCGGTGGGGTTCCCGAGGCGATGCGGCGTCGCGCGCGACGACGACGATGGTGGACCAGTGCGTGGCGTCGGCGTCGAATTTCTCTGTCGGAATCGTCGTGGCCCGGATCAGCGGCCCTGCCGGTTTCGGGGCTTTTGCCCTGGCGTACACGGTGTGGATCCTGTTGACCTCGGTCCACCGTTCGTTGATCACCGATCCGATGGCGATCATGGGGGACATGCGCCACGAAGACCGGGACGACTTCATACGACGCGGGTTCGCAGCGGACGTCACGCTCGGCGTGATGGCCGCGTGCGTTATCGCGGTTGTTGGTGTCGTTTTCCTTGCCGTTGGGCAGCACACGTTCGGGATTGGCCTGCTCTCCGTCGCCCCATGGATCGTGGCGCTCGATCTGCAGGACTACTGGCGATGGATCGGCTTCATGCTGGGGAAGCCAAAGAAGTCCCTCGTGAATGACCTGCTGTTCAACGCCGTCCAGGCGCTGGCTTTCGGTGCGGTCTTCGTGCTGGGCCTGCACTCGGTGTTCGCCGTCGTCTCGGCCTGGGGCCTGGGGGCGGCGGTCGCGGCGGTCTACGGGCTTCGACAGTTCTCGGTGCGTCCGTCCGTCAGCGGGGGAGGAGCGTTCCTCTGGTCCCGCTGGCCGACGAGCCGGTGGTTGGCCAGTGAGCGGGCGGCCGCCTGGGGGGCCAACCAGCTCTATCTGATTGTCGCAGGGGCGATGTTGGGCCCGGCGGCGCTCGGGGGCCTCAAAGCGGCACAGGGCCTGGTGATCGGGCCGACCAACCTCGTCTTAAACGCTGGGGGAAGCTTTGGCCTGCCTGAGGCCACCCGGCAGCTGGCCGAACGCGGCTGGACGGGCATGGTCCGCGTCTCTCGAATCGTGACCGGGGCCGGGGTCTCGGCAGCAACGGCGTGCGCCGTCGTGGTTCTGGTTGCCGCGCCGACGCTTCTTAGGGTTTTCTACGGTCCTAAATTCGTGTCGTACGCTCCGAGCGCTCGGTTATTCGCCCTCTCGATCGTCGTCTTGTCCTTCAGCGTCGGACCGACCTTGACGTTGACCGCGACCCGCCGCATTGTCCCACTGACCATTGTCCAGCTCGCGCGGATGGCCGTCTCGGTGGGGCTGACCTTCTTCTTGGCAAGGGCCCACGGAGTGACCGGGGTGGCGGCGGTGAATCTTGTGACGGTTGCCGTCGCCCTCGTCGCCATGTGGGCAGTTCAGTCCCGGGCGCGCCGGTCCGTCGAGGCGATGCAGCCCCCGCCTGAGGTGCAGCCCGAGGCGATGCAGCCCCCGCCTGAGGTGCAGCCCGAGGCGATGCAGCCCCCGCCTGAGGTGCAGCCCCAGGCGATGCAGCCCCCGCCTGAGGTGCAGCCCGAGGGCGCCGAGCACGAGGTAAAGAAGCTCTTTGATGCCTTGGAGGGCGAATTGAAGAAACTCGCCGAGGCCGTTGACGAGCTCGTCAAGGAGTGGAGGGATTAGTCTCGAAGAAGCTCGGTGGGGCCGTGGGGCACGGATTGTGAATGTGACCTTTGAGCGGGTCATCGAGCTCGGGCCATGGCGATCGAGGGCCACGAGGCGGTTCCGGCGCCCGTGTGCGCCCGACGGTTGACCGGGACCCTCGGTCAGCAGGTTGAGGATGATCCGAGGTCGGGGGCGACCGGATGTCGGGTTCGAAGGCGCGGCGCCCGAGGCGGGGGAGCGGAAGATCCCGCTGTCGACGGTCATTACCGGTATCCCGCATCGCTATTTCATGGGAGCAGCTCCCGGTGGGATTGCTTACCCGAACTGCAGCACAGTCGTCACGATGTCCAAGTCGGTCTGGCTGCAGGCGCCCTCGCCCACAAGGGCCCACGTCGGTTGTTTCTCCCCGAAACGCGGGGAGTACCACCCGAGGTGAGGATCGGTGGCCCCGCGCGCCAACGTCCAGGTGAGGTCTTCGGGCAGCGAGAGCGTGGCGCATTTCTCGGACCCGCCCTCGGTCCAGGCGAGCCCGACCTCGCGCCCTGTCATCCGGGCTTCGACCGCCGGACCCAGGAGGAATGCGAGGCGGAACGGGTGGCCTCCCGCCGTCTCAAGGGTGTCAACGATTTCCAGACGACGCAGCCGGCGCAGCAGCCGGACCGAGCGACGGTGCCGGAGCGGCGGTGTGAGCCCGAGGTAGCCGTTGTGCTCGGCCGACCACTCCGTGACCTCGCCGTCGGCGTCCGTCTCGAGGTCGATCAGCGTGCTCCTGGCGTGGCGGGTCCAGAGGAACGGACCTCCGGAGGTGGACTGATCTGAGCCAGCCACTTCAACGGTGTTGTGGGCCAGGGTGGAGCGGAAGTAGCTTCGCCAGCCCGGTTCGCCGTGGTAGCAGTACGTGCCCGGGTCGGCCAGCACGTCCGTTCCGTTGTGGCGCACTTCGACAGCGAGCGCGTCAGCGTGGCCGTGGGCGGCGATCGACAGGTACCCGTGGGGACCTGCGTCGCACCGGCACCAGATCTCGTCGCCGTCAGATGGAGGGCTCCGCAGGAGTGTCAACCCGGCATCCGCGTAGTGGCTCGGACGGAGATCGCTGTGGACGGCGGCGCGTCGGCCGACCATCGATGCCACGAGCGAGCTCGCCACCGTCGGCTCGACGGCGGGCCACCACTGGGGCGTCTCGAACAGGGACTCACCGAGCGCGAGGAGCCCCGGCCACCGTTCGGCGGTAGGGCCATCGAGGACCAGAGCCCTTCCGTCGTCTCCATCCCCGTAGCGGGGCGCTCGGAGCTTCACGTCCAACGTCGCCGCGACCACGTCGAACATGCGGGCGAGCAGGGCCCAAAGCTCGCTGGACAGGGGACGGCCGGCCCATTCCGCTTCCACGGCGGCCACTACGGCCAGCTCGAGCACGAAGCCGTGGTATTCGAAGGCCATCTCACGGTTCACGCCACTCGGGAACGTGTTCCGCTGCAACTCCTCCTCTAGGACCTGAGCCGCCTCGTCACGCCAACGAGTACTCTCTGCGAACCAGTCGAAGGAAAGCGCCGCCACGAGGAGGCCAGCGGCTTCGGCGATCACGTGATTGTTGGCCGACGACCCGCGGCTCCGGAAGGTTGCGAGATACTCCTGGTGCCACCAGACCTGAGCCCGGGCCGACTCATCACACTCGAAGAGCTGTTCTGCCTTGTCCCACCCCGAGAGCAGGCGACGTGCCCAGACCCAGGCGATCAACCGGAGGCCGGTCTCGATCCCACTCGTCCAGTGCACGCCGGAGAGGAACGGATTCTCTCTCCACCACGAGCGGAGGTGCAAAGCCGCACGATCCGCGTAGCGCTCATCGCCGGAGAGCGAGAAGGCTGCCGCGAGGACCGTCACGTGATGCATGCGCGACAATTCCCAAATCTGCTTCACGTTCCCGGTGACATCCTCGGCGCGGTGGTTGACCTTGAAGCAGTAGTCGAGTTGCGGCGCCCGTATTCCCGTGACCGGGTCGAGGAACCAGTCCGGGTCCTCCATGTCCTGACGCACGGACCCGAGGAGGTGCCATCTTCCGCCCATGATCTCGTCAGCCGCGGCAATTAGTTCGCGGCGCGCGTCCAACGGCACGGCCACGAGCGCGTCCTGGGTGGGCAAGTCGTGAAAGGTGATGTCCGGTGCCCAGTCCCAGGGCGGAGTGGAGCGTCGAGCCGAGAGGGGAGCCCACGAGAGCGGCGAGACCTCGGGCGCGATCTGCCGCGAGGCCCACCGTCGGCGTCGTACCTGGTCAGAGAGCCGCCATTTCACTTCGGACGCCGACATCTTGGACAGGCGCCGAATGCGCCACTCGAGGTCGACCGAGTTCATGAGTGCGTCATGTTCGGACCCCGGACGTGAACCCGAACCGTCACAGCGGCGTGGTCGTACAGGCTGTGCCGGCGGTCGCGGCGGCCAGGGTGG
>Ga0302325_10005647_pt1 | contig 28384 bp, 34 predicted proteins | sample Palsa_T0_2_FD_201948 | JGI IMG/M metagenome (GOLD analysis project Ga0302325, IMG submission 201948) | Peat permafrost microbial communities from Stordalen Mire near Abisko, Sweden - Palsa_T0_2 | ecosystem: Environmental > Terrestrial > Soil > Palsa > Peat permafrost | place: Sweden: Abisko...
TGAGCATGGCCGAACCGGCTATCTCGTGCCACCGCGTGACGAAACGGCGCTTGCAAATGCGATCATCGAACTGTTACAAAATAAAGACTTGCGTAATTGGATGGGAGAAAATGGTCGAGTAAAAGTCAACACAACCTGTTCGCCTGAACTCGTTGGAAAGTTGACATGCAGTGTCTATCGTCAAGCGATCAGCGGCTGATTGTTGCAGTAAGGCGCGCAATCTGAAGTACAGGCGGCCAGTAGATCTCCGGCCCGCTTCGAATTCAATGGGCAGGCGCCGAACGTGAAATGGACAACCTTGCGATTGATCGAACTCGAGTTGTATGCTGTCTGCGGTATTGTCTACCACGGCGAAAGCTCCCAGCGTGGGTCCGGTTCTCCTCTCTTCCACGCTGGCGGTTTACCGTATGATGGCTATTTTCTCGTTGCGAGGTTTTTATCTTGTTTTCGATCCAGGAGTCGATTCGATGTGGCAGCCTTACAAACCGGGAGTAGCGATAGTTGGGAAGCAAGTTCGCGTGGCTGGGCCCCCCGTCGGAGTGACCAACGTTGCGAACGGATTACCTGCCCGTGTGACGTCGGGGTTAGTGGGTTCTTGTGAATTAATCAACCAGAAGTTCGCTGAGGTTTCATTTCACAGGACGGAGGGCAGCAATTTCGATTTGTGGGCAAAATGCAGTGGCCTGACGCATGACAACATCGATCCTGTCTTCATTTGCAACGCGAGCAAAGAGAGGGTGCAGTGAAGGTATATCAAATCTACAACGAGCAGAGAAGCCGGCTTAGCGGCGAACTGGCGGTGCTTGATGCCACGATGCAGCTGCTTACGCAAAACGGCCACGAATCGCGGCTGATCATGAAATCAAGCAGAGACCTGGAGAATTCGCTCATAAAGCGTGCGAACGCATTCTGGGGCGGTATCTACAATTTCGGTTCCTACTACGAAATGAGTCGCCTGCTCAAGGAAGACCGTCCGGATGTAGTGCATGTCCATAGCGTTTACCCAATGTTTTCACCGTCGGTCCTGGTTGCTTGCCGGCGAGCTGGTGTGCCAGTCGTCATGACCGTGCATAGTCATAACCTGACTTGTCCGACATGGTTCCATCTTTACAAAGGACGCATTTGCGAAGACTGCGTAGGGGGACACGAATATCATTGTGTCCTGAAGAACTGCCGCAACAATATTCTTGAGAGCTGTGCGTACGCTTTAAGAAGCAGCGTGGCCAGGATCTGCCGATGGTTCCCCGATAACGTAAACGTTCTAATTGTTTTGACGCCGTTCGGTAAGGGAAGACTGCTGCAGGCGGGTTTCCGCGATGATCAGATTGCGGTGGTTCCCAATCCAACCTCCGTAGCGGACACAGGCGAACGACTTTCATCAGGGGAGCATGTGGGATTTGCGGGTCGTGTAAGCCCGGAAAAAGGGGTCGATATATTCCTGGCCGCTGCCGCTCGAATGCCGAATATCCCCTTCAAGGTGGCCGGGGATGGCCCCGTGCTGTCGGAGATGAGGGCTAGGGCGCCAAGTAATGTCGAGTTCCTGGGGCGGCTGGGAGTCGATGATATGCTCGCCTTCTACAGGAAGTCCCGCATGCTGGTTGCGCCGAGCCTGTGGTTTGAACCCTTTGGGATGGTAGTCGTCGATGCCATGGCGCTGGGAGTACCAGTGATTGCATCGAGGATTGGGGGGTTGCCGTACTTAGTGGAAGATGGCGTCAACGGATCGATGTTCGAGCCTGGTGATCCAGAGGACCTGGTACAAAAGGTGCGCCGGCTGTGGGAGGACCCCCAGCTCTGCAATCGGATGGGGCTGGCCGGTCAGCGGAAGGCTGCGCAGCAATATAGTCAACGGGTGTACTACGAGAATCTGATGACGGTGTACCAAAGGGCAATCCACGGTTCCCGGAAGGGTGCGGCTTTCAGCTCCCTGGTGCAGATAAGATGTGATAGTAAAGAGGGGCTCCTATTCGACAATGAGCCACTCAGTGCTGAAACAGGCAAATCTGCCTTTTTCCGGGCTGTCGACCAAAGAGAGTCGCCTACTGGCTAGAGCACCCCATGCTAACCAAACCGGTAGGCATGTTTGTGTTGGCACATAACCATTGGGGAAAGAGGGGATTAACGACCGGACTTTGGCTGGGAGGCTGGTACCCGTAACTGGTATAAGCCGCGTTTGTCGGCTTAAAATTAGCAATCACGGTCGACATGCAATCGATCACGCTGGCTTTCCCGATGCACGACGGGGCAGGGGGCTCAACTGGATTCGCTAGTGCCGGATCTGTCCCGGTGTAATTAGCACCCATCTGGAATCCGATGGTCAAACCTGCGTAGCCGATAAATTGGCCTGAAACGCTATGACCCGCATTTCCATAGAAAGCGTCCGTTCCATCAATGTTGCCGAAGTAGTAGGCGTAAGGCGTGTTGGTGCCGCATCCCGGAAGTTGACTAGCCTGTGACACGGCCAGATTGTTCGTAAACGTGGTGTATCGGTTCGCATATCTGGCATTCGTTGTTGGGTAACCGTAGCTCGCCATCTGAGCGCACAGGCCCTGATTCTGGCTTGTCGTGATGAAGTTACCATAGGCAGTGACGTTGCGAACAAACATGGGGGAGCTGCTGTTACCAGATCCGCCGCCGGCCAAGACGCCATAGGCGCCATTGTATACAGCGATCACATTTTCGATCACTGACTGCTGTGCATAGGGGCTCAATCCACCCTGTAGACCATTGAAGGTATCGAAGATGATTCCTTCGCCATCAGTGGATCGTACGTTATCGCAAATAGGCGGTTCGAGATTGTTCCAGGAAAAGATCTGGGCCACGTAGATGTGGGTGCCGGGGTTGGTGTCAGTGGCTACTGGCTGATAAACGCTAACCCCGCTGTAACAGTAAGCATTTCCTTGGGCCGCATTGTAGGCAATATCGGCGATGGCAACAAAATAGTCCACGCCCGCTTTGCCAGCGGGTGCCGAAACTATGCCGCCGGCCATGCATCCGTTAGCGATGTCGTTGATGAAGTAGATATCGTGGATAGAGGACGTTGCGCCGCTGCCGGGCGTGGCTGCGAAACAGGACGCCCATGGTCCCGAGCTAGCAGTGACCTCCCAGCCGAGAAAAGCCCAGTATGACGCTTGAACATCTATCCCACCCTGAGAGTAGACTGCTTGGTTGATCTTGCAAGCATCGAACACTGCACATGTAACGAAAACGGCGTTGTGGGTCTGGCAGTCAGGTGTTGTGGTGATGGTCATCGCAGCGTAACTTCCAGCCGCAGCCGTAATCTTATCTCCACACTTCAAACCAGGATGGTTCGGAGTGAGCCAAGGCGTAGTGGAAGAAGTCCCACTGTTTGAATCTTTTCCACCAGACGCAGCAGGCGCCAGGTAGTACGTTGCGCCACTGTCTGGGTTCGGAGTGACACCAACTGGCGGACTGATCTTGAACTTGGTGCTGGTCGCGGAGTTTAGGCCGGGGCTGGATGCGGTTAGCGTATACGCGCTTCCAGGAGTGCTCACGCTTAGATCGTTGAAGGTCGCGATGCCGTTTTGCGGTGTGATACTTAACGTGCCTCTTAAGGCCGCGGAGCTTGCCGAAAGGCTAAGCTGAATTGGGCTGGTCACGGACGATACGACGTTGCTGTTGGCGTCTTCAACCGCAACGGTCACCGCAGGCGTGATCACGGCCTGAGCCAAGGCATTCGTCGGTTGTTGCAGGAACGCAAGATGGGTAGCCGTTGCGCTCATGCTGACAGGCGCACCTATGTTGAAGCTCACGCTGGTCGCTGAGGCCAGAGCTGTGCTGGTTGCCGAGAGCGTATACCCGCTTCCCGCGGTCGCCACGGTGGGGTTGCTGAAGGTGGCGACGCCATTTTGGGGCGTTACGATTAACGTGCCTCCGAAAGCTGCAGGGTTTCCCGAAAGACCAAGCTTGATCGGATTTGTTGCTGACGAAATTATGTTGCCGTTGGTATCTTCGATTGCAACCGTGACTGCGGGTGAGATCGCAGCCAGAGCCGATGCATTCGTCGGCTGTTGGAGGAACGCAAGCTTGGCCAGGGAGACCGGCGTCGTGGTCGTCAGATTAGACGACGCTACTGTGCTTTGCGATACGCCCAGCACTGCTATCGCCTGGACAGTTGAAGTAACGCCGATCGACAAAGCACCCGAGTATAAGGGCGAAGAAGTTGTCGGTACCGTTCCATCCGTGGTGTAGTAGATTTTGCTGCCACCCGTTGAATCCCTGATGGTGACTTCCTGACTGCCCTGGTAGGTTCCGCTGACCAGCGAGATGGGTGGGGTAGCGACTGGTTGGCTTAAGCTGAGAGTCCAGTCTGGAGGGGCGGCTAACATGGCTGGCTGGAAAGCAGAAGGAGCCGTAGCCAGGCCGTATATCGCTGCCACATTGTTGTCAGGATTCTGAGCAATGTGCATTGCTGCGGAAAGCGTGTCATTCGGAGCGGTGACGCCTGAAGGTGTGGCGATCGAGAAGAGCACGCAGCAAGGGCTACCGTGCCCCGCAGAGTCACCGGAGGAGTTGACGCACTTATCGAGAACGTTGGCCAGACTATACAGTTTGGAGTTCTCGGCAAAGTAGCTGTCTGGGGTGGAGATGCCAGGCGAGCTTCCGTGGGCAAGATTGATGAATTGATTCACACCGGAGCCCGCGGCCAGAAAGTCAGTCTCGCCGGGCGAGGAACCGAGATTAGTAGGAGACGTCATGTACGCGGCGAGTGGCCAGACAGAGCCAACAGTCGTGACCTCGTTGACCGAGATGGGTGCCGAGGCGGATAGGCTATCGCAAGAACCCAGCACTGCCATGAGGGCGATTTGAGGGTTGTCAGCGCCTGAGGACAAGCCGGGGCGACCTCCGCGTGCAACCAGAAAGAGTTGCGAACTCGCGGAGGGACACAGGTATGAAGCTGAGATGGAGAAGTTTCCGCTGCTGTCTGACTGGACAGGGGTCTCGAGCAAGGGGTGCGCGGCTGAGCCGCTGCGACTGGTGCCAGCAGCATAAAGCTGGAGGCTTGAGCCGTTTACCGGCTGTTGACCGCCGTGCATGATTCCGTGCAACGCGACGGTGGTTTGAAATACATTGGCCGAAGGGCTGAAGCCGCATCCCGCCAGCGTTGCTAGAGCTATCCCTAAACAGATCACACTCAAGATTAACTCTGTTCGAGAGGCACGCACAGGGGGCCCTTGTTTTTCAAATGAATCTCTGCGCTACAAGTGTGTGGCGATGAGGTAAGTCTGAATGAAAGTGGCGGCGGCGATCGAACAAGAAAGTTTCGTATTTGTGTAACGAAAGTTACTCAGGACTGCTTTCAGGGGGCTCCGGGAGGGCTCCGGAATGACAGCACTGACGCACATCGCTGGGCCCAACTTGTCTATCCGCGAAACGCACCATCGTTCGGTGTATTACATAATCGCCTCTGCGATTTCACGATAGACCTAATTCTGTATCGATAATTGATACCGTTTCCAACTAGATACCGCCTGAGGATGAACAAGACAGGATCGAGCCGGAAAGCTTGCAACCACATCAAGGGGCACGCACAGGGAAGCCGGTGCCGCGCCTGTAGGATTAATCATTAAGATACCCATCGCGCTCATTTATTCTTGAAACTACTAATGTGCTGACTTAGACTATTGCCATTAAGCGAAGCAACTGCAGCGTATCCCATAACTTCGTGAGCCGCTAGAAATAGCTTCTTTCGTTGGTCCGCAAATCGGGACTGCTCTTCGCTTTCGACCCCTGGGAATACACTTGTTAAGTCAACGACCTTCGTCGTCGCGCGCGACTCACGTTTGCGACCAACGAAACCGTATGGGAGGCGCACGCCCGACCTCTCTATTCTCCAACTTCATTATCGCCCCCGAGGAATGAAGATGACCTACAACAATGCACAACATGCGGAAAAGGTGCCACGCATAGGGCCACTAAGTGTAGATAGCCAAGCATCGGACCCCAGCATCGGTTCCGCCGGGTTCACCCGGGACTCGAACAGTAAGAATCGACCCTCGGCGGTCCAGCAGCCTATCTCCGACGCCCAGAGCGGAATCAGCGGATTTCAAGTAGCCTCTAACGTTAGCCATATCGGTAGCATTCGACAGAGCGCGGATCGGAGAGGTAACAATCACACGAAAGATCTGCGCGGTCGGGAATTTTCACTCTGTGGCATCCGGATGAATGCCCTTGAGCGACGCGATCTGATTGAGTTGTTGGGTCGCGCCAAGTCGAGCCACGAGAAACTTCTTCTCTTGCACCACAATCTACATAGTCTCTTCCTTTACGAAACACATTCCGCCTTTAATGCTTCTTACGAGCTGGCTTCGAAGGTTTACATAGACGGATTACCGATTGTGTGGCTTGGGCAAGCCGCTGGTCTACCTCTCAAGGCTGCGCATCGGGTCACGCTCCTCGATAGTTTTGAAGCTGTTATCGAAGAGGCGTCGCAACAGGGCTGGCGTATTTTTTACCTTGGATCGACAGAGGCGGTGCTCGCGAAAGGCCTCTCCATGCTACGTGAGAGCCATCCTCAACTGAACATTAGTGGCCGCAACGGCTTTTTTAAGAAGAGTGGACCCGAAAACGAGGAGGTGGTCAGTCAAATCAATGACTTCAAGCCGGATATCCTGTTTGCGGGGATGGGAATGCCGATTCAAGAGGTCTGGTTAGCGGACAATTACTCTAGACTAGACGTCTCCGCGGCTATCTCTTGCGGCTGCACAATGGACTATGTCACCGGAAACGCATATCGACCTCCGGCGTGGGCGGGGCCACTTGGCTTGTATGGTATCTTCCGGCTCTTCCACGATCCGAAAAGGCTTTGGCGGCGATATCTTGTTGAGCCTCTCTTTCTGGCCATGTTTCTTGGCGTTCGGCGAGTTCGGGAGCGGCTGGGGCAGCGAGCGGAGGCAGAATTAGCCGGATTATATGGGAGTAGGTAGTTCTGGCGAAACCGCCAGCGAAGATGGATTGACGCGAATCCCTGCCCGGATAAGGAGCTTGGCAAGTTTGCCGTAGGCGAAGTAGCTCGTGGCCAACAGTGGATGGCTTGTTAAATTCGTAGTTCTCCTTCGCTCAAGAAGTTGGCAGGTCGACTGATGCGGCATCTGCATGATAAATGACAATTTTCACCGGAGCAGTGGCGCTGCGATTGCTGTCAAGCGCATCGCTGTCCTGGGTTCCTGCGGGAAAGTATGAGCGTTTCGACCTCAAATGTTCAAACCGCAAAAGAGTTCTTCAGGAGTTGGCCCGTTTCCAGCGATGGTTCAAATGAAAACAGTGCGATCTCGTTCATTGTCATCATCGACGCCTAGCCGTGTTACTCCGGCTTGCCGGGATTCCAGTGCTCTATACGGGGCAGCTGGTCTTCAAAGATAGCCTATGGTTTCGTTTGCTGAGGCCGAGGCGAATGACTACTATTGCACCTTCAGTTGCAACAAACCTTTTGGAAACTACGGGACGTAATGTTCTCGCTTGTATAGGAAACCCCGCCACTTTTCTTGAGCGGGCCGCCTTTCATAAAGTTAAGTAAAGTAAGAAATCGAGCGGTCTGTGTTGCACGTCTCGACCGCGTGAAGGGGCATTCGTTCCTGTTAGCCGCCTGGAAACTACTATACGATCGAGGTCACCAATTCGAACTAGACCTTGTAGGCGAAGGTCCCCTTCGGGTGAGCTCGAGTTGCAGGTCAGCAGGGACGGTACGCAGCATTTAATTCGGCTCTGCCGCTTTACGACGGACGTAGCTGGCTTTATCGACCGCGCCTTGTTCGCTGTGCTGTTAAGTCAGATAGAGGGACAGGGTATTGTCACCTTAGAGGCAGCTGCTCTGGGACGGCCCTCTTTGCTTACCGCCGTTTCCTGGCTCGATAGACCTCCTTCCTCCCGCCAGGAAATTACCAAATGGGTTAGTCTTTGGAAAGATTGAGCAGACAGCTGACCTCCTGGAGGAATGGTTCGCTCGTCCAGAAGAGGTCGTCGAAGGGGAAGAGTTTTTTACCTACCTAAGGGAGTGAAGCGAGCCGCACGTGATCGCTGAGCGATACAAAGAGGTTTACCGCCGCATCGTTCCCAGTCTCTGCTTAATCGTACGAAACGATGCTCCTTCGGCCAACATCAGAAGCAGCTTGGCACGAAAGACATATCCGGCAGGCAGGGATCGGGACTGGACAATGTGGCTCAGTTCCGGTTGCTATTCTTGGTTGAGAGCCACCGCATCCATGGTCATGTTCGCTTAGATGTTATAAAAACTAGTAACGTTTACACGGCGACAGCCCACTTGTAGCGGAATCAGCGGGGCGAGAAGAAACATTCCCACTGCGGCGGCGATACTTGTCAGTCCCCCCTTAAGTAGCCGGCGTCCAAAAAATGCCGCTTCCTTGAAACCTCGTGCACCCAGCTGAAAGAGCCGCGGCCCCGCTGCCACCTGAATTGAGGCAATCGGCATGGTCGTGAGATCGATAACCCGGTAAGTCATGGTGTAGATGCCATTTGCAGCACTCATCCCAAAGTGGCTAAGCATGGCCTTATCGAGATCGTTGTAAGCGGTATCGGCGGCCGCTGAAAGTGCATACTCGGCGCCTTCTGCTCCACTCCTTAGAAATAGCTGTGGAATGATCCGTGGCCACCCAAATCGGAGCGTCACCATAATGACCGCAGCCGTGGCGCCCAATGCTGAGACTGCCGCCGATGCAACCACCCACTCGCCTGCTGTGGTGGTGCAAAACCAGCAACATTCCTCCCGCTGCCAATGTAGGTGCCAAATACGTCAGCAGGTTCGGTGTTGCAGTAACGTGCATTTGTCCAAAAGTCTGAGATACTTGTCCGGCGCCGATGGTCAACTGCTCGCAGAGGCGGCTCGCAATCGCTGCCGGGACGATCACGGCGGCACTGGCAGGGGCGATCAGATGGCCGGCGACAAGGTGCAGTGCAAAGATCAGCAAGCTACTCATGCTCGCTGTCACAAGTAAGATATTACCCGAATTGTTGACGAGGGCGATCGCTCCAACGATCACCCCATATTGAAGAACACCCAACAACCTGGCGATCAACACGAGATAGGCCGCTCGAAGTAGGTAGCCTGCGCCTTGGCCGGCAAACATCCAGCCGAAATAGCGCGCTCTAGGTACGATTTTCCGCTACCCGCATCGACCACTTCACGGCAGGCCACCTGCAATCAATCTTTCTACTTGGTTACGCGTATTATCCCACAGGGAATTACGGCTGACAGCTGGCGCCCTCCTCGCTGCCTTTTTCAAAACGTGTCGGCATGCGTAGACCCCAAGGGTGCTGACCGATAACTACGAGAGCCAAGTGTCAAGATCGGCACTCATCCCCTTCTTTTTTGTGGCGAGCCAAATGGGCTTCGGCTATATTCGCTTCTAACTGGCTTATCCGGAGAAATTCCGAGCCCAACATGGGCTCTTGTCGGGTAACCCACTCTTTGCAGATCAGCAAGATGGGCCTCCTTGAATTCTGTTTGATCGCTTGAATCTCACTCCTCAATCAAGTGGCCGGAGCGCCGATGAGTTTTCTAAATCCACAATTGCAATCCAACTCTGCAGGCGGGCGAGCGGGGAATCTCCACGGTTTAGATTCTGCACGTTGGTCAGCGGTGACTTTTCCGGCGGAACACTGGGTTATCATCGACTCGTTCTCGATGAGCGTAGCGATGCTTTATGTCATTTTGCGTGCACCGCTTAGTCAGCACCAGCTATCCTTTGCACGCGTGCTCCAGATGCGCGTTTCTGTTACAAACTTCGCGATCGCTGCATTCTGTCTTATCCTCTGGCATATTTTGCTGACCCTGGCGAGCTTCGACGATGATCGCCTAGTCGGCGTTTACTCCGTCACATACGCTACTCTTCGGGTTTTCTGTTGTACCGGCGTAGTCGGCATGATACTGCTGATTTGGCACCCATGGATACTGACAGCTGGCGCTCTGTGTCTGTTTGCGGCGCTAAGCCTCTTTCTGCTCCTGCTCAGTCGCTCGGCGATCGCTCTCTACCGGGCAAAAGTTAGACCGATAGCGCGAAAAACGCGAAATGTCATCATCGTTGGGACCGGCCCGCGGGCGCAAAGGCTCGCCCAGGAACTTGTCACCCATCCGAAGTGGCGCTACCGCCTATTGGGTTTCGTAGATTCCGACCCACAGTTCCATGGAGATCTTGTCCTCGGTGGGACCGAGACTCTTGACCAAGTCCTTATGAAGCGGATTGTAGACGAGATCATCATCGCCCTACCGATCAAGTCCAAGTACGACGAGATCCAGCAAGCGATCGCGGCCTGTGAGCGATTGGGCGTTCAATCCGGGTATTCCACCGACCTATTCGTTACGGACGTGACCAAGAGGCGATCGATAGAACGCCATGACCGTTCCTCCGTCCTGCTGCACATGGTTCATGACGATAAACGCCGCGTTATAAAGCGATTTATAGACATCTCTGGCGCGGCGGCCGGCCTAAGCGCGCTCGCTCCAATTCTTGTATTGATTTCCTTGGTTGTGAAATTTACAACTAAGGGACCGGCTATTTTCAGGCAGCAGCGGTACGGCCTCAATAAGCGCCGCTTTACCATGTACAAATTTAGAACCATGGTGGCTGACGCAGAGGCGCGGCAAAGTGAGCTTGAATCTCTAAATCAAACATCTGATCCCACTTTTAAACTTCGCGGAGATCCGCGTATCACTACCGTTGGGCGGTTTCTCAGAAAGACATCGCTCGATGAGCTCCCGCAATTGATCAACGTGCTTCTCGGAGACATGTCACTTGTGGGCCCAAGACCCCTCCCTGTTCGCGATGTCAGCCGGTTCTCCGAGGCTTGGCTCATGCGACGTTTCAGCGTCAAACCAGGGTTGACGGGGCTGTGGCAGATTAGCGGCCGAAGTAACATAAATTTCTCCCAATGGATCAAGCTGGATCTCGAATACATTGATAGCTGGTCCGTTCTTCTCGACCTGAAGATCCTGGCGAGGACAATACCTGCCGTTCTCAGGCGAGATGGGGCCATGTAAATGGATTTCCGCTACGATGCTCTTCTGTTTGGGCTGCGCAAGCTTCGCAATAGCACCTTTGGGTAGGTGATGAGCCATCAAGAAATCAACCCCCTTGTCACCTCTGATCGAATAAGGCACGCCCGCACCAACCTGCCCTTGCTTCCGGGGTCCGGATACTTGTGAGGAACTATTATCCCTTTGTCCTGGACCTGTGCCGGCCATGAGAAAGTACCAGCCCCACTTGTCCCTTTGAGCATCTGAGGAGACGAGTTGCCGATCGACGCTCTCGAACTCCAGCCGCATTTCACCTTCGTTTTCCTCCGCATAGCTTTGACGCCAACGGCTTGGAGTAAGCCCCCATCTAGCATCGCCCTGTCCTCTGTACCAGAGAACCTTTTCATCACCCCTAGAGGTGAGACGCTTTTCATCAACCCATAGTTTGCGAATGTGATCGGGGGGCTTCCCTTGTGCATTTAGTTATGCGTTTTTGACTCGAAGCCCTAAAGTCACGAATTTTGCCGAGTCCACCCAGCTTCAGGACAGGGCCATCTGAAACTCTAAGAGTGGGCTACACTCACTTTTGGCTGCCCGCCGACTTGGCGGCTTCATCTTGGTCAAACAGTTCGCCCGGTCACACGCCTCAGAAATAGGCGCTGGCGTCATTGCTGCTCTTCGAGGTGGCCCCCATTCCGACATTCGCCGCCATCTTACGCCCTGCCCATTCATCACCCAGCGGCGCGTCCTGGGGCATCGTAGCGCGATTTCTTCGACAGGAGAGGCAGCGCAATGAGAGGCTGGCTCTCTCTTCCTGCCTGGTAGTTGGTTGCCCAGCGGCAACGCTGGTTCACATGGCCGCGTCGCACTGTGAGCAGAATGCGTTCAGGGGCGATCTTCACTTTAGTCTTTGGCGGACGATTCTTGCCCCGGGTCGAACTTCTCGCTTACCGGGGACCTGATTCGGATGGGGGCGAAGGCTCGGGCCGTTGGCTGCGCCTTTGCCTATCCTGATAGGACCTATACGGGGGCTCTCTGCCGGTGGCTCGGTGGAAGCACGCTTTCAGTAGGAATCCATGGTCGAGCTTGCCGAGCGAAGGGTCAACCGGGAAGGTATGCTGGAGCCGGTAAGGCGAGTTTACCGGAACGCTGGCGGGATACGCGTGCTTGTGCGAAACACGATATTGCTGGAACTCGACAGTGGTAGGCCCGCAGGCGAAACGGGAGGCTGTGGCCTTGTTCCGCCAACCGCGAGGGAGTGCTCGGGTTGCCGCCCCGGTTGCGACCACATCAGATCACTCCGCATGCCGTACTAGCGCTATAGGGTCAGAGTTGCGCCAATGCGGCTTCTGGCTTGCAGTGATAAACGTAGTCCGGACGGGACGTCCAAGGCGATACTCACAGCTTTATCGAGAATGACGTCGCCCGAATTGGATTCGACCAGGTACTTCCGATTGGGCCCGTGATTTGCGGCAACGAGCGCAAAGCCGTTAATGTGCGTCGGAATGCGGTGAATGACCAGCTTGCACCGGTCTGCCAGAGCATTTTGCAGTATGACTTGGAGCATCGAAAGGTCCTACTTTCTTTCAATGGGTGTATCGGACCCGTGGGATCGATTGCTTACGAGGTTCCCGGAGAGAAACCGCAGAATTCCCAGGACCGGAATTCGCCGCCGAAATGGGACAAATCAGCAGTGGCGAAGGCAAAGGAAATTGGAAATCTTATAGATCTCCAGGTCGAGCGAATAGCGCGGGATTTCGGCCAGCCCGTGACGGAGGATCCGGTGAAAGCGATAGTGGGGTGACAGGAAATCCCAAAGATCCTTGAAGTGATAACGCGTTCCCAAAAAAGTTTCACCGAATTCGAATTGGACCGCATAGATGGCGCCGGCTCGAAGCATGCTGGAGGCGCCCAGTAACACGTCAAACTCATGTCCCTCGGTGTCGATCTTCAGCAAGTCGATGCCGGTGATGCCTTCCTGGGTGCAGATCTGGTCGATCGTGCTCACCTTGACGGTTTCCGTTTGAAGCTGATCTTGTTGGGTGCGGCGATAGATGTGCTCACGGTCCAGCGACGCCGTGGTTTCGCCCTCGAAACGGTAAAAAAGATTCGCGGATCCCGGTTCCGAACTCACGGCGATCTTCCTTAGGTTGACGCGCGCGTCTGTACCGAAACGACCCGAAAGCCGCGCAAAGCTCGTGGACTGGGGCTCGAATGACCAGGCGGTCACCTGATTTCCGAACACCTGCAGCGACGCCTCCAAATATTCACCGTCGTTTGCGCCGACATCGAACAGAGTCAGAACCCTGACACCACCGAAGAGTTTGTGGAGGTGCAAAAGCGCCTCCTTCTCTCCGCTGTTCACGACGGAATGACCTCCGCCATAGTTCATTCCCGCATCGCATAGCCTGGCAAGTTGAAGGTAGATGGACTGAGTGGTCGGTCTCGAGGTTAAGCCTCTGATTGCGTCTTTGATGAATGTCATTGCAAGCTCTGCATGGAATCGGCCGGTGATTGACTTATCGGCCGTGTAAGTGGTTTCAGGTGCGAATCATGGGATTGTTTGCTGTGTTTCTAAAAGGTGCGGAACTGCAGTCTGAGCAGACCCAGAATGGTAAAGTCGTCCACGATCCTATCGTCTGATGGAAGAACCAGACTCGATCAGAAATCGAGACCGACGGGTGCCAATCAATGTTCGCGGAGTTCCGCGTCCATGGGTTGACAACGATTGGGGCCCGCTGCTGCGAAGCGTCGCGTGCATACAAAGTGACCGGAAAACGTTAGGATTTTCGGTATGTTCAATCCTGGGCTAGCCACTAGATTCTAGTTTAAGGAAGCTCTTTCGACTTGACTCATTATTGGAACAGAGCGGTACTGTAGACGCGGCTTTCTGCCAAACATGATGACGACGATCCGCGATACCGTCCGAAATGACTGCTCGGCCAGTCTTGAGAAATTGAAAGCATGCCAACCTCGACCCTTCGAATCCTTTGGCGGGAACTGATCGGTGATTCGGTCGCTACCAGTCTTCGCCGTGAGCTGTTGATCCCGATTCTGGCGCACAAGCTTCAAGAGAAGGCGTACGGTGGCCTAAGGCCAAGCACCCGGACGCACCTGCGCAGGCTTGCAATCTCACTTGCGTTCGATAAGTCTGCTCCCCTCACCCGTGAATCGCGATTCAAACCGGGGACCCGCCTCATTCGGGAGTGGCGGGGCGAGACCCATGAGGTCACCATCCGTTCCTCCGGCTTCGAGTATCGGGGGCAAGGACTGTGCTACCCTTTCCGAGATCGCCAACCTTATCACCGGGACGCGATGGTCGGGACCTCTCTTCTTTGGAACCAAGTCCTCTTCGAAGAAGTCCAGGAAATGAAACCCACTCCTCGGTCGCGAATCCGCTGTGCGGTCTACACCAGGAAATCTTCAGAAGAGGGACTGGAGCAGTCGTTCAATTCCCTCCAGGCACAACGGGAAGCTTGCGAGTCCTACATCGCAAGCCAACGACATGAGGGCTGCCACGGTATCAAGACCCATTACGATGACGGCGGGTTTTCTGGTGGGACTATGGATCGTCCTGCCCTTAGGCGCCTTCTCGAGGATATAGCCTCCGGCAAGATCGACATCGTAGTCGTCTACAAGGTGGACAGGCTCACCCGCTCTCTTGCCGATTTCGCAAAGATCGTTGAGGCGTTCGACCGCCAGGGAGTCAGTTTCGTCTCCGTCACCCAGCAGTTCAATACAACGACATCGATGGGCCGCCTGACCCTGAATGTCCTGCTTCCTTTCGCTCAATTTGAGCGCGAGGTCACCGGTGAACGAATCCGCGATAAGGTGACCGCCTCAAAGAAAAAGTGGATGTGGAATGGGGGGCCCCAGTTCCTCTGGGCTACGATCATCGGCTCTTCATTAATCCAAAGGAAGCCGCGATCGTGCGCAAGATTTTCACCGATTATTTGCGCTTGGGCTGTGTCTCTGACCGTGCTGAGTTTCCCTGACCACCTCGAAGGGATTTTGGTCGTCTCTCCGACCGTTACTGGATTGGATTACCTCAGCAACGATCGAATTCTATGTAGACTCTGAACGTTCACTTTGTGGCGGAAGAGCAGACATACGTGCAGGCTCAACCCCAAATACGAGCCATTCAGGATCTTCCGACGCGATAAGCATTGCCAGAACAGCTGACTTGGCTCTGAGATAGTAGCGCTTCGTGCGCGGATAAAGAGAGTTCAACGAGTACTGGGGCCGAAGGATCACACAATAAGGGTGCATGGTTCTCCTACCGGTTTTGAGGTGGCGTGCCCAGGGTGAGTAGCACAAGGTGCAAACCGCGATGGAGAAGGGAAAGCATTCCATCTGGATCAACCATGGTGGCACTCTCATGGTGATGTCTAACTTCGTAGTCCGCCCCATCAAGGGAGCGGTGATAGGCTCCGGGTTCCTCCTCGGCTATGAGGGACAGGCGCGTTTGCCGGGTCCCGCCGGGGTGGATCATGCCCTCCGCGTCGCGCCAGTCGTCAGCCGTCTTCGAGCGCACCTTCACAAGGTCACCCCTCGACCAGTGCGGAGTATTGTCTTTTCGCTGAGGCGGCATGTTTCCCACGGCGTATCCCTCGATTTACCGATGCCGTGTGCGTACCTCGGCCTTTCAGTCGCACGCCAAAAGATTATTTGAAAAGTCTAAACTCTCGCCATGCGCGTCATTAAAAATGATTTAGGTATGTATTGTCGCCCAATGGCGGCGCTCTCTTCGACGCGCTTGGAATCAGCCCAGAGGCTGCGTCAGTGCCACGAGGCTGAGCTGCCGACTGGGCTGGTGAAGAGCAAGGTCGGGTTCGCGGCCTTTCAGGCAGGGATGAGTGGGCTCAGCATCCTGGCCGAGTGTGAGATGAACCGCCGTGGGCACCGGCGTTTGGCTCGGTTGGGCCAGACTGTCGATGTGGGGTCCATCGGCTACGCGGTCTTGCACAACTACCGAATGAATAGAACACCCCGTTGGTGATGGGGTTGAGGCCAACGCGCCCACGGTGTCGGGTATGATCGACCAAACGTACCTTGTGGCGTTAAAGCTACCGAGCCATGCCGTTCAGCATGTGATTGCGGCGAGCTTGGAAATTCACGGGGAACATCTGGTTTTCCTCAACGCGGAGGGCAAATTGGCGGCGCTGTTTATGGTGGAGATCGTCCAGAGTTGGAACGTGCTGACGCGCTAAAATTTACCGACGGAACGAACTGCCCGCTTTACCGTACACGCGACAAGAGTTAGCGGGCTGCCTGCGCCCGGTTTCGCGTGAGATACAACCTCTTCGAAATCAAACCGGACTTGGTACCAACAGCGCATGAACGATCTTCATGCCGACCTGTGCCTGGACCTTCCCTGCTGTAGGAGTGAGGCAGGCTGGAAGGTTTCGCTGCATGTGGCATGATTTCGGGCGGAACAATCTCGCATAGGATGGCGGCACGGCACTGGGGACGCGACCGATCGAGGGGTTGGCCCACACGGTCGCGGACAACACCACGCTGATGAGAGGGCTCAGGCCGATCAATCCGTTCGCACTACAGCTTGCCGAACCGGGGGTGTAGCCGGTAAAGATGCAATTGTGAGTATTGCTGTTCTGGATCACGTCCTTCTCACTGCGTATCGCGTGATCGCACAGCAGGCACCATCCAATATCTTTTTTCCCAATTGACGATCTACATGGATTCCTTATGGCTGAATACCTACAATCCAGGACGACTCAGGCGTTCCCTTCCGTCGTCTCTGTGCCCGGCGGGAACCATGATCCGGTGCCCAAGTAGAGACTGGTGGTCGCGGTGATGTATTCAGTGGTGTTTCGATACCCGAACAACTACATACTGCGCAAGGACGGCTCCCTGTTCTGCTTGCTCAGATTGCGATGTGGCCATGAGCACTTGACAATCAGGAGCGCAGCAGAGTGCAAGGATAGACTCGCAAAGAGTTCCAGGTTTATCGGCTACGCCATAGGACAGTTCGGGAAGGTGGAAGAGATTACGACCCACAGGGTGGTTACAGACACCGAGATAGGGAACGCCAGAGCAACGGAGTTGGATATAGCAGAAGCTTTCAGGATTGTGCTGGCTCTGGCCAAGGAGCACATCAAGGCGGCTAAGCCGAAGACCGGTGAACGTGCAAGGCAAACCGCAGCGTGCGACATCATGGAGAAGTTTGTTGTCAGGTTGCGGTGAACGCTGGTTGCCCAGCGTCAACTTTATCTCGAACCTAATGGAGAGCGGGGTGGAGTTCACGGCAGTTGACTTCCCCCAAGCTAACCGCCTCACTATCCACATCCTGGCAGCCTTAGCAGAACATGAGGCAATAATGATCTCGTCTCGTACAAAGGCTGCTCTTGCCGCTGCTAAGGCACGCGGTACGCGATTGGGTAATCCCACCTCACAGATCGGGACTCGGGCCTCTGACGGCGCACAGGCCAGCATCGCAGTACGCAAAGCGAAAGCTGCCAAGCGCTTCGCTGACCTGCTTCCAATGGTCCGCGAAATACAGGCCAGTGGTGCTGAATCTTTGAGGCAGGTTGCAGGCGTACTCAACACTCGCGGAATACCAGCTCCGAGAGGAGGAGAGTGGTCGGCAGTGCAGGTCAGGCGCATCCTCACCGGATAATTAAGGGTCCCATATTTGCGTGGCAGCGGCGGCCCAGGGATCTCACGGTATGCCTGTTTGAAAAAGGCAATGGCCTGGCGAACATCTTCAGATCGTAAAGCGCGTTGGTGAGTTCATCGGCCATTAGACTTTCTTGGCGGAAATGCCGTGCGGTCGTTTCAACCATGCAAATAATCGATTGGTTGGTATCGGATGAAGATCACAACACCAGCAGAACAATGGCTGGAAGACCTTCGTGGACTGGAGCGATGCCAATGGTGCGGAGTTGATAGCAAACGGCGCACTAAAGCTGGTTTGTGCCGTTCATGCAGGAATATCGAACGACAATTGGCCACTGCCGACAAAAGGCTATCAGAGATACCGGAGACAACGGACAGCTATCAAAGGTTCTTGCTGCGCCATGAGCGCGATGTAATAGACAACAAAAAGCAGATTCGCCTGGCAAACGGGATGGAAATAGAAATGATTCTGAACGGCGAGGAGTTTTCCGCGCTCGATCTAGAGGAATTGTTTAGCAGAGTTTCGTCTGCTGTTTGTCACTATCCGAAATTACATGGTGGTATTGCGACTCGATTGGGTGAGACCTTCACCCCCAAACAACGCCAAGTTCTCGGATATTTGTTCTGGAACACCCTGCGAAATGCTAAAGTCCCTTTGACGGTTACGACCTTGGGGGCATCATGACAAAGAGGCTTAGCAAGGCAGCAAGGGGTCGATATCCGTGCACGTCGGATTGCATGGCAGGAGGCGTATAAAGCTCACAAGGCTGAACACCCCTATGCCGCCGAAGCTGAGTGTCGAAGAGGCCATAGCACGGCCAACTAAACAGCCGTCCGCTGGTCAGCGTCGCACCAAGAGCCGCTGCGTTCTCCACATCAAGTAACGACAACACTGGCAATAGACCTTCACGCGGGGCCAACTTCTATTGAGACAACGTTGTTTGTCATTCGTAGCTCGCTCCTTCCCGCACGGTACTCGGCCACGATGAAAAGCTCATAGGCAGAAAGATTAAAAATACTTAATGGACAAGGGCAGGCGACCGGCAGGGGTCCGCCCCGGTATGCCCGTCTGGAAGAGGCGGAGGCTCCTTTGCGTACCAATCCGACCTGAGCTGTGCGAGCACTCTGATCGGGGATTATAGTAGTCGCCATAAACGACCGGGGTCTTCCAGATCATTAGTGTGCAAGGACAAATACGAATGAAATCCAAGGGCCAAAAACCAGTGATCATTCCAAATAGAGAGCTTGTAGAGGTTGCGTGTGAACAGTTTGACCGTGAAGGCGGTATCACCGAGGACGTCCTTACAGAGTTATTTGGTCAGTATCCTACTAACACCGACCATCCCATGTCCTCTTAAAGGTCGTAGCGCTGAACCGTCTGTACAGCACCAATATTCTTAGCGTATATGACGTAGCTAACCACATCTATCAACACGCTCACGATGTTGACTCCGCCCTAGCCGTCGGCTCACCTGACGTTGTCGATTTAATCGCCAAGGTAACCATCACCAAGACGGGGAAGGTCCGCGCCAATTACTCATTTGCCACGAAGTATTGCAGTTGGCACAATAACACTGCCTATCCGATCTGGGACACCCGCGTGTATAGATATCTCCGCTCACTGAGGCGCACTACCTCCGAGTCATTTCTTGGCACAAAGTCATATTTCTGGGATGAGTATCCAGAGTTTGTTCAACTGATGACTGCCTTTCGTGATCGCTACCACCTGAACCCGCTGACGTTTAAGCAGATCGACAAGTTTCTTTATCAGCACGGTAGTGACTAGCAAAAGGCACATCTAATACGACTACTCCAAACAACGTCACAACGTCATAGGCAAACGCACAGCCAACGGCCCGAGCTAACGCTGCACGCTGCCGCTACCCGCGCATCAGACTGACGGCAGCCGGTTCGCTGTAGCCGGTCCTGACACGATTACGGCCTATTTGTAGCGGCATATTGCAGTGCGAGGACAGGTCATGCGCGTCCTCGCTGGATGATTAGGGTCCCATATTTGCTTGGCAGCCGACCCGGCAGGAATCTCCGGACATGCCTCTTGGGAAGCCGCGACGGCCCCGCCTTCCTGCTACCTGCGAGAAAACATTATTGTTACAGATCTCTGCATCTGAGCAATCCGTCAGGCGTTGTCACGTTCTGTCACGAGCGGCCAGTTGGGACCTCCATTCTCCTACAAAGCTGAACTCTAGAACGACGGCCCACTCCGCTGGAGGAATGGGCCGATATATTGGGCTCAGTTAAAAGAGAGCAGCAGGCGCAAGAGGCTGTCCTACTGAGGGAAAAGACCCTTTGCGACTTACTGGCCGCCGAAAGTCTTTTGGAGCGTTGCTACCGAGACATGCGGCCAACTCAAATTGCCTCCGGGAGGTTGATTTGGTGTTATGACGGGAAAGTTTAGCAACACGGTTTGGACATACTGCAACTGAGTGAACCCGGTATCCGCCGTCGGACCTTGAATCTTTTCAATCCAGAAAGTTGCAAATACGATAAGGGCGTCAGCGTTGTTTTCCAGGAACGGAATGTCTTCCACGCCTCCACCGGTATTGAGACCTTGCAGGATGTCCCTGGTTGGGGGCGGTGCCAATCCTGCTGGATTTGGTAGGTCTTGAAGGAGGCTGGCGACAGTAGCTATGCTGATAACAGTCATGCTTTCGATTACTTGATTTGACAATGCCGCTGTCAGCAACTTCGTAGGGTCCAGTATGACGTCCTGCATGGGCACCCCGAGAATTGTGTTCGGCAATGGAGTGGCGGGAACATTCCCCGCAGGTGTCCTAAAGTTGACCGCCGCCGCTGTGAGATTTGAAAGGTCATAAGGAGGGAAAGCAGATAATGTGCCTGGGGCAGGCATAGTTCCACCGACTGCAAAAGGGGATGTATTCACCGCGCTCAGGACGTCCGGGTCGAATGGATTCCCCTGGAATGGGTTAAGGCGAATCGCCGTGCCCTGGGCGAGCAAGGAGTTTCCATGTGGGATGGTCCCCATACGGGCCACGCTTTGCACTGTGCCGTTGTTTGTGTCTTGGGACGGAATGTGAATCCAGATTCCCGGCTCAATGTGCAGCGCACCCTTTGTCACGCTATCGGTAACTTTCTGGAGGTAGGTTAGACCGAATAACTCGATGTCGTCTACAGCACTGCCACGGTTTGGGATAGAAGAAGCGATAGGGATGAAACTTAGTACCTCGAAGGTCTGGTTCAGTTCAAGAAAGAGAGGTGACCCTCCTTGTCTATCGGGCCGAGCGATTAGGTTGAAGCCTTGACCCTCCCATGTTCCCGCCAGCTCGGCGAGGAATCCTAAGTTGCGATCAACGGTTGCACGTTCAGGGCTAATGCGGATGGAAGGGATCATCCGCGTTCTTTCCGCCGGGTTAGGAGCATTCTGGGAATCTGGCATACCGTGCCTCTATTCTTTCCCGCAAGGGAATGTCTGCTGCGTTCGTGCTCTACAGGTTGGTGGGTGTAGAACGGAAAGTCCGCTGTCTCGCGCAAATCGGAGACTTTCGTTGCACCGGTTTACCAACGCCAACGTGTTTTAGGCGGTTCCTCCATTGAGTAGCAGTAACCAGCCAAACCCCCTAAGCTAGAAGCCTGAGAAATAGAACCGGACTTGGACCTTCAGCTGCCTTTTCGACTTGCCGCAGTACCTCCTCGGCGTCATGACAGGCTTACGGTTTTGACCGAAACAGTATTGGCATTCGGCACACGGTCCTCTAAGACACGAGAACGACAACGATGAACTTTTCCCTTCACTCCTTGACGTTCTTCCTTGCGAACAGCCCGGCGGAGGACCTAAACCCCCTCCCGGCTGATGTGAGCCGGGAAGTTACTGAAAATGCGAGCGCACCCTCATCCTTCATGATCTCCCGTGTGGATAATCGACCGAGAGCGGGGCAGAACGCGTATCCGGTCAGCGGTTTCCTACCACCACTAGCGCGGCGCGACGCAGCTAGGACCAGCAGCGAATGCAAGACGCAGCATGGGATGTGGTTCGATCAAGGCTGGCGTTTTGGGGTGTCAACCTCCCCCTGATCGGAGGCCACCGCCAAGGGGTCCCGCCAGGTAGTCCTAACTCAGCAAACCTACCGGCGCGGCCCGAGGACATGCGCGCATTACGTACCGACGCGTATGGGCAGCGCGGAGTGGGCGCTGCCGTCACGGGCCGATCCTGACACGATTACTGGTCATCGTAGCAACATATTCCAGGCTTAGGACAGGCACCGGACAGCCGTCGGCGCAGCCAAGAGACATCTGGGTATTAACTACCGTCAGGTGGTGGTAGACCTTGTCAGAGAAGGGCGGCTAGGCCCGGTCCGTGACTGGCCGGGCCCGATAAGTAAGAGACGGGCACCGGTCAGCGAGGATCGCCGCCAAACCCGATCCCAACGAGCGATACCAGTAATGCAGCCGTATAACATCCCGTTAGGAACCTTCCATAGCGTAGCTCCCGATGCGCTCAACCATGACGGTAGCAGAAGTTCTTCCCGTCAATCAGAATTACTCTAGCCATTTCATTCTCATTATGTACAGCACGGCGGTACAGATCCAGCTTCACCAATGGCGTTGACGTACATAACCCAAGGCGAGAAAACGACTCCGGTTGGCGAAGTATAACTAATTCTGGCGGTCCCCTGAGATATCGCCCACGCTAGTCCCTTTTGGTTGACGTACATTACTAGAGGGTTGCTCGAAGTCCAGGTGCCACTAGATCCTTGGAAAGTGGTATTGAGCATAGGGTGCTGGCTTCCGTCGCTATAGTACCCCACTGGTGTAAACTGAACGACAGCCGGAGTATTTACGGTATTCACATTAGCGACCGGACCGGGTCCAACTTCAATCTGATTGTTAGGTTGCTCAATATCTGACAACCACCCTGTTACTAGCTTTAGGTTCATAGTATTGATAACAGATTCTGCCAACTGAGTCATCAGGCTATACCCGGCGGGAGTGACAGTACCGTCATCGTCCCAAGGCACAACAGGACTTGCTGGGAAGGCTCCTGGATTCTCCTGAAAGCTATTGCTGACAACGCCTCCTAAGGAACTTACACAATTACACAGAGCATCTGCGTAGTTTATAGCTGGGAGGTTATACTCCGCCCCGTAACTTGCAACAGCAGAGTTCATCTGAAGCAAATAAGAAGTATTAACACCTGGAGGAGCTGGTTCTATTCCTAAGATAACTTTGATACCGGCAGCTTTTGCTTCCTGCACAATTGAATTAAGCTCGTACAAAAAGGCGGGAACAACCGTTGCTGCAGTAGGGTCTTCCGTAGACGCCGCCTCGGATAATCCTATCAGAATATGGATGGCTGCTGGATGTAAGCTTTCCACATTGGTCATGTTAACGCTTTCATGGGAGTTCAAATAGATAGCTTCCGGATTACCTTGATTGATCCAGTTAGGATTGGCGGTGAACGCGCTGGCCCATTGATAGGTAATATAGTCGCCAACGAATACCACTTTTTGTGCGAACAGTGACTGACTTAACAGCCCGAAGGCCACCAGTACTAGCAACTTGACGTGATCTACGATGCGTTTCATTATTCTTCCTTCCTTGGCTCAGCTTGAAAGCCACCCAATATCTGTTCAGAACTTCCTAACCAAATAGCTTCTGGATTACCGAGATTGATCCAGTTGGGGTTGGCGGCAAATGCGCTGGCCCATTGATAGGTGATGTAGTCGCCAACGAAGACGACCTTCGGAGGTGCTGTCGTGGCGGCTTTGGCGGAAGCGAAGGCAGAGAGAACCAAGGCTAATAGGGCTAGTTTGAAGTGTTTGGTCATTTCACGCTGCCTCCTTCGGCAGCTTGCTGGGGATAACGCCAGGCGAAGATTAAACTTCGCAACAGGTCTATCCGTGCGGCTGGTTAGTCAGCGGCTGGCTGGTAGACGGGTGAGAAGTCTGTGCTGGGCCTGGCCCTGTTGCGGTTCAGGTGGGGGGAGAAGCAGAATCGCGCTGATTGTGTGTACCACATGTTCCTGTGGGAGGACAACTTATCTTTTGCTAGGTGGGTTTCCTCGCCAGGAGGATTCGACTCATCCGATCATGGTTCTGCTCTGGTAATGCTTCCAGCAGGTCACCCGGCAGAAATCTCCGAGGCAGGTTCTTATCAGCAAGCGCCACGGCATAAGCAACACAATAGCCGCGCACCATCCCCAACGTGGCACCAAAGCCCGGTACGCCGCTTACGACAACGCTGGGAATATACCTTCAAGTCTAGGACGAATTCGATCTCCGACCGCGACCCCAGGAGGGGGGCGCGCCAGGATACGTGCCATAGGACAAGGCCTGCCGCTGTGACCTCGTCCCTCGTGGCATATTGCTGATACTGACGCAAGCGTGTTCGTTATCTATATCGGCTAAGGGACTACGTCCTTCGCGTCATATTTGCGAGCGGGATCTAGTAACGGGACCTCGTAGTATTCCACAGTTGCCGACGCCCCGTTGAGCGTCATCATGGCAAAGCAGTTGTTGTACATATCCTTCGAGGCGTTGAGTACGCGGCTGGGATCCCATGTGGGCATGTCAATGTCGCCAAGTGTTTTTAAGCCGGTTGCAGGTGCATATGACTGCTGGTCCTGAAAGACCGGTACAGCCGATGCGCCGACGCACCTCCCTCGCTTCAGGCCCATGTATGGCTCGAAAACGCCCAGAGTGTGTTCGTGCCCCCAGAACCACCATTCCACCTTGGGCAAGATCGTGCCAAAGACATCGTAAAGATTTGGATTGTAGGCGTAAGGCGTATCGTCCACGGAACCCACCGAGCCAAATGGAGAGAACAGTTGGTGATGAGACAGTAAAACCAGTTTTCGGTCGCCGGCGTTCTTGATCTGATTTAAGTGCCAGGAGGCTTCCGACCATCCATCCTGTGAAACGAGGTTCGTCATGTTTGTCGTCACGTTGAACGGGTTTCTGTCGTTGAACCCCGTGTCCATGGCGAGGAACATCCAGTCGTTGTTCTGTAGGCAGAAGTAGCTCGATGTCTGGCCGATTTGGTCAAGCAGCGAATAATAACCCTTCCCCCCCGAGTACATATCGTGATTGCCGCAGAGAGTGTAGATCGGGATGTTGCCCAGGACGGACCGACAGATATCGAGAAAGTTAACTTTCACTTCGTTCTCTGTCCCCGCATAGTAAACGTCCCCGAGATGAAGCAGCAGGTCAGGTTTGAGAGCGGCCACCTGTTTCAGGAGGTTGATTGCGACGTCCTCGCCCGTCCCCCAATCGCCAACGAAGGCTAATTTAGACATCGTTTTGAGATCCACGACGACATTCTGGTTAGGACGGTACATGGGACTTTGGAGAAGGGCCTTGTAGCCGAGGTAGGTTGTCAGGCACTCCGTCCAGCCGGCGGCATCACAAACGGATTTTCGCAGTTCTCCCTCATAAAGCTGTGAGTTTTGCTCATTCCCCTCGACCTCTGCCTTCAGGAAGTTAGCTGCCGCTTTGGCACAATCCGCCAGTGGGTCAAATACCGCCTTCAGATCGAGAAAGCCCTTTTTCGCCTCGTGGTAGAGAAAGGCAAGAGGCTTCCCGGCAACCTTCACAGTGTTGGCGACGAAATGTACAGGCACCATTAACTCGTCTTCTGTAGCGAGTTTTGGTGTGCTGCCGGAGGGCGCCGCCGCAGTCATCTTTCCCGCCTTGTGCGTCCGTTCTCGGAGGTGCGCTCCGACAGCCGACTGCCATAGCGAAAGTTTCGCATTCCGGTAGCTAAATACATCATCATACGTAGACATAAAGGCGCCACTCTCCGAAGGGCTCTGCCATGGTACAACGAACAGCCTCTGGAAAAAGGAGTGGTTTTACTAGTTGGGACCGCTCCCCAAAGGCCGGAAAACACCTCCTTTGAAATATCCTCAGCTATCCTGAAGGAATAGTTCTACCGAACTCGTTATTACATAATGGTCCTTCTTTCCAATCAGGAGAGGTCGAACGCCGACGTGAGAGCGTAGTCACTGAAGAGAACATCAAGGCATTACTTCCCGAGGTGGAATCGGCTGTTCAAGTGGGCAGCGGAGGGCAAAAGGTCGTTTTCCGCATTACCTACCAGGGGTCGCCTTTGGCTTTGAAGTTCGCACTGCTTCCTGACACGTTCCAAGCGGATGCTGTCAAGCATTACAGGGGTGCTGTCCCCGGGGCTCGTTCGATACCGAGCAAGACAGAGGGCATTTCAACTGGACGGAACACTTCGCAGATCAACTGCGTTCCTCACCGGATCAGAACCATGTGCGCGAAAGGGGATGAAATGGTCGAAGAACGCGAAGCCTTGTTGTTAGAGATCGCGAATTGCAAAGTTGCGCGGCATGTTCTTGAGACCCGTGATCAGCATTGCGATTGTTCAAAGATAGTTGCCGCTCAAGGAGCGCGGGACTGGAACGGTTTTCAAGTCCCTGAACCCTGGAGTGGGCATCTGCGAGAAGCGCCCATACTCTTTTTCAGTTCTAATCCAAGCATCAGCATTCGTGAGGCCTATCCAAAAGGAGCCGGTGATCCGAAGGTCTCTCTTCAAAGCTTCTTCGATTCCCGCTTTGACGGCTACTGGATTAAACAGGGTAAACAAGCGCTAGGAGCTGACCTGGAGACTTATGGACCAATCGTTAGGTACTGGTCATCGATTCAAAATCGCGCCGAGGAGTTGCTTGGGCGTAAGGCGATACCGGGGATTGACTATGCTCTTTCCGAGATCGTTCATTGCAAGTCCGAGAGAGAAGAAGGTGTGAAGGAAGCGCTAATAACTTGCGCGGACCGTTACATGATGAAGCTCCTGTCCTGCTCTGGCGCCGTTGTCCTGGTGCTCGTTGGGGATAAAGTGCTGAACCATTGGAACTCCCTCGGCCTGGACGGGTTGCCGCAGGTCCCCCAGGTAGGTGGTACCGCTCTCCAGGAGATTGCGGGACGCAAGCGGGTCGTGATCTATTTGTCCGCGCCCAGTGGCCCCAAGCCGAAGCTCTTCGCGCATTGGCTCACCAAGCCGAGGATCCGGGAGATTAGGCACTTAATTGAGCACAGGTAAATGAGCTTTTCGCGATGGCAATCGCTCATGGATGTCATGGGCTACCAAAGCTCCGGCTTTTCTCAGCAAGTCAGCGGTAAGAACAGAAGACTATGCAGGCAGAAAGAGGGTGATTCAAGTCGTCCTCGACGCATCTGCCCGCAATTTACAAAGCTCGTTGCAATATCTGCGTCAGTCAGACGACGGATCAGCGACCCGCGCCAAAAGAGTTCAACTCGGTACGACGTTCCAACTCCGGACAATCTCCATTAGGAACAAAGCGGCCGGGCTTGCCTTCCGCGTTAAGGGAGGACCAAATGCTCGCCGTGGGCGGCTCTTCTTTAAAGTTTGCTTCACAATTGACGCTTTGCTGTTACTAGTCATTGCATAGAAAGCAGTGCGAAAACCGTAAACGGAGGCGTCTCAGTAGCTATCACCGCTGGTCAGGCCGTGCAAAGTTGCTGACTTCCGCTCGCGCGAGGCGTATAGTCTGGCAACTCACGAAATCAGATACAACATATGCGAAAGGTTCGACCATGAAGCATTTAATTGCAGCGGTTCTCTGTGTTCTTCTGCCGGTCTCTACTCTCGCTGAATCAGCAGGTTATAAAGTCATCTATGATGGAGGGTCTCCCCCTGTCAAGGCAGGCGCTTTACATTGACTCAAGCCTGATCCGATTGGCTGAGCAGAAGGGGGGAGTCGTAGCGACGATACCAGCGTCAGCCGTGACTGAGATCAGCTACGGACAGGACGTTCACCGTCGTGTCGGCACGGCTATCGGGCTCGCCGTTGTCAGCCTCGGAATCGGCGCTCTCATGCTGCTCAGCAAATCAAAGAAGCATTTCGCAGGGCTGACCTGGGTAGATGGAGACAAGCAGGGCGGCTTTGTCACCCATGGCGCATAACTCACTGCGCGTAAAAGCAGAGGTCTACAAACGAGGGCCAAAATGAGGGGCCACGAACTTTGTGCTAAGCCTTCCCGAGCGCTACTTATCGGGGTCTAAAGCGGCTTGTAAGTCCGATTAAGTCTATGATTCCTAATAGGATATCATTCTGTCACGGCAGAGGTCGGATCGGTTAACTCTTCAGCACTTGCAGTAACTGAGCTGATTTGCCCATATTATTGGGGCCTTGGCCAATATTGGGCCTTGACCGGCGCGGTCGGCTGAGCTTTCAACGGGCAGGCTGTTACGCGCGCTTGCCTTGGGCGCACGATTTTGCAATGCACACATTAGGAACACAGATGTTCGCGTAATCCCTTGCAGATTGCGACGAATGGCGGGATCGCGGGGTGGCGATCACTGATCAACGCAAAATCAGTGACGTCTCGGCCATTTCCAGAATCTTCCCAGAACCCAACGAGGCTGCACATCGTTCAGATTAGTACTCAGAAACGATAGGATCCTATCAGGGCTGCCCCGTACACGACGCAAGGATATGCGCTTTCGCCCGGAGGGTTCTGGATTCGTTAACCATGTGTTTTAGGGCTTGTCTGGTTTCATGATCTCGCTACGCTCCTCCAACAAAGAGTCCCTCTGAACACTCCTAAAGAGAAAAGAAAAGCTCGTAAAGCAGGAGAGAATCTCAGCGTGCCTGTTCCTGCCCGCAACCCCGACCCTGAAAATCCATGCGTGCTGACGCACGCCAATAAGGAAGCCAAGCCTCGCTAAGGGGTGAGTGTACCTGGACATGCGTTACGTTGTGGACCTGAGACATCCGTTACAAGCCCCTTGCGGTGGCGA
>Ga0302325_10005653_pt1 | contig 28367 bp, 20 predicted proteins | sample Palsa_T0_2_FD_201948 | JGI IMG/M metagenome (GOLD analysis project Ga0302325, IMG submission 201948) | Peat permafrost microbial communities from Stordalen Mire near Abisko, Sweden - Palsa_T0_2 | ecosystem: Environmental > Terrestrial > Soil > Palsa > Peat permafrost | place: Sweden: Abisko...
GCTACCGGGTTTCCGCTCTCCCGCTCTTTGGAGATCAAGAACACCGATAAGACCAGCGTACAGAAGCTGTTCGATTCTTCGAGCACGAGTTTGGCGACGGGCAATTTGAGTTCTTCGTCGGTCAATGTTAATGACCCCAAAAACCAGAAGGGCCCGCTGACCATCGCAGCCGCCGGCACATACAACAACGGCAAGGAAAATTCCCAGGGACGTTTTGTGGTAGTGGGCAGCGCGTCCTGGGTCGACAACGGGTTCATCAACTTCGACGGCAACAATGATCTGGCGCTGAATACGATCAATTGGCTTTCGTCCGATGAGGATTTGATCTCGATCCGCCCCAAGGAGCGCGAAGATCGGCGCATTACTATGACACGCGCCCAATTGAGCTGGGTACGTGCCACGAGCCAGTTCCTGTTGCCAGGGATCGTCATCGTCACTGCTGTCGGCGTGTGGTGGAAAAGGCGGTAGGACGACTCTCAACCGATTCGAGTCTTATCCGAAGAAGCGCCATGAAAATCCGCAGCCTGATCGTTGCCGCATTCGTGCTCCTTGCTCTTATTGGTACTCTCTACTGGTCGGAACACCGAAAATCCACCGAAGACACTGTCCGGACATCGGCCGACACTCCGCCCGCGATTCTCAAGCTGGATGGAGCAGCAATCACCAAGCTGGAGCTGAAAAAGAAAGACGCCGAGCCGATCATCCTCACAAAGAACAGTTCCGCGGCCTGGCAGATCGTTGAACCCAAACCGTTCAGTGCCGATCAGGCCGCCGTTTCCGGGCTGATTTCAACTCTCTCTTCGTTAAACTCGGAGCGTCTAGTCGACGACAAAGCATCCGATGTGAAGCAATACGGTCTTGACCAGCCTGCCTTCGAGGTGGACATCACCGAGAAAGACAACAAGACAGAAAGGCTGTTGGTGGGAGATGAAACGCCCGCCGGGAATGCAGTTTACGCGATGCTCGCTGTCAATCCCCGGATCTTCACGATGGCCAGCTATCACAAGACCAGCATCGACAAGAGCCTGAACGAGCTGCGCGACAAGCGGCTACTGACTGTCACCGCAGAAAAGGTCAGCCGCTTGGAACTTATCAGCAAAAACCGGGACATCGAATTCGGACGCAACAAAGACGAGTGGCAGATTTTTAAGCCTAAACCGCTGCGCGCTGATAGAGCTCACGTCGGTGAACTGGTTGGGAAGCTGGCCGATGCCCGCATGGATCTTAGCGGGTCAAACAAGGATCTGGAGGACGCCGCCTCGGCCTTCGCTCGGGCAACTCCGGTTGCAACTGCCAGAGTCACCGACCAGTCGGGAACGCAGGAACTTCAGGTTCATAAGAGCAAGGATAGCTACTACGCGAAGTCCAGTGTGGTCGAAGGCGCCTACAAGATTGACTCCAGTCTCGGCCAGGCAGTCGACAAAGAGCTCGACGACTTTCGCAATAAGAAGCTTTTTGACTTTGGCTTCGACGAGCCTACCAAGATTGAGATGCACAGCAGTACAAAAGCTTATTTCCTGAGCAAAAGTGGTCCGGATTGGTGGTCCAACGGAAAGAAGATGGAAGCCGGAAGTGTGCAGGATTTTATCTCAAAGCTGCGCGATCTGACGGCCGATAAATTTGTTGAATCCGGCTTCGCTAATCCCGCGATTGACATCACCGTCGCATCGGATGACGGTAGGCGGGTGGAAAAGGTGTTCATTGCGAAATCCGGCAACGGCTACATTGCTAGGCGCGAGAACGAACCGAGCCTCTATCAGCTCGACTCAAGCTCGGTCGGCGCCCTGGAGAAATCTGCTGACGAGATCAAACCGGCCGCGGCACCCGGCAAATGAGCAGTTCGCGCTGGAAGGGCAACGGCCGACTTCTGAGTGCCCCCGAATGGTCGAAGTGGTCTCGAGGCGAGCCATCATCGAGAACCATTTGAACATTTTGGTTCATCTGTGTCTCACGTCAGACCCAGGCGAGTTGGCACCAAGGGAGTTGGCTGTGCTCGACCAACGATGATCTGGCGGGCATCCAACAGCCGTGACAGCTGGACTGGGACCTCTTCCCGGCCGCGCGGGGGACGCGTGATCTGCGTGGTCTCTGCCACGACGGGAGCCATAGAGTTGAGGTGCGACCATCCCGCGACCGACAACCCCTCCTCAGCGCAGAATCGCTTTACCACAAATGGAAGTCAAAATGGATGCGCGAGGAAGCATCTTTTGTGCGTGAAACGAATAAAAGGCAGAGGACGACTGCACTCAGAACGGCGAGACCAAGGTAGATGTCGATGTAGGAGAGCAATCGGCTCTGGGTTATCACGTTCGATTGAAAGATTTGGATGGCACCCAAGGTGGGATTGGCGGTTGCCCCGCCATTGCGCGCGATCAGACTGGAGTATTGCGACAGTGTTGACTGAAGCGTTGGGTCGAAGCGGTTGGCCACGTCTATCAAACGCGCGGAATGCAACGTCTGACGATGGTCGAACATCACGGTTGCTGCGCTGACACCGAGCGTGTTCCCCAGTTGGCGAACGAAGAAATAACCCGTAGAAACGTCGTTCTGGTTGGTGAGCGTCGCCTGGCTTGTGGAGACGTTGGAGGCACCCAACAACAACTGCGCGAGTGACGTCCCTTGCAGAAAGGCCGAGAGCGCGAGAAGCCAGGTGGGAGTGGTCGGCGTGAAAATGTAAATGAAGTTGACACAGACTGCACACATCATCGACGTGCCCAAAGCGACCAGTCCAATTCCGCCTAGCCGAGGCAGGACGTACCGCAACGCAATGATCATGCCGATTCCCAGCCCCGCCGTGTACGCCGCCACGAAGCCACCCGTTTGAGCTGCGCTGTAGTCCTGCACGTTGCGCAGATATTGGGGTAGAACAAAAAGGCTTGCTCCCAGCATTGCGCCAACCACGGTGATGATCGAAAGGGAGGCGCGCATCTGAGCCTGCCTCCAGATGGTGCGCAGATGCAAAACGGGTGCAGGATTTTGAGGACGCCAATCCCACCAGAGAAAGCTCACGAAGCACACCAAGGCCACAAGCAGGAAGCAGACGATAAGGGGCGACTGAAGCCACAGGTCGCGCTCTCCCCTGCTGAGTGCGATCTGCATGGATCCCAGCGCGGCGATCAAGAGGCCAGCACCCCAGGCATCGACATACGATTTCTCGCTGCGTAAATAGTGATGTTTGCGGGGAACAAACTTCCATATCAGAGATGCGCCGACAGCTAAGAAAGGAAAATCCAACAGAAAGGCGTAGTTCCAGTGCAATGTATCGGAAATCCAACCCATGGCAGGTGGATACACTACGGCGAATGAATAGAGCTCCACGTAAAGCCACGTTGCAGCAAAAACGCGATCCTTGCCCGGGAACATGAGGCGGACGAGGACAACGGCGCGGACCAGAAATGCACCCCCGCCGAAGCCCATGATGACTCGCGAGATGAGCAGCCATGTGAGGCTGTGCGCGCTGCAAAAACATCCGATCGCTCCCGTCGCGTACAACGCGATGCTGTAAAGCAGGTGACGGCGCGATCCGAGAACGCGCGTCATCCAATAGCTGACGGCCAGGGAGCAAAGAAAACCAAGATTGTAGAGGATTATGAGCCAACTGACGTCGTCCGAACTGGCGGCCACGTTACCTTGCAAATCCGGAAGCAAGACATTGATTGAAAGACGGTTGGAAATTTCGATGGCTGCGACCAAGCCGATGCTAAACAGAATGACGAGCCTGCATTTCCGCGACACCCGGGCGAGCGATTGACTGAAGTCTTGAGCATATTCTTCCTGCCACGCTTCGAGGCCGCCGGGACTGGCAAAATAGCTCATGCTCTTCGCCCCGCCTCAACGGGTATAGACGGTGGCTTCAACGTTCATTCCGGGGCGCAGGACAAAACGAGAATCGCGGCTCTGCCTGACGAGAATCTTTACCGGAATGCGTTGTACGACTTTGATGAAGTTCCCGGTGGCATTTTGCGGAGGCAAAAGCGCTTGCCTGGAACCGGCAGCGCCAGCAATAGAATCCACGACACCATCGAAATCGCGGCCGTAGGTGTCGACATGAATCCTCGCGCGCTGCCCGGTGCGCACGCCATCCAACTGGGTCTCCTTGAAGTTCGCGGTAACGTACACCTCATCGAGGGGAACCAGCGTGAACAGCAGGTTTCCCGGCAGAACGTACTGTCCGAGGTGTACGGTCAACTGAGTCACCTGACCCGAGATTGGGGCTTGAATCGCTGTGTAACCAAGATTGAGCCTGGCCTGGTCCCACATGGCTTTGGCGCGTTCAACGGCGGCCTGTGTCGATTTGTACGCCGCTTCGGTAATCGGAACCTGTTGCTCGCGAGCTTTCGATACAAGAAGAAGAGATTGTGAGCGCTCCACTCGCGCCTTTGACGAGTTCGTTGTGGCTCGCGCGATCTCGACATTTTGTTGGGCGGCTGCAAGTTGCTGCTCAGCGCCTGCAAGATCGTTTTGCGCGACGCGCGCTGCAGCATCGACGGCATCGAATTGAAACTTCGAGACATCTCCGGTTTCGAGGAGCGGCGTGTAGCGTTCGAGATCAGCTTGGGCACGTTCGTTGGTTGCCCGTTTCGACGCGACTTCGGCCTTCGCTTGTAGCAGATTCGCAGTTGCACTGCGTTCCAATTGGGCCTCGGACATGACGAGGTCAGCGGCATCTGATTCACGCTGAGCCGCTGCGCCCTCCGTGCTGTGCGTTGTCGTGGCTCGCGTCAAGCCGATTTGCAATTTGGCAGAGTTCGCCTCGGCTTCCGCAAGGTCCAAAGAAGCCTTCGCCTGATCTACCTCGGCTTGGTATTCGCGTGGGTCGATCTGCAGTAGCACATCCTCTTTTTTAACATTTACGTTATCGTCGATCGCTAACCCTACCACGTAGCCAGAAACCTGCGACGCGACCGCTGTGATGTGGGCGTCGACTTCCGCATCGTCCGTGGAGACACGCCCCATCCAGATGTAAATGGCGACCAGCACGACAAGCAGGAGTGCGATCAGGGCGAACTTGACCACGCGAGGAAGTTCGCGAATGGTCTTGACAACCGTCGCTTCAAAAGAAGGAATCGTGCCCGCTTCCGTCACCGTTGTCGACGGCACTGGAGCCACAGGTGGTAGAGCAGACGGTATGGGTATCGAACTCATCGAGCAACTCTCTCGGTCATTCCGTTACTTGGCATATGTGTTCTGTACCTCGCCCATCGCCTGGGCAAGATTCACTCTGGACTCATTGAAACGATAAAGGGCTTCAATCTGGTTAGAGTTGGCACGCGCCAAGGCATCCTGCGCGGTGACAACCTCGACGTTCGTCGTAACCCCCGCCGCGAAGCGGCGGTCGGCCTGCGCGACCTCGTCGGTCGCGAGCTGAAGGCCCAGGTTGGCGACCTCAACGTTTTTGTGCGCCGCGTCCAGTTCGTCGATCGCCGACTTCACTTCGCGAACAATACGCGCCTCCAGAAGCTGGCGATCCTGCTCGATACGCTTTTGCTCCAGGTCTGCGCGGGCGATCTCCGCATGAATCCTCCCACCGGTGAACAGCGGAACGTTGAAGCCGATTTGATACGTGTAGGCGGGAATGCCATTGTTGAAACGCGATCCTTGGTAAAGCCAATCTCCGGAAAACTCGATCTGCGGTGAGCGTTCTTCCGATGCAGATTTGCGCCTCAGACGTGCGATGCCTTCCCGCGCCACTTGCGCTTGCATCTCCGGACGATTCACCAGAGCTGCGTCGATAGCTGCTGCGGTTTCACACTCCGTTGAATCGAAGAACTCCAGCTTGTCGGTGATCACTGCTTCCTCGTCACGCGGAAGATCGAGCAGTTCGGCCAGAACGTAACTCGTGGTGTGGGTCGAGGTCTCTGCGTCGATAAGGTTTTGCCGTTCGTTCTGCAACTCGACCTGCGCGCGAGTGGTGTCGATCTTCAGGCCAATTCCTGTCTTCTGCAAACTCGCCGCTTGCTCGTAGAGGCGCTCCGCCAGAGCGACGCGAGCCTTCGCGGCGTCGTAGATCGCAAATGCGCGAAGAACAAGAATGTATTGGGCTACGACCGACGCAATGACATCCTCGCGCGTTACGTTCTCTTCTGCGCGCACTTCCCGAACTCCTTCGCTTGAGATCTGATAGCTGCGAAATAAGGGAAGATCGAGGAGCGATTGCGAATAGGCCGGACCAGCTTGGATCATTTGATACGGCCCACCCGTGGTGCGCTGGGTTGTGCGCTCGATCGACGCCACATTGAATTGGCCGAGCAGACCTGCGGCTGTGAGGCTAGATTGAGGCAGCAGGGCGGAGCGCGAGATCTCGCGTTCGCGGTCGCGCTCCAGAGAGAGCAGCCGCGAAGCCACAACTCGCGGGTTTTGCTTCAGCGCCCATCGCACGGCGTCCTTCAGCGAGAGCGGAATTGATTGCACGGGCAGACCAGCATCGGATTGGGCGAGTCCGTCTCTGCAGAGAGAAGCTGACAGGAGCGCACAAAGGATCGCTGCCGAAATGTGCGCGAAGACAGCGCTCGCCCTACGGTCGGTAAAGTGCGTAATAAGCCTGCACACGTCATGATCCAGTCTGCTGAATCCACAACTTTCATCCTTGTTGACTGCTCATTGCACCGGTTTGCACCGGTTGATGTCCACTTCGGCTAACGCTTGACTGCGATTGCCGCAATTTCAATCTTTGCGCCACCGATCAACCCCGCGACCTGGAGAGCGACACGTGCCGGCTTGGGGTCCGGAATCAGCTTTCTGTAGACCTCATTCATCTTGGGCACATCATTCAGGTCGGTGACGTAGACCGTGACCGAGACGATGTCAGTCATCTCGAAGCCAGCTTCTTCCGCAACTTGTTTTATTGCGGCGATGGCCTTCGTAGTTTGTACCGTGATATCCGTACCTGTCACTTTGCCGTTGGAATCGGGTCCTTGCTGCCCTGCGACATAGAGCGTATTACCCGCGACATACCCGTTACTGAACAACATGCCGGGGGTGAAACCGATAGCCTGCTCTTGCGTCTTCATCGATTAATCTCCTCAATTCGTGTCTCGTTCTCTATCCTGAACAGCTTGCGAAGGGCCGCGGCTTGGCGTGCTTTCGCCCTCGTTCTACTTGCCTGTCACCTCACGAATCACGCGCAGAGTATTTTCGCCGAGGATCTTCTTCACATCGCGTTCTTTGTACCCCCGTTCCAACAACACGGCGATCAATGCAGGCATCTTGGAAACATCGTCCAAGCCATTCGGCGGCCCCGAAACTCCGTCGAAATCGCTCCCGATTCCCACGTGATCGATGCCTGCAATCTTCACGGCGTGGTCGATGTGATCGGCTACGTCTTCGACAGTCGACGCCACCTTCACCCGGGTGCCGAACAGCTTGCGGACGTCCTCGGCCGCATAGTCGTCCAGCGCTCTCCCGCTCAGTAGCGGCGCATTTGTCTCAATCCTGATGGCCGCTCGCAGAGCTTCCGCGTCCTTCGGATTGACGAAGCCCTCGCCGAAAGTGATCCCGATCACGCCACCGTTCTTGGCGAGCGCCCACAGCATTTCGTCCGTCACATTTCGCGGAACATCCGAAAGGGCCCGCATCGACGAATGCGTACACATGACCGGCTTGGTCGTGACCTCGAGCGCGTCGAAGAACGTCTTGTCGGACACGTGCGAAACATCCACCACCATCCCCAGCCGGTTCATCTCCCGCACTACTTCCCTCCCGAAATCGGTCAGTCCATTGTGTGCTGGCTCGTCGGTTGAGGAATCCGCCCAGTTGTTGTTGCGGGAGTGCGTCAGGGTCATCGACCGTATTCCCAGCTGGTAGTACATTCGCAGTACGCGCAGATCGTCGTCGATCGTGTGGCCTCCCTCGACGGTGAGAAACGCTGCGATCTTGCCGGCCTTCACGATCCGCTCGATGTCGGCCGCCGTGGTCGCGTGTTCGATCTGGTCTTTGTGCTTGTCGAACAGCGATTGCATAGCGTCCCGGAGATCCAGCGTCCTGCGTACCGCTTCCGAACCTGGAAAATACACGGGAACCCACAGCGCGAAGAACGGCGCATGCGTGCCACCCTCGTGCAGCCGTGGAATATCCACGTGACCTACATCCCACCGTTTGGCCAGGTCTTCTCCCATCACCAACACGCGCTGAACCGTGTCGATGTGACTGTCGATTCCAATCGCCTCCGCTGCCAGCTTGCGCGCTCGTGAGGGAATGTCAATGAGTTCCCGTGTTTTGGACCTATGTGGGGCGTCGAGTACCGCGGTTGTAGTGCCTGAAGTTTGTTTCTTTGTCTCGCTCATATCGTTCCTTCCTGTTGCGATTGATTGATGGTTGAGAAAACGATCTGGTTTCTTCGCTAGAGCATGTTCGCTAGAGCACGATTGCCAAATCACACCGTGCTGCCCTCGTGGACCTGCTCAAACAGTTTCACGCTGTCCCGATAGTCGACATGCACTCCGATCAGCACAGGCCCTGGCGTATCGAAGGCTTTATGCAGGGTTGAGGCTATTTCATCCGGGTGCTGAATTTGAAGGCCGGTTGCGCCGAACGCTTCCGCATATTTAACTGGGTCGACCGGGCCAAGCTTTACTCCTGAAGTGCGGTTGTATTTGATTGTCTCTTGCGCAGCGACCATGTCATAGGTTCCATCGATCCAAATCATGTGAACGATATGCGCATGCAACCGCACGGCGGTCTCAAGCTCATTCGCCGAGAATAAAAAGCCACCATCGCCTGAGATGGAGAGCACTTTCTCATGCGGGCGAACCAGCGATGCAGCGATGGCCCAGGGCAGCGCCGCACCAAGCGTCTGTTGGCCATTGGTGATCAGAAACTGCCGCGCGCGAAAGCTGAAGAGATACCGGCAGAGATACATGCTGACTGTTCCCATGTCTGAACAGACCGTGACATCGGGCGTTAGGATTTTCTGAAGCTCGCTGATCAGGCGCATGGGATGAACGGGAACACCGGACTTGGCAGCGGCCTCGGCGAGCAACCGTTCTCTGTCGTTCGCGATCAGGTGCAGCAGGTCAGCGGAAACCGTGGCAAGCTGTGGGCGATGGAGGAGGGCTGACAGCGCTGTGAGTGTCTCTTCGATACTTCCAATAAGCTCAACGGCTGGGGAATAGTCGTTTTCGATGTTGGCTGGAACCACGTCGATGTGGACAATCGGGCGCTTCTTGCCTTTATTCCAGAGCGACGGCCAGTACTCAACGGCGTCATAGCCGATGGTGATCACGACATCGCCTGAATCCAGCAAAGCATCGGCGGGCTGATTAGCCAATTGTCCGACACGTCCCCCAAAATAAGGGAACTCCTCGCGAGAGATGGCGCCAGCTGCTTGGAATGTCCCGACTACCGGCAACGTCGTGGTGCTCAGCAAAGTGCGAATTGCATCGGCACACTTTGGTTTACTCGCCATCAACCCCAGGAAGATCACAGGAGATTTTGCCGAGTTAATGAGACGCGCGGCCTCGCGGAGAGACTTGTCCGCGGCGGGGCCCTGCTCGACGAATGCAGAAAGTCGAATCGGACTGCACTTTGCCTCTCCGGTCACTACGTCCATCGGAAGACTGACGAACGCTACGCCGGGACGGTCGGACTCAGCCGCGCGAAACGCCGCCGAAAGGACTTCCGCGGTAGCCGCAGGAGAATCGACTTCTGCGGAATATTTCGTGACCGGCTTACATAGACCCACGGAATCCAGGCTTTGGTGTAAAGACTTGAGACGATCGGCAACCGCCACTGCGCCCCCTAAGGCGACAACGGGATCGCCTTCAGTATTCGCGGTGGCAAGTCCGGTAACGAGATTGGAGACGCCAGGCCCCGAGGTGACAAGCGCAACCCCTGCTTTCCCAGTCATGCGTCCGATGCCGCCAGCGATGAAGGCCGCATTCTGCTCGTGCCGGCACAGCACAGTCTGAATGCTGGAATCGAGCAGTCGGTCGAAAACTTTATCGATCTTCGCCCCCGACACACCAAAGACATATTTTGTGCCGCGCGCTTCTAGTGTTTCCACGATCACGTCTGCGCCAGTCTTTGCTTTGTCGGTCATAGGCCTGTCGATCAGCGGTCGTTTCGCTTCGGATGGCTCGACAAGTACACCAGCACCAGTCCTATTTCCTTGCGCGGTTCCTTGATTCCCATTACTCATTTGTTTGATCCTTTCACCTTGATTTATTCGGCCTTTGCAAGTTCGGCAGCTGGATCTTTACTGAGGTCGGCCGTCAGAAACGTCCCAGCGTTGGGCAAGTGCACGTCGTATTCGCAAAGCATCTGGAGCCCCACACGCAAAGTTCTTGCCCGGCATTGCAATACATGGCCACCTTTTGTGCGATCTTTCGAGATGAAGTGGAAGTGGTATCCCGGCACATTGAATGCGCTGGAATAGACCGGAGACCAGAGGCCGATCAGCGTGCCTGCGATATTGCTGAAGTAAAACTCATTCTGTTCTTTCGCAGCGTCTACAAGCCTTGTTCCGGGCGCAATACTGCTTACGGCGCGGGTATGCACTGCGTCGAAAATACCTTCAACCTCCAAGGCGTAGAAAAGATTGTTCGACTCGCGATGGGGATCACAAACCAGTTCCAGGTCTTTCAAACAGCCGATGTTTTTCGCTTCAAAGTTCTCTTCTTCCTGAAAGCGGGTCACCACAGCAAATGGAATTTTGAAATCGTCTTCGCGACGCTTCACACTTCCGTCGCCCCTAACCTGATAGATTGCGCCGTCGAGAATGACCATCTCACCATCAAGATTCTCAAAAGTGCCCAGGCCGAAATCGCCGTGTTCCAACAAGGTCTGGGCCGACACTGCGCCCTGGGCAATGCCATCGACGAGAGCAGTTGATGTCGAAATCTGGTACATCCGATGCCGGTTGGAGTGCAGGTACTCGCCCAGCGCCACACCGACAAGATTGTCTAGCGAAGTACCACGACTGGCCGCGCTATCTCGCACTGCGATATCCAGCGATGAAGGGATTGCAATTGTAAGGGTCGGCATTCAAACTCCGCGTTGTGTTTTCTCACTGAGCAGTAAGGCAAGCACGATGCCAAACCTCATATGCGCGTTTTCTTCGCATTTCGCTGGCCTTGAAAAGCTCCTTCCCTGCTACGGTGTCGATGGCACGACCATGTGTCGTGGTGCGGACTTGTCAGGGGGTGCACCTTCCCGGCTGACACCAAAGCGCATTACAATCTGCAGAACGAGGACCATTTGGAGGCGGCTCGAGGAGGACACACAGTGCGGATCCCTGATCTGCTTTACGCACGAGGTCAAGACTGACGTTGAGAACGCTTGGTACCAATTCTCGCACTTCCTCGTTTTTTTCAACTTCGCGAAAAAGGTCAAGTACCGCGCGCAGCCTGTTACTTTGTTTGGTCCTCTATTTTTCCTTCGTGGGCTGGCTTGCCGCACTCGATCCAGCCCGACACATCGCCCAATACGGGCATACGGCATGGCGAGTCCAGGACGGCACCGTCGACGCTGCAGGCGAAATTACTCAGACAGCGGACGGTTACTTGTGGCTGGGGACGTCCAACGGCCTTCTGCGTTTCGATGGCGTCAAATTCGTTCGGTATGCCCCTCCCGGGCTCAACCTCCCCACTCGGGGTTTCACTTTTCTTCTGGGCGCGCGCGATGGCAGCCTTTGGATCGGAACGACAAGCGGTCTACGCCGGTTGAAAGATGGCAGGTTGCAGAACTATGCCGGGCCGAATGAGACCAGCGGCATCAGCACGATCATCGAGGACGACGAGGGGGCCATATGGGTAACGCGCTATCGCGTCCCGCCAGGCCAGGGTCCCTTGTGCCGCGTTGAGGGAAATGGTCTTCATTGTTTTGGGAAGGGGGATGGAATTACTGCAACCTACGGGCTTGGCCTGACAAAAGATAAGTCCGGAAATCTATGGTTCGGATCAGAAGTACTTTGTCGCTGGCGCCCAGGTTCTGGCAACACCTATTTGAATTATTTACTGAATCGCCAGGATGCGGGGCACGGTGTCATCGATGTCGCAGCCGGAACTTCCGGAGAAATTTGGGCCGTAATCGATGGGGCCGGGCCTGATCTCGGTATCCGTCATTTTTCCGGCGGAAAGTGGACACCGTACATCATTCCAGGTCTCGATGGGCCAAGGGTTGTTTCCAGTGGACTATTTGTTGACCGCAACCAATCGCTTTGGATCACCACCGATAAGGGGCTTTATCGCGTTCATAATGGTATCGCTGACCATTATGGAAGCTCCGACGGCCTCTCGGGCGATGTCGTGGCTGCCATTTATGAGGATCACGAGGGCAATATTTGGGTCTTAACGGATGGCGGACTCGACATCTTCCGTGACACAGCAGTTCTCAGTTATTCGTCGCGTCAAGGCCTATCCGGATCGCCCTACTCGATTTTGACCCTGCGAGACGGTTCAGTTTGGATAGGTGAGGGTGGTGCCGTGGATATTCTAAAAGGAGGATATCATGCAGTTCTTACCGGAAAGGAGATGTCGGGGTCCGCTGTCACAGCGCTGTTCCAGGACCACCGCGGCGTGGTTTGGATCGGAGCGGGTAGCAAGCTGGTGACCTACGAACATGGTCGACTTGAGAAAGCACTGACGGTCGAAGGCTCTTTTTCCGCAATTGGCGAAGACGCGAGCCAGAATATCTGGGCGTTGACTGATCACAACGATATCTTTCGTATAAAGAATCGAATCGCCCAGAAAGTCATGTTGGAGATGGGTAAATCCCAATTGCGGGGCCTTCTTCCCGATCCGGCGGGAGGTATCTGGATCGCTTCGGGAAATGGCGACCTCACGCATTATGTCGACGGAAATGTCCGAACAATTGCACTGAATCAGCACGTTGGCTCGCCCGCGGTTCAGGGGATAGTTGCCGACAGTGATAATTCCGTGTTGGAGTTCACGTCCCACGGTCTATTTCGATGGGATAACCGCGCTTGGGAAGTACTCGACAGTCATAATGGCCTTCCGTGCGATGTGATTTACTCGGCGCTCAAAGACAGTGATGGAGCTTTGTGGCTTTATTCGCAATGCGGTCTGCTTAAGATCGAGCGCGCGGAAGTTGAGCGGTGGTATCAAGGGAGTACGGGCAAACTGAGAATAGAAATATTCGATAAATTCGATGGCGTACGCACTCGGGGTATTGCTTACAGGGCCCAGCCTCTCGCTGGCAAAACTCCAGATGCCAAACTCTGGTTCATCAATATCGTTTCGGTGGAAACGGTTGATCCCAAGCGGGTCTTTAAAAACTATACTCCGCCACCGGTTTACGTAGAAGAGATTGTTGCCGATCGTAAAGACTATGCGTTCGAGAATGGGCTACGTCTACCCGCACTGAGCCGCGACGTTGAAATCGACTACACGGCGCTGAGTCTGACCGTGCCCCAGAAGGTTCGCTTTCGTTACCAACTTGAGGGCCGCGATACGAGCTGGCAGGAAGCGGAGACGCGGCGTCAGGCTTACTATACCGATCTTCATCCGGGGAAATACCGGTTTCGTGTGATCGCCTGCAACAATAGTGGCATCTGGAACGAAGAGGGCGCAAGCCTGGACTTCTACATTGCGCCCGCATGGTATCAAACTAATTCGTTTCGTGTAGCTTGCGCTGCGACTTTCCTGCTATTGCTATGGTTTGTTTATCAACTTCGGCTTCGGCAATTGCACCATCAGTTCAGCATCGGACTGGAGGCACGAGTCAATGAGCGGACACGCATCGCGCGGGACCTGCACGACACGTTGCTCCAGAGCTTTCACGGATTGTTACTCCGCCTGCAGACGGCGTCGTACCTTCTGCCTTCGCGTCCGGAGGAGGCCAAAACAAAACTGGACAGTGCCATCGAGCAGGCAAGTCAAGCGATCGCCGAGGGACGGGATGCTGTACAAAGCCTGCGATCCTCCACAGTTGTCACGAACGATCTCGCCGTTGCAATTCGGACAGTTGCTGAAGAGCTTGCTGCCGCTGACACTAACCGAACCACTCCCGTCGTGGCTGTGGCAGTAGAAGGAACACCTCGAGAACTCCATCCGATTGTGCGAGAAGAAGCGTACCGGATTGCGGTTGAAGTATTGCGCAATGCATTCCAGCACGCACAAGCGAATCGCATTGAAGTGGAAATTCGATATGATGCGCATCGGTTTCGGTTGAGGGTTCGTGACGATGGAAGGGGTATGGACGCGCGTGTGCCGGGCCGCGAAGGGCGTGCCGGCCACTTTGGTTTGCCCGGCATCCGGGAACGAGCGCAACTCATTGGTGGCAACGTGGAGCTTTGGAGCAATGTCGGATCGGGCACGGAGGTTGAACTGATTATCCCTGCTTCCGCCGCTTATGACGCACGACGCTCTCGACGATCTTCATCATCTTCGGGCAAGGAAGCATGAGGCCGTTCCCCGGCTGACACCAAAGCGCGTAGAATCTCCGGAACTGAGGCAATGGGGGATCGAGGAGGACGCGTACAATGCGGATCCTTAATCTGCTGGGCGCACGAGGCTAAGACAGACAATGACAAGTCTGCGCACCACTTCTCTCTGTTCCTCGCTCAGAGATGGTAACTGATAGCGGCCGAAGGTATCCAAGAATTGAGGTGACGAAGGTGAGACACATTATCCTGGCTCTCTATTTCTTCGTCTTCCTCGTTTTTGCCTCAACGTGCGCATTGGCTCTTGACCGAACTCAACCCGCTGCGGCCTACATAAGAACAGGCTTCACTGTTGAAGACGGGCTGCCATCCAATGTCGTAAATGCAATCCTTCAAACGCAGAACGGATTCCTATGGATTGGAACGGACGCAGGGTTAGCGCGCTTCAACGGCCGGCATTTTACAATGATTGACTTTCGTGGGCCACGGGCGGCTGCGCCAGACGTCGTGCGGGCGTTGGCAGAAGGGCCGGACGGCGATCTGTGGGTGGGGACGGATTTCGGGCTGGTGCACGTCCCAAGCCCGGCGCCGGATGACTCTAATAGCTCACCATCTACGTTCTACCACCAGGGCGGAAAGAGCGACGAAATCACGAACCTCAAGTTCAGCCACGACGGCGAACTGTGGGTGGGCACCGACGATGGGCTCTTCCGGTTCGACCGTGGTCGCTTCGTCTTCGTCCTATCGGGAAACATCACTCAAATCGAGGAAGCCTCGGATGGCCATCTACTAGTAGTCGCCGACTGGAAGTTTGTTGAATTGGACGGTGCACGGATTGTGGAGCACGCTGGGCTGGCCGTCCGGTTAGCGGTCCGCAACGGAGAATTCATTCACGTTATCCGCGATCACACCGGCGCTATGTGGTTTTGTACCCGCGAGGGCCTTGTGCGCCTGTCTGGCAACTCTGTTTACCGCTACCGTCCCTACAGTGTCCCCAACAAAGGCGCCCTGTCGCTCATCGAAGACCGCCAGGGAAATGTGTGGATGTTCACCAGGGGCGGACTGTTTCGATGCACACCGACTGGTTTGGAGCCGTTGACACTTGGCGTTTCTGTTAGATCCCTCTTCTCGGATCGTGATGGCAATCTGTGGGCCGGTACAAACGGCGAAGGACTCGTGCAGTTTAAGGACCGGCCCATCCGGATGTTTACGGCCGCCGACGGGTTGCCCAACAATATACCGATGGCCGTACTGGCGCGTCACGACGGCAGCATATGGGTAGGCAACAACTGCGGCGGCCTTTCCTGGTTTGACAGTCGGCGTTTCCAGACATACAACGAAAAGAACGGCCTGCTAAACTCCTGTGTTTGGGCCCTTGCGGAAGACAGCAACAATGATCTATGGATTGGGACGTGGGGTGGCGGGCTCTTCCGTTTCAAGCAGGGACATTTTAGCCACTATTCGAAAGCACAAGGGTTGTCGGACGACGTTGTGCGTAGCGTTATTGTCGCAAGGGACGGCTCCTTGTGGATTGCAACCGCTGACGGCCTGAGCCATATGGTGAACGGACGTTTCCGCAACTACACCATGGCGGATGGGTTGTCCAGCAATAGTGTTGGAGCCGTATATCAGGATCGCCACGGCGTCATCTGGGTCGGAACGAGCAGGGGTATCGCTCGAATGACAGGCGACCGATTTGCGCCCCTTGCGTCGCCACAGGAAATGTTCGCTCCCCGTTACATCGGTCTTGGAGAAGGCCCGTCTGGGGACCTCTATGCCTTCTCGGCGCCGAAGGGGCTTAGCCGCGTCGAGGGCAATCAGCTGGTTGGCGTAACTTCCGATCTCGATGTGATGAGCTTCGCCGATTTCGAGCACCGTGACCTGTGGTTTAGCAGCGGAAGTGGCATTTTTCGGCTAGCGGCATCAAGCGTCACCGCGACGGTCCAGGAAGGCGGGGCGCCTCTTGATTACCTCTCGGTCGGCCGTGCCGACGGTTTGAGTTCGAACCAATGCAGTGTTGGCGCTCCCAACATGGCGATTACTCGTGACGGCCAGCTCTGGGTGGCGACTGTCCAGGGTTTGGCTCTAATTGACCTGAGGAGGCTGCCACGTACGAATCGCAAACCTGCGATCTTCATGGAAGAAGTCACGGTGGGACAAAAGAAACAACCCATCCATCACAAACTCGTCTTACCAGCAGGCACACACCATTTGGAGCTAAAGTTCGATTCGATCGAATTTACATCGCCGGAAAAGATCCGTTTCCAATTCAGGCTAGAAGGTGTCGATGGTGTCTGGCTGGATGCCGACACAACGCGCACCGCGGTATATACCAGCATTCCTGTCGGTACCCATTCCTTTCACATTCGTGCCTGTAACAGGGACGGCGTGTGGGATCGCGTGGGCACAGCCTACGACGTCAGTCAGCTACCGTACTACTACGAAACGAGCTGGTTTCGACTCCTCGCGTTTCTGGTGGTTGCTTCAATTATCACAGCCATCTATTTTTTCCGCATCCATCAGATCGCACAGGAATTCAACCGAGGGTTGGAAGCGCGCGTCGATGAACGGACTCGAATCGCGCGGGATCTGCACGACACGCTCCTGCAAAGTTTTCATGGACTATTACTCCGCTTTCAAACGGTTTATTCTTTGCTCCCATCGCGGCCGGAGGAGGCGAAACAAAGCCTGGGGAGTGTCATTGATCAGGCAGCTCAAGCCATCACCGAGAGCCGGGATGCGGTACAAGGATTGCGCTCATCCACGATCGAGAGCAACGACCTTGCCGGTGCCATAAGATCTTTCGGAGAAGAACTCTCAGCCGATGAAACCAACAAAAGTGCAGCCGTTTTCCAAGTACAGCTGGAAGGGACCCCGCAGAATCTGCATCCGATCATGCGCGACGAAGTCTATCGGATCGCGGTCGAAGCACTGCGGAATGCATTCCGGCACGCACAGGCGCGGCATATCGAAGTGGAAATCCATTATGACCTAGGGCAGGTACGGTTGCGCGTCCGGGATGACGGAAAGGGTATCGACCCAAAGGTTCTGGGAGGAGACGGTCGCAAAGGACATTACGGGTTGCATGGTATGCGCGAACGCGCCGAAGTCGTGGGCGGTAAGCTGACGATCTGGAGTGATCTCGATTCCGGTACGGAGGTTGAGTTGAGCATTCCTGCCGCCGCGGCTTATGCGACGTCTCCCCGCCGGTCGTGGTTACCTGAGAAGTTCTCCGGAAGAAAGACACAGACAAAGAGGGAGTCATGAGTGCCGATACGAGGTCGATTCGGATCCTGGCGGTGGACGACCATCCACTGGTACGACAGGGGATCGCCGGTTTGGTTGCCGTTCAATCGGATATGACTTTAGTCGGCGAAGCCTCAAATGGCCGCGACGCAATCCAGCAGTTTCGCGAGCGCCGTCCAGACATCACTCTCATGGACTTGCAGATGCCAGAGATGAACGGGATCGACGCGATCATCGCGATTCGCAACGAGTTTCCCGAGGCACGAATCATCGTACTAACCACTTATGTCGGCGACGTACAAATTCTGCGGGCTCTCAAAGCTGGTGCTCGAGCATATCTACTAAAAAACCTTCTGCACAAGGAATTGCTGGATACGATCCGGGCTGTCCACGCCGGCAAAAAGACTCTGTCACCTGATGCTTCTTATCAGCTTGCCGAGCACGCCACCGATGACACCCTCACCCCGGGGGAGATCAGTGTCTTGCGGCTGATTGCAGCCGGGAATGCCAACAAACAGATTGCAGATCAACTCTCGATTACCGAAGAAACCGTCAAGGGACGAGTGAAGAATATCCTCTCCAAATTGGGCGCAAACGATCGAACCCACGCCGCCACCATCGGGATGAAACGCGGAATCATCGAATTCTAGTCGCTCGAAAGAGTGTCCATTCCCGCTCCTTTTGGGGCTTCCGGTCTCATCGGCATCTCCTAATCTAGATAGTTGTAGACAGAGGTCTTTTTTGCGACGTTTATTTTCTACATTCGCGCACGGCTGGCCGGGCGCGGCCCTATTTCTTCTGCGCCTGGTCACAGGTATTGCGCTAATTGATCGTGGCGGCACGGGACTATGGGGCTGGCCTCCCATTCACCTGGCAGTACCGTGTGCGGTTGCGCTCGCGGCAGCAATACTTCTGATTATCGGTTTATGGACTCCCATCGCAGGAACGCTCGTTGCGGCTGTCGAGGCATGGACGGTGTTCTCACAACCCGGAGATCCGTGGATTTACATCTTATTAGGAGCTCTCGGCGCCGCCCTGGCACTCCTCGGTCCGGGCGCCTGGTCAGTCGATGCCCGCCTTTTTGGATGGAAGCGCCTCGACATTCGATCTCGCAAGAATTAGGTCTCGCACCCCTTAGAGTCAACCCCTACCCCCTTAAGAGGCTCTTGCTTGCCCCAACAGCACATGCTTCTCGACTCAAGAGAGGTCGCCAGACGTCCCGATGCAGTCAGCACACGACTGCATCTGGGGTTGTTCGTTTCGCGGGATCGTTGCACAATGGGCCATCTCATGACAAGGCTTCCATTTTCTTGAGATATTCCTGCTCTCTAGAGCGGTTCAGCGAGGAGTAAAGCGATGGCTACTTTCGATTTGATTGGATCCAGTGCGAAATTCCAGGCTGTACTCCACCAGATCAACATGGTCGCCCCGGTAGATTCCGCCGTCCTGATTCAAGGCGAAACCGGTACCGGCAAAGAAGTGATCGCACAAGCGATTCATGAGGCCAGCCCTCGCCGCCAGAACCGTTTTGTGGCCCTCAACTGCGCCGCGATTCCCAGCGCTTTGCTGGAGAGCGAACTGTTCGGACATGAACGCGGCGCCTTCACCGGTGCAGTGGCTCAGACCATGGGACGCTTTCAATCAGCGGACCGCGGAACACTGTTTCTGGATGAAATCGGCGACCTTCCTCTTGAACTGCAACCGAAACTTCTCCGTGCTCTTCAGGAGAAGCAGTTCGAGCGCCTGGGGGGAGGCCGCACCTTCCAAGTCGACGTGCGGGTCATCGCGGCTACGAACCAAGACCTGTGGCGGATGGTACAGGAGCGGAAGTTTCGCGCTGATCTTTATTATCGCCTCAATGTCTTTCCGATCATGCTGCCGCCGTTGCGGGAACGAGAAGACGATATCCCGTTGCTGATCGAAAACTTCGTTCAAAAGTTTGCTAAGCGACAAGGCAAGTCAGTTCATCACATCCCCAATTCGGCTATGGAGATTCTGAAACACTATGACTGGCCGGGCAATATCCGAGAACTTCAAAACGTTATTGAGCGCGCTGTAGTCATGACCACGGGTTCGGTGCTTGAGGTACAGACGATAGACCTACAGATGACAGAGCGTATGACACAGAATGTGGAGTTCACGCCAGTCACGCAAACTCGGACACTTGAGGAGTTCGAGCGTGCGCATATCACGGCGACTCTTCGTGCAACCAACTGGGTGGTTGGAGGACGCCGTGGCGCTGCTGCCAGGCTAGGGCTGGCGAGGACGACGCTCATAACCATGATGCAAAGGCTCGGAATTTGCCGCGAGGCATTGGGACAACCGCCAGAACACTCCGGTCGAGTTTCTGTAACAATACCGAGCGAGCATTCGTATTCGGGGCCAAGTCTGGCTGGGAATTGGGTCTGAAGGGCTCCTCGTATCAAGGAACGCATTTTGAATACCGCTTTGCGATTCTTTAGGTCCGAAATCAGCAGGAATTGTGGCCGTATCACAGGAGGCGGGCGGTTAAGCGATTGAGAAGTCGTACCGGTCGACGAAATTGGCCTCCCTAAATAAACCTATAGTAGTCAACTTTTTGCCTTTGGCGCTACTATCGCTACCTATGAACGTTGTACAACAGGTCGCTGCGCTCCAGGCCAATAAAGCTTCGTTGCGCACGATATAGCCTCACAAATCCGTTGGCGGGTGGAGCGCACTTCAATGGAGGCGAACACGTGATCGAGTCAGCCAAATCAACAAATAACGGGACTGAAGAGCTCAGCTCAATCCTCGAGACGATTCCCGGCTGTCCAAATTGCAAATGGCAAATCGAGAGAGGACCAAGTGCGCGCACATCCCTTGTATTTGTGACGTTGTCCCAGGCCAAGAATATTGCAGCGAGGCCTGTCGGGATGCAGGAAGCAAAGACGTCGAGATATCGCATGCCAATATGACCACGCAAGCTGCCCTCTAACGGTGTAGAACGAGGGGCATTTTGCATCTTCGAGTCAGCGGATGAAGTATCAAACATCTCAGCATGTGCCCGTGCCGGGCTAGGAAAGAATTATTGTGACATTGCCCGAAACGGAGTGTCGCTCTCTTGTTGTCGAGTTCGCTCTTGCTGGCAACCGCACCTGAGGTGGTCGCCGCTCAAGCGAATCAGCCGGCGTCAGCGGCTCCGACCGCGGTTGCGCAGTAAACCCCCGAACAGTTGGTTGCGCCAATTGCGTTGTACCCGGATGCCTCGATTGCCCATATTCTCCCGGCCTCGGCCTATCCTGCCGCGGTTGCGGAGCTGACCGTTGGCATGCAGAATGTTCTAGCGCTCCATCGTCTCGACCAGAATTCCGTCCAGGGATACAAACGTTCGTCGCGCAACGAAGAACAAGGCCTCTTCATACTGCGTTCGCAACGTCGAGTACTCTTCACATTGAGTCTTCCGGTTGACTTCCGACCTCAACGGCGTCCCTGCCCCGCAGAGGCAAGCCCGCGCGGCCCCATAGCGTTCTCCTAGTGGACGAGCCTTCCCCTGCTGTTTGGGGCAGGCTCGCCCGAGCGCGTCGGCAATCGCTACGAACGCGCGTGTTCCGGTGCGGACGCAAATCTTAGCGGATTCCGAATCTTTAGTTTCGGTGGACGAAGCTGCAAGAGCGGCGGCGTCGAGCACCGCTGCTGCTGCCAAGACCCACGACTGCCCCGTCTGCACGGAAGGCGACAGCGTGAGCATCGGCAGCACTGAGTGCGTATCGGCAAGCATTCGGAACCAGTTTTCCCATTCTTCCCATACGTCTCTCATATCGCCGGCTATGCCTGCTCGCTGGCACCATTCGAGCAATGCAACCCCGGTGGGTTGCTCACCGATGCGCGTATACAGCCACGACGTCTGGTCCTCGCGCGACCGGATTACCGCTTGATATCCGGGAATGAAAGTAAAGAGGAACACTACGATGCCAAGCCCCAAGGCGCCTTCTGGAATCGCCAGGCATTGGCCGGCGAATGTTGCCGGGGTTGCAAAACCGAGCGTGTTCAATGCTGAGCCAGAAGCGAGAAGCGCCTGGTGCCACGTGTTGACGGCGTGTGTACCCCAGTACAAGAACATGAAGGCCGTCATCGCTCCCACAAAGTACACGAAGATGAGGGAGAGGATGTAAGCCGGGAAAACCCAAAGCAGGACTCGATGCAGGGCTCCAGCATCCCGGTTGCGGCCAAGCCGCAGAGCAACCGCCGTGTAGACTGCACGGCCAGCGAGTTCGGCAAAGAAGTCACGATAGTGACGATTCATCAGTGCGATTCGAATCATCGATCGCAGGATCAAGAAGAGCAGCCACAGACCTAACATTGATATGAGGACGTGTGTCAATTTTGAAACCTCCGCGAAAGCGCGATTCTCACTCTGGTCATCACTTTGGTCATGCCGAACGGTAGCGAAGCGGGCTCGTCACAGGCCATCGTAAGGACCGTTATTCACATTCGAACACTTGGGCTCGTCGAGAGGCGGATCTTTCACGCCCTGCTTCAGGGCACGAATGCCATCGTCAATCCCCTTACCTAATTCCGGAAGCTTCTCCGGCCCGAAGACCGGCAGTGCAATGAAGAAGATCACCAAAAGATGCGTCGGCTGAACAATGCCCTCTAACATAAACCCTCCTCGATCTCGAATTGACGTCCCTTAAATCACTGTTTCCCGGCCTGGATGAAGATGACCAAGATCAACGCGAACATACGGAAACTGTTTTCCACAATCGAGGCATACTTCGTACGTCCACCCTGAAAGAGTGAACGGCCGGCTGACTCTGCGGCGGCAGCAACCGAAGATCGACTCAAAGAAGATCGACGCAAATACGTGTTGTAGTTTCCGCGCCACGTTTTGGCTGTAAGCAATTTGCCTTCCCATTGCGACAGCAGACTTGTTCTCTTCGTTGTAATGCGAGCCTGCCATGAATCCCGGTATGGTATGTCGCGGCGCTGACACCAGAGACGACCCAACAACATATCGACCGCCACGAGATTCCATCTCTATGTCCCCAGTTCCGCGCAACCCATTCATTTGACGGCGATAGCGACAAACTTCTGCTTGACCATCGATTGGGCTACTGCGTGCACTTCCGGGGACCGATGCAATGCTCACCCGTCACAGAGGAGAATGATCATGCACGCAGAAGAGTCAGCACCCCCTATGACCCAAGTCGAAAAGGTGCTGTACACTGCAAAAACTCACACTGCGGGCGAGCGGGTAAACGGCGTGGCCCGCAGTTCTGACGGCTACCTGGAGATTACGCTTTCCACTCCCGGTACTGCAGGCAGCGGCACCAATCCCGAGCAGCTTTTCGCGGCTGGCTGGTCAGCCTGCTTCGAAGGAGCCGTGGGAATTGCAGCTCGCAAGATGCGGATTGCTATCCCGGCTGACGTGGCCATCGACGCGGAAGTCGATTTGTATACAACGGACGGCGCTTACCTCCTGCAGGCTCGTCTCAACGTCAGCGTGCCGGGTCTGGAGCGTGAAGTTGCTCAGACTTTGGTCAACGCCGCACACCAGACATGTCCTTATTCCAAGGCCATCCGCGGCAACGTCGACGTCATGATCAACGTGATCTAACACCGAGGAAAGTAAGTAGCAGATCGAAATTTAATCCCAATTGGGGGGAAGTGAAATGTCTGAAGCAATCAACCGAGGTCAAGTTAACACGGATCAGATCAACCGAGATCGGCGTAAATTCATGCGCAACGCCATGATGACCCTCGCTGCTGCAGCGCTCGTTACGATCGGTTCTGCGGTCGCACAACCCAACAAGAAAAACGCTAAGGATATGACCCCGGCTACGCCGGCGCGGAAAGCGTCGTCCGGCGCAACTTTTGGCCCATTGAAGCAGATCGATGCTGGCCTGCTGAACATTGGCTACGCGGAAGCTGGGCCCGCCAATGGTCCTGCGGTACTTCTCCTGGACGGCTGGCCTTACGACATTTACAGCTTTGTCGATATCGCTCCCTTGTTGGCGTCGGCGGGCTACCGGGTGATCGTTCCGTATCTGCGCCGCTCTGGCACGACGAGCTTTCTCTCCAGTGGAACCTTCAGGAATGGTCAGCCATCGGTCGTTGCTCTGGACGCCATCGCTTTGATGGATGCGCTAAAGATCGAAAAGGCGATCGTCGCCGGTTTCGATTGGGGAGCGCGGACAGCTTGTGACATCGCCGTACTCTGGCCAGAACGCTGCAAGGCGCTCGTCTCGGTGAGCGGTTACCTGATCGGCGGCCAGGCAGCCGGCAAGATCCCGTTGCCGCCAAAAGCTGAGTACCAATGGTGGTACCAATATTATTTTGCCACGGAAAACGGCAAGGCTGGCTACGAGAAAAACCGGCACGATTTCAATAAATTCATCTGGCAGCTCGCTTCGCCGAAGTGGAACTTCGACGACGCTACGTTTGATCGTACCGCAGCGTCGTTTGATAACCCGGATCATGTCGCCATTGTGATTCACAATTGCCGTTGGCGGATCGGCATAGCGGAAGGTGAGCCGCAATATGACCACCTCGAGAAGCGGCTTGCCGAACGTCCGGCCATTTCCCTGCCCACGATCACGATGGAGGGCGACTCGAACGGAGCACCACACCCGGACTCCGCAGCCTATCGCGAGAAGTTCTCAGGCAAATATGAATATCGGCTTATCACCGGTGGCGTCGGTCACAATTTGCCCCAAGAAGCTCCACAGGCTTTTGCCAAAGCTGTCATCGACGTCGACGCTTTTTGATCGGCGTCAGTCTGTGCAGGCCTTGCGGACTGACATGAGCGCAGTCCGCAGAACAGCGCATTTCAGATACGCAAAGACACTTGATCCAAACGAGAACGCATACGAAAGGAAAATCCCTGATGCGCACTACTCTCAAGTATCTAGCCGCGACGGCGATGGCCGCGTTAACCGCGTTTGCCCGAGGCAATCCTGCCCAAAACCCCAGCGGTCCCTCCCCTTCTGTCACCAGCGTCGATGACAACGCGTCGCCTATCTTTAGTTCGACGATCTATGGTGTCACCATCCCTGCAGGATACCGCCGGTGGAAATTGATCGCTCCGTCTCACGAAGCCATCCTTGACGAGTGGCGAGGCATCCTCGTAAACGATGGGGCGATGAAGGCTTATCGGAAGGGCGCGCTCCCCTTTCCGGATGACACGATCCTTGCCAAGGTCGATTGGAAGCATGTGCCATCGGTTCAGGACAACGGCGCCCTGGGAAAGTTTCCGGGCTTTCGTTCCTGGACGCTCTACGACAGTTCAGATCATGGTTAAGAATTCCAAAAGAACGCAACAACAGGCATCGGGGATTCGGGCGATTCATCAAGGGCAAGCCAGTCGATGAGGCGCATTTCAAAACATGATTCCCCTGCCACTCGGCTATCGCGAAAAAGCACGACTTCGTCTTTACGCGTTGCGCACTGTGAAGGCGAGGCCGGGTCGACATGAATAGGAATTTACTCAGGAGGAGTTCTTGCAATGAAATATCATTTACGCTTTGAGGCTTGGATCCGTCGCGCTCTGAGCGTGGCTGTGATCACTGGAGTTGGTGTCCTAACAGGATGGGGCACGGGTTTGCTCACAACGTTTTCGGTCGTCAGAACGGCGAAGGCCGGTTCTCAGCCTTTCCTTAGCGACGAGGGACGCCTGCCTGACTTGGACGGTGCTGTCGCCTGGCTCAACTCCCCTGCCTTGAGCCGCGAGTCGCTGCGCGGGAAGGTTGTTCTGGTCAATTTCTGGACCTACTCCTGCATTAACAGCCTGCGAGAGTTGCCTTATATGAAGGCCTGGGCGGCTAAATACAAAGATGCGGGCTTGATCGTGATCGGCGTGCATGCGCCCGAGTTCGGATTCGAGAAGGAGCGGGAGAACGTACAAAACGCCGTGCGCGATTTGAACCTGACCTATCCGGTTGCCATCGACAGCAATCATAGGATTTGGGAGGCGTTCAACAATGAATACTGGCCGGCAGATTATTTCATCGACGGGAACGGGCGGATTCGTTATCACCACTTCGGCGAGGGCGACTATAGCGAGTCTGAGCATGTCATTCAGGAACTTCTCAAGGCAAACGGAGCAACTGACCTGAATGAGGCCACGGTTCGCATATCTGCTGACGGAGTCGAGGCGCCACCAAGCGGAGACCAGCAATGTCCTGAAACCTATGTCGGCTATCGTCAAGCCCAGCGTTTCGCATCGCCCGAACGAGTGGCCGAAGACTCACGAAAAAACTACAGCCCACCCACGACTCCATCCTTGAACGAATGGGGACTGGGCGGGTCGTGGAACGTCGGCGCTGAAAGCGGAGTGCTGCAGTCAGCGCCCGGCAAAATTGTGTTCCGCTTCCGCTCCCGCGACGTGCACATGGTATTGGGTCCGGCAAAGAACGGCAAACCCGTTCGCTTCAAAGTGACATTGGATGGCGCCGCGCCCGGTGAGGACTCTGGTGTTGATTCCTCTCCCGACGGCGCCGGCGAGGTTCGAGAGCCTCGTCTCTATCAACTCATCCGACAAAAGGGTCATATCGGAGATCGCACTTTCGAGATCGACTTCCTCGATTCCGGCGTACAAGTGTTTTCGTTCACGTTTGGGTAGGGGTGTTGGTGACGGCCGTAAAGTTGTAATCTACCTGAGAAAATACCCCATCCCACCTCGGAGGAAAACGTGGCACAAATAGTCGGTTCTTACCTAGTTAATTTGATGATCAGATCTGGTGTTCGGAACATCTATGGCATCGTTGGAGACTCCGCAAATCCGGTCATCGAGGCCGGCGCCTTCGCTGCGGGAGCGGACTCTCAAGTTTCCGGGTGCCCGACCGCGGTCATTGGCTCATCTGGACCTGGTTCGCTGCATTTGCTCAATGGCCTCTATGATTGCGGGCGAAATGGGGCCTCTGTTTTCGCGATCGCCACGCATATCCCGACTACAGAGATTGGGACGAACTACTTCCAGGAAACCCGTCCAGACCAAATCTTCCTCGATTGCGCCAAATACATAGGCTATGTAACGTCTGCTGCGCAGATGCCGCGTATTGCTGAACTCGCGATGCAGGCTGCAATCCTGGAACGCGGCGTCGGCATGATTATCCTGCCCGGCGACGTTTCCGCCGCGCCCATCGAGCATCCGATGTTGGAGCATCCCATCGCAACAGAGAGATCGCGCGTGCGGCCTCCCGATCGAGATCTGGACCGCGTTGCTGATCTGATCGCCAAGAGCGAGCGCATCGCCATTTTCGGCGGTGCTGGTTGCATGGAGGCACGCGCGGAGGTTCTACAACTTTCCCAATTGCTGAACGCCCCGGTCGGCTTCACATTTCGAGGTAAGGACATCCTTGAGGCCGCGAATCCGAATGCCGTGGGGATGACGGGGCTGCTGGGCTGGGGCGGCGCGCATGCCGCGATCGACGAATGCGATCTGTTGCTCATGCTGGGAACCGACTTTCCCTATCACCCATTCATGCCGGAGAAATCGACAATTGTCCAGATCGACGAGCAAGCCGGCCATCTCGGACGCCGTGCGAAAGTGGATATTGGTCTGGTGGGCGATGTTGGTGAGACGCTGAAAGCCCTGTTGCCTCGGTTGCAGCAACGGTCAGGCCGTGACTTCCTGGACAAGATTCTGGCCATTCACAAGAAGGCTGCCGAGAATCTCCAGACTTATGTGACTCATGCGGGTAGCGGAAAAGGACTGCGTCCTGAAATGGTGGCGAGCACGATCAGTAAGCTCGCGGCGGACGATGCGATCTTTTCGGTGGATACCGGCATGTGTAATGTCTGGGGGGCTCGTTATATCAGCATGCGGAAAGGCCAGCGGATGCTCGGGTCCTTTGGTCATGGGTCTATGGCTAACGCCATGCCTCAGGCCATTGGCGCGTCACTGGGGACTGGACGACAGAGTATCGCATTGTGCGGTGACGGCGGCTTCACGATGTTGATGGGGGAATTGCTAACCGCGGCCGAGCTTGATCTTCCGGTAAAGTTTATGATTTTCAACAACTCGACACGTGGCATGGTGAGGGCGGAAATGGAGGTAGCGGGCTACGTTCCCTGGGGCACAGATGTGAGGAACCCCAACTTCGGCGCGGTCGCCCAGGCCGTGGGGATTCATGGCGAACGCGTTGAAACACCTGGCGATATTGAACCTGCTATTCAACGGGCGCTTGAACATAAAGGACCAGCGTTAGTCGATTTCGTTACCGATCCTCGCGCACTCTCAATGCCGCCAAAGGTCACGTTCGAACAGGTACGCGGCTATGCTCTCGCGATGGGCAAACTGGTATTTGGCGGAAATACTACAGAATTGCTGGAGACCGTGGCATCGAACATACGCGACGTTAAGCAGGTTTTGTGAATATTTTCCTGAGCGCGAGGCCACCAGCTAATCTCTGGTGGCTTGCGCTTACAGGACCGCGAACTTCTGACAGTCGCACCAGAGACGCATTAGATTGGGTTCTCTTCGAACAAACGAGCCACGAGAGCCGAGTCGAGGTACGCCCGGGCCTCAACGATTTTGTCAGCGCTGAACCGGCAGACCCAACAGTACCGGTTATCAGATCTGCGACCGCTCTGAGCGCTGGCGAGGGAGCGCAGTTCCACCACAGCCCAATCTCCGCTTACCAATGCGTGTTGAACCTGAAGCTGGGCGCCTTGCTGTAAGACCTTCGCAAGTTTCTCGAAAGTGTGGGACAGAAGATCCGCTTTGCTACGGTAATGGCCTGCGAGAGGATGGGTTCCCTCTACCGTCCAATCGACATTGTCCGCAACGTGTGTAAAGAACTCACCACCGTTGCCAGCGACA